>Ga0066388_100003429_pt1 | contig 10263 bp, 9 predicted proteins | sample PanSoiMetaGPlot6_FD_64539 | JGI IMG/M metagenome (GOLD analysis project Ga0066388, IMG submission 64539) | Tropical forest soil microbial communities from Panama analyzed to predict greenhouse gas emissions - Panama Soil - Plot 6 (Hybrid Assembly) | ecosystem: Environmental > Terrestrial > Soil... | reverse complement strand
GGCATCTCCCAGATGCATGTCTCCCGGCTGCTCGCGCGCACGCTGGGGCGGCTGCGCGCGGAGCTGCTCGCCGAACGGTGAGGCGCGCTCAGGCCGGCAGAGCACTCAGGGCCGGCAGGGCGCTCAGGGCCGGCAGAGCACTTCGCCGTGCGGTACGGCGAACCAGCCGTCCTCGGCCCGCGCCCACTCCCGCCACGCGTCGGCGAGCCCGGCCAGGTCGGCCTCGCTGGCCAGCCGTTGGTCCAGCGTCTGCTCGGCGAACGCCGAGCCGGTGACCCGGTCCGCCCACAGGCCGCCCCACCAGGCGCGGTCGGCCGGGGTGGCGAAGCACCAGACCGAAGCCGACGCGGTCACCTGCCCGAACCCGGCGCGGTTGGCCCAGGACAGCAGCCGGCGTCCGGCATCCGGCTCGCCCCCGGCGGCGCGGGCCACCTGCTGGTAAAGCGCCAGCCACCGGTCCAGCCCGGCCACGGGCGGATACCAGGACATCGCGGCGTAGTCCACGTCCCGCGCGGCGACCAGCCCATCGTGGGCGCAGACCCGGCGCATCTCCCGCAGGGCCGCGACCGGGTCGCTGAGATGCTGCAGCAACTGGTGGGCGTGCACCACGTCGAACCGGCCGTCCGGCCAGGCCAACCGGTACACGTCCCCCACCGCGAACGTCACCGGCACCGGCTGCTCGGCCGCGGTGCGGCGGGCCGTGGCGAGGCGGGCCTCGGCCAGCGGCGCCTCGACCCGGTCGACGCCCACGACCACTCCGGGCGCGACCCGGCTGGCCAGGTCGAGAGTGATCGTTCCCGGGCCACACCCGACGTCGAGCAGGTCCAGCCCCGGCCGCAGCCACTCCAGCAGGTATCCGGCTGAGTTCTCGGCGGTCCGCCACCGGTGCGACCGCAGCACGCTCTCGGCGTGCCCGTGAACGTAGCTCTCTGCCTGGTTCTCTGCCTGGCCCACCGCGCCGATCACCCTGCTCAGCCCATCACCTCGTGCACGAAGCACCAGCGCCAGTCCTCGCCCGGCTCGAACGACCGGATCACCGGGTGAGTGGTGCCGTGGAAATGCGCGGTGGCGTGCCGGCGCGGCGAGGAGTCACAGCAGCCGACGTGCCCGCAGCTCAGGCAGAGTCGCAGGTGCACCCAGCGGCTGCCCTCGGCCAGGCACTCCTCACAGCCCTGCGGCGTGTTCGGCTCCGGCGTCGCGGTCGTGTCGGCAAGATCGGGACAGGCGTTCACGGTGCCTCCTGGGACGACGGCCGACGAGGGTACCCCCGACGCTTCCGGGAATCCGGCCCGGGCGGCGGCGATTGTCGCCACGGGGAGTCCGCGGCGCTCGGCGCCGCAGTGACGGGGGCCGCGCCGGCCGGCGGTGAGCGTACGGTGCCGCCGCAACCAGGGAGAGGGTGGTGCCACGTGCCCGGTCAGGATCTGATGCTGCTGGTCGCCGGTGCGGCCGCGGTCGCCGGCGTGGCCCGCCGGCTGAACTGGTCGGCTCCGCTGCTGCTGGTCGTCGCCGGGCTGGCGGCCTCGTTCCTGCCCGGCATGGACCATTACGTGCTCGACCCCGACCTGGTGCTGTTCTTCGTGCTGCCGCCGCTGCTGTTCGCCGCGGCGTGGGAGAGCTCCTTCGTCAACCTGCGCAACAACGTGCGTGCGGTGCTGCTGCTCTCGGTCGGCCTCGTGCTGTTCACCGTGCTGGCGGTCGGCCTGGCCGCGCACGCCGCGGTCCGGGGCCTGCCGCTGGCCGCCGCGTTCGCCCTCGGCGCGATCGTCGCCCCGCCGGACGCGGTCGCCGCCACCGCGGTCGGCCGCGCCGTCGGCCTGCCCCGCCTGATGGTGGTGATCCTGGCCGGGGAGAGCCTGTTCAACGACGCGACGGCACTGACCGCCTACCGGGTCGCGGTGGACGCCGCACACGGCGAGTTCTCCGTCTGGGCCAGCATCCGCGGCTTCGTGGTGGCGGCCGTGGGCGGGGCGCTCGTCGGCTACGCGCTCGCCGCGGGCGCCCAGTGGCTGCTGCGGCGGCTGCGCGACCCGCTACTGGAGAACACGCTGCTGCTGCTGACCCCGTTCGTCGGGTACGGAGCGGCCGAGAAGGTGCACGCCTCCGGCGTGCTCGCCGTCGTGGTCGCCGGGCTCTACCTGGGCCACCACGCGCCGCGCCGGTCCACCTACGCCACCCGGCTGCAGGGCGCCGCGGTCTGGCGAATGATCGACTTCCTGCTGGAGACGGTGGTCTTCGCGCTGATCGGCCTGCAGCTGCGGGCGGTGCTGGACCGTCTCGGCCGCTGGTCCGGGGGCGAGCTGGCGTCGGCCGCCGCGGTGGTGCTCGGTGTGGTGATCCTGGCCCGGTTCGCCTGGGTCTACCCCGCCACCTACCTGCCGCGCCGGCTGTCCCGCCGGATCCGGCAGCGCGACCCGGCCCCGCCGTGGACGTACCCGACCGTGGTCGGCTGGGCCGGCATGCGCGGGGTGGTGTCGCTGGCCGCCGCGTTCGCGCTGCCGCCCGGCTTCCCCCAGCGTGACCTGCTGCTGTTCCTCACCTTCGTGGTCGTCATCGGCACCCTGGTACTGCAGGGGTTCACGCTGCCCGCACTGATCCGCCGGCTGCACGTGACCGCCGAGGACGAGCGCCGGGACGCCCTCGCCGAGGCCGCGGCCCAGCATGCCGCAGCGAACGCCGCGCTGGAACGGCTGAACGAGCTCGTCGACGAGGACAGCGCGATCCCCGACGAGGTCGTCCAGCGCCTGCGCGAGAAGGCCGAGATCCGCCAGCTCGGCGCGTGGGAACGGCTCGGCGGCGACCGCACCGGCCCCGGCTACACCGAGACCCCGACGGCCTCCTACCGCCGCCTGCGCCGCGGCATGCTCGACGCCGAGCGCGCCGTCTTCGTCCGCCTCCGCGACACCGGCCAGATCGACGACGAGGTGCTCCGCCGAGTCCAGCAGGACCTCGACTTCGAAGAGGCCCTGCTCGCCCGCGACTGACAGGATCGTTATTTCGACGACGAAACCGTCGCGGTCATGGAGCAGGTCGAGACCGAGCGCAAGACGGATCTCCCCCGAGAGGTCGACCTCGAGGCTGGCCGGTGACCTACCTTCTCGACACGAACGTGCTGTCCGAGACTCGGCGGCTCCGTCCGGATCCGTGCCACCGGAGCGCCTGCACGTCTCCGTGCTGAGCATCGGAGAGATCCAGCGGGGCATCGCGAAGCTGCTGCACCGGGGCGACCATCGGCAGGCGGCCGCCTTCGGCAGTTGGCTGGACGGGGTCATCGAGCAGTTCGCGCTGAGCATGCGGGGTCAGCCTCGGGTCTTCCTGCGGGCGGCCTTCAGCGCGGCCCGCGCCTGGTCGGGGTCGGCGTCGTACAGGCCTAGCCGCTCGGTGTCTGCGACCATGTCTGCGAACGCGAGCTCGGCTGCCTCCCGCTGGCGTCTGCGGTATTCGAGCAGGTCGTCGAGGCGGACCTTGCGGTGGCGGCTGGGCTTGTCGAACGGGATGGCACCGGTCTCCAGCAGCCGTACGAGCGTGGTGCGCGAGATGCGCAGCAGGTCAGCCGCCTCCTGGGTGGACAGCGTCAGGTGATGCGGTGCCACCGTGACCGCCAGCCCTGCCTTCATCGCTGCGGCGACCTGCAGGAGAACCTCGAACATGGGCTCGGGAAGTTCGATGCTGCGCCCGTCGGGGCCGGTCAGCCGAGGGTGGGGTTCGGCCGTTTGCCGTCCGCGGCCGCGTAGGGCGGTGAGGAAGTCGATGATCTCGCCGGCGTCCTCGCGTGGGAGGTAGGTCTCGTCGTGCAGCGGCTGCTCGTGTCTTGCCGGCGAGGTCATGAACCGCCCCCAGAGACGATTGCTACGATCGGTCCGATCGTTTTGATCGATTCTAGGTCTGTGGAACTCCTGATCGCCACCCGCTGCGGGCTGGCGCCAGACGAGTTCGGTGACCTGCGTCGTCCTCCCGCACGCTCGCCCGACGGCTCCTCGCAGGCTGGGCAGCTCGATGCAGGCCGTGGCGACCGCAGGCGATCCACGAGTCGTTTGGCCGGCTGCGAACGATCGCGCCGGGTCGCGTCAGCAGAAATGCGGCCCACGTGCGCGAGACGTCCTCGTCAGAGTCGACCATGACGACCCGGCTCAGCCATTCTCCTCGCACAGCATCAAGCGTCAGCTCACCGGTCCACTTGCCGAGAAGCTTGCCGGACTGGCCTGGTGCGTGACATTTGTGACGGTAGGCGAGCTGCTCACCGACCCGCCGGCAGGCGACGAAGTTCGGCGCCGAGGTGCTCACCGCCCGCGAGTGACACCTTGCGTCGCAGGTTTCCTCTGGGCGTGACGGAACATTCACTACCGGATGGCATGTCGATCCGGCATCCTGGTAGACATGGGCATGACCACGATCAAGATTACGACCGAGTTGCGGGACCGACTTGGCGTCGTGGCCGCTGACTACGGTGGTGTGACCCTCGCCGAGACACTGCAGCGGCTGATCGACGAGCACGAGGGGCAGGCCGTCCTGGCGGCCTACGAGCGACTGCGCGCCGACGAGAAGGAGTGGGCCTCCTACCGCGAGGAGGCGCAGTTGACGGACAACGCCTCCGGGGACTGGCTTCGCTGGGAGGGGACGGCCTGACGGTGCTCTCGCCGTGGCAGGTGTGGCTGGTCGATTTCGGCCAGCCGGTCGGGGGCGAGCAGGGTGGGGTGCGGCCGGCTGTCGTGGTTGCCTCTGACTTGCATTGCCGGTTCCCCATCGAGATGACGATCGTCGTGCCGTTGACCACACGGGACCGCGGCCTGCCGCACCACGTGCCGATCAGCTCGTCAGGAGCGGGCCTGCGTGAGCCGAGCTGGGCCCGGACCGAGGACATCACGGCCGTCTCCACGGCTCGGCTTGTCTCGCGGCGACCGTTGGGTGGGTTGTCCGTAGCCGAGCGCGATGCAGTGCGCCACTGGCTGCGACGGATGATCAGCCTGTGACCGGCCAGCCTGCCGACATGCCCGTGCTGAAACTCTTCCCCCGCTGAGCCGACAGGCGGGCGGCTGCCCGGCTCGACTTCGGGGGAATGCCGAGGGGCGCCGGCGGTGCTTGACTCAGCAGCATGAGTGAGCAGCCTGCCGCGCGGGCGTCCCGGCCCGCGCTCCTGACAGTCGACGACGACCCCAGCGTGTCCCGGTCGGTCGCCCGGGACCTGCGGCGGCGGTACGGCGAGGGGTACCGGATCGTGCGGGCCGAGTCGGGGGCCGACGCGCTGGAGGCGCTGCGGGAGATCAAGCTGCGCGGGGACGAGGTGGCGGTGCTGCTGGCCGACTACCGGATGCCGCAGATGAGCGGGATCGAGTTCCTGGAGGAGGCGATGGACCTCTTCCCGGCGGCGCGGCGGGTGCTGCTGACTGCGTACGCGGACACCGACGCGGCGATCCAGGCGATCAACGTCGTCGACCTCGACCACTACCTGCTCAAGCCGTGGGACCCGCCGGAGGAGAAGCTGTACCCGGTGGTCGACGCGCTGCTGGACGCGTGGCTGCGCACCGACCACCGGCCGGTGCCGGAGACCAGGGTGGTCGGGCACCGGTGGTCGGCCCGCTCCTACGAGGTGCGCGACTTCCTCGCCCGCAACCAGGTGCCGTACCGGTGGTACCTGGCCGAGGAGCCCGAGGGCGAGCGGCTGCTGGCCGCGGCCGGCGCCGACGCGGCGACCTGCCCGGTGGTGATCACCGAGGGCGGGGAGCCGCTGGTGCAGCCGACCGACGCCGAGCTGGCCGAGCGGGTCGGCCTGTCCACCACCCCGGCCGGCGACTTCTACGACCTGGTGGTGGTCGGCGGCGGCCCGGCGGGGCTCGGCGCGGCGGTGTACGGGGCCTCGGAGGGCCTGCGCACCGTGCTGGTGGAGCGCCGCGCCACCGGCGGGCAGGCCGGCACCAGCTCCCGGATCGAAAACTACCTCGGCTTCCCGGACGGGGTCTCCGGCGCGCAGCTGACCGACCGGGCCCGCCGGCAGGCGACGAAGTTCGGCGCCGAGGTGCTCACCGCCCGCGACGTCGTCGGCCTGGCCGTGCGGGGCTCGGCCCGGGTGGTCCGCTTCGACGACGGCGCCGAGCTGGCCGCGCACACCGTGCTCCTGGCCACCGGCGTGTCCTACCGGATGCTGGACGCCCCCGGGCTGGCCGACCTGGCCGGCCGTGGCGTCTTCTACGGCGCGGCGGCCACCGAGGCGGCCAGCTGCGCCGGCAGTGACGTCTACATCGTCGGCGGCGCCAACTCCGCCGGCCAGGCCGCGGTCTACTTCGCCCGCCACGCCCGCCGGGTGGTCGTCCTGATCCGCGGCGACACGCTGCAGCGGTCCATGTCCCAGTACCTGATCCAGCAGCTCGACGAGATCGACAACGTCGAGGTGCGCACGTGCACCGAGGTCGTTGCCGCCGAGGGCGCCGACCACCTGCAGAAGATCACCCTGCGGGACAACACCACCGGCGCCACCGAGACCGTCGAGGCGCACTGGCTGTTCGTGTTCATCGGCGCCGCTCCGGGCACCGAGTGGCTGGCCGAGGTGGTCGAGCGGGACGCCCGCGGCTTCGTGCTGTCCGGCCCGGACCTCGTCCTCGGCGGGCGCCGCCCGCGCGGCTGGACCCTGGACCGCGACCCGTACCACCTGGAGACCAACATCCCCGGGGTGTTCGTGGCCGGCGACGTGCGGGCCGACTCGCTCAAGCGGGTCGCCTCGGCCGTCGGCGAGGGCGCGATGGCGGTGACACTGGTGCACCGATACTTGGAGAAGCTATGACCGAGCGGGAGACGAGCGAGCGGGTCGACGCGGCGGAGCTGCGCAGCCTGTTCCTGTTCGAGAAGCTGGACGAGGACAAGCTCGCCTGGCTGGCGGAGCGTGGCCGGGTCGAGCAGCACCGCGCCGGGACCCGGGTCTACTCCCAGGGCGAGCCGGCCACCTGCTTCTTCGTGCTGCTCGAGGGCACCGTCGCGATGAGCCGCAACGTCGGCGGCGACGATGTCGAGCTCAACCGCACCGACCAGCGCGGCGTCTACGCCGGTGCCACCCAGGCGTTCCTGGCCGACCGGGCGCCGCAGGCGTACTCCACCTCGCTGCACGCGATCGTCGACTGCCGGTTCTTCGTGCTGCCCGCCGAGGACTTCGCCTCGATCATGCGGGACTGGTTCCCGATGGCGATGCACCTGCTGGAGGGCGCGTTCATCGGGATGCAGAACACCCAGGCGATCGTCGGGCAGCGGGAGCGGCTGCTCGCGCTCGGCTCGCTGTCCGCTGGGCTGACCCACGAGCTGAACAACCCGGCTGCCGCCGCGGTCCGGGCCACCGCCACGCTGCGGGAGCGGGTCGCCGGCATGCGGCACAAGCTCGGGCTGCTCGCCGCCGGCCGGATCGACCCGGCCGCGCTGCCGGACCTGGTCTCGCTGCAGGAGGCCGCGGTCGAGAAGGTGGCCAAGGCGCCGAAGCTGTCCGCGCTGCAGGCCGGGGACCGGGAGGACGAGCTGGCGGACTGGCTGGACGGGCACGGCGTCGCCAGCGGCTGGGACCTGGCCCCGACGCTGGTCGGAGCCGGGCTGGACGTGGCCTGGCTGGACGAGGTGCTCGACACCGTCGGCGCCGGCCGGCTGGAGGCGGCGACCCGGTGGCTGGCCTACACCGTCGAGACCGAGATGCTGATGAACGAGATCGAGGACGCCACCACCCGGATCTCCACCCTGGTCACGGCCGCGAAGCAGTACTCCCAGATGGACCGGGCCCCGCACCAGGTGGTGGACGTGCACGAGCTGCTGGACTCGACGCTGGTCATGCTCGGGCGCAAGCTCGGCGACGGCGTGCGGGTGGTCAAGGACTACGACCGCTCGCTGCCGCCGATCCCGGTGTACGCCGCCGAGCTGAACCAGGTCTGGACGAACCTCGTCGACAACGCGCTCTACGCCATGCAGGGCACCGGGACGCTGACCGTGCGTACTCGGCGGGACGAGAAGTGCCTGCTGGTCGAGATCGGCGACACCGGCCCCGGCGTGCCCGCCGAGATCCGCAGCCGCATCTTCGAGCCGTTCTTCACCACCAAGCCGGTCGGCCAGGGCACCGGCCTCGGCCTGGACATCTCCTGGCGGATCGTGGTCAACAAGCACCACGGCGACCTGCGCGTCGAGTCGGCACCGGGCAACACCCGGTTCCAGGTACGACTACCACTCACCGACAACCGGACTTAGCGGTCTATCGACTGGCCGATAAATCGACCTTTCCATGGCCTTCGTACTGATCTCAGCGGTTCGACATCCTCTTGTCCCCTTACGGGACCCCGCCTCCTCGCATCGATCTGCTCACCTTGCCGCCCACGCTGCTGCCGACTTCGTCGTCGTCTTGTATCTACTGCGCAGGTCGGACGGTACGATCGAGCTGCCGCCGACTCCGACCTACCGCCTCCCGAATGGCCCGGTTCGCTCGATGACGCCGACGATCGGTATCGTGACCGCCCTGCCCGTGGAGGGCGCCGCCGTTTGCCTTCTCATCAACGACCTGCAATCGGTACGCGGGGTCGATGACCCCAACTACTACCACCGCGGCTGGTTGCCCAGCGCGGATCCCAGCCGGCCGCATCAGGTCGTGACCACGGTGATGCCGCGCGACGGCACCCGAGGGGCGGCGGCGATCTGCACCGACCTGGTCCGCAGCTTTCACACCGTGCGCTGCGTCGTGCTGTGCGGCATCGCCGGTGGCATCCCTGCACCGGAGGCGCCCGACCGGCATGTTCGGTTGGGCGATGTCGTCGTGGCTACCGAAGGTATTGTCGACTACGGCCACGTCTGGCGGGTCGACGGGACGGACACGCTGCGCCGTCCGGTGGAGGGAATGTCGGTCGAGCTCCTCCGGGCCGCCCGTGAGCTGCAGTTGGCCGAGCGATTGGGCCATAGGCCATGGGAGCAGTGGTTGGCAGCGCCGCCTGGCGGTTTCAGGCGGCCGGACGCCGCACCGGATGTCCTCACCTCCGGCGAGTTCGCCACTGAGCGCCCGCACGCTGGGCACTCCGGGTATCCGACCGGTATGCCGCGAATCCACTACGCCTCAGTGGGGAGTGCCGACCAACTCGTCCGCGACGAAGTCTGGCGTGACGAACTGGCGAGCCGGTACTGGATCCGAGCGGTGGAAATGGAGGCATCGGGCATCGCTGCCGGGTCGGTGCTGCACGACGTGCGCTGGTTCGTGATTCGCGGCGTCGCGGACTACTGCGATGCCATGAAAGACGACCTGTGGCATGCGTACGCATCCTTGGTAGCCGCGGCATACCTGCGTGCCCTGCTCGCTGTGTGTCCCAACCTGGCGCCCGCATCAGGTCCCGTCATTCCAGGCGCATCCTCCGGGAATGGACGCATCCCGGTTTCCGACCTTCAAGCGATAGTCGACACCTTGCAGACGATTCCGTTGTTCCGTGAGGATCTCCAGCGGCAGGAGTTCTTGGTACAGTTACCGAACGAGGTTCGCACCGCTGTCCACTACCACACCAACGGCCGGTTGCACATCATCGCCGTGGTCCGCGCGTGCGAGCGCTTCCTGGGGGGTCGGGACGCGTTCCTGCGGGCACTACGCCTCAGCCTGGCTGACACCTCGACCGACCTCGAGCACGCTGAGCGGATCGTGGCTAGGCATTGGCCCGAATAGTCTCCATTTGTCCTACGTGTACGCTAACTCTCTGGAACACTGGCGGGTGGCCCACCGCTGGCCGTCGACTGCCGGCAGTACCTTCTGTGGCATTACTTCGGGCTGAACGGGGTAGAACGTTGAACGACAAGTTCAGATACAAGACCGAGCTGCTCGAGGCGTTCCTGGCCCTAGAATGCATGGGGCCGCGGAACAACAGGGATACCTTTGTCGTCGAACTCGAGCAGGAGCTCGGCCACCCTCTGAACTTTCGCCGGAACGACGAAGCCAAGTTCGATGTCTGGGCGCTCCTGGGAGCGTGTCTGACGGTACCGGAGGAGGGTGCCCTCCAGCACCTGGTGACGATCGTCCGGACGTTCGAGGGTGACACCAAACCAATGACCCGGCTCGTGACGCTGGTCGGGCAGTCCCCTCCGGTCCCGAGGCCGGCACCCGGGCAGCTCAGCCTGCCCCAGATGCTGGAGAGCGTGGACCGGTTGGACATCGTCGCGGCGACCCGGGCCGCCTCGGGGCCGCTGGGTCCGCAGCTGGGATTGTTGCCAGCAGACAGCGCGAGTCTGGTCACTGCCCTCGGCGAGTCCGCGGCAATGCCCGGCGCCCCACCCCCG
>Ga0066388_100003428_pt1 | contig 10265 bp, 8 predicted proteins | sample PanSoiMetaGPlot6_FD_64539 | JGI IMG/M metagenome (GOLD analysis project Ga0066388, IMG submission 64539) | Tropical forest soil microbial communities from Panama analyzed to predict greenhouse gas emissions - Panama Soil - Plot 6 (Hybrid Assembly) | ecosystem: Environmental > Terrestrial > Soil... | reverse complement strand
GCGCGGACACGCAGATCAACCGCCAGAGCGTCCCATACGCGAAGCAAAACGTCGTTTTGCGAAGCTTTGACGATGTTTCTATGGAACTCCACGTCGTGTTCTGCGAAAACGTCGAGGTCGCCATCAGCAACCGCTACGCGCATGAGCGATAGCAGATTCCGCAATTCGGCTGTATAGCCTTTCAGCACGGACGCCGCAGTTCGTCCGGCGATTTCTTCGATGGCGGCCCGTATCAGGTAGGCTTCCTCCGTCTCTTGCGGGTCTGGAGATCGCACGATTGCAGACAGGTTTCCGGAGAGCGTGACCATTCCAAGCGCCTGAAAATCTCCAAAGGTCTTCAGGACCGATTCGTGGTCGAGCTGGTATTCAGCAGCAATTTTGCGTAACTGCACAGACTGTCTCGGCCGAAAGCGACCGCGAAGTAGTTCTCGGGCCAAGCGCGCCCGGCCTAACCCGGGCAGATAGCCTGCACCGCTCGGTCCTGCAACCGTTTTCGTATGTTCTTCGTTCAACACTGCCACATCCTCCCTACCTATGGTTTTCCGGACTGGGCATGGTGACTGCCGAGTCAAAATTTGGCCTCGCAGGAACTCGGACTTAACAAGGGCAAATTCGAGATTCTGGCAGCGCCTCTCAAATGTACTGGCCTTCAAGGACGGTAGCTGTGAGGTTCCTGTCGGGATTATGTCGATTCTTTGTCTTGGCGTATGTTATTGAAACACAATGTCTTAGCAACGATTTTAGCCCTGACGAGAAATTTGTACCGATGGGGGTCTAGAACTACTCTAAATTGTTTTCGGGCGAGACACCGTCCGCCAATCTAGCGAATCAGGCCGGTCTAATGAAGTCTTTTCAGGCGTTCCGCCTTGATACTGCAAACCAATGCCTTTGGCGCGGGCAAGAGCGTGTGGCTATCCCTCCGAAACCGTATGACATGCTGCGCTATCTCGTAGAGAATCCAGGACGGTTAATCACCCAGGACGAGTTTCTGGAAAAGCTCTGGCCCGAAATCTATGTCAACCCAGAGTTGATCCGGAAATATATCCTGGACATCCGGAAAATCTTGGGCGACCGACCGGATAAACCGGAATTTATCGAAACTGTGCCCAAGCGCGGATACCGGTTCATTGCTTTGATCAAGGAAGAGGATGTCGATCTGCGGTCAGAGCTTTCGACGCCGCATCGACTGGAAGAGAACGCAACAGAACAGGAGATTGGCCAAGGGCCAGCGCGTTCAGAGGAGGAGGGAGGGCCTGGCAAACGTCATTGGTGGAAGCTTGTCATCGTATCCGTGCTGGCGGTGATCGCGGCAGTAGCGATCGGGGCGCATTTGAGGTCCGCGCGAACTGGACCAAGGGCAGCATCACTAAACAACATTTCCATTGCGGTGCTTCCTTTTGCGGACATGAGTCCGACCAAAGATCAGGAATATTTTTCAGATGGACTCTCCGAACAGCTCATTCACGACCTCGCGAAGGTACAGGGGTTGAAGATCGTTGGGCGATCTTCGGCGTTTCAATTCAAGGGGAAGAACGAGGACCTGCGCGAAATCGGACGGAAACTCGGTGTGGCGAATGTCCTTGAGGGAAGCGTGCGGCGTGATGGCAACCATGTTCGCATCACCGCGGAACTGATCAAGGCGCGAGATGGCTTTCAACTTTGGTCGCAGACATATGACCGAGAGATTACTGACATCTTTGTGGTCCAGGATGAAATCGCCCGTGCCGCCACGGAGGCATTGCAGCCGGAGCTGCTCCGAGGCAATGGGCAGACGGTTGCTTTGACGTCGCGCAGCGCGAACCCCGAGGCCTATCAGGCTTACTTGCAGGCGAACTACATCAGTGTACGTGGACACGGCAAAGAAGAGCTAGAAAAGGCGCTTGCTTACACAGATGTAGCTATCAAACTGGATGAAAAGTATGCGCCCGCATGGGCTTTGCGAGCGTCCGTGGAGAACATGAAGGCCGAAGTCGGTCTGATGGAATTCACGGAAGGCTTTCAAAAGGCACGCCACGATGCCGAGCGGGCCATTGCCCTCGATCCTTCATTGGCTTCAGCCTACCTCGCGTTGGCGAGGACGCATGTCGACTGCGATTGGGACTGGGATGCCGCCAAAATTTTGACTGCGAAAGCAATGGCCTTGGAGCCAGGCAGCTCCGAAGGCTTTCGTCTTCGCTCGTATCTCGCCAGGTCGTTGGGGGATCTCGACCAAGCTATCCAGCTTTATGAACAGGCGGTTACGCTCGATCCCCTTCGTACCGATTCTCATTTGGGTCTTGGATATCTCTTGTATGTTGCGGGCCGATACGACGAAGCCCAAGTCGAGTTGCAAAAAGCTCTGGACCTAAATCCACAGGCTGGGCTCGCCCATCTCACACGGGGCAAGACTCTAATTGCGCAAGGAAAAGCACAGCAGGCACTCACAGAAATTGAAAAGGAACCACTTGAATGGGCAAAACTTACAGGCCAGGCATTAGCTTATTACGCGCTCGGTCGAGAGCAGGATTCAAGAGCTGCTTTGGCTAGCCTCATCGCAAAGAACCAGGCCGATGCAGCCTATCAGATTGCTCAGGTGTATGCGTATCGCGGGGAGTCTGACAAATCTTTTGAGTGGCTGGATCATGCTTACACGAAGCGCGACCCCGGGCTACCCGAGATCAAAACCGATCCACTATTGAAGATTCTTCGCCACGACGTTCGATACGGCGAATTTCTCAAAAAGATGCGCCTGCCGGCATAGTAGTTGACCGCCTTTCCCACCTGGTGCTGCAAGTCGATGTGTGGTCCGCTTTTTTCCATCTGTGCGCGCTCGTCCGACTCCTATCAAGATGAATTTCGAACGATTTGGTCCAGCGACGCATGTCTAGGCACTCCCGAAAACCGCTTTCTCATTACTTATCGACCTTGCGGCGCATCAATTGTTCTCAATGAGTGCTACAGCTTGTTAGCAACAACTGATCGCTTTTCAAGCCTTATTCAAGGAGCCGAAATTACTACCCTCGCTGAAGTCGCACTGCCCCACGAACAAGGGCGCCTTCGTGGAAGATCATCCGCGGGCGCCCAACCAACTCCAGCACCTGGGAACATTATGAGCAAGATCCACATCAGAATCTTGGTAACCGTGTTGCTAGCGGTGGTGAATTCGGTTGCATCAGCACAAACATCTCCTTTCCAGACCACACTTGTTACCGTCGAGAACTACAATCGCGCCCAGACCGACGTCAATTTTGCCGGAGTGGTCAAGAACGGCGGTTTCGGCAAATTCCGGCATGGCCGGGAGCTTGCTCCTCCCGCTCAACAGGGGATTGTTCGGCCCAACCGCGACACGTTGTATTCGTTCGCGATTGTCGATCTCGATGCGGGGCCGGTAACGATTACACTGCCAGACGTCGGCAAACGCTTCATGGGGATGCAGGTCGTCAATCAGGACCAATACACCCCGGCTACCTATTACGGCGCGGGCACTCACACCCTGACTCGAGAGATGGTTGGTACGCGCTATGCCATCGTCGGAGTCCGTATCTTTGTCGATTTTTCAAACGAGGAGGACGTCCGGCAAGTCCATGCTTTGCAGGATGAGATCCGGTTCAGTCAGAATAGCCCCGGCACGTTTGAAGTTCCTCAGTGGGATGAGGCAAGCCTCAAGAAGGTGCAGGCGGCGTTACAGCAACTGGGAACTACGCTCTCCGATACGCGGCACATGTTCGGCGCCAACGAAAAAGAAGTCGACCCGGTGAAGCATCTCATCGGAAGCGCCATGAGATACATATATGACGTTGAGTTCTGACTCAAAGCTTCCGGAGGCGAATCGTCAGCGAGATCTTTCTTCTTGCTCGCTTTAACTGAAGTCCACACTCAAAAACGGAGCATCATAGGCAATCTTTTGCGACGGTTCGCTCCAGCGCACAGGTGTTGCCACACATCGGGACCACAATCCGTTTGTCTGACTGCGGCCGCCAATCATGGCTTCGTTCAGCCAGTATCTGATCCCATGGGACCACAGCCGAAGGCCACGTGGGGATAACCTCCTGGTAGCAGTCTCGACAGAACTGATCAAATCTCGTATAGCCGTCCTCAAAGAACCTCTTTACCAGCGAGCAAAGTGGAGCATCGCCGATTTTCCCGAGAGCGAACCTATGACTGAGATTAGTGGCTTCAGGTAGAACGGTTCCATCTTCTCTAATCACCAGCTTCTTGATCTCTTTCTCTACCCCACGGTGGCAACCTGTTCCGTTGCACACATAAGCGCCACAAGGATGAGCCTGTAGAAACCTGCGGCTTACTCCAACTAGGCCGCACCGGAAGCCCTGACTCCGAAACTGATTTGCCAAATCTGAGAGCTCTAGCAACAATCGGTCGGTTTGCTTTGTGGTCAGGCATTGATCGGAGATAGCCGTACCACGACCTAGGTTGAGTAGAGGCTGAATGCGAAGTTCAACCGCGCCAGTTCGCCAGGCCCATTGTGCAAGATTCGGTAGTGAATCCAAGTTCCCCTGGCTGATGGTGGAGACAATCGTTACTGGAATGCCGGCTTCTGCCATGGCACGCACTCCTGCCTCGCTGGCACGAAAAGCGCCTGGTTTATTGCGGAAATGATCGTGAAAAGTCAAATCGCCATCGATGCTAACGTTCACGTGCACGCCAGACTGACAGAAGAGAGATACGTGGCGCGGAGCGACCAGCATGCCGTTTGTGCACAAGGTAATCTGGAGCCCTTGGATTTCCTCGGCAGCTCTCAACACCTCATCCAGTTCTGGATAGAGCAATGGCTCTCCGCCGGTAAGATATAGGGTTCCAATGTCAAGCTGCTCGCACTCCGCCACAGCTCGGAGAACAAACTCAATAGGAATTTGTTCTCTGCGTGTCGGCGAGCCCTCCATGTAACAGTGCTTACAAGTGAGGTTGCATCGGCCGAGGAGATGCAACATCAGTGTCCCCGATCTTTTGGCAGGAGCGTATTCTTCAGTCTGCTCCATTTGTTACCTCCCTGAGCAGTCCTCTGCGACATTTCACACCGCCACGGGCGGTCAAAGCCTTCTTGTGTGCATTATGGCCGGAAGTCTTACGAGCTTAGCGTTCGCTAGAACCGGCTGAGGCGACCCTCCGAAGTGCAGTCTCTTGAACTGTCCCAAGGTTCACGACTCCCCAATGAGGCCGCGGCGGACGAGTTCCGAAGTCCCCGCCTTCGAACACGAATGAGACATTTGCCGAAACACCCGCAGCTAGCCCCTCTTTTTGCAGCGCAGCTGATGCAACATGGTCTACGAGTTGAGAAGAAATCTGAGCCGCCGCTTCCGAAGCGACTTTTCCTGCAAGCTCAAGCAATCGACCGCTGGCAATAATTGATCGCAGGGCCTCGGGCTTGATATTGAGAACCAAAGTACCTAGTTCATTTTCCATATCTGGTATTCCTTTCCTTCAAGAATTGTGAATTGGGTCTAGCAGGCTCGAAATATGTGATAGAGGTGGCGCTCCGTTTCCTGAAGAAACATCAACTTTCTAAACGCGAGGAAATCACGCTTCAGCATAGACAAACAGGTGTAAGGAGAGGCGCAATCGTGGCTGCATATTCTGGAACTCGCCACGACTTGCAATTTGGTTGTACTCGAAAATGTCAGATTGGCAAAGCCAAGACTATTGGCCAGAGTTGTCAACTATTGGCCAAACTTGGCAAATCAAATCGATCTGTTTTTTTGGTGTTGCCCAGGCTTGACCGGAAGTGGATCGGGGTTTGACCGAAAACCGTGTGGAAGTCTCTCACGAAATGACTTTCGTCGTTTAGACCCACCGAAGCCATTACTTCTTTGACGGTAAGAAACGTCGTGGCCAGTAGGTCCGCAGCGATGCGCAATCGCAACAATTTGACGCAGCGGGACGGCGACGTCCCTAACTCTGTCCGAAATAGCCGGCAGATGTGCCAAGTCGAAACATTGGCGACTCTTGCCAACTCGGACAGCTGAAGGTCCCCCCTAAGATGGGTGCGAGCGTAATCCAGAACACTCATGACCCTAAGGTCTGTGTATCCGTATTTTGAATAAACCTGATCGCCGTGAGTATGTGGACCGATCATATTAACATCCACATTCAGACTAAGGAGAGGATGTGTATTCTATCTCCACTTATATCAGAATGCAAATCTATTGGTATAACCCCTTGAGACTGGGCAAGTGTAGCTTCTGCACTTGGGAAAGAATCATGGTATTCATCACTGCGGAGCCTAGGAAAAGCGGACTCCGATTTGAAATAACCTGATAGCCTTCCCAATAATGTCATCCTTGTGGCCTATCACACATCCGTCGAACAGCCTAACCCCTCAACTCAACTGAGCTCACTCCTCAGCTGGGTTGCAGGTAAGAATCTGATTTTAAGAAAGCTACGATTCCAACCATAAAATTCAAGAGGATACGCAGGCCCCAACGGCTACGACGTCAACCTGCGAGCAAAGAGTCAATCGGTAGTTGGGTCAAAGGAGGTCTACGAGAAGTTCCGCGACCTTTTTCTTGCCCATAACTTCGCTGTCCCCAATCCGAACCTAGTCGTTCATACCTCCGACGCGCGATTCACAGAAAATTCGTTGTGCCCGCCAATTCCACTTCCTGGCGGACACCTGCAGGTGCGGGCCACGTTATCGTTGCAGGCAGTTCGACCTGGAACCGATAGCGTGGCTGGAAGGATGCTGCTGTTTTGAATGTCGTTGCGATTTCTTCAAATCATTGAAACGACTTTGCGCATCTGTTTCCGTTCCGAAACGCTTTGAACAGTTTTGAAATTAGTTTGCGCCGATGACCCTGACGCTGGATGTATCACGCGCAAGGTTCCTTCAAAGATGATCTGAACATTAAGTTTTCGGACCACTGAAGGAGTGTCAGAATTTGCGCCCAGGGCCTGTGCAAAAAGTTCATTCAATACGCGATCGGTCAGAGTAACGTCGTTATGTTCATCACATCGAGTGCAAAAAGCAGGCACATAGCTGCCAAGCCGATAATGGATAATTACTGGGTCGTCTTTACCAGCCGATTCGTAGTATTCCTTCAATTTGCTGCTTAGCCTGCGCGCTTCGCTGCGAACAATCGAGTCAGTACTGGGATGATAGGGAGGCTTGCGATCGTAGACGTCAGTGCCGAATCAGATATTGCTTCAAGATGTGCCCCTTACACGCCAGAGCCGCCTCGACAGTGAAGCGAAGAAATCGGCCAAGCCGCCCCGATCGAGCAAACATTGAGCTCCCCAGAACGCGCGAGAGCTCTTCCAGAATCGCTACTTCGGAGATCTTCTCTTCGTTCGCGGCTACGCAGACTTCTGAGTTCTCCCACATAACGGCTCCCTTCATCTAGCGTGTCTTTCGATGTTTCGCTCGCTCGATCCACTCTCGGATGTATGTCGGACAATTCTCGAGCTTGGTGCTATCCGCCTCACAACTGGCGAGAAAGTCCACCGCGTCCTGGTTAACAAGCGTCACGTTCCTCAAATCCAACACCACCTGCTGCCCCTGGGTCTCCAAGGCGAGCTGTAGTCGCAGCTGGTTGAGATCTTCTCCTTCGATTCGCCCACTGAGTGTGAACACTGCCCGGCCATTGCCTGACCTCTGAATTTTGAACATGCAAACTCCAGTGTCTGGCGCGCGAACTAACTGTAGAATGCGACGGCTTCCGGCACCGACAGTTGGACCTCTGTCCCATTCGATGCGCTGGATATCTTCAGCAATGCGCCAATTCTCGTGGCCCGCTCGCGCATGCCTGTCAGGCCCCAATGTCCTTCACGCCCACCTCGGAGGACCTGCGAATCGACTCCACATCCATTGTCCCGAACACACATGCGAAAGTCAGAGCCAGCATATTCAAGCTTCAGCTCAACGCGCTTTGCTCGAGAATGACGAAAAGCGTTGACCAGTGCCTCTCTTCCAATCCTGTAGATGTCGGGTGTGATTGATGGAAGTATCGGCAGCTGTCGGCCGACAACGTCAACGCAAAAGTCGACCTCAGGCTGAACACTGATTTCTTGCTGCACATGGGAAAGAGCCGACACCAGATCTACAACGCGAGAATCAGATGAACGCAAACCTTGAATTGTGTTCCGGCCCTCTTTTATCCCCTGGTTCATTAACTGAAGAATTCGATCCAATCGTGGTTTGACAGGTGAATCGGAAGGTAGGCTTTCCACCGCCACGCCCAGTTGCATCAAGGCACTCAAGAATGTCTGCAGAAGAGTGTCGTGCAGTTCCCGTGCAATTCGAGTCCGTTCTTCGCGAACGGTTCTTCGCCGGTCCAACTGAGCGCGCGTTGATCTCTCCAAAACGTACGTGTGCTCTTCGTGCGTCGCTGCTTCGTAGATGTTCTCTTGATACATTGGTTCGCCGAGAATAAAGTCCTTTTGAGATGTGTTTCACCTACTGAAGTGCAATCCGGCATCCAATCATTATTTGTTGAAAGGAAGAGGGTTAATCCGGCTGCGTGACGCCGAGTTTTCAACAATTGGTGAGATTCCGGACGGTTAGACTTTGAAACGATTCTTATTGATCTTGAGTGATCGAATCTTCGATTCCAGCGTGGAGCGCGCAATTCCTAATTTGGCGGCTGCGCCCGACGGTCCGAATACCCGTCCTTGAGATTCTGTCAGAGCTGCTTCGATTAGTTCCTTTTCTTGCGCAGCCACCCTATCGGAGAGATAAAGCTGGCTCTCCGATATCCTCACCGGCGGCTGCTGGCACAGCCAGCTCTCGTCCACCGAAAGACTTGCTGCTTCGCATAAGATCACGGATCGTTCGATGACGTTCTGTAATTCCCGTATGTTTCCGGGCCATGGGTATGACTCAAGTAACCGCAGTGTCTTCTTGTCGATGCTCGCAATGTTCTTGCCGCCTTTTCGCGCGTAGCGATCGATAAAGTATTCAACCAGCAAAAGGATGTCCTCTTTTCGTTCTCGAAGAGGAGGAATTTCAATCGGGAATACATGCAGGCGATAAAATAAATCGCTGCGGAACGACCCGGCGCTGATGGCGGCCTGCAAGTCGCGGTTCGTGGCGGCGATCACGCGAACGTCAGCGCGTATTGGATGTGTCCCTCCGACACGTTCAAACTCATGCTCCTGCAAAACGCGCAGGAGGGCAATTTGGGTCTCGGCTGGAAGTTCCCCGACTTCGTCGAGGAAGAGGGTACCGCCATTTGCTAATTCAAACCGACCTGAGCGCTGCTGGGTCGCGCCCGTGAAGGCACCCTTCTCATGGCCGAACAACTCCGAAGCGATTAGGTCACGCGGGATTGCCGCGCAGTTCACGCTGACGAATGGGCGCGAGTTGCGATCGGATCGTCTGTGGATGGCCCGCGCAACAAGCTCCTTGCCCGTGCCTGTTTCGCCGGTTAGAAGGACCGTTGAGTCACTTGGCGCAACTTTGGAAATGCTCGATAGCACTGTTTGCAAAGCTGGAGAGGTTCCGACAATTTCTTCAAACATCGAGGCTTTGTCGATTTCTTCGCGCAGAGCGACGTTTTCCTGTTGTAGTCTCTCCTCGGCTCTTTTGCGGTCGTCAATATCAGTACTCGCGACGTACCAACGTGTAAGCTGTCCCTTTTCATCGTGCACCGGATGGAAGCGAGACAGAAACCAACGAAAACTGCCATCGCCTTTGCGCACCCTTAATTCCAATTCGTAAGCGGAGCCAGATGACGAAGCACGATCTGCAATGGCAACGAGCCGTTTCACATCATCAGGATGAAGCTCATCGCCAATCCCGCTCCTTTGCCGCCATTCATCCAGACTCATGCCTAGGTACTCGAGCGAGGCTCGATTGGCATAGAGCAGGCTTCCATCCGCCCTAAGTACGCCGATGAACTGCGGCGTGAGGTCCAATATCTGCCGAAGCTCCCTTTCTTTTTCCTGAAGCCTCTGTTCCGCCTCCTTGCTGTCCGTTATGTCTTTGGAGCACCCCAGGAATTGCACCAACTCTCCGGCAGCCGTAAGGACGGGATGCCCAACGGTGTGAATCCACTTCACCCCGCCGTCGGGCAAGAGGATTCGGAATTCTACCTCGTAGCCCGCCTTATTCAGAATTGCGCGGTCAATCCCGCTCCTCCACTTGGAGCGATCCTCGGGATGAATGCGTTTCAGCCGCTCTTCCCAAGCCGGCACTCCCTCGGCCGGATCGAAGCCATAAATGCGGTACCACTCCTGCGAAAGGTGCGCGGGGCTCCGATCCTCTACGTTCCAGGCCCAACTGCCCACGTGCGAAAGCCGCTGTCCTTCTGCCAGGAAGGACTCGGTTTTTTTGC
>Ga0066388_100003427_pt1 | contig 10266 bp, 7 predicted proteins | sample PanSoiMetaGPlot6_FD_64539 | JGI IMG/M metagenome (GOLD analysis project Ga0066388, IMG submission 64539) | Tropical forest soil microbial communities from Panama analyzed to predict greenhouse gas emissions - Panama Soil - Plot 6 (Hybrid Assembly) | ecosystem: Environmental > Terrestrial > Soil... | reverse complement strand
CGTCACCGTGCCGACCGTCAATCCCGCGTTCGTGATCGCCGTCGAGGCCGCAGCTTGCGTAAGACCCACGACATTCGGTACCGCCACCTGCGGCGGACCCGACGAGACCACCAGCGCCACTGCACTGCCGATCACGATCTGCGTGCCCGCCGTCGGGTTCTGACTGATCACCGAGCCCGCCGGCACCGTCGTGCTCGACGCCGTCGTCACCGTACCGATTGTCAAACCCGCATCAGTGATCGCGGTCGATGCCGCAGCCTGGGTCAGACCGACGACGTTCGGCACCGCGACTTGCGGCGGACCCGACGAGACCGCCAGCGCCACCGCGCTGCCGACCACAATCTGGGTTCCCGCCGTCGGGTTCTGACTGATCACCGATCCGGCCGGCACGGTCGTGCTCGACGCCGTCGTCACCGTGCCGACCGTTAGTCCCGCGCTCGTGATTGCGGTCGATGCCGCGGCCTGCGTGAGACCGACGACATTCGGCACCGCCACCTGCGGCGGACCCGACGAGACCACCAGCGCCACCGCGCTGCCAACCACGATCTGTGTCCCGGCAGTCGGGTTCTGACTGATGACCGCTCCCGCCGCGACCGTCGTGCTCGACGCCGTGGTGACAGTACCGATCGCGAGGCCTGCGTTGGTGATCGCCGTCGACGCCGCTGCCTGCGTCAGGCCGACGACATTCGGAACTGCAACCTGCGCCGTACCCGATGACACGACAAGCGCGACCGCGCTGCCGCTCGATACTTGCGATCCGGCGATCGGACTCTGACTGATCACCAATCCGGCCTGGACCGTGGAGCTCGGCGAAGTGGTCACCGTGCCGACCACCAGACCGGCGGCGACGATAGCGTCCGACGCAGCCGTCTGCGTCAGCCCGACGACGTCCGGCACCGTGGGCAGTGCGACGGCACTGCCCAAGAGAACCTCGATCGCCGCGGCGTTCCAGCGATCGCTGGTCGGCGTGGGGTTGTTGAGCGTGACCGCGGTACCCGCCGCTGCGACCGGCGCCGCCAACGTCTGAACCCAGAACGTGTTCGCGGCAACAGTGTCGACCCACTGATGCGTGAGGACCTGGTCGGCAGGAATCGTATGCGCCACCGCCCGCGCCGAGTCGTTGGCCGCCATGTAGACCACCGATGCGGCCTTCGTGGTCGTGAGCGTAATCGTGGTCGCTCCGAACGACGTGCTCGTGGCGGCTGTGGCGCCGGTGCCGCCGGCGCCTTTGAATGCGATCAGCGTCAACGACTGGTGATACGAGTTCGTCACGCTCTGGACCGACGTCACCGCGCCGTTGGTGATCGGAGCCGCCGCGGTCGCCGTCCAGATTTCTGACGTGCCGAACTGCGTGTTCGAGCGGACGGCAAGCGTCCACGTAACGCCGGCGCCGGTAATCGAGAGCGTCTGTTTCGGCGAGGAGGCGGTGACGCCCGCGGAGGTCGCAAACAGCACGAGTAGTTCATTCGGGCTCGTCGTGCTGAACGCCGGCGTGGTGACCGTGCCGGTCCCGTCGATCGAAACCGTCTTGTCAATCGAAAGCACTGCAGCAGCCGGCGGACCGGTCGACACGAGCAACGCGATCGCCGTGCCGTTCGGCACCGCGCTCCCTGCGCTCGGGCTCTGAGCGATCACTGAACCAGCGGGCACGGTTGTGCTCGTCGCGTTCGTGACCGCACCAACGAGGAGACCGGCGTTCGTGATCGCGGTGGATGCCGCGGCCTGCGTCAGACCGACAACGTTCGGTACCGTCAGCTGTGGCGGACCGGACGACACGACGAGCGCGACCGCGCTGCCCGTCGCGACCTGCGTCCCGGCCGTCGGGTTCTGACTGATCACCGAGCCTGCCGGCACCGTCGTGCTCGAGGCCGTCGTAGTCGTCCCGACTGTCAGGCCGGCGTTCGTGATCGCCGTCGACGCGGCCGTTTGCGTGAGACCGACGACGTTGGGCACCGCCACCTGCGACGGACCGGACGACACGACGAGCGCGACCGCGCTGCCCGTCGCGACCTGCGTCCCGGCCGTCGGGTTCTGACTGATCACCGAGCCCGCCGGCACCGTCGTGCTCGAGGCCGTCGTAGTCGTCCCGACAGTCAAGCCGGCGTTCGTGATCGCCGTCGATGCCGCCGCCTGCGTCAGACCGACAACGTTCGGTACCGCCACCTGCGGCGGACCGGACGACACCACCAGCGCGACTGCGCTGCCCGTCGCGACCTGCGTTCCCGCCGTCGGGTTCTGACTGATCACCGATCCCGACGGCACCGTGGTACTCGACGCGGTAGTTGTTGTACCGACCGTCAGTCCGGCGTTCGTGATCGCCGTCGATGCCGCCGCCTGCGTCAGACCGACAACGTTCGGCACCGTCAGCTGTGGCGGACCGGACGACACGACGAGCGCGACCGCGCTGCCCGTCGCGACCTGCGTCCCGGCCGTCGGGTTCTGACTGATCACCGATCCCGACGGCACCGAGGTACTCGACGCGGTGGTTGTCGTACCGACCGTCAGCCCGGCGTTCGTGATCGCAGTTGATGCCGCGGCCTGCGTCAGACCGACAACGTTCGGTACCGCCACCTGCGGCGGACCGGACGAGACGACGAGCGCAACCGAGCTGCCTACCGGAACCTGCGTGCCAGCCGTCGGATTCTGACTGATCACCGCTCCCGACGGCACCGTCGTACTCGACGCGTTCGTGATCGCGCCGACCTTGAGCCCGGCATTCGTAATCGAGATCGATGCGACCGACTGTGCGGCGCCCACGACGTTCGGCACTGCGACCTGCGGCGGCCCGGACGAGACGACGAGCGCGACCGCACTCCCCGCAGCGGCCTGCGTCCCGCTCGCCGGGTTCTGACTGATCACTGATCCCGCCGGCACCGTCGTGCTCGACGCGCTCGTGATCGTGCCGACGCTCAATCCGGCGTTGGTAATTGCCGTCGACGCGGCCGACTGCGTCAGCCCGACGACATTCGGTACGGTGACCGGCGGCAGACCCGACGAAACGACCAGCGCGACCGCGCTTCCCGCCAGGACTTGCGTGCCGGCCGTCGGGTTGTGACTGATAACCGATCCGGAGGGGACTGTCGTGCTCGAGGCCGTGCTGATCGGACCGACGGTCAGGCTCGCGTTGGTAATCGCCGTCGTCGCCGCCGATTGCGTCAGGCCGACGACGTTGGGAACGGAGATCGGACCCGTCGACACCACGAGGTCGACTGGAGCGAGGACACCGGTCTCGGTGTTCGCCGCTGGTGTCTGACTGATCACCGATCCGGCCGGAACCGTCAGACTCGATGCCTGCGTCACGGTTCCGACCGTGAATCCGGCGAGCGTGAGCGTAGCGGTCGCAGCCGTCTGATTCTGGCCGACCACGTTCGGCACGACCACGACGACGTCGATGGTCACGCTCGCGCTCGCTGTCTTGAACAGCGTCTTGTTATCGGGCGTGAACACCGTCGACAGCGTTTGACCGAGGCCGAGCGGCAGAATCGTTCCCGCCGCGGGCGTGTAGACGAACGTGCCCGGTGTGTTCGCCGATGCGTTCAGTTGTGCCGGGCCGATCGAGGCACCGAGCAGCAGCCGTGTCGGCGGTGGCCACGTGATGATCGGCGTCTGCGCATTGGTCACCGTCACCGTGACCGCGGCGGCGGTCGTCGTGTTCCCCGCGGCGTCGCGGGCGACCGCCGAGAGCGTGTGCGTGCCGTTGAACGCGGTGTCGGTGTTCCACAGGAGCGAGTACGGCGGGCTGGTGACTTCGACGCCGAGATCCAGGCCGTCCAACTTGAACTGCACGCCGGCGACGCCGACGTTGTCGGACGCCGTGGCGGTCACCGGAACGGTGCCGCTGACGCCCGCCTGATCGAGAGGCGCCGTCATTGCGACCGTCGGCGCGATGACATCGGGCGCGCCGACGAATCCCGTCGCGACGACGTCGAACACCGACGCGCCTTCAGTCCAGATCAGTCCAACTTGGCCGTTCCCGACCTGCGGCGATCCCGACAGGGAGCGGCGCGTCTGCACGCCGACGTCGGTGCCAGGGATCGCCGTCCACGCGGACCAGGCGGCGCCGTCGAATCTGGCGCACAGGATCGTGTTGGCGGCGTCGGTGTTGACGACGCACACGAACACATTCAAGCCGTCGTTGGCGGCGAACACGCCGGCGCCGGCCTTGGCCGCCTGGCCCTGTCCGAATGGCGGCGGCGCCGGAGACATCGACGACCACGAGTTGCCCGCAACGTTGTACGACGCGGCGTCGATGCCGCCGCCGTTCGTCTTCCGCCGGAACACGTGAATCTGGTTGACGTCGACGGCGGCGAGACCCCAGTCGTTCTGGTCGATCGTCGCAGCGCTCGGGAACACATCGCCGTCGCCGCCGGTCTGCGAACCGATGACGATGGCCGGGAACGCACCGGACGGGTTTGACTTCGTGTAGCGGAGGTTGGTCTGATTCGGCTCGGTGCCCTGACCGTTGTCGTAGACGGCGAGCATCACGTTGTTCGCGAGCGGCGCGAACGCCATGGAGTTGTTCTGATTCTTCATCGTGCCGTCGAAGACGACCGGATTCGAGAATCCGCTCGTCCACGCCGCGCCGGTATCGGCGTTCGTGGACTTGCGCGCGTTCGCGTCCACTTCCTGCTGAAGAATCGGTCCGCCCGTGTAAATGAATTTTCCCGACGACACGCCGACGACGTTGCCGTGCGGCTCGGTCCAGGTCGCAGCGGGCTCGTCGAAGAAATTCCAGGTGCTCCACGTGATCGTCGTACCGGTCACGACGGCGCGGATGTGACCGCTACGGCCGTTCTGGCCGTCGAACGCCATGCTGATGTCGGCGTGAACGACGTCGGTGGGGCTGTTATTCAGGTACGCGACGCCAAGCGATCGGCCGCCCCTGAGTGAGCCGTTCGGAGAACCGGCGGCAGCGGCCGGACTATCGGCCGCGGGCGTCCACGTGGCCTTCGTCAGATCCGGACCGGACGAAACGTAGGCCTTGACGATATGGTTCGACCCGCCGACCGAATCGTTGGCCGACGTCAGCGTGAACAGCCACCAGACGCGCGAGTTCACGGCGTAGACGAGATGCGACTCGGCGGAGTGGCCGGTCGCATCGCCGAATGATCCCGCTATCTGATTGCCAATCGTGACGGGGGCCGGCGCGCTGCCGAGGCCCTGCACCGCACGCAGCCTGAGCGCGCGTTCGGCGGCACGCCGAACCGACGCCAGGGTGCTGCCGAAATCATCCGGCGCAGGCGCGTCCCCAGGCCATTGGCCGGAAAAGAACGCCCCCGAGGTAATTGGTACACTGAGACTGAGCGCTGCGAGAAACGCAGCAAGACCGATCAAACGAAGTCGCATCACGCCCCGCGGAATCCGTTGTTTGTCTAAATTGCGCGCACCAACTTGGACTCAGCTGGAGATGCAAAGAAATGACCGGGATCTGCACGTCAGTATCCGTGGATTCCTGACGGATCGGATGCGACTAGTCTTCCTGAGAGCAGAGATCGGTTTTGATTCCGGGCGACCGGGTCGTCCAGAGGAGGGGCGTGAGCGCGCAATTTGATCAACGACGCGCGCTTCCGCAGCGAACGAAGGTCCGTTCAGCCGTTGCCGATGCGGGGCATCAACCGTTTGGTATAGAGCCGCGCGTTCACACGCCCGTTACATCCGAAGACGATTCGCACGCCGCCGTTGATGTTCCGTCCGTCGAGCGGCGCCCAGCTGGCGGCGATGCGGCGTTCGTCGGTCGTTTCACGCGACTGCACATCCGCATCGTTGTGATGGAAGAATGCGTGCCCGCCGCGACCGACTTCGATGGCGCGCGCGTGCGCACACGTCACACGACGCGACGTCGGATCGGCAACGCGCACCGAAGATCAGACGCGAAGAGGTGCAGCACGTGTCGATCTATACTCGCGCTTCGAGAACGTGGGTGACGTCGGCTTGGGCCCCAGGCGCAGCATCAGTCAACAACGCGCACGTCAGTCAGCGCGATCGAATCGGGTATCGGCATGACACAGCATGCGGCGCACGCTCGAACTCCCCAGCATCGTGGCGCGGCCGCGAGGCCGCGAGCGACTGCCGGAGCACGACGGCTGAGTGCTCCTCACACCGTGAACGCAGCGCCAGCCACGTCACGCTGCGCGTGCGGCGGTGGGTGTCCACAGTGTGCCTCCGCGACACCGCCGGCGCGCTCACTGGATACGGCTGCGCGGACGGTGATGGAGCCGCGCTTCGGCCGCGATTTCGGCGGCGTACGGATCCGGATCGACGGCGACGCAGCACGCGCGCATCGAGCACGCGCGTTTACGCATGGCAGCGAAATCGTGTTCGACGCCGGCGCGTATGCGCCCTCGACCGCTGCCGGCCAGCACCTCCTGGCGCATGAACTCGCCCACGTCGTCCAGCAAGGCGGGCGACCGTCATCGTGTGCGACGCCGCGTGTGAGCACGCCAACTGAGCGAGCCGAAGTCGAAGCCTCGCACGCCGCCGACGCCGTGATGACCGGCCGTCTGTATGGATCGATCGCAGGCACGCTTCACTCGGCCGCGGCGGGCATCTACCGTGAAGGTCCGGGACCAACCAAGCGCGGCCAGAAGGAATGGGAGGCGCAGCAGAGCGCGGCGGCGACGCCGCCCGCTCCCGCCCCGAACGCCTCCACGATCCTGCCGTGGGTCGCCAACGGTGCCACGTGGGATGCTGACGCCGTGCTGTCCGCTGCCGGCGTCGATGCGACGAGCGACTTCGGCGCCGCGATCAAGGGCGGTAAGTCAGGCGTCGGCCTGTACGCGGCGAATGTTGGACTCAAGCTGGGAGAAGAATCGGAGCAGATCGGCGACTACTACAAGCCGGCGCTCTTCGAAGCGGGAGTCTTTGCGTTTTCGTTCGGCTTCTCGGTATCGCTCGCCCTGGCCACCTATGGTCAGCTGACCCGGTTCGCGGCGCTGACCAAAGTGCTGAAGCAAAGCTCGGAGCAGAAGGCCAACAGCATCATGGCCTGGATCGGCAAGCCGAAAGCGGCCCCGTTACAGGGCAAAGCCCTCAAGGCTGCGGAACAGGAATCGGCGACCGCGTTCCACCAGATGGCCGATGAAGCCAAGGCGGCCGCGGCGAAGCGCAAGTCCGAAGGCAGCGCTGAGCCTGCGCGCACGGTGGCGCCGGCCGATGAGTTCGCTCGCCAGAAGCCAACCAACTTCCGCGAGGCGATCCTGCAGCGCATGGATCACTTCAAGGGCGCGAAAGAAGAATTCGGCAAGGAGGCGCCGGAGAGCGAGATCGGCAAACGCTTCGCTGAATTCCGCAGCGCCACGCAGTTGAAGCAGGCGCGCATCAACCAGAACTTCAAGGACCCGTCGGCGACGTTCACCACGTGCATCGAGTTTCAAGGCGACGTCATCAGCAACGCCATGGCGAAGATGAACCTGGCGTCGAAAGGCACGTTCAACAACTACTGGTTCGCACCGCAGACGAGGCCGACCTTGATCGAAGGGTCGGCCGCCGAGAACGAGCAGGCGCGCAAGGAGCATCCGATCAAGGCCGAGTATCTGAAGGATCCGGAGTCGGCGCCGCTCTCGGCGCGTATCGACCCGCAGAACGTGGCGTGGCATTACGCCAGTCCCGGGATGACCGAGCGGCCGCTGGGCGGTGACATCATCCTTTTCAGCTTTGCCTACGATCAGCCGCCCTCCGCCACGAGCTCGGTTCACTTCACGCCGGGGATGTTCAGCCACATGGGCTTTCTGCGGGCGATCGTTCCCAAACCCCCGCGGCGCCTGACCGACACGCCGAAGAGCAGCGCCAAGGCGGCCCCCACTGCCGCAGATGCCGGCGGGGCGACGGGCGAGGGCACCACGCGCGAGGTGCGATACGAGGATTGGATCACCGTCGACGGCGGCGGCGGGGTCGGCACACGGCTCAACACGAAAGGCGAGTTGAAGGACAGCTCCGGCAATCCACTGCAAGCGGGCTCGGAAGAGATCAACGAAAACCACCGGACGTATTTTCCCGACACGAACCTGATCGCCGGAGAGCCGACGCAGGACGGTCCGCTCGTGAAACTCCGCCACGTCTACGGCTGGGTGGACGTAGACAAGCTGGTGTGAGCGCAGGTCGAGGCTCCGCGCCGCCCGCGCCCGCTCGTGGACTGGTGCGTGATGCGAGCGGCGTACTCCGCTGCTGGTGGGCCGGTGACGACCCGCTGTACGTCGAGTACCACGATGACGAATGGGGACGTCCGGTCGTCGACGACAACCCGCTGTTCGAAAAGATCTGTCTCGAAGGATTTCAGGCCGGCCTGAGCTGGATCACGATCCTTCGCAAACGCGAAGCCTTCCGTCGCGCCTTTGCCGGGTTCGACATCGACCGTCTCTCACGATTCGGCACCCGCGACGTCGCCCGCCTGCTCGACAACGCGGGCATCATCCGGCACCGCGGCAAGATCGAATCGGCGATCAACAACGCGAGACACGCCGCAGATCTGCGGGCCGAATATGGATCGCTCGCGACTTACTTCTGGCAATGGGAGCCGCGCGCACGATCGCGGCCGCGCCGGATCACGAAAGACGCGCTGACGCGGCGCGGGCCGGCAGCCGAAGCCGCCGCCCTCAGCAAGGACTTGAAACGGCGCGGGTGGACGTTTGTCGGGCCGACGACGATTTACGCGTTCATGCAGGCGATGGGCCTGGTCAACGATCACGTCGAGGGATGTGCGCACCGCAGCGTCGTTGAAGTTGCGCGGGACGCGCTGGCCCGTTCACGCTAGGGCTGCGAAAAATCACCCAGCGCGCCTGAAATTCCCGCCCGACAGCCGCCGATCATCCGCCCGATCGCGCAGAATCACACGCAAATTGCCCCGACGCGCCCGGCATCCCGCTTGCCCTCCTGCGCGTTTGGAAAGCCGTTCCTCGATCTCGATGGTCGGGGCGTCATCACGTCAGGAGGGTCGTCATGAATAGAACGTTCATTGGCGCAGTACTCGTCGTCGCGGCGTCGGCGGTCGCCGGCGCGCAGACGCCAACCATCCGCTACGACCGCAGCGCCGAGAGGACGGTGGCAGGAACCATCCGGAGCGTCGCCGCGTTTCCGGCCGACGACGGCACGATCGGCGTGCATCTCGATCTGAGAACGAGCGAGGGCATGATCGCGATCCACGTGGCCCCGGCAATGTTCGTCGGCCAGGAGAACTTCTGGTTCTTCGCCGACGAGGAGGTCATCGTCGTCGGCGCGCCGGTCGCCGGCGGTGGCGCGATTCTGGCGAGAACCGTACAGAAGGGCTCGACCGTGCTGGTGGTTCGAAACGAAGATGGGACGCCGAGATGGAGCTCGAAGGCCGACGGCATCGACGGCTGCGGCGTCAACCATCTGCCGGTGATGCGGACGACCTTGTTTTGAGGGCGCCGTGGCCGCTGAACGCGCCGGGCGTACCCGGCTGCGAATCGTGTGCGACTACGAGCTCGCCGCGGAGTTCTCGGACGCCTCGCAGCCGGTGTGGTTCGTCCTCGACGAACCGCCATGGTTCGGTGTGCCGATCGCCGACATGGCTCACGCCGAACCGCGCCCTCGCGTCCGCATCCCGGCTCGTCGCCGGAATCAACGGGCGGTGAAACGGTGATGGCCCGATGGAGCCGCCGCTCCATCGGGCGAGGCACGGACCGGCCTACTCGGTTCCCCTGACCTGTCCGACGCCGAATTGATCGACCGCCTGCATGTACGGCATCGGCCGGTCGACCCCAGGCGTCGCCTGCGCGCCGGCCAATCGCGTTCCCGCGAGGACCGCGAGACCGAGGCACACGGCACAGCTCGCCGATCGAACCACCTGGTGCGCCATAGCCCAACGCTCCGGAACGAAGGTGTGCGTCCGAGCGCGGATGCTATCAGACATCGAACGGGTTCACACGGAGCCCACCCGCGGACGACTGCGCTCGGTCGACAGAGAATCGGCTATCATCGTGCCGTTATGAAGCCGATGGTAGCCACGTTCATGCGATTCGGTACGCTCGTGCTGTTCGGATCGGCGATCGCGCTCGCGCAGGAGTCGCAGCCAAAGAGCCTGCCGTACGTCGCGGTGCACGACCCGGAATTCATCTCCGCGTCGGCCGCGACCTTCATGACCGCCGACGACCGCGTCATCGGCGTGATGAGCGGCAAGACCGCGAAAGCGTATCCGGCCGGCATCCTCGCCCAGCACGGCCTCGTCGAAGACCGCTCGCCGAGTGGACCGATCGCCGTCACCTGGTGAAGCTACTGCAACACGGCCCTCGTGTTCAGGGCCGAAGCGCG
>Ga0066388_100003425_pt1 | contig 10268 bp, 4 predicted proteins | sample PanSoiMetaGPlot6_FD_64539 | JGI IMG/M metagenome (GOLD analysis project Ga0066388, IMG submission 64539) | Tropical forest soil microbial communities from Panama analyzed to predict greenhouse gas emissions - Panama Soil - Plot 6 (Hybrid Assembly) | ecosystem: Environmental > Terrestrial > Soil... | reverse complement strand
TATCATGGTAACGCTGCACAATCAGCGGCCCGATCTTCAATCGGCATTCAAGAACCCGGCCGCCAGCGATCGAATGGAGTTTGTGAGGTGGTTTGTCGGCCAGGCCAAATTGGAATTCGAAATCCCTTGGGGTCTGATAGAGCCGGTGCTTGAGTCTTTTTGCGACTACCTCAATTCCAAGTCTGGTGACCCCTTGTCCGTCAGCCTGCCGGTAGGATTAGGCGGCTAACGATGCTCGACACACATGGCGCGCAAACGAATTCGTTCCGCTGTGCCGATTGCATGCAAGTTGAACTCGAGTTCCACCTGGACGAACCGATTGACAGCCCCTGATTCAATATTCGTTGTGCAACGTTAAGGGTGAGGTCGTATTCGGGACCAACTCGGAGCTCTTGGGTATAAACCTTCTAAGGCTTGCCGCTGGGCGTTACTGTTCTGTCGCATCATCTCGACACTATGTATTCGGCCTCAAAATTATTTGCTATCCGTTGGCCTGGCTTGCCTTGATTCCTCTTCGCCCCTCAGATCGTCGCAATGGTCAAATGGGTGAACTGTGAATCATGAATCTGTTTTAACATTGAGCGCTTTGACGAATCATATGGGCCTGCCCTAGGCGTAACATGTAACGAATCACGCTGTCATCACCCAGGAGCATTTCGCGCGGCTCATGCGCCTTGATCTTGCCGCGACTGGGTGCGAATATGGGCGATTTCTGGTAGGATAGCCAGAAGGAAAGCCGATAAGCACTTGATTCACATGCAGAGTCTGGTTTTAGGGATGCATCGCTCAGGCACCTCGATGGTGGCCCGCTTGCTCAATATGATGGGCGAATATTTTGCCCCGGAAGGGGTTGAAATGCCAGCGCATCCAGAGAATCCAAAGGGTTTCTGGGAGCGCCAGGATGTTCTGCTTTGTATTCGGTTGCTCAGAAGCGCAAATTGCGAGTGGTATCGCATTTCCGGCTTTACTGTCGACAAAATTCTGAATGAAGCATTGGAGGAGTGTTACACAGCCCTACTCACTCAGCAAAAGATCAGAGCACGCCCAACTGTAAAGCTATCAGCTCAGGCGGCGAGTAAATGACCCAAATGATCGACCCGCAGACCAAGCGTTACACAGCCCTGGCTAAGATCGAGGCGGGGAACGTACGTTGCACGGATCAGAATGAATGCGCGAGACACGATCGTCTGACTTTAGAATATGTCCCGAGGTACGACCGGCAACCACTCGGCAACGCGCCAGTTAAATTTATAGCATTCTACCTGCCGCAGTTTCATCCTATCCCAGAAAATGATGCTTTTTGGGGGAAAGGCTTTACGGACTGGGCGAATGTCCAAGCTGCTAAACCGCAGTTCGAAGGGCATTATCAGCCGCACCTCCCAGGTGAGCTTGGGTACTATAATTTGCTCGACCCGACAGTGCTGCGACGCCAAGTCGAGCTGGCGAAGCTCTATGGTCTGGGAGGCTTTTGCTTCCATTTTTATTGGTTTGGCGGCAAGCGGCCTCTAGAGAAACCCGTAAAGAATTACCTTGAAGACACGAAGCTCGATCTACCGTTCTGCCTGTGCTGGGCCAACGAAAACTGGACGCGGCGGTGGGATGGCAGGGAGAACGAAGTCCTAATCGCTCAGAATCACTCTGCTAAAGATGATCTGGATTTCATCAAACATATCTCGAAGTACCTGGATGATTCTCGGTACATTCGAATTGACGGGAAGCCGCTGCTTCTTGTTTACCGGCCGAGCCTGCTGCCTTCGGGCAAGGAAACCGCCGGGCGTTGGCGAGAATGGTGCCGAAACAATGGCCTTGGGGAACTTTACCTTGCCTATACCCAGTCGTTTGAGCGGGTTGACCCCGCCATTTATGGCTTCGATGCCGCCATAGAGTTTCATCCGAATATGAAGGCCGAGTTGTCGGATCTTAGCAACAACGTCGCGCCTTTATGCGACGACTTTGCATGTGAGGTCCTCGATTGGAGACCATTCGTTGAAGACAGCCGTCAATACATGAGTCCCCACTATAAATTGTTCCGAGCGGTTTGTCCTTCCTGGGACAATACGCCGAGGAGAAAGAATTCTAGTCGAGTTTTACTTAACAGCTCGCCGAGGGGTTATCATGAATGGCTGCTCAACGCAATAAATGACACCCGCGAGCGCTTCCAGAAGCCGGATGAGCGCTTGGTCTTTGCGAACGCTTGGAATGAATGGGCTGAAGGCGCCCATCTGGAACCTGACGCCCGGTATGGTTATGCCTATCTTGAAGCCACGCGCCTGGCTCTTGCAGGCGCCGCCTACGAACCGATCTCGAGAGAGGGTTTAACTTGGAATTCCGGGTACTTTCACGGCCGGCTGAAATTTGGTAAAGGAAAACCCGTAGCATTACTGTGTGGACACCAAGTGTTTGGCGCTGAACGTAGCCTTGTAGATACTCTCGATGCGCTGCTTACTATCGGCGTGAATGTTATCGTCAGCCTGCCGCAAACAGACAACAATCATTATCTGGATGCTATCCGTGAACGTTCAGTTGGAGTTTACATATTACCCTTCCAGCAGTGGGATCATTCGCCTGAGGATGACGTTGTAGTCGAAAGATTTATCGAAATTATCCAGCAACATAAGGTAAACGTTGTACACACCACCACCATAATGCTTCGTGAAGCTCTTACTGCGGCTCGCAAGTGTGGCGTTACAACTGTAGTCCATGCCCGTGAAATGATCAGCCATGACGAAGTGCTAGCCAAGCAAATTGGTCTTTCTCCCGCAGAGATCGTAGCGCAGGTCGTCGCGAGGTCCGATTACATTATCGCAAACTCCGATGCGACTGCCAAATGTTTCAGGGGGACGAAGCCCGTGCACATTGTGCCTAATGCCGTGGACGCAGGTGAACTAGACTTGCCGAATGTGGTGGATCAGGCGGAAGTGCGTTTTGTGATGGCCGGTCGTGATCTTGGGAAGGGTCTTTACGATCTTGTTGACCTCGCTAAGCGGTGCGAAGGCATCGTACCTAGCGCACGATTTCTAATAATCGGTCCCGAGACGCCTGACACTACCGCATTGGAGAAAGATCAGCGGGAAGGAAGGGGACCCAAAAACATCAAATTTTTGGGGTATTGCAAGACGCCTCGCGAGGTTGTGGCGGAAGCCAATGTCGTTCTTAATCTGTCGCATTTCGCGGAATCATTCGGCCGCACGGTGGCTGAGGCGATGGCCGCGCGACGCCCCGTGATTGCTTATAACTGTGGGGCCCTTCCGGAACTAGTCCAAGACGGAGAGACAGGTTTTCTTGTGAGCTATCGGAACGTGGACGAACTGACAGCGCGCGTTAAGGAGCTTTGCGAGAACCCCAATGTCATCCTCGAAATGGGCCAACGGGGGCGCGCCTTCGTCAGCCGCCATTACTCTCCGCGCGTGCTCGCGAAGCGCCTCAAAGATGTCTATTATCATATCTTGGTCGCCAGTCACTTAGTCGACAAACTCAACGCTCGCCATAAGTCGCAAGTCGAGAAACTCAACGCCCATCTTGCGCAAACCGAAACCCGACACAAGGCACAAGTCGAGGAACTCACCGGCCTCCTGACTAAAGCCGAAGCGCGTCACAAGGCGCAAGTCGAGGAAATCATGGCCCATCTGGGAAAAACGGAAAAACAACTGAATGATCGCATCACGCAGATCAATGAACTCCTTCATTCGAGAAGCATTAGCCTTGCTCAGAGTGAAACCCGGGCACAGGACCTGCAAAACCGGCTTCGACGTCAGTTACAAGCGACGAAGCGACTCAGCCGAATACTGGACGACACCAACAATGCAGCAACGCGACTTCGCTCTTCGTTGCGCTGGCAAATTGGAAACCCGATTGCGGCACTGAAGGCAAAACTCTCGCCCGAAAAATCAAAACACTTGTTAGGGTACGGACATCTGGAAAAGGCCGTCTCCAGTTACGAGAAGTGGCGAAGCGATCATCCTGAAATTGCCACCATTGACGACGAAATCCGAGGCTTGGTCTCAGGTTCAGAATCAGTGCATCCGCGAGATTCAGCGGCCGGCGCAACACCGGCCAAAGCGGTCTTTGAACCGCCGGTGCCAACACGCCCGATCGAATTTCCCATTCACGACCAGGTGGACGTTTCAATCATCATTCCGGTGTTCAATCAATTTCATTTTACCCAGGCCTGCCTGGCATCGCTTCAGGAACACCAGGAAACGGAGCGTTTTGAAGTCATCGTGGTGGACGACTGCTCGACCGATGCCACCGCAGAATCTGTTCCGCCAATACCGGGAATCGTTTATCTTTGTAACAAGACAAACTCCGGTTTCATCACCTCGTGCAACCACGGCGCGGAAAAGGCGCGCGGCAAATACCTGGTTTTCCTGAACAACGACACACTGGTAAGGCCAGGCTGGCTAACTGCTTTGCTCGATACTTTCGCAGAAGAGCCTCAAGCCGGCATAGTTGGTTCAAAACTCCTTTATCCGGATGGTCGGTTACAGGAGGCAGGCGGCATTATCTGGCGAGACGCTTCGGGATGGAACTACGGGAAATTTGATGATCCACGAAAGCCCGAATACAACTACCTGCGTGAAGTAGATTATTGCTCGGCTGCAGCCTTAATGGTTCCAAAGGCGCTGTTTGAAAGCGTAGGCGGATTCGATTTACGGTACGCGCCCGCCTACTATGAAGACACCGACTTGGCGTTTAAGGTTCGCGGGGCCGGTTACAAGGTGTTATACCAGCCCTTAAGCGAGGTTATTCATTTTGAGGGAGCAACCGGTGGAACTGATCTTTCTACCGGAACCAAGAAGCATCAGGCCATTAACAGGTCAACGTTTGCTGAGGCATGGGCTGATGAGTTGATAACAAAGCCAGTTAATGGCGATGTCGCATTCCTGCGAGAGCCGCCGCCGGGGCGCAAGAACATTCTGGTGATCGATCATCATCTTCCGATGCTGGACCGCGACTCAGGATCGCTGCGCATGTTCCAAATCCTTAAGCTCCTTCGCGAACTTGGCCATCGGGTGACCTTCCTTCCCGATAACCTGGCAGACATTCCTCCTTATACGGGCGAACTGCAAAAGCGCGGAATCAAGGTGCTCCATCATCCTTACGTCAAAAAAGTGCGCGACTACCTCATTGCGCACGGCTCCGAATTTGATGTCGTGATGTTAAGCCGGTGTGAGTTTGCACGGAAGCACATCGCTGGCGTGCGCTCATACGCGCCGCAGAGCCGGATTATTTTTGACACCGTCGATCTCCACTTTCTTCGAGAAGAAAGCGAGGCGCGCCTTACCGGGGATCCTCAGACCCGGCGCAAGGCGCAGGAAACAAAGCAGCGAGAGTACGCCTTGATTGATCAATCCGATGAGACTTGGGTGGTTAGTAACGCCGAACAGCGTCTCCTCGAGGAGGAACGGCCTGGCAAGTCTATCCAGTTGGTCTCGAATATTGTCGATGTGCCCGGCTCCGGAACACCTTTCGCTCTTCGGCGGGATTGGCTATTCATCGGCGGTTTCCAACACCCGCCAAATATTGATGCTGTTCTCTTTTTCCTAAAAGAAATTTATCCGCTGGTCCGCGAGCGCCTCGGGGATGCAAAATTCTACATCATAGGCGACAAGGCGCCGCCGGAGATCGTTGCCTTGGCTACGGAAAGGGTCATTGTGGCGGGACTGCAACGAGATGCGCGTCCATTTTTTGATAGCGTGAGATTGTCTGTCGCACCGTTGCGATTTGGTGCAGGAGTAAAGGGCAAAATCAATCAAAGTATGGCTTTTGGCGTGCCAGTAGTCGCAACCTCTATAGCCGTGGACGGAACTGAGCTTCGTAACCGTGAAGACATCCTGGTGGCCGACGAGCCGGAAGACTTTGCACAGGCGCTGATTGAGCTCTACGAATCAGAAGAACTTTGGAAGCGGCTCTCAGAAAACGGCATTAGAAAAACACGCGCCCTGTATTCGCCCGATGCGGCGCGCAAGAAACTGGAATTTTTATTTAGCGACGAACATCTCGGAAATTTGGAGCCATCGGCAGCAGTGCCAGAGACAGACATTGCCATCGCGGCGAGAAGCTGATCTTGATTTCCAGCAGTGAATAACACGAAGCGAACTGGAGAGATCACCGGGAAAATCAGCGCGCACCCGAACCCAATTTATTTCGGACAAGGCTGCGTAGTAATTTCATGGGAAACAAACGATCCAGCTGGAGGGGAGGTGCGCGTTTCGACCTCTCCCAGCGACGAAAAGCTCGTCAGCGATACCAAGGGAAAGTCCGGACAAACAGAGATCCCATGGATTGTGGATTCGACCATATATGACTTTCGCCTTTACGGAAACAGTCAGCCCGAGGCACCTCTTGATTCAGTGCTGGTTCGACGCGCCATCCATTCCGCACCGATGGCGTTGCGACATCTTGCAGACGAAGCGCTGCGCGGAAACATCGACATGGCGGAAGTCTCCCGGTTCATCGCCGCCGTCATTCCGGCCTGTCTGCAGGGCGCAAATTTTCCCGTGTCATTCCGGGTGTGGGAGCGACATGGTTTTCACGTCACGCCGGTGCCCTTTGTCGCCCCCAGTCTGGTGAGCGAGCGACCACGCCCATCGCTTTCTACACTAAGTCTTACGTACGCATATTCGCACGCCCACTATCAGGAAATTGCGGCTCAGTTTCAGAAATTAGGAGAATATCAGCGCCGCCAGAAAATCCAGGAAAGTTTACTCACGGGGGCAAACGAATTTTCCGTTCCTGGGTACTGTCATATCACTTCGCGGTATACCGAATTCACTGTTGACCTACGGAAGGTGGATCAAGTAAAGCTTCCAAACTGGCGGGAAAGTTTGTTTTCGGAGGGGATTTATAACAGCCGCATGCGCGCTTCGATGCATATTTTCGAGGAGATTTTGAGGCCGCGGAAGCAGGATCCGATCTATATCACCGAGTATTATGCGCCACTGTATGCCTGGCTGAAGAAGAAATATCCAAACACGATTGGCAGCGAATATCTCGGTCCAGGAATAGCTCCAGGGAGCGTCGACGAACACGGCGTTCGCAACGAGTCGCTCAGCGCGCTAAGTTTCCCCGACGAATCAATGCAGTTCGTCCTCAGTTTCGAATGCTTTGAACACTTCGCTGATTACAAGGCGGGACTGCGTGAGTGCGCACGTGTCCTCAAGCCGGGCGGCAGCTTGCTGATGACTGTTCCCTTCCGCCTCGATTCAGCGCAGAATATTGTGAGAGCAAGAGACCGGGAGGACGGGACTGTGGAGCACTTGCTTCCGCCGGAATATCATGGTGACCCGGTGCGCAAGGAGGGATGTCTCTGCTACTACCACTTTGGTTGGGAGTTGCTCGATGACATGTGGGCCGCAGGCTTTCGTAATCCTCGGGCCTGCCTCTACTGGTCGCGCGAGTTTGGTTACCTTGGGATCGAACAAGTTCTTTTTATGGCAAATAAATAGCTATCGCGTCCCTGTGGCCGACTTCGGATGGGCGCCGACTTACCTCATATAGCAAAGCTTTCCATCCGGCCTGCCTTACGTGGAGGCAGTTTTTGGATGCGGCGAAACGCGTTTGGTTCGGACTTTGAATGAAGATTACTGAAGAGCTTGTGCCGCGAGTCGAATCGGCTTTTGCCCACTTGCACGTGGAGGTGCAAAATTGTGAGCGAACGCTGCGGGCGCGAATGTCCGAACTGGAAGCGGCGGAGCGCCATATCGCTGAGCTCGAAGGAAGGTTACTAAAGCTAAAACAGTATCGCAACGAGCTGAAATTGTTGAACGAGCAAAAGGAGGCGCTCCTATACTCGCCAGAACGCAAAATAGGTAAGGTGCTGTTCATGCCGTATCGCCTTTCTGAAAGGCTGATCAAGCTAATCTGGAAGAAGCTATTTCGGCGAGGCGCGCGCGAAAGTATCGCCGCTTCGGGCGAATATCACGAATGGCTACTGCGCCACCGAGCGACCGCACGCGACTTGGACCGAATGCGGCAGGAGGCGCTCGCATTCCCCTTTCAGCCACTTATTAGTGTCATCACGCCCGTCTTTAACACGCGGGGGCGATGGCTGAGAGAATGCGTCGAGTCGGTGCTCACCCAGACTTACGAAAAGTGGGAGCTGATCCTAATCGATGATCACTCCAGCGAGCCCGAAACGCTCGAGGCCCTGGTCGAATTGGCGGCCTCCGACTCACGGATCATCCTGGGTAAGGACGAAGAGAGACGCGGAATTTCTGCAGCCTCAAATCGCGGCCTAGCGCTCGCAAAGGGTGACTGGGTGGGTTTCCTCGATCACGATGATCTCCTCGAACCAGATGCGCTTTTTCAAAACGTGAAATGGCTTCAAGATCACCCCGACGCGGATCTGATTTTCTCCGACGAAGACAAACTGACTGAACAAGGTTTCGATTCTCCAATCCTTAAACCGGATTGGTCGCCGGACTATTTTCTCTCCTGCAATTACGTGTGCCATTTCACACTCATTCGCCGTGAGCTTGTAACGCAAATCGGCGGATTCCGCTCCAAGTTTGATGGCGCTCAGGACTACGATCTTTTCCTCCGCGTTACAGAACAAACAAACCGCATCGATCACATCCCGCGGGTGCTTTATCATTGGCGGCGCACCCTGACTTCCACAGCTGATAACATTCAGTGCAAGCCTAAAATGCTCGAGGCTGGCCGTCTGGCGCTCGAAGCGTACTTGGAACGGCGACAGCAGCCCGGACATGTCACCATTGACTGGCGGACCTATCTCTATTGGGTCAAACGCGACCTGGCGGAAGCAAAGAAGATCTCGATCATCATTTCCGTGCGCGATCGCGTGGATTTGCTGGCTCGTTGCCTCGATGGCATAACGAGCAAGACCACTTACGCCCCTTATGAGATCGTTGTAGTCGACAATGACAGCCAGTCTGAGGAGGCGCGTGCGTATTTTTCACACTTCAACCACCGGCTCTTGCACTACAGCGGCCCCTCCCATTTTTCTGCGATCAACAATTTCGCCGTGAAGCAAACCGATACCCCTTGGCTCCTCTTTTTAGATTACCGCACCGAAGTGTTCGAGTGCGATTGGCTGACCATGATGGCGGAGCATGTGCAGCGGCATGAGGTCGGCGCGGTCGGACCGCGACTTCTCTATCCTGACGACACAGTACAGCACGCTGGGATCGTGCTTGGCGTGGCTGGAATTGCGGAGCACGCGTTTCGTGGTTGGCCTGCGGAGGCGCCCGGGGTTTGTCGCCAGCTGCAAGCGACGCGCAACTACAGCGCTGTCACCGGAGCGTGTCTGCTCACAAGGCGAGATGTGTTCGAGGAGGTGGGAGGATTCGACGAAGGCCTATCTGATAGCTTTGGCGACGTCGATCTCTGCTTAAAGATGCGGCGCGCTGGCTACGTCATCGTTTATACTCCGTTCGCAAAGCTGTATCATCACAACTCCGCGGTTCGTCGTCAGACAGTCGAGCCACATGTGGAGAACCTAATGCGTGAGCGCTGGCGCGAGGTACTCGAACGCGATCCGTATTACAATCCAAATCTGTCTCGGGAACGTGCGGACTTTTCGTTAGGCAATTGAAGAGTCGTTAACGTCGATCGCCCGGAAAATGTCGGCACCTCCTTAGAGAAGAGCCAAGCCAGTGCCTCTGCTTTTAGCTGATTTCAAACCGAAATACTATTGCAGATCGTACACTTCCACCAGAGCAACGCCGGTGGTGTTGTTCACACCACGCACGATCGCAGTGTAATTACCCGGTTGCAGCGTTGCGACGATTGCAGACTCGCTTGGCAGAGTCGGAACATGCCCGCTGCTTTGGATCGCGCTGACCTGGTCGCTGGTAATGATCCCACCGATGACCGTTGTCTGCCAGTTGTTATTAGAAGCAATCAACGCCCCCGTGCTGTTATGTAGGTCCAACGCCGGATCAGCCAATGCATTTGGGACTCCAAGGCGCGTGAGCTCAGGACCAATGGCCCGCACAATCACCGTCTTTGGTCCGCTCCCGTCAATAATGAATCCGCCAATCATCACGTTATTGCCCGTCTGCACAAAGCTCCTAGTGCTGATGTTGCCTAGAACTGAACCATTATCGGCACTCAGATCGTACACTTCCACCAGAGCAACGCCGGTGGTGTTGCCCGCACCACGCACGATCGCCGTGTAGTCACCGGGTTGCAGCGTTGCGACGATTGCAGATTCGCTTGGCAGAGTCGGAACATGCCCGCTGTTTTGGATCGCGCTGACCTGGTCGCTGGTGATGATCCCGCCGATGACCGTTGTCTGCCAGTTG
>Ga0066388_100003423_pt1 | contig 10269 bp, 6 predicted proteins | sample PanSoiMetaGPlot6_FD_64539 | JGI IMG/M metagenome (GOLD analysis project Ga0066388, IMG submission 64539) | Tropical forest soil microbial communities from Panama analyzed to predict greenhouse gas emissions - Panama Soil - Plot 6 (Hybrid Assembly) | ecosystem: Environmental > Terrestrial > Soil... | reverse complement strand
ACGTGTCGAAGGACGATCTCGTGGTTCGACAGACTCGCCACGAGCGGAGACCGACAGCGGGCTATTCGTCACACTAGGTTCCGCGATCGTACGTCGGCACGAGGCGAATGCGCGCGCCGAGCACGCGGCTGTCGGTCGATTCCGGGGTCTCGAGAAACGGCACGAAGCCGCTCTGGCTCGAGATACTGATGCCGTAGAGGTAGTTGGTCGGAAACGTCAGCGGACGATAGGGGAGTCCGCCGCCCGCCCGCACGGTGACGGTCTTCTGCTCACCCGGCGTCAGCGGTACCTCCAGCCGTTCGGCGCCCGTTTGAATCCGAACCTGGTTCGGTTTCGCGCCGTTTTCGATCTGGACCGTCAGCTGCTGCAGGCGTATCGGCCGCCCCGCTCCCAATTCATCGTCAACGGCCGGCGCCCGCAGGATGATGTCCGCGCGGGAACGCCCTCGCACCCAGAACCACTCGCCCTCGATGCGGTACGCGTTGTCGTCCGGAAAGTACCCGAGCATCGGCGGATCGCCGGCGAGCTTGATCCGCGATCGATCCGGCTTGGCGCTGACCGGCAGATCGATCAGCTGCGTGAGTTCGATCGGGAGGATCCGCACCGGCCCGGACTTCGCGTGCGCACCCGGATCGAACGACATGTCGAACGGGTTCAGGACGAGCGGCGCCGTGAACAGCGCTCCGGCCCCCATGGCCACGAGTGGCGCGACCGGCAACGTTAGCGCGGGCGTGATGAACAAGAACAGGCCGTAAAAGCTCAGATAGTAGCGGTTGCCGACCGGTCCGCCGCCACCCGAATACGTGTACGGCATGTAGAGGATCAGGCCGACGGCGGCCACAACCGCAACGCCCGCGACGAGCCATTGCCAGAGCGGCCGCTGCCTCGGCGACGCGAGAAAGAGCAAGAACGACACGACGCCGGGGAAGAAATACGGCACGAATCCGCTGTATCGGCCGATCGCGAAGTACCCGAGGTTATAGGCGAACACCTTCGGCGCGTCCTTGGTCACGACGATATCGAGCGGCACCGCGTCGGTTGCGCGGTCCTGTCCCGTCGTTTCGAACGTCTCCCGTGGGTTTGCGAACGGAAACCCTGTATAGCCGTAGAACGTTTTCCGGGTGCCGCCCTGATAGTTCAGATCGCCGGTCGTGAGGTAGTTCGCGAAGAACAACGCCGCGGTGGCGGCGACGAACACGACACACATGACGGCGCCGCGCCGCCATTGCCGGCGCCACAGCGCGAGCGCCACGAGTGGTCCGATGAGGACGATGTGCACCGGCTTCGAAAACGTGGCGATGCCCAGCAGCGCCGCGGCGGCGTAGTCCGAGCCGGCGCCGCGAAAGAAGCGAGCCGCGCCGGTGGACGCGCCGTTCCCGCTTTCCTTGTAGCTCCACAGAAAATACGCGAGCAGTACGAGCGAGAAGTTGAACAGCTCCGGCGTCAGCCAGACGAAGTACACCGGCACGATCGACACGCCGAGAAACGCCGCCGCGTACGCAACAGCGACCGAAGGCGGCGATCCGCGAGCGCCCAGCCACATGACCGCCGCGCCAAAACACAGCGTCAGCAGCAGCGCGTGGAGCACGAGGAACCCGTTCGTGCCGAACAGCCGAACGAACGGCGCCGCCACGAGCGGGTAGATGAAGGACTTGCCGTAGAAAAGGCGATCGACGACTCGCGGGTAGCCGATGCGGACCCACGGAAACGTCTCGGCGCGGCGCAGCGTGACGCGCCGGCCGCGCTTGAGAAAGATGCCTTCGGGCCCCGTCGGAAACTCGTCCCAGACGCGCACGAGGTCCGCGCGCGTGAAGGCGAAGTCGAAATCGCGTGCGAGGCTGTAGGTCAGGCTGTAATAGGTGGCTTCATCGCCCTTGAAGCCGTGAGCGGCGCGCGGGAAGTCCACCGACAGCGCGAAGCCGAGGAGGCCGACGCCGACGAGCAGCGTGGCCAGCACGCCGACGGATCGAGTCGCAGTGGCCGATCCGTCGCGTACGACGACTGACGTCACGATGCCGACTCGGCGAGAAACGAGAGTTTGTCGCGGGGAATGAGGGCTCGGTCGGTGGAGCGCGACGTCTCGTGCAACAGCTCGTACAACCGCTCCATCTTGCGCACGAACACGTCGATATCATAGCGTGCGCCCGTCAACCGGGCCCGCGAGGCGAGCCGCGATCGCGCGGCCGGATCCCGTGCGAGGTCGACGATCGCGCGCGCGAGCGCCGGAGCGTCGCGGCGAGGCACGATCCGCGCGTCAACGTCGGCGGTGAGAATGTCCGCGAGGCCGTCCGCATCGGTGGCGACAATCGGCTTGCCCATCGCGAGCGCTTCGAACGCCGTCAGCGGCGTGCCCTCCCATAGAGAGGGGAACACGACGAGGTCGAGCGCCGACAGCACGGAGGCCACATCACGCTGAAACCCGAGGAACACGAGTCGATCGCCGAGTCCCAGGGCGCGGGCCTGCGCTTCGAGCGACGGCTGGAGATCCCCTTCACCGGCGATATAGACGCGGGCAGACGGCAGCGTTCGTAACACTTCCGCGGCTGCTGCGACGAGGAATTCATTTCCTTTCGACGGCATCAACCGCGTCACCGTGCCCACCGAGAACACGTCCTCTGGAATATTCAGCCGCGCGCGGGCGTGTCGAGTTTCATCCGCGGTCCTCGCCCGGCTGAATTCTTCGAGTGGCACGCCGAGATAGACAACGTGCGTGCGATTGGCTGGGATGAGACGTGCTCCGGTCACGAACGTGGCGGTCGATTGGGACACCGCGATCGCCACGTCGGTGTAGCGCGACAGCCACACATCTGCGGCTTTCTGGAACCAGGGCGTGTCGGTCAGGTTCGCGTGCTCGTGGAGAATCGTGGGCAGTTTCCGTCTCGCGGCGGCCAGCCGCCCGAAAGTGGTCGCGCCGTAGCCGTGCATGTGCAAGACGTCGGCCTGCCGTCGATCCAGTTCCTTCAGCAACGCCGGAAGCGTCATCGGGTCGAACTTCGAGCGACTCAAGTAGGTGACGGGGATGCCCTGCGCCTCCAGCGTGTCCGGTGACGAGTCCGGTTTGCGAAGGCTGATCAGCGAGACATCGAAACGGTCGGTGTCGAACCGCGGGATCATCCATGCGAAGAGCCGCTTCACGCCGTGGATCCGGGTGCCGGCCCACCCGAGGTGATCGCAGATGTGAACGACGTTGAGACGTTTCACAGCAGGCCGTTCTCGCGGTACCACGAGATGGTTTGGCGGATGCCGGCGTCCAGGTCCACCCGGGGCTCCCAGTGCAACTCACGCCGGGCCCGCGATGTGTCGAACGCGCGGCTCTTGCGATAGAAATCCACGCGCCGCCGATACAGCGGCGGCTCGAGGCGCAGCGGTACGCAGACCGCTTCGCAGAGCGCGCCGGCCAGCCACACGGGCCAGACCGGCATCCGCAGCCGTGGCGGCCGCACGTTCAATCCGCCAGCCATGAGCTTCACGAGGTCGGCTAGCGTCGTGTACGTCGGGCCCGCGAAGAGATAGGTTCGGCCGGCCGCGCTCGACGTCTCGCCGCACAGTCGCAGCCCCTCCACGACATCGTCGACATACGTCAGGTGGTAGAAGATTTGTCCCGATCCGAGCATCGGAAACCAACCTCGCGCGATTCCACGAAACATCTTCAGAAACCGCGTGTCACCGGGACCGTAGATGCCGACGGGCCTGGCAATCACGATTTCGGTGGCGGATCGCCCGATGAACTCCCGAGCGATTTGCTCGGCCTGCAGCTTCGTGCGCTGATACTGATCGCCGGGAGCGAGCGGCGCGTCTTCGTTGGCAGGCGGCCGTTCCACATGCCCGTGCACGCCAGCAGTGCTGCAGTGCACGACCCGCCGCACGCCGGCGGCGTGAGCGGCCGCGAGGACGTGACGCGTGCCGTCGACGTTCGCAGCGATGTAGGCCTGCGGCGGTTGACCCGCTTCTCTGTACGTCGCAGCAACGTGATAGACGATCTCGATGTCGCGGGTCGCCTGACGCACCGAGTCCGCGTCGACGAGATCGCCTGGTGCGACAGTTATCCCCGCTTGCTCGAGCGGCCCCACTTTCGCGAGGCTGCGCGGCCGGACGAGCGCCCGCACCCGATGACCCCGACGCCGCAGCGCGTGCGCGAGATGACCGCCCGTGAAGCCGGTTGCGCCGGTCACGAGCACGTTCATGCGTGAAGCCAAGGCAGCGCCGTGGAAGGTAGACCCGTCAAGAGCGTTCGAGGGATACCGGATTGTACCAAAGACCTAATCCGAGCGTCTGATACACTGGGCGGCACGCCCTCGTCGGGGCGCGACCTCAGCCATGACATCTGTTGTACGTTCTGCGTGCGCGCTGTTGTGCTTGGCGGCCATCGGGTGCCGCGAACCGAGCGCAGCGCCGGCACCGCGCACGGAGACGACGCCGACGCCCGCGCCGGCGGCCCCGGTCACAGCGGCAGCAGCCGAATCGACACGGACAGGCACTCCGGCGGGCGTTCACGCGTTGACGGGCGCTCGCACCAGAATCGTGTGGGTACAGGGCGACGGCACCGATCCCTACGCGGCGGGCACCGCGCTCGTGTTGATGGGGTTGGACACCGACGACGGCAAAGGCGAGCGCGTCATCGTCGGCGAGAAGGGCAGTTACCTCAAGCCCCTGTTGATCTCGAACGGGAAGCGCATTCTGTATTCGAGCCACGGCAAAGATCCGGCGGACGTCAAAGTGTTCGTCGTGAACTGGGATGGGACCGGCAAGCGAGAGCTGACCAACGGCTTCGCCCTTGCGGTGTGGATCGAAACCGCGAACGGTCGTGATTGGGTGTACGTCGGGACGGACAACTCGACGAAGAGCCCGTACGACTTTCGCACGGTGACGCGTTTCCCCGTCGATGCGCCTGCCGAACGCCAGCTCGTGTGGAACAAGACCCTCGTCAGCGGCGACACGTTTCAAGTGTCGGGTGACGGACGAACGGCCGGCGGGCTGTTCCCCTGGCCCAACGCGGGCATCGCGTCGCTGCCGAACGGCGATGTGCGGACGATCGGCGAGGGATGCTGGACGGCCTTCCGCGACGCTGGCGTCGGGCTCTTCTGGTTCTTCGACGGATCGCACCGCAACGTGACGATCGTCGATCGCGCGAGCGATCGCCGTTGGAACGTGGCGCTCAACCGCGCGCCCGGCTTCGACAACCCGGAGGTGTATCACCCGCGGTGGGCGAACCATCCGCGGTTCGTCGCGATCTCGGGGCCCTACAACCGCGGCGGCCCGAATCAGGTTCGAAGCGGCGGCACGCAAGCCGAAATCTATCTCGGACGCTTCAGCGCCGACTACAGCCGCATCGAGGCGTGGGCGCGCGTCACCGAGAACGCCGCGGGCGATTCGTATCCCGATGTGTGGATCGATCGCGCGGCCAGCCCGCACTCAGCCGACCTCGTACGGTCGTCTGCGTCGGCCGCGAAAGCACCGGACCGGGCGCCGCAAAAGGCGCCGGTGGTGGTCGAGGCGCGACTCGCGGCCGCGTCGACGATTCCAGCTCCGCGCTCCATTGCCCCGTACCGCCATGCGCTCGTCGTGAACACGTACGAGGTGGTCAAGGTCGTCGAAGGGGAGTACAAGACGCCGCGGATCCTCGTCGCCCAGTGGGCCATTCGCGATGCGCGCGTACTCGACGAAGCGCGCCAGCGAAGCGTGGGCGCGACGGCTCGCTTGACCGTCGAACGCTACGACGCGCACCCGGAGCTCGAGGGCGAACGGCTGATCGCCGGCAGCAACATGCCCGACCTGCCCCTGTATTACGACGTCACACCACGACGCTGAACGCCAGTCGATCGGACACCGATGGTTTTCAGTTCGCTTCTGTTCCTCTTTTACTTTCTTCCGGCCGCGCTCCTGCTGTACTACCTCGTTCCGCGTCGCGTCAAAAACATCATCCTGACCGCCGTCAGTTACCTGTTTTACGGGTGGGCCAACCCGCTCTTCTCGCTGCTTCTCCTGTTGTCCACGGTCATCGACTACGTCGCCGGACTGGTCATGGTGCCGCGCGGCGCAGGACGGCTCGATCCTGACGCGCCGAGGACACGGCGCCAGCGGCTGGCGCTCATCCTCTCGATCTCCTCTAACATCGCGCTGCTCAGTTTCTTCAAGTACTTCAACTTCGCCGTCGACAGCTACAACGGGCTGGTCGGCTGGCTCGGTCTCGAAGGGAAGGGCATCGATACAGCTTTACGCGTGACGCTGCCGCTGGGCATCAGCTTCTACACGTTCGTCTCGATGAGCTACGCGATCGATGTCTACCGCGGCCACGCCACAGCGATCCGGAGCTTCCTCGACTTCGCGTGCTTCGAAACGATGTTCCCGCACCTGGTTGCGGGCCCGATCATTCGGTTCCAACAGCTCGCCGACCAGCTCCACGAGCGCACGCATACGTTCGAGAAATTCGCGCGCGGTGTCGCGTTCTTTGGATTCGGCCTTTCCAAGAAGGTGCTCCTGGCCAATCCGTGCGGGAAGGTCGCGGACGTGGCGTTCGCGGCGGGATCGCTCAGCCCGATCGACGCGTGGTACGGCATCGTGGCCTACGCGTTTCAGATCTACTTCGACTTCAGCGGGTACTCGGACATGGCCATCGGGCTCGGCCTGATGCTGGGCTTCGTCTTTCCGAAGAACTTCGATTCCCCGTACCTGTCGCAGTCGATCACCGAGTTCTGGCGGCGCTGGCACATGTCGCTGTCGAATTGGCTGCGCGATTACCTGTACGTACCGCTCGGCGGCAACCGCAAGGGGCCCGGCCGCACGTACGTCAACCTGTTCGTCGTCATGCTGATCGGCGGGCTCTGGCACGGCGCCGCGTGGAACTTCGTCGTGTGGGGAGCGATGCACGGCGCGCTGCTCGCGTTCGAGCGGCTGCGCGCCAAACAGGCGCCGTACGGATGGCTGCCTGCGCCAGCGCGCGTCGCGCTGACGTTCACGATCGTGCTCGTCTCGTGGGTGTTCTTCCGCGCGACGGACTTGCCAGCGGCGGTGCGGTATCTCGGGTTCATGGCGGGCGCCGGAAGCGCGCACGACGGTGCCGCCGTCGTGCCCGGTCTCGTGTATCAGCCCTACTACGTCCTGACCGCCGTCGCGGCCGCATTCGTGACCTGGGGCTGTCCGCAAACATGGGATTGGACGCGAACCCTGACGGGGCCCAGGGCGGCCACGGCCGTCGCCCTGCTCGTGGTGGCGTCGATTGTGCTCATGACGCAGGCGTACAACCCGTTCATCTACTTCATTTTTTAGATAGATGTCCACGGACGTCACTCGGGTAGGCAAGCCGCTGTCGCGCGAGGAGATCGCGCAGATTGAAGTGGGCCATACGACGGTGAGTCCTGCGGTCGCGCGCGGACTCGTCGTCGTATTTCTGGTGCTCATCGCCGTGCCGGCTGTGGTCGATTTGATCGCCAACCTGCGTACGCCGGGGCGCTCGTACGATTCGTGGGCGACGCTCGCCGCCTTGCCGAAACAGGTGCGCGCGAAAGCGGCGGAGCAGCGCGCATCCGGTGACGAGGTGAGCCTCGGATCGAAAATTCTCGCGGTGAACCGCACGCTGCTCGGCGGTCTGCATGCGTTCGAGGATGGGCTCGCCGACGAGAGCCCCGTGTTCGCCGCCTTCCGGCCGCCCGTACAGGCGGTGCTGAGCGGCTGGCTCGGCGTCGGCAACGAGCGCGTCTATCAGGGTCGCGACGGCTGGCTGTTCTATCGACCCGACATCGAATACGTCGTCGGGTTGGGATTCCTCGATCCCGTGGAGATCCATCGGCGGCGCATTCTGGAACGAGAGCGGGAGTGGATCGAGCCGCTGGAGCCGGATCCGCGAGGTGCGCTGATCGAGTTCAAACGTCAGCTCGAACGGCGCGGCATCGCGCTCATCGTGATGCCGACGCCCGTTAAACCCGCGATGCATCCCGAAAAACTGGCGAGCCGCGCCGGGTGGACGGTTCCGGTGCAGAATCCGTCGTATCGCGCGTTCGTCGACGAGCTCCGCCGCAACAACGTCGTCGTGTTCGACGTTGCCGACGAGCTCGCGCGTGCCAGCGGCGGCGAGACGGCGTACCTCGCGACCGATACACACTGGCGCCCCGAAACGATGGAGCGCACCGCAGAGCTGCTCGGCAGGTTGATTCGAAGCGAAATCCACTTCGGCGATGCTCCGGGCCAGAGCTTTCGCGTGGAAAGCCGCGACGTCACGAACGTCGGCGACACCGCGGCGATGCTCGATCTGCCTGCTGGCCACCCCTTGGCGCGGCCCGAATCGGTCACGATCCACCGTATCCTGACGTCCGACGGGGAAGCGTGGCAGCCCTCGCGCAGCGCGGACGTGCTCGTCCTCGGCGACAGCTTCAGCAACATCTACTCGCTCGCCTCGCTGGGTTGGGGCGACGGCGCCGGCCTCGTCGAACATCTGTCGCGCGTCCTCGAACGCCCGATCGATCGCATTCTGCAGAACGACGATGGGGCGTATGCGACGCGGGCGAGGTTGCGGCAGGAAATCGCTTCGGGATCCGATCGGCTGCGCGACAAGCGCGTCGTGGTGCTTCAATTCGCCGCGCGGGAGCTGGCAAGCGGCGACTGGAAACGAATCGAGCTGCCATCGCCCGACGCCCCGTGAACCCGGAGCGATCGCGTAACATGTCGCGATCCTGATGACGCGACTGCGCTGGCCGAGCGCGCTGCTCCTGACAGCCATCGGCCTGTACTGCTCACGAGGCGTACTCGATGTCGTGAGCGGCTCCCACGGCGTGGTCCGGGCTGCGATGCTGCCGCCATGGTGGGAACTGCCGGCGTTCGCGGTGCTGTTGAGTGCCGTCGGGTTTCTTGCCGCGCGCCGCCATGCGGATCCGGATATCGTCCTGCCGCTGTGTGCGCTCGCCGTGCTGGCGGCGCCGTACCTACCCTGGCTGCCCGATCGACTGCCGATTCTTCGTGGCCTCGCCGGACCTGGACGCAACCTTCTATGGCTGGTCGTGTTCTGGGTCGTCTGCATCCGGGTTTTCGAGGGCGTTCGCTGGCCGCCCGGCGAACGAGTGGCGCCCTTGGCGATATTCCTCGCAAGCGCGCTGGCGTGCGGCGCCGTCGCGTACCGCCTGACGAGCACCGTGCAATACCCGAGCGGCGACGAACCGCATTACCTCGTCATCACGCAAAGCCTCCTGACCGACGGCGATCTCAAGATCGAGAACAACCACCAGCGCGGCGACTATCACGCCTACTTCACCCTGCCGCTGAAACCGGATTACCTGACGCGCGGCCGCGATGGGGAGATCTACTCGGTTCATCCCGTTGGCGTGTCTGTGCTCGCACTGCCGGCTTTCGCGATCGGCGGCTATCGCGGCGTCGTCGTCATGCTCGTCGCGATCGCGGCGCTCGCCGCCACATTGATGTGGCGATGGGCGCGCGACATCAGCGGATCGGCATCCGCTGCTACGTTTGCGTGGGCAGCGGTTGCGCTGACAGCACCGTTTCTCTTCAATTCGTTCACGGTCTATCCCGAGATCCCTGGAGCCTTGGCGCTGCTGACGGCGCTCGCCTGGCGTCCGAACGCGACGAGCATCGGCGTTCAACTAGTCCGGGGAATGTGTATCGGCGCGCTCCCGTGGCTGAGCACGAAGTACGCGCCCATGGCCGCTGCGGCAACGGCCGTGCTGGTGCTGCGTGCGCGGTGGAATCTGCGCTCGCTGACCGCGCTCCTGACGCCGATCGTCACACTCCTTGTTGCCTGGTTCGCATTCTTTTACTGGATCTGGGGCACGTTCTCACCGTCGGCGCCCTACGGGTCGGGGCAGACGACGACGCTGAGCGCGCTCGCGCATGGCGGACCCGGTCTCTTCTTCGATCAGGAGTACGGCGTCGTCATCTACGCGCCAGTGCTTGCCCTGGCATTCGCGGGGCTGGTCCAGATGCTGCGATCCGGCAGCAGCGATGCTCGCCGCGCGCTCGAAGTGATCATCGTCCTCGGAGCACTCGTCGCAGCAGTCGGCGCGTTTCACATCTGGTGGGGTGGCAGCGCGGCACCGGGGCGGCCGGTCGCGTCGGGAATTCTCCTGCTCGGCATCCCGATCGCGTTCGTCGTGGCGCACGCCTCCCGGGCGGCAGACCGAGCGATGTGTCACCTGCTTCTCGCATCGAGCTTGGCCATGGCGTTTGTGCTGGCGGTCACGCAGAACGGCGCGCTTCTGTACAACGATCGCGATGGCGCCGCCACGTTCGTCGAGTGGCTCTCGCCGACCTGGCCGCTCACCTCGG
>Ga0066388_100003422_pt1 | contig 10270 bp, 8 predicted proteins | sample PanSoiMetaGPlot6_FD_64539 | JGI IMG/M metagenome (GOLD analysis project Ga0066388, IMG submission 64539) | Tropical forest soil microbial communities from Panama analyzed to predict greenhouse gas emissions - Panama Soil - Plot 6 (Hybrid Assembly) | ecosystem: Environmental > Terrestrial > Soil... | reverse complement strand
GAATGTACAGGAAAGGAATTGCCGGTCAGATTGCCATTTGCATCTAATTCGATCCAGCTTTCGTCCAAGCACTTCTGAAGTACTGTGCCATCAGGGTTTGTTACTCTGAATAAGCCGTTATCGTCATGCTCAAACAGCCGGGTTGTCCCGTCCGGGTATTCGACAACAGAGCTAGTCTCCCACGGAAACGTGACGCTACTATCTTCCGGAGGTGATTGGACTGCGTCTTCCAGAGTGGCGAATTCTGCCGCCGGCGGGGTTGTGAAGTATTGGTCGAAGAACTCGTCAATATCATCGGTTGGTTCTGCCAATGTCTGGCGGTCCGGACTCTCCTGAAAGTCCCGTGCTTCAGTTTGCGAGCCTGGCGGTTCGGCGATTTCTGTGCTGGCAACCTGCGTCGTGGAGTTTTGGGAGGAAGTAGTCTGTCCACTACTGGGTGGCGCGGGCGTTACCAGCCTCTGCCTCACGTCGTCGCGAGCGACGAGACCTTTGGACGTAGCGGGCATGCCCGTCACCATGACCGAGCCGTCCTCATCAACCAGCTCTGGTCGCCCGAATTTCAACGATGCGAATTTTGCTCTCTTTGGATCTTGGAGTCGGGTCGGGTCCTTTTGGTCGGCAATTTCCTGACGTCTGCGCTCCAATACGTCATCGAGGGACTTAGGTGCTTCGTTATCGGGCATGACCCTGGTTCCTCCGTTAGCCATGGGCGATCACCTAGTAACAGCTTACCTTGAGCTGTGTCAAGCTGACCCTTCCCGCGTTGCCGTTCGGCCTTGGTCCGCTCAGATTGCCGCCGGGGGCGTGCGCCCTCGCGACGCTCTCGCCCGTTCGTTGTTTGGAGCGCAGCCAGGTATCTCAACCCTTAGAACGGCTGAGGCTAAGACGCTCGGGCGCGCTCCGATGACGCCTCGCATGTGATCGTCGACTTTGTGCGGTCAGGTGGCGGCTTCTTCTTTGACCGCTGCTGGAAGAGTGAACTTGAAAGTTGTGCCCACTCCTGGCTCAGACTCTATCCAGATCTTGCCGCCATGGCCCTCGACGATCTTCTTGCATATAGCCAGCCCGATTCCGGTTCCTTCGTACTTTTGCTTTGTTTGCAAACGCTTGAATATCGTAAACACGCGGTCGGCATTGGCCATGTCCATGCCTATGCCGTTGTCTTTCACGGAGAACTCCCATTTGCCGTCCGACTCCACGGCAGACACTTGCACATGCGGCGGCTCCTCCTTGCGAAACTTGATCGCGTTGCCTATGAGATTTTGAAAAAGCTGCGTCAGTTGAGAGCTGTCCCCGATCACCACAGGCAACTGGTCAAAGCTAACCGTCCCTTCATTCTCTTCGATAACCACCTTGAGATTTTCGAGGGCGATCCGTATTACCTGATTACAATCGACTGGCACCAGTTCTCTGCTGCTCGAGTCGACCCGCGCATAAGCCAGCAAGTCCCTGATAAGCAGCTGCATCCTTTTCGCGCCATCTTCAGCCTTTTGCACAAGTGACTGTGCATCCGTTTCCAGAGCGCTTCCGTGGCGGCGTTTGAGAATATCCAGGTAGCTGGATACGGCCCTCAGCGGCGCTTGCAAGTCGTGCGAGGCGACGTAGGCGAATTGTTGCAGGTCGCCGTTCGATCTGGACAACTCCGTATTAACACGCTCGAGTTCGATCGTACGCTCGCGCAGAGTGTCAGCCATCTGATGAAATGATCTGTCCACTTCACCCAATTCGTCCTGGGTATTGAGGACAGGCAGCAAAGTCTCAGCCTCCTTGAGCCTCTTGGTGTTCGTCAGGAGAACCTGGATACCGCGGTTGATGCCCTTCATAAAGTAAATGTACAGACCGGCAGCGAGTAGAACGCTTCCGGCGATGCTGAGAACAGTAATCCGCGAGATTGTTTCTTGTACCTGCTTCACGTGCGCTCTCAATTTCAACGTCTCTATCAAGATTGGATCTCGAAATGCCCTGATCTGGTCGTTCAGCAATTCGAATTGCCCCCGAAGCCTCTTGAAGTTTGCAAATGACCCCACAAGCAGCGAGATCTGGGATGTGCCGGCCTGTGGTCTGGCTTCCCCAAATTTCTTGGATATATCCATCAGGTCGTTCATTCCAGACATGATTCCGTCTACGCGCGACTTTCGCTTCCGGTCGTCTTTCACTAACTCGGACAAAGCGGCATAGGCTTTGTTCAGCCGCCGCACGTCGCCCTTCACGTCTTTAGCGGCGTCTGGACGCAGCATTCTCATCTCGAACACGGATGTGACAGCATCTGTGGAGCATAGCCACATTTCATTGGCATAATAAATGAGCTCCTTGGAGCGCGCCTCTTCTTCAAGGGCCTGTTCATAGACGCCTTGCAAATTCAAAAGCGTAATACCAAACACCACCTCAAAGAGCAGAGGTACAGCGACGAGAATCAATCCCTTGACATAAAGCTTTGGCTCGAATCTCACAAATCAGCGCTATCTCCAGAGGCGCGTATCAAGGTCGCCGAGCATGTGTGATGGTGCAATTATAGCCAGTTTCTCGTTCAAGCTATCGGGTACCTATTCAGTTAACTGCTTGTCCTCGCCGGTCATTGCGAGGGAGCGAAGCGACCGTGGCAATCTGTTTCCGAAGTTATGAGATTCCCACGCTTGATGCGTTCGCTCGGGTAACGGTAGGAAGCGGTTCACTGAATAATTACATCCGGGCAGTGTTGTCTAAGATATTTAGCTCACCTGAAAACAGGCGCGGTCAGGGTAAGCAAAGGGCAGCGAGAAGTCCATCATACAGGCGGACATTGGCATCGAGTACTCCCCGCATACCAAACTCTACGGCTTCTTGAGCCCGATAATGCTCAATGAAATGGAGCGCCAGATCGAGGGATTCGTCGCAGTGCTCGACTTCGACGGTTACGTGATTGAACCATATGTGGTGCGCCAGCCCCAAGTTGGAAAAGGCCCTTTGCATCGATTCGAATTCTTTTATTGCTAGCATCTCTGTCGCGCTGATGGCGCCTGCTGAAATGGCGGCGCGTCGATAGTTTTGAGGCCAGCGCCCGCGCAGGGGATAGTACAAGGGCGTGACTGACCGGATGTACTCTTTCACTCCGGGCTGAACGGCGGCGGCGGCAAACTCATCAGTAGTCACCCCGGCTGAGCGAGCAACATCGACCAGTTGCAGTTGGTGCCTGTCGTCAGGGTTTCCGTTCCCGTATTCGTTGCGGACGTTCTCGAGAATAAAGCCAACGGCCTCTTCCGGCATCAGCGTGGCGGCTTTGAGTAGCAGCCGGCGCAGTACGGCGGCATGGGCGTCGTAGTTGCGCAGAAAACGCGCAATCTGCATCCGGGACAGATTGGCGGCCTCGAGAGCGGCAAAAAGCGGGTGAGAATAGCAGGGGTGTACTGAGGCAACGCGCTTGAGATGCCGCAACCAATACGCGCGAGCGTGGCTGAGGACCGCCGCTGATTCGCCCGCCTCTTTTGTCTGGCAGCCTGGTGTGCGCGCGACCGTCAAACCTTCTCTCTTTGACCAGCCGGCTCGCCTATCGTGGCTGTCGATGCTTCGCGACGGGCAGCTTCCTTTCTTTGAGCCTCTTCGGCCTCCAGGAACCACTGCGCTTCCAGCGCTGCCATGCAACCAGTTCCTGCCGCTGTCACCGCCTGGCGATAGAGATGGTCCTGCACGTCCCCGGCGGCAAAGACGCCTGGGATCTGGGTTTTTACGCCATCCGTCTTGATGTATCCGCTTTCGTTGAGCTCGAGCTGTCCTACGAAAAGTTCGGTGTTGGGCTGATGCCCGATCGCCACGAACAAGCCGTCTGCTTCGTGATCCGCACTCTTTCCTGTCTCTAGGTTTTTGATTTTGATTCCGGTCACTACACCCTTTGATACGTCATAGACTTCTTCGACTATCGAGTGGAGAATGTAGTCTATCTTGCTGTTCTCTCGGGCCCTGTCGACCATGATTTTGGATGCTCGGAACGTGTCCCGCCTGTGAATTAAAGTGACCGAGGTTGCAAAGCGGGTCAGGAACATGGCCTCCTCGAGAGCCGTGTCTCCGCCGCCAACCACAAACACCTTCTTGTCCCGGAAGAAGAAGCCGTCGCAGGTGGCACAGGCTGAGACTCCATGCCCCATGAGCTTGTTTTCTGACTCGAGCCCGAGTAACTTCGCCGATGCCCCCGTGCAGATCAGCAGCGTGTCGGTGAGTATTTCTTCTGAGCTGGTGCGAACGACAAACGGGCGCTTCGACAGATCTACCGACTCGGCGTTGTCGTAGATGAATTGTGTGTTGAAGCGCTCGGCCTGCTTGTGCATTTCCTCCATCAAGGTCGGACCGAGAATGCCGTTGGGAAATCCCGGAAAGTTTTCAACATCGGTGGTGATCGTCAATTGGCCGCCGGCTTGCAAACCCTGAATCACGAGCGGATCGAGGTCGGCTCTCGCTGCATAGATGGCAGCAGTCAATCCGGCAGACCCTGAACCTAGAATCGTGAGTTTCTTTGTAATGGCCATTTCCCACCTTCGCTCGCCGGTTGCGCTAAATCTGGTGCAGGCGCTGGCGCCGTGCCCGGCATTGGCAATCGTGCCCATCGAGCGCCACCTGAGCCGGCGCGCCCGCCACGAGGCGATCAAGCGAGCCCGCAGATGCCAAGACTGAGTCAGGAGCGCGGCACACGTTAAATTCTATGGCTCGGAACACTCCAAGTTGGAGAGTTTCAGAAATATCTTAAGTTAATCTGGACCAGATGGTGACGGGCCGGGTGCCGCAGCAGTGCTCAGCCAGAGGGGCCGCAGCCCGTAAGGCAGGCACTGGCGAATGAGTGAAAAATCCTGAAGCAACTGTCGGCGCTGCTCTTCCAGCCTCAGGCCCACGTCATCGGGGCAGTTACCGTCGAGCAAGTCGCTGATTCGGTCCAGATCATGCAGTCTGCCCAGTATTTGTTGCGCCCGAACGAGTTGGAGAGTGGTCAGCCCGAAAAACTCCGTGAGCATATAGCGCCAGCGCTTTACGCCCAGTCGCAGCTCGTGTAGCTGTTCGGGCGTGTGCGCGCGTGCCTCCAGCTCCTTGACCATATCCTCCTGGGCGAGGATATAAGTGTCAATGTGATTGAACGCTGATTCCATCGGCTCGCCGGTCTGCGCCCACTTGTCCCGAAGCTTGAGAGGCCTGTGCTTCAGGTACTCTCTCACTCGGCGCATCAGAGAGCCGGGATTGAGGCTCTTGATCGTTGTTTTCACGTTGTCCCTGGCGATGTCGCGTTCTCTATCCCAGTTCTTCACAATCTCTTTGGAGCACCCTAACTCCTCGGCGAGAGCGAGGTTGACGTCCCAATCCCTGAGACTGCCGAGCGTGCGCAAGAGACGTCTCAGTCTGGCTATTGCCTGCCGTTTGAATTTCTTCGATTGCCAGTCATCCTGTTTGAGCACCGACCAGACGGAAAACCAACGGCGCAGGGCGACCCGTGTGTCATGCACCTGTTTGGCGGAGGCCTTTTCAATGAGCTTGTTCAGCTCCTTTTCCAGACTGTCGCAGAGGGCCAGGACCGTAGCTTGCTCGAATTCGAGCCAGGGTGTCTCGTCTAAATGCGTGGGCACTCTCGCGGTGCCGCGCAGCGAAAACTCATCCGGACCCGACGAACCCGATTTCTCGATTGCCACTGCTGCCATCACCCTGGAGCCTCAGTATGCACAAGCATGCCAACCGTATATATTAAGCCCCTCACGGCCGCCGTTAACACGGCGCCGATAGTGCAGCTTAATAGTGCTCAACAGGACTGGAGGCGGTGATGGCAGGAGCGCCGAGCGCCTCTGTCCAAGTCATCAGCCACAATAGCAGACATTCCTCCTTGCGCTTGGAATCATGGCTGCGTCAGCTCAGGTTCAGTTTCGGACTCAGTCGTTTCTAGGACAACTTTACGGAAAGGCGGCTTCTCAAGACCCGGTACCCGGGTCGCGCGAACAGCACCGTGATCTTGCGGCGACCGTGGTCGGTGAGGGTAGTCGCCCCTTCGAAGGCGTCGCCATCGGCGGGCTTGAGCTTTAAGGGCACGACTTTGTCGGCGCCAAGATTTACTTGAAGAGTGACGTCGCCCGTGGTGACTGGCTTCAAGGACGGGTCCTTGATGTAGAGCTTGAAGCTGACGTCGTCTTGTAGACTGCGACTGGCGATTAACTCGAAAGTGTACTTCTCGACCTCGTCGACGGCTCCCCCATGCTCAGGGCGGCCATGGGCGTCGGCAGGTGGGAGTACCCCACAACTGATGGCGGTGAGGAGCGCGAGGGCGAACTTTCTTGAGCGCGGCATGGAGATAGTCCTCATCGGTCGTGCGGGCCGGCTCTCGTCTGTCGGCTCCGGACCGTGCGGCCAATTTTAGCGCGGAATGGCGAAGATTGAGCATTGCTGGACGCCGGCCGGATATTCTATGATGCCTTAAGGTGTCGGGAAGTCTGGTGAGGTTGTTGTGATGCATAGGCTGAAAGAACGTGCCTTGCTGTCCAGTTGCGCGGTGATTGCCGGCGTTTTCCTTGGCAACTCCAGTCAGATGGCGGGGGCGGCTCCTGCCGCGGGCAAGCCTGCGGCCACCAAGCCGGGGGCGGTCAAAGCGGCGCAGCCGGCAAAGGCGGGCTCGCCTCCGTCGACAGCCGCCGCCTCTCCAGCAGCTAAAGCGCCATCATCAGCCCCTGCCGCCGGGACAGGCGCCGCCAGGCCAGGAGCGGCAGCCCCGGCAGCTTCGGCGGCTGCCTCCGGTCCGGCGCCCGCAGAACCAGGCCCGGGATTTGAAGAAGCTATGAACGCGGCCACCAAGCTTTTCAATCAGGGAAAGTACGAGCCGGCAGTCGCGGAGTTTCGCAAGGCGCTCGAGCAAGATCCCCACAACGTCGTGGTGCGCAACTGGATTGGCTTTTGTTATCAAAAGCAGAACTTGTGGGAAAAGGCGGTTCCCGAGTACGAGAAGGCAGTTGAGCTGGATCCGACTTATGCGGAAGGGCTCAACAACCTGGCGTTTGCGTGCCAACAATTGCGCCAGTTCGACAAGGCTGCCGAGGCCTACAATGCCGCTCTCAAATTGAAGCCTGGCTTCATGGAGGCCCACTACAACCTCGCTTGCGTCTACACTCAGCTCACAAAACCTGATGAGGCGATAGCGGAATTTCAGAAGGTGCTGGAGATCGATCCCAAGTTTTCCGATGCCGTCTACCAGATTGGTGTGATATCGCAAGAGAAGGGCGATTTTGACAAAGCAATCGAGTACTACAACCGCTGCCTGGAGCTCGATCCGAAGAGCGCGGCCGTGCACAGCAAGCTTGGTGTTATCAACCTCGCTAAGAAGGATAAAGCCAAGGCGGTCGAAGAGTTTAAGCAAGCTCTGGAGCTGAACCCGCAATTCTACGAAGCCCGCTTGAACATGGGTGTGATTTATCTCGAGGAGAAGAATCACAACATGGCCATCAAAGAATTGGGGAAGGCGCTGGAAGTGAACCCATATGATGATGCGGTTCATTACCAGCTGGGCCGCCTGTTCTTTCAACTCCAGCAATGGACAAACGCCATCGATCAGCTCAAACAAGCCATCTACCTGAATCCAAAGAACCAGGATGCCAAAGACGAACTAGAGCGCGTCATTGAAACGAAAAAACTCAAGGCCTGATGCCCAAACGCTGGATGGCAGGGGCGCATTCGCTTGGATCGCCGAACGGCGGTCGGGCGCGCCCGCGCTACCGCCTGAGGAAATCTTCGAGGACGTCCCGAGTACGCTTCATGACGAGATCTCTGCCGCCCCGCGAGTAGACCGCGCTCAGGCGTTCGACGATCGAGGGCATGGTTACGCGGGAGAAGGCCGGCAGGTGATGAGGATCTCGACAGAACTTCCGCAGTGGCTCGGCTGCCTTATCCCAGGTGAATTGCTCGGCCAGCAGCGTGGCGTTTGTGCTCAGCGATGACGTGAGCACTGGATCTTCTATCAATCGGCCGATGGCTGACGACCAGGCCTGCACATCGCCGTAAGCTAGTGCCATTCCTGCGCCTCTGGTCTCGACGAGCTCAGCCAGGTGGTCACCGCCTGTAGTGAGTATCGGCAAACCTGCCCAGAGATAATCGAGAATGCGGGTCCGAAAGGAGAACCGCGTTTCAGGCAAATCGAAATGGGCGGATACCGCCGCATCCGCGTCGAGGAGATAATTCACTCGTTCTTCGTAAGGGATCCAATCATTGCCAAAAAAGACATTGCGGTCCAGGACGCCGAGACTTTGCGCCAGAGCACGGGCTCGTGTAGCCATGCGCATCGGAGGTACCTGCGGGTTTGGAGACTTCCAGCCCATGAAAAACAGCTTCAATCGATGGTGACTCTGGCTGAGCGCTTCCACCGCTTGAATGACGGTTAGCGGATCGAACCATTCCCAGATTCCACCGCCCCAGAGCAAGACGAAGTCGCCGTCGGCGATGCCGGCAACCCTTCCTTTCATGCCCTGACCGGTCCTTTCTGGCTTGCCGGCTGGCAATCCGAACGGAACTACATCGATCAATTTCCGCAGTGACGTGTCGAAGTGATGCATCTCCGGGGTCAGCCTGCCCACTGCGCAATAGCGCCCAATCCAGTAGTCTCGCTGTCGTTCGGAGGCGCACACTGAAAAATCGGCGGCAATCATGTGCTTCTCCAAAACTTGATGCATCAACCGATAACTGGCGGAAGCCGAGATCGGATCTGCCTCGAACTGTGCCAGGAGCGAAAGCAGGTAGGGGTCATAGAGATCGACGACCAGATATTTACCCATTCCGGACAGTCGGGGGTAAGGCTTTAGCACGTTGCCTTGTATGAAGAGAACGTCATAGCCCGCTGCCAGCTCATACAAACGCGATCGTGAGACTCCGGCCGCGAGCTGGAAACCCCTTTTTTCGCTCCACTCAGCCGGCAGATCGCAAGGGCGCGGTGAAAATACCGCCGTCTCAAACTCGCAGCTAAGCTGCGTGGCCAGCTCCACGCAGCGGATAGCCGGGCCGGCCATCTGTTTGCCGATCGGTTCGAGCGTGATAAAAAGGACCTTGCGGCGCTGGTCAGACAAGGTTATCTTTCTCCAAGACTGCCGGGGAAGCCAATTATATCCCGTTAGAATTTAGGACGTGACCGAGCCAGGATTAGTCAGCGTAGTCATTCCCAACTGGAACGGCAAGAGGTTTCTTGCCGGCTGTCTTGATTCTCTTGCTGCGCAGAGCTATCGGCAGTTAGAAATCGTCGTCGTCGACAACGGCTCTGTCGACGGCAGTATCGAGTTTCTCACAGAGCAGTACCCGCACGTCAAGCTGGCAACGTTTCCTGTCAACACTGGTTTCAGCGTTGCCGTGAACAGAGGCATTCGCGAGTCTGCCGGTGAATACATTGCGCTCATGAACAATGACACGGTCGCAGACCGCGAGTGGATCTCCGAGATGATGCGCGTCATGGGCGAGCATCCCGAGATTGCCAGTTGCGGCTGCAAGATGCTGGCTTATGACGACCACTCGCTTCTCGATGGCGCAGGTGATGGTTATCGCCGCGGTGGTTTGCCGGGTCGGATCGGGCATCGGGAAATCGATCACGGCCAATTCGACACGCCCCGCTATATTCTCGGTGCTTGTGGCGGTGCTGCGCTTTATCGCCGGGCCTTGTTCGACGACATCGGGCTGTTCGACGAAGATTATTTCGCTTATCTCGAAGATGTGGATCTCGGATTAAGAGCGCAAAGTGCCGGCTATAAATGCCTGTACGTTCCCTCTTCGGTAATCTATCACCTTGGTTGTGGCACCACGGGCAGTGGCTACCATCCGCTGGTCGTTACTCTGTCTGCGCAGAATAATTGGAATACAATCGTCAAGAACATATCCGGGCCGCTTCTAGTGAGGTTTCTCCCTCACATGTTTTTCTGGCAGGCATACTATCTGGCAGTGGTGATTGTGCGCGGCGGTCAGCTTGTCCCCTGGCTGAAAGGGACGATGCGGGCGCTAAAGCTGCTGCCGAAGATGCTGCAGAAACGAGCGGAGATCAACAAGAAACGCCGAGTATCATTCGAATACCTGGAGGGCATCATCGTTCAATCTGAAAGAGATCTGGCTGCGTCAAAAGCCCGATTGAACGCACAGGTGTTAGCCGGCAAAGGTAAGACCTCCGGTAGGAAAGAGCGCCCCCTGATCGGCAAGCGCTGACCCGGGAGCGCAGGCGTCCGGCCGGCTACGCCGGCTGACTCCGTTGCCACCTTCGCTGGCTGGCTTCGGAGCTACGCTCCTCCGCATCGCACAGATGCTCCGGCGGACT
>Ga0066388_100003421_pt1 | contig 10271 bp, 6 predicted proteins | sample PanSoiMetaGPlot6_FD_64539 | JGI IMG/M metagenome (GOLD analysis project Ga0066388, IMG submission 64539) | Tropical forest soil microbial communities from Panama analyzed to predict greenhouse gas emissions - Panama Soil - Plot 6 (Hybrid Assembly) | ecosystem: Environmental > Terrestrial > Soil... | reverse complement strand
AGAGCGCAACTAGGTAGTTCCTGCCGGGCGGCAGCCCTCGGACTACGACTTCGTTCCCCGGTGGGGAGGCGGTCGCCGCCTTGACGTAACGTCTGTCGTGCCAGAGCCACGGCTCTTCCGGGAAGACGACGATGGTCATTGGAACGATGACGACGCCTTTTGGCAGCTTCGCGGCGATTTCAGCAGCGCCATCCGTCGCGAGCACACGCACACTCTTGTAGACGCGTCCGGCCTCGAAGTTGAAGGGACTGTCGGCAATGTCTGTCCCATCCTCGAGGAAGGCATGCTCGACGAACCAGTTGTCCGTCAACTCGACGGAGAGGCGGTTCCGGCCAAGCACGCCGAGAATGGTGAACGACCCGTCGGCTCGCCACTCTGACCACGGCGACAACAACCTCCGCGCGTCCGCGTCGGGGCCCTCGGGGATCAGCCTGACGGCAGTTCGTGCTGTCGCAAACTCTGCAACGCCGTTGTAGAAAAGCTGTCCCTCGACTCGTGCGCCAGGCGCAAGCCTGAGCTGGAGGGGGCCAACGGCCTCGTCGGCAACGACCACTTCTACAGCACCAACCCGGATTCCTGGCCCGTCGCCTGTGTGAGTGGCCTGCAGCGCGTAAACGCCTCGATATACCGATTTCAGAACAAAGTGTCCCGCAGCGTCAGTCTGCGTCTTCTCAGGAATGCTGGCTGCCTGGAAGCCATCGAGTCGGCGAAGTTGAATCTGAGCCCGCGGAATCAGATGGCCGTTCTCGTCGACCACTGTCCCTTCAACAGCAACGGTCGGAATCGCGGACGCGGCGATGGCAATCGAGACGTCGTCGCCGGACTCGAGCTCGATCTGTGTCGCAGCGTCGATTGCGGCAACGCCGGGCGCGTAGATGTAATTCAGAGGCGGTCCACCGACATGCGGGATTTGTACGCGCACGAAGTACCGACCAGGTGCCAGACTGACGAAAGAGAATCTGCCCTGGACATCCGCCGAGGCGCGTGCGCCGCGCGGGGCAACCGGACCAAGGACTGGCTGACCCCGAAACGTCAGAAGCTCGCGGAGCACCTCAACCTCCGCGTACCCCACGGGTCGGCCCTGCTGCGTCAGCACCTGCCCTCGAAGAATTGCTGGCCTGCGGAACGTGAACGCAGCCTCCGTGGCGGCGCCCGGTTCGACCGAGAAGCGACGTCGAGAAGACGACGTCTGCAGCGCCGTGGCGTTCCCGGTGGGGAGTTCCCGCTTGACCGTGACCGCTACGTTGTAGCTGCCGGCGCGAAGATCGACGACTTCGATCGTGCCATCGAACCCGGTGACCTCTGTGGTCTTGAATTGGAAACCGTCTCCCTCGATCGTCACATCGGCGTGATCGATCGGCGTGCCGGTACCTTCGTCCCGGACGATCACTTTGATTGAGCCTGTGGATGGCCGTTGAGCGTCTCTGACCTGCACGGCTTCTGCCGGGCTTGACGCGTCAGAGGTCGCAAGGGCGAGCACGATCGTCAGTGCCGCGAGTCGCATCGATTCCCCTCACCGGAGGGTGCTACCGTCTGGGATCGGGAAGGTTGACGGAGTACTTTCCCGGCTTGTCCACGAACACATTGACCGCGCGCTCGGCAAGAGCGTCGAGGAACTCCGCAGGATTCATGAAGAGGCGTGGTTCGTCAAAACGATCGGGCAAAACAAAAATCGCAACGAGATAGTTGCGACCGGGTGGAACGCCCTTGATCGTCAGCTCCGTCTGCGGTCCCGAGCTGGTGCTGATCTTCAGATAACGACCGTCGTTCCACAACGCCGAGTCCGCGGGAAACGCAACGATCGCCACCGGACTGATGGTCCAGTCTGCCGGGAGCTTGCCCGCAATCTCTGCGGTCTCATCGCTGAGCATCACGCGGACGTTCCTGTAGATACGCCCGGGCTCGAAGTTAAACGCGCTGTCTACGAGGTCGGTTCCGTCTTCCAGAAACGCTCGCTCGATGAACCAGGCCGACTTCGATTGGACCTCGAGGCGATGACGTCCGACGACACCGGAAATTGCGAACGATCCGTCCTTGTGCCATTCCGGCGTAGGCGTGAGGCCGTCGCGCAAGTCCCTGTCGTCTCCCTCAGCTCTGACTCTGATCTCCGTGCGGCCTGGATCGGGCTGTTCGTTCCCGTTGAAGAGCAGCTTCCCGAAAATACGCGCTCCCGGCACGACCTTGACCTCGCATGGAGCAACGTCCTTGTCGCCGACTTCTAGCTCCGTAGTGCCGACCAGTGTGGCGGAATCGTTCCCACCGGTCAGTGTGGCCTGCACCACATAGGTTCCGATACGGACCCCGGTGAGAACGAAATGCCCCTCGCGGTCAGAGCTGGCCACCTCGGGAGACGGATCAGCCTGATCCAGTGAACGGAGTCTGATTTGAGCTCCTTCGACGTGGTGACCAGCTTCGTCGACCACCTGACCCTCTACGTTGACCGTGGGGAGAGCAACCGCAGTCACGCCGATCACCACGTTATCACCCGAATCGACGGAAAGGGCCGTAGCCGCGGCGGTCGACGTTACGCCCGGCGCGTACACGTAGTTCAGCTGCTGGTTGCCAGCCGGAGGGAGCGTGACCCGAAGGAAATATCGGCCTGGCGTCAGGCCGACAATGACGAACCTGCCCTCGGCGTCCGTCTTCGCCTGATCGCCGTCCGGAGGGCCCGGGCTCAGAACAGGAGTGCTTCTGAACGTTCGCAGGACGCTGAGGGCGGCAACGGGTGCGTCGATCAACGGCCGTCCCTCACTCGTCAGGACCTGCCCTCGGATTGTTGCCGGATGCTGAATCTCGAATTCAACAGTGGTTATACCGCCACGTTTGACGACGGCTTGCTTCACGTGGAACGAGGTCTGCGCGGCCTGACCGGCCGCGTCGGGCTGATCCTGATTGGAAACCCTGACCGGATCAGCGCCAGCCGCAGGCTCCGAAATCTTGTAGGTCACCTTCACCTGGTACGTGGCAGCGGCGAGCTCCGGAAACACGGCAGTTCCATCGGCATCCGTAACGGCCGTCGGGCCACTCTTTCCAGGGCGGTTGACGGCCACTTCGGCACCGTCGACGGGGATGCCCGAACCGCGCTCGCGCACGACAACCTTGATCGAGCCCGTGGCCGACGGACTCGCGGGAGCTTGAGCGTAGGTTGTCGCAAGGCCGAAGACGATCGTCAGTGCAGCGAGTCGCATCGATTCCCCCACCGGAGGTACCGCCGACGACCGCGCTATCTTACGCCGGTTCGAGCTTGGCGTACCGGGCGAGGAGTTTCTTCACCCCCACGGTGTTGAACCGCACGGTGACCTTCACGTCGTCGTTGTGATCCTCGACGCCGACGACGGTGCCCACGCCAAACTGCGCGTGGCGGACGCGCATCCCGAGCCGGAGGTCTCTCGCCGACTGGTCCTCTGACTCGTACTCATAAGCCGCCTCGGTTTCGCGGACACGCCCGCGCCCTTTGCGGCCGTATGGGTTGGTGCGGAACTCGTAGTGACTGTGCGTGAAGCTGCCCGGATACGGGGTCGCGTAGGTCGGCGCGATGCGATCGACGAGCTCGATGGGAATCTCATCGAGAAACCGCGACGGCTGCGTGTTCTGATACTCCCCGAATACCCGGCGGCGGGCCGCGCCGGTCAGGACCAGCTGTGACTGCGCCCGGGTCATGCCGACGTAGCAGAGCCGCCGTTCTTCTTCGATCTCCTCTTCGTCGTCGCCCGACCGCGAATGTGGGAACAGCCCTTCCTCGAGGCCCGCGATGACGACCACCGGGAACTCCAGCCCCTTGGCGGCGTGCATGGTCATGAGCCAGACGTGGGCGTCGCGGCTGCCCGATTCCTCGTCGGCTTCCGACAAGAGCGACAGCCGATCGACGAAGCCGCCGAGCGACGCCTCGGCATCGCGCGTCTCGTATTCGCGCGCGGCGGAGACGAGCTCCATCAGGTTCTCGATGCGCTCGTTGGCTTCTTCGGTGTTCTCGTCGCGGAGATCCCTCAGGTAGCCCGTCTGGTCGAGCATCTTGCCGATGGCAATCGACACCGAATCCTGGCGCGCGGCGTTGGCGAGCGAGACCATCAGATCCCGGAACGCACGCAGCGCGGTCACGGCGCGCGACGGCAGCTTCGCGTCGTCGACGGCGTAGACCAGCTTCGCCCAGAGCGAACGGGCCGACGAGATCTCCTGGAGGCCCGCGGCGAGAAGCGGCGGTGCGTCCGCGAGCACGGCGTCCGGGTCGATGGCCTGCAGCGCATCCATCACGCCCTTGCCAATCCCGCGCGCCGGCACGTTGATCACGCGCCGCAGGCTGACGTCGTCGTGCGGGTTGATGATCAGCTTCATGTAGGCGAGGGAGTCCTTGATCTCCTTGCGTTCGTAGAACCTGACGCCGCCGATGATCTTGTACGCGATGCCCTCGCGCATCAGCGAGTCTTCGATCGCGCGCGACTGGGCGTTCACGCGATAGAGGACGGCGCTCGTGGCGTCGACGTCCTCGGCTCGGGCCGCCTTGATCGTGCGGACGATGAAATCTGCCTCCTCCAGCTCGTCGTTGCCGCGGAAGTAGGCGATCTTGGCCCCCCCCTTCCGGTCGGTCCACAGCCGCTTGTCCTTGCGGTTTCGGTTCTGGCGGATGACCGCCGAGGCGGCATCGAGGATGACCTGCGTAGAGCGATAGTTCTGCTCGAGCCGAACGGTCCGCGCCTCGGGGAAGTCGCGCTCGAAGTCGAGGATGTTGCGGAGGTCGGCGCCGCGCCATTTATAGATCGACTGATCGGGATCGCCCACGACCGCCAGGTTGCGGTAGACCTCGGCGAGCCGGCGAATCAAGAGGTACTGCGGCCGGTTCGTGTCCTGATACTCGTCCACCATCACGAACCTGAATTTCCGAGCGTAGAAGTCGCGCGTCTTCTCGGACGATTCGAAGAGCTCGACGGTCTTGAGCAGCAGATCGTCGAAGTCGAGGGCGTTGCTATCCTTCAGCGCAACGAGGTATCGCTCGTAGATCCTGGCGATGTGCTCTTCACGGAAGTTGAAGGTGCCGCGCAGCGAGTCGGGTCCCTCCATCCGGTTTTTCGCCTGGCTGATGCGCGCGAGCGCGAGGCGCGGGGGTACCAGCTTGTCGTCGATGCCGAGCTCGCGTTCTGCCTGCTTGACGACCGCGACCTGGTCGGAGGAGTCGTAGATGACGAAATCGCGCGACAGTCCGATCTTCGGCGCCTCGCGCCGCAACAGCCGCGCGCAGAGTGCGTGAAAGGTCGACAGCCAGACGCCGTTGCACTCCGTGCCGATGAGCGCCTCGACGCGCTCGCGCATCTCCTGCGCTGCCTTGTTGGTGAACGTTACCGCGAGAACTTCGCCGGGTTCGGCATGCCCGTCCCCGATGAGGTACGCGATCCGGTAGGTGATCACCCGCGTCTTCCCGGAGCCCGCCCCCGCGAGGATGAGCAATGGCCCGTCGCGATGAAGCGCGGCTTCACGTTGTTCGGGGTTGAGTTTGGAGAGGAAATCCATTGGGGGAAGAAATTATAACGTGTCGCTGTTCGCTGTCCGCTGTCCGCTCGCGACGCGCACATCGCGGCATCAATGCTTGCTCACTCCGGTCTTTCGTGACGCCTGTGACGTTCTTACGGTACGGGCCAGGCCAGCCAGCAACTGCTGCGTTCGAGTCAGCAGCCGGCGAGATGGCTCCAGCGCCTGCGCTGGCCGCAGTTTGAGTCGACTGAGGAGTTCGAGTTGGGTCTCGAGCTCGCCAAGCGAGCCGCGCGCGATGCGAAGATGGCGCAGCAAGAGCCCGTCACTACGGGTTGCGTGCCCCTCTGCGATGTTGGAGGGCACGGAAACGGCGGCGCGCCGGAGTTGACTTCCCAGCACGAACCGTTCGTCGGACGGGAGTCCTCGAGCCAACTCGTAACACGCGACCGTGAGATCCATGGCCACCTGCCAGGCCCCGAGGTCCCGAAAGGAGCGTACGCTGGCTGAGCTCGACATGGTTCCTGTTCCTTCACACCGTGGACGGCTGCCGGATCGCAGATCCTGCGAACTCCGCTGCTAAGTCATTGAGGTTCGGACGGTCCTCGAGGCAACCGGCAAGACCTCGGCCAGCGAGCTGTTGGAGCCGTCGACCGCATTCGCAGCCATTGAGTCTTCGTAGGAACGGGCGCCAGCGAACAGCGAACAGCGCCCAGCGAACCTCGACATCCCTAGTCGTCGGTCGGCGCGAACCATCTCGGTCGTCACAAAGCGTAGTACCATCTCAGTCGCCCTATGCCATCGCTCCTCGAGAAGGTCTGGGACGCGCACACCGTCCGGAAACTGCCCAACGGCCAGACGCAGCTGTTCGTCGGTCTCCATCTCGTTCATGAGGTCACCAGCCCTCAGGCGTTCGAGATGCTCAGGGCGCGCGGATGGACGGTTCGATTTCCCGACCGGACCATAGCCACCGTCGATCACATCGTCCCGACGAAGAATCAGCGGCGCCCTTTTCTCGACACGATGGCCGAGGACATGCTGGGCGCGCTCGAGCGCAACTGCCGCGATGCCGGCGTGCGCCTGTTCGATCTCGCGAGCGGATCCCAGGGAATCGTGCACGTGATCGGACCCGAACTGGGCTTGACGCAACCCGGCATGACCATCGCCTGCGGCGACAGCCATACGTCCACTCACGGCGCGTTCGGCGCGGTTGCGTTCGGCATCGGCACCTCGCAGGTGCGCGACGTGCTCGCGTCCCAATGCCTCGCCATGGATCCGCTGAAAGTGCGGCGGATCACCGTCACGGGACGGCTGGCGCCGGGCGTGTACGCCAAGGACGTGATCCTTGAGATCATCCGCCGCCTTGGCGTCATGGGCGGCGTCGGCCACGCCTACGAATACGCCGGTGAGGCAATCGACCGCATGTCGATGGACGAGCGGATGACCATCTGCAACATGTCGATCGAAGGGGGCGCGCGCGTCGGCTACGTCAATCCCGATTCGACGACGATCGAGTATCTGCGCGGACGTCGGTTCGCCCCCGCCGGCGAGAGGTTCGAGGCGGCAGCTGCGTGGTGGCGGAGTCTGGCATCGGATCCCGGCGCGTCCTACGACGACGAGATCGCGATTGATGCGAACGCGATTCGCCCGACGGTGACATGGGGGATCAACCCGGGGCAATCCGTCTACGTGGACGAGCGGTTGCCGAGGCCCGGCGACGTGCCGCCCGGCGACCGCGCCGGCGTGGCCGAAGCGCTGGACTTCATGGGTTTCCGATCCGGAGATCCCATCGAAGGCACGAAGATCGACGTCGCGTTCGTCGGCTCTTGCACCAACGCGCGGCTCTCCGATCTCCGCGAGGCGGCGGGCATCGTCCGCGGACAGCACGTCTCCCCCCACGTCTCGGCGCTCGTCGTTCCGGGCTCGCAGGCCGTGCGCGTCGCCGCCGAACAGGAAGGCCTCGACCGCGTGTTCATCGATGCCGGGTTCGAGTGGCGCGCCGCTGGCTGCTCGATGTGCCTGGCGATGAACCCCGATCGACTCGAGGGCCGGCAGATCTGCGCGTCCTCATCCAATCGCAACTTCAAGGGCCGGCAGGGGAGCCCGGTCGGGCGCACGCTGCTCATGAGCCCCGCGATGGTGGCGGCGGCGGCCATTGCCGGCGAAATCGTCGACGTACGGAGCGTGGCTGCACATGCCCATTGAACGCATTCGTCATATTCGGGGGACGGCAATCCCGATCCGGGGCGCCAGTATCGATACCGATCGGATCATTCCGGCGCGCTACTTGCGATCGGTATCGTTCGAAGGGCTCGAACAGTATCTCTTTGCCGACGACCGCGCGCAGGCCGACGCGGAGGCGCCGGGCAGCCATCCGCTGTCGAAGCCGCAGTACACCGGCGCGTCGATCATGCTCGTGAACGCAAACTTCGGCTGCGGCTCATCGCGCGAACATGCGCCGCAAGCGATCCGTCGACGGGGGATCCGCGCCTTGATCGGCGAGTCGTACTCAGAGATCTTTTTTGGGAACTCGGCGACCCTGGGGTTGCCGTGCGTGACCGCCTCGCCGGAAACCGTGGGCTGGTTGATGGAGCTCGTTGAGTCCAACCCCGTCGACGTGCTCGCGATCGATCTCGAGACACAGACGGTTGAAGCAGCCGGCCGTTCGCTGCCGATCAGCCTGCCGCCCGCGGCACGCGAATCGTTCCTCGATGGATCCTGGGATGCGACCGGCTTGCTCCTCGATCGATTCGACGAGGTCGAGGCAGTCGCCGCGCGATTGCCTTACGTCACCGGCCGCTGGTAGCGAACCGCCCCGCGGCCCGATGGGCCAAGGGCGATCGGCGATGGGCCATAGCACCGCGCTGAGCGTTGCCCGAGCGAACAGCGAACAGCGGCTCGGTTCCGACTCAGCTCTGACGCGCAATCTCCAGGAACGCCTGCGCGGCGTGCGAGAGCTCGCCGCCCCTCCTGAATACGAGCCGAACCTGTCTCGGCGAGCTCAAACCGGGCACGTGAATCGCCACGAGGTGCCCGCGCGAGATCTCGGTCAGCGCACAACGCCGTGGCAGCACCGCCACGCCCAGCCCCATCTCCACGGCGCGCTTGATCCCGTCGAGGCTCGGGAGCGATACCTGAATGTTGATCGGCGCGTGCCGCCGCTCGTAGAGCCGCAACACACGCTCGCGCGCCGGGGACGGATCGTTGTGCGCGATCACGACCTGCCGCCCGACCTCCTCGAGGGAGACGCGCCGCCGCGACGCGAGCGGATGGTCCGGATGGGTGAGGAGGACCAGTTCATCGCGCCAGAGCGGGATCGCGTGCAGCCCTTTGTCTCCGGGCTGGAAGGTCAGCACGCCGAAGTCGAGACTTCGGTTGAGCAGCTCGGTCGCAATCTGCCGTGACGCGACGCGCCGGACGTCCACCATCGCCTGCGGATGCTGCTGGGAAAACCTCTCCAGAAATGGCAGCAACGAATGGACGGCGGCTTCGTTCGCGCCGATGACGATCCGCCCGCGCCTGACCTGCTGGAGCTCGCGAATCGCGGATTCGGCGTCGGAAGCCACGCGCAGGAGCCGTGCGGCGAAGTCCTGGAGCAGCCGCCCCGCCTCGGTGAGCGTCCCATTTCGAGACGATCGGTCGAACAGACGCTCGCCCAGCTCCTCCTCCAGCCGCCGGATTCCCTGGCTGACGGCGGGCTGGGTGCGGTGCAGCCTCTTGGCCGCCGCCGAGAAGCTGCGCTCGCTCGCAACCGTCATAAACGTGCTCAGGTCTTGGAGTTGCATGCGACTTTCGTCTGCGTTCCGCTCCTCAAATCATAATGGGTCCTTATCATAACCACAAAACTATAAATTGGACGGCTGGTTGCCGGCCGGTTTACAAAGGAAGTCTGGGGAGGACCGATGTCCACGACACGGCTGACGATCTTCGACACGACGCTTCGGGATGGTGAGCAGGCGCCTGGCTTTTCGCTGCGGATCGACGAGAAGCTCAAGATGGCCCATCAGCTTGCCGCGCTGGGCGTGGACATCATCGAGGCCGGCTTCCCGATCGCGTCCGAGGCGGATGCCGAGGCCGTCCGCATGGTTGCCACGCACGTTCACGGCCCGGTCATCGGCGCGCTCGCGCGCTGCACGCCCGCCGACATCGACCGCGCCGGATGGGCGCTTCAGCCCGCCCCGCGGCGCCGCATCCACGTGTTCATCGCGACCTCCGACCTCCATCTCGAACGCAAGCTGCGGATCACCCGGGAGGCCTGCCTCGATGCCGCCGTCGCCGCCATCCATCGGGCGCGACGCTATACCGACGACGTGCAGTTCTCGGCGGAGGATGCGACCCGGAGCGACATGGACTTCCTGTGCCGCGTCGTCGAGGAAGTCATTTCGGCAGGCTGCACGACCGTCAACCTGCCGGACACCGTCGGCTACTCGACGCCGGACGAGATCGGGGCGTTTTTCCGCACTGTCCTCGGGCGCGTCTCGAACGCGCACTTCGCCACCTTCAGCGCCCACTGCCACGACGATCTCGGGCTGGCGGTGGCCAACACCCTCTCGGCGATCTCCGCGGGTGCCGGCCAGGTCGAGTGCACGATCAACGGCGTCGGCGAACGCGCAGGGAATGCCTCACTCGAAGAGATTGTGATGGCGACGTGCGTCCGCCGCGACCGGCTGCCGTTCGAGACCGGCATCGACACGCGGCAGATCTATCCCGCGAGCCAGCTGCTGACATCGCTGACCGGTGAGGGGGTTCAGGCCAACAAGGCGATCGTCGGCCGCAATGCGTTCGCCCACGAGGCCGGCATTCACCAAGAC
>Ga0066388_100003420_pt1 | contig 10272 bp, 9 predicted proteins | sample PanSoiMetaGPlot6_FD_64539 | JGI IMG/M metagenome (GOLD analysis project Ga0066388, IMG submission 64539) | Tropical forest soil microbial communities from Panama analyzed to predict greenhouse gas emissions - Panama Soil - Plot 6 (Hybrid Assembly) | ecosystem: Environmental > Terrestrial > Soil... | reverse complement strand
TAGCTATGACCTGATGATGGAGTGCGACACGCTGCTGATGATCGGGTCGGCCTTTCCGTATTCGGAGTTCCTCCCCAAGGAAGGCGCAGCAAGGGCTGTCCAGATCGATATTGCGCCTGAGATGTTGAGCCTTCGCTATCCCATGGAGGTGAATCTCGTGGGCGATAGCGCCGAAACGCTCAAGGCGCTGCTGCCCCTGCTGCATGAAAAGGCGAGCCCCGCATGGCGCGAACGGATCGAAGGTTGGACGCGAGCCTGGTGGAAGACGCTCAAAAACCGGGCGATGCAGCCGGCCACGCCGATCAATCCGCAGCGCGTGGTCTGGGATCTTTCGCCGCGGGTTCCAGAACGTGCCATCATCACCAGTGACTCCGGTTCGTGCGCCAATTGGTATGCGCGTGACCTGAAGATCCGTCGCGGCATGATGTGTTCGCTCTCTGGCGGCCTCGCCTCGATGGGTGCGGCGGTGCCGTACGCCATCGCCGCGAAGTTCGCCCATCCCGATCGACCGGTGATAGCGTTGGTCGGCGACGGCGCCATGCAGATGAACAACATGGCCGAACTCATCACCGTTGCCAAATACTGGCGGCGGTGGTCGAGCCCACGCTGGATCTGTGGCGTCTTCAACAACGAGGATCTAAACCAGGTCACCTGGGAGCAACGCGTCATGGAAGGTAATCCGAAATTCCAGGCGTCCCAGCAGATACCTAATGTGCCCTACCACACATTTGCTGAGCTGATCGGCCTGAAAGGTATTTATGTTGATTCGCCCGATCGTATCGCGGGCGCGTGGGAAGCGGCACTGGCGGCCGACCGACCCGTTGTTATTGAGTTCAAGACCGACCCCGAAGTTCCGCCACTGCCGCCGCATATCACCTTGAAGCAAGCAAAAGCCTTCGCCTCGTCGCTCGCCAAAGGTGATCCAGCTGAAGGCAGCGTCGTGCTCAATACCGCCCGTCAGGCCTTCGCCTCGATGGTGCCGGGAAAAGATGACTGATGGTTGGAGCGTCGATCCGAAAAGTTGCGGCTCGCGCCTTTGAAGTCCCGACCGATGGGCCGGAGGCCGACGGCACGCTGGCGTGGGATCGCACGACTCTCGTCGTCGTGGACGTCGACGCCGGGGCGGCGACCGGTCTTGGCTATACGTATGCGGATGCCGCACTTGTCGGGTTGATCGACCGGAAGCTTGCTTCTGTGGTCGTCGGCCGTGACGCATTCGACATTCCTGGCGCGACGGCGGCTCTGTGGCGCAGCGTCCGCAATCTCGGGCGGCCGGGCTTGGCTGCGACTGCGATCTCCGCCATTGACATGGCCCTCTTTGATCTGAAGGCAAAGCTGTCGGGGTTACCTCTCGCGTCGTTGCTGGGGCGTGCGCAGGAGCAGGTGGCAATCTACGGCAGCGGCGGCTTTACAAACTACTCGGACACTCGGCTTTGCAACCAGCTTGCGGGTTGGATCGAACAAGAGGGCTGCCGATGGATCAAGATGAAGATCGGCAGTGAACCGCACCGCGACCCAGGGCGCGTGCGAACGGCGCGCCAGGCCATCGGTAATCACGGCCTTTTTGTCGATGCCAATGGCGCCTTTACGACAAAGCAAGCACTGGGGCTCGCAGAATGCTTTGCCGAACAGGCAGTCGCCTGGTTTGAGGAGCCGGTGTCGTCGGATGATATCCCGGGACTTGACCTGGTGCGTCGCTCGATACCTGCGGGCATGGACATTGCCGCTGGCGAATACGGATACACGCTCGATGATTTCTCCCGGCTGACCGCCGGCCCCGCCGTAGACGTGCTTCAGGCGGACCTCACGCGGTGCGGTGGAGTCAGCGGATTTCTTCAAGTAGGTGCCCTGAGCGCTGCACATCACATCGAGCTTTCCGGCCATTGTGCGCCGGCAGCGCACCTCTCTGTAGCCTGCGCCATTCCCCACCTGCGTCACCTTGAATGGTTTCACGATCATGTGCGCATCGAGCACATGCTGTTCGACGGCGCGCCGCAAGCGCGGGACGGCGCCATCACACCGGACCTCACGCGCGCCGGGCTCGGCCTCTCACTCAAGGAGTGCGAGGCCGAACGTTTCCGCGTACGGTGAGCCGATGGCGCGGAACGCCGAACTCGTCGGTTTGGCAGCGCTGGCAACGCTTGGCGCCGTCGCGGCCGCGTGCCGCAGCACCACAACAAGGCCCTCTGCGCGTTCCAACAATGCACGTGCCGTCGATTCGGCCTCGGCATTGCTGGCGTTCTCGGCATTGGCCGACAGCAGCGTTGAACATTACCGCGGCTCGTTCCACAACAAAACGATGTACGCGCCGCTGGCTGTGTCGGCACTCACCTTGGCGGCAAGTCTCCGAGATCTCTTCAGGCCACGTGGCCACGATTTAGGCGGAAGCGTGGTCGAGAACCTGGCATTGACGACCGGAATTATCGGTACCGGCTTTCATATCTATAATGTCGCCAAACGCCCGGGGGGTGTCTCGTGGCTCAATCTATTGTACGCCGCACCGCTCGGCGCCCCCGCCGCGCTGTCACTTGCCGGCTTGCTGCGCAAAGTGACGCGGGGGCTGCGCGAGGGGCGTCAGATCGGCGGCGTGCGACCGAGCAAGTTGCTTGCCGGCTTGGTCTCCGCCGGACTTATCGGCACCAGTGCTGAAGCAGGCCTTCTCCATTTTCGCGGCGCCTATCACAATCCGGCAATGGTTATCCCAATCACGGTGCCACCGATTGCCGCAGCGTTGCTTGCGTACGCGATATTGACGCCGAAGCAGCCACATCCCGTAACCCGTTGGTCGCTGCGACTGCTTGCCGGGGTGGGATTACTTGGCTCGGGATTTCACGCTTATGGCATCTCGCGAAACATGGGTGGGTGGCGCAACTGGTCGCAGAATCTGCTCAACGGGCCGCCGTTGCCGGCGCCCCCGGCGTTCACCGCACTCGCGATGGCCGGGCTCGTCGCGGTCCGCCTAATCGAAAGATCTGACGCATGAGTGATCGCTACCCGGGCTACGATGTTCTCAACAAACGCCGCACGCCGTCGTGGAACGAACAGACGCGGCGCGTGATTGATCGGCGCCTCGCGATGCCGCGCGACCCTCATTTCTTCGAAGCAGCGGAATGGTTGACGCTCGAGGCCGTTTGCGCCCGCATTATGCCGCAGCCTCGCACGCGCCCGCCCGTCCCGCTCGCGGCCATGATTGACGTCAAGCTCCATGAGCGACAAGGCGAGGGCTATCGCGACCACCGGCTGCCAGAGATGGGCGAGGCTTGGCGGCGAGGTCTTCGCGCGCTCGAGGCGGAAGCAAGGCAACGTTACGGCGTAGCGTTCCCAGCACTTAGTACCGACGAACAGGACGGGTTGCTTCGAGCAGCTCAGGATGGGGCCCTCAAGCACGCCGCGTGGCAAGAAATGGAGTGCTCGTTGTTCTTCGCCAAGCGCCTATTACCGGACATCACCGCGGCCTATTACGGCCACCCGACCGCCTGGAGCGAGATTGGATTCGGTGGCCCGGCAAGCCCGCGCGGTTATGTCCGAATGGGTTTTGACCGAAGCGATCCCTGGGAAGCCACAGAGGTCAAGCCGGGGCGCGAGGCTGAAGCAACGCGGAGCAATGCCCGTGTTGGATGATCCGCAAACAATCCCGCGCGGCAAGAACGGTCGCGCTCCCGACGTGTTTCGGATCGGCGGGTGGGTTCCCATGCGGGAATATGCCGACAGTGATGCCGTCGATTTCGCCATCGTCGGCACGGGTGCGGGTGGCGGCACGTTGGCGGCCCGCTTGGCCGAGGCTGGCTTTTCGGTCGTTGCCTTCGACGCCGGCGCCTGGTGGCGCCCGCTTGAGGATTTTGCGTCCGACGAAACCCATCAGCGAAAGCTCTTCTGGACAGAGGAGCGCATCTGTGACGGCGCTGATCCGCTCATGCTTGGCACCAACAACAGCGGCAGGTCGGTCGGTGGCAGCACGGTGCATTTCGCCATGGTGTCGCTGCGCTTCCGGCCGGAATGGTTCAAGGCCCGCACATGCCTTGGCTACGGAGCGGATTGGCCCGTCGATTGGCGTACGATGTGGCACTACTACGGCGAGGTCGAGCAGGCCCTCAAGATCTCCGGTCCAATGCGTTACCCCTGGGGACCGAAACGGCCCCGCTATCCCTATCGGGCGCACGAGTTGAATGCCGCGGCGACGATCCTGGCGAAAGGAGCCGAGGCGATGGGGATCGCTTGGGCGCCGACACCACTGGCCACCGTGTCGGCGCCGCGTGGATCATCGCCGCCCTGCGTCTATCGCGGCTTCTGCGTGTCAGGATGCTCCACCAACGCCAAACAGAGCGCGCTCATCACCTGGATTCCCCGTGCCGTCAAGGCCGGCGCAGAGATCCGCGACCTCGCCATGGTGGGTCGCATCGAAACCGATCCAACCCATGGTCTCGTCACCGGCTTGCACTATTGTCGCCAAGACCGCTGGCGCTTCCAGAAGGCCAAGAACGTCGTCGTTGCGGGCTACGCCATTGAGACGCCGCGACTGCTGCTCAATTCGACTGGCCCGCATTGTCCGCACGGGCTTGGCAACAGCTCGGGACTCGTCGGTAAGAATCTGATGGTACAGCTAAACCAGGCGGTCTACGGTACTATTGACGAGGAGGTGCGCTGGTACAAAGGGCCCCCATCACTCGCGATCACCGAGCATTGGAACTATATCGACCGGGGCAAAGACTTTTTCGGTGGCTATTGTTACATGAGCCAGGGGCCGTTGCCGGTTGTTTGGTCTGGCGCGATCGCGGGTGCACGCAAATTGTGGGGTGAACCGCTGCGGCGCGAGATGGAAAAATACAACCATCAAGTCGGACTCAAAATGGTCGGCGAGAGCTTGCCGGATGAACACAATCGGGTAAGCCTCGCCGATGAAAAGGATCGTTTCGGATTGCCGATCGCGCGGGTGACATTCTCCTACAGCGACAATGATAAGAAGATGATCATACATGCTTTGCGTTTTATGCGCCAAAGCCTGGAGGCGACCGGAGTCGGTGACATATGGCAGCAGACTGACGATACTTGCCATCTCAATGGCACCGCGCGCATGGGTTCCGACCCACGCGACAGCGTCGTCAACGCGGATTGCCGAAGCTGGGATATCCGCAACCTCTGGATCTGCGATGGTTCCGTGTTCCCGACCGTCGGCGGGGTCAACCCGTCGCTGACAATCCAGGCGATCGCCTGCCGTACGGCCGATCGTATCAGTGCGCTTGCCGCGCGCGGGGAACTGTGAGGTCATAAATCGCGGCCGTTCCCGCGAGGCTGACGGGCCGCGGCGGATGCGCGTTGACAATAGATCCAATGATGGGCACGCACTGCGCCGCGGAGCTCAAACCGGTTGTGAGCGCATCAGGAAGCTTGCGTACCCTACGAGGCGGCCGAGGGATCGATCAGAGCAAGCCCGCTCTCCGGGTCATAAACCTTACGCAAATGCGTAGGCGATTCATTGATGATGACTTCAAGTGTCGGACGCACGTGTGCCCGCCTCAGGTGACCGGCTAACGCCGTTCCGTCCCGCCGGCCGAGGACCAGGTGAATATGCAGCGAAGGTTCACCAGAAGGTGCCGATGCGACGTCGCCGATCAGGGATGCAACCTCGACCTGCTCGCGAACGGGGATGGACTGATAGTCCTTCTTTTCCCAATCGAAATACGCAAGTTCGGCATCGCTTAGCGCGCCAATCGCAGTAAGCTGCGCAGCGACGATGTTTTGGCTTTTGGTGAACGCGCTAAGCTCACGCATCGCCTCCTCGCCGCTACCTAGTACCACGACGAACGTGCGCTGTCCGCTGAGTTCGTGCAGCAGCCGAGCTTTCATTGCTGCTCCTGTATTGTCTATCGAGATAACCGCACGAGCGCACCAATGTTCCGGCGAGTGCGCGAGTACGGGCGCTGCGGAGCGCGCATGGAGACGCGAGACGGGAGACAAGGGGGATCCCCTTCTCCGGCCACGACCGGCTTCCGTGGGCGCGGTCTGGCTAAGCACCCTGTCTGCCGCAAAAATGTGTCGGACTCCCGACGTAACGACCACTGTCGAAATGGTCACGCGATAAGGAGCCGACGAGGTGTATCGTGGGCGCGTCATTGTCGTATCGGAGATCGCTTTGCCACGTGACCATTGTTGATGACAGGCTCAATGCCCAACGACCACCGGTGATAGGTTTTCTTGTGACGGGAGGTTGATCACTGTTTTCAAGGCGGCGCCCCCGTAGAGCCAGCATCATCGGATCAAACCAATGGCGCTATCGGAACTTGCGGAGGACTGCGTCGTTGCCTTTGGAGGCGATCGCACGCGAGGGCCCGTGCGCCACTGTGGCATCACGTCAGGAAACCTCATCACCCAATATTCGTTTTCATTGTTGATGGCCGCCGGAAATTGACCATCGTCAGCTTGGAGCAGCGGGAATGAGACCCGAAACCCTAAAGCTTACCATGCTTGCCATCGAATTGAAGACACTTGCGCTACGCGTCTCCCGGCGCCCTGCCAAAAATGAACCAGGTCAAGCCATTCGTCCGCAGGACGTTGCCATACTCCATGGCGCTGCCGAGATCGTAGATCGGCTGGCCGCGCAAGCAGAAACGAGATTGTAACGGCTTGATCCTCCATTAGTTTAGGGCTCCGCCCGAAAACGGGCGTTTATCCGGCAGTTCTTGAGGCCCAGTGAGGAAAACAACCACAGCCGCTCAATCCCTTGCAGGGATGTCGTGGGGGCACAGGAATAGGACTCATGGCAGCAGCGCCTGGAGCATTCCATGAACGCCCAGGGAAACGCATTGATGGACGGGCACAATTGAGCAATCCTATCGATCTTCATCTCCGGCCGCCGTTTAAGAGGCAAACGCAGCAGTGGCCTGGCCTCACCAGCAAGATGGAACCGCCGCCGGATCATGGGGAGAAGAGTTATCGAGGCTCAGGTCGACTGGCCGGTCGCAAAGCGCTGATTACCGGAGGCGACTCAGGCATTGGCCGCGCCGCCGCAATCGCATACGCCCGCGAAGGAGCTGATGTTGCAATAAATTATCTGCCTGCTGAGGAGTCGGACGCCCAAGAAGTCGCAACCCTGATCAAGGCGGAGGGACGGATTGCGTTGGCCATAGCCGGTGACATTCGCGAGGAAGCATTTTGCTGGCAACTAGTTGCCCGAGCGGTCGAAGGGCTCGGTGGCTTGGACATCGTTGTTAGCAACGCCGGACGCCAACAGAGCCATGCGTCTATCCTTGATATCTCAACGGAACAGTTCGATTGGACGATGAAGACTAATATTTACGCGCCGTTTTGGATCATCAAGGCGGCCTTACCGCATCTAAAGCCAGGTTCGGTCATTATAGGAACTGCTTCCGAACAAGCGTACGATCCTTCGACGGACCTCTACGACTATGCCCAGACGAAAGCAGCAACGATGAACTACGTTAAATCGCTCGCGAAACAGCTCGCACCAAAAGGCATTCGCGTCAATGCTGTTGCCCCGGGTCCGATTTGGACGCCGCTTCAGGTGTCAGGTGGCGCGACACAAGCAAAACTTGAGAAGTTCGGGGGACAGACGTCACTGGGACGCCCTGGTCAACCAGGCGAACTGGCGTCTATCTATGTCCAGCTTGCGGCGAGTGATGCGAGCTTTGCGACCGGCCAAGTTTATGGCGCGGCCGGCGGCACGGGTCAGCCATGAAAAGTGCGAGCCGGCCGCCAGCGGTTGAACGACGGGACGACAGATGGCCCGACGGCAAATGCGGCTCGCTGAAAATGAAGTCGCCGAAGATAAAAAGGTGGAGATTCCTGCTTTGCCGCACGGCCTTCGGTCAGCCGCCAACACTCGCCAGTTGCTCTAAAGCATCCCGAGCCGGTGCACTTGCGTGTAACGCGTCCACATGCCGCATAGGGAGCCCAAAAGCTTTTTAGTCGGTCGACGTCACAAGTTACAGCCCGCCACATCGGGTCACCGAGCAAAACTGTTATCAATGTGATTGCGGCGGCGCTTGCTGCTCACGTTCGTGCTTCTTTGCTTCGTGGTGACCTATTGCGCAGCCAATGCCTGCACCCGCAACACCATGGTGGCCAGCGTAGTGACCCGCCGCTCCGCCGACTATAGCACCTTTGATACAGCCCTTGGCATCCGCCGCATTCGCAGCCACCAGGAATGAGATCGCTATCGCACCGCACAAAGCAATCGTTTTCATTTGAAAATGACCTCCATTCACCTCTCCATGAAAAATAAATTGGGAAGCAATTAGTTCCGCAGCAGCTCCAGGGCATTTACCGGCTGCGTCTGGTCGGCAACCTGGAATCGAGCACGCAGAGCAGAGCGAAGTCCCTCGGGCGATTCCGTTCACTGTTACGGCGTGTGCAGATCGATACAATCCACCGCGGCTCCACCCAAATGTCAGCTTAGAGCCCGAGGCGGCAATCGCCGGGCAGACGCTGTTGTGGCGATTGTTGCATGTCCGGGACGCGCGCGTGGTTAGCGCTGAAAAACGAGGACGAGCATCTAGGGGCGTCGATATCTCACCCTTGGCGCCCGGGCCTTAGAATCCGATCTGACACTACCGAACAGCACGGCTTGGCAAACTCGAAGCGCTGAACTGCGGCATAGTTCCTCAGTGAGCGCGCGGCCGTTCGATTTTGCTCAAAAAGGGAAAGACACTCGGACGGGCGACAATCCCAGGGACGGCACCGACCTGGGCAGGTTTATCCAAAAATCCTCGCTAACGTTCCCTAATGGAATGGCCATTCATTGGAAACTTGGCCCACCTGACCGACCAGCCTGTCTCGCCCGTCCAAGCCGTATCGGGGTTCTCGCACACCTCCCCGTCGTCGCGGCGATTCGCGGGCCCTCCTGTTGGCTAATTCTTCGAGTGAAGCCTGTGCGCTGATGCTTAGTGTGATTTGCACATGCTTGATTCGCGAACTGTGACAACTTAGTCGCCAATTGGTGATCAGGAAAACACGAGAGTAACCGGCTCCCGCCTCGGCATTTCAGCCGTGCAAACCGCCCATAAATACTTCGGTCGTCGCACTGCATCAGCAGATGCTCTCCTATAAACGATTTTTGTTCGAGGACAAGAGCAGGAACTGTCGCTGACGTCCATGGTTCTAAATAGGCGCGGAGGACGAAACGGACGGGGCGGCGAAGTCCTCTGCTTATGAGCGGGCTGAACAAATGACTGACATGCCAAGCGGCGGACGTAGAAGTCACCGGTCGACGTCTTTCCCGGACACCTCGGCGCGCGACGTTGTAGGTCGCGGCGAGGAGACCAGTGATGACCCGGTCCACACGGCAGCGCATCACGACCGACGAGGCCGGGGAGCGAAAACCCCCGCGCAGATACCGCCATCGGGTTGGAAGGACATTTTTTGGCGCATCTACGAAAATGTCCCGGAACACCGAATCTTCGCCATCGCGGCAGGTGTAGCCTTCTATGCGCTATTAGCGATTTTTCCCGGAATCGCTGCCGTGGTGGCCCTCTACGGCCTCTTCGCTGACCCCACTACGATCAGCAAGCATTTGACTGACCTTTCCGGCGTACTACCTGGCGGCGCGCTCGACGTGGTTGGAGACCAACTTCAGCGGCTCACGAACCAAGGTCATGCAGCGCTAGGCTTTACTTTTTTGCTCAGCCTCGCTGTCTCAATATGGAGTGCCAATGCTGGTGTGAAGGCGATGTTCGACGCACTCAATGTCGTCTATAGCGAGCGAGAAAAGCGAAGTTTTATCAAACTCAACTGCATTTCCCTTGCTTTCACGTGCGGGGGGCTCCTGTTCTTGTTGTTGGCCTTGCTAGCGCTGGTCGTTCTACCTCTTATCATAGACTATCTGGGGCTTACCGACGCGGCTCAGTGGCTCCTCGCACTGGGCAAGTGGCCCCTCCTACTGCTTGCGGTAGGGCTCGTGGTTGCACTGTTATACCGTTATGGCCCGAGCCGCGAGAAGGCACAATGGCGCTGGCTTACTTGGGGCAGCGCGTTTGCGGCGGTCGGCTGGCTTGTCGTATCAGTCCTGTTTTCATGGTACGCAGCGAATTTCGGCAGCTACAACAAAACCTATGGGTCGCTGGGGGCTGTGGTTGGCTTCATGACCTGGCTGTGGCTCTCTTGCATCGTGATCCTGCTAGGTGCCGAGCTTGATGCCGAAATGGAGCATCAAACCGCGTGCGATACGACGACGGGCCCTCCGGCTCCCATGGGAGCGCGGGGCGCCCACATGGCGGATACGATTGGAAAAGAAAGCGATTGACTGGCGCGACGGACTTT
>Ga0066388_100003419_pt1 | contig 10274 bp, 15 predicted proteins | sample PanSoiMetaGPlot6_FD_64539 | JGI IMG/M metagenome (GOLD analysis project Ga0066388, IMG submission 64539) | Tropical forest soil microbial communities from Panama analyzed to predict greenhouse gas emissions - Panama Soil - Plot 6 (Hybrid Assembly) | ecosystem: Environmental > Terrestrial >... | reverse complement strand
TCAAGGAACTTACGTCTGGCCGGATCCATCGAGGGCAAGAGAGACAATCTCTGTTCGATGTTTTCCCACTCCGGCATCGGATAAATGCGGACACATTCACCCGTCAAACTGGTCACATAGACCGCCGAACCGTACTTTTCTTCAACGTAACGCCGAAAAAGGGTCGGCACTTTCAGCCGCCCTTTGGAATCTATTCGCGCAGTGTAGTTGCCGCGTAGCACTGAGACTGATTTCCGGGAGCGTTAGAGACGCCTCTACGATTCGCGCTGGTTTTTAGCCTGTTTCGTGTCGTTGAGGCCACCTTACTCCACTTCACTCCACCGGCGCATAGTACGCTCGTATGAGAGGGCTGTCAATACTTTTGTGGATTTTTTTGCGAGGCTTGAGTCTGGTAAGCCCGTCCCCCGGCGAAGTGGATTGAAACCCAAAGTCAAAACCGTAAGCCCGGTGGTCGCGCCAGTCTACGCAACCTGGCGTCAGGGTCGTCGAGTTCACGGCGATTTCAAAGCAGCCGCTACCAGTCCCGCGAACTTCCTACTGAAGTAAACATCTTTTGCGGTGGGTGGACTAAAAACGCTGAAGTTGATTATCATCTCGCCCTTTCGGAATACAACCGCATCAGAACCCCTGATGTCCCAAACAAAACCCTCATCTCCCAGATTTAACGATTCTTCCTTTATGAGGTGAATCTCTCGTCCTCGATGTCGTGACGTCGCTTCTTCCTCTATTTTCAGATGTGTCTTGAATTCCTGGAAACCTTCGGCAGCCTTGGCAATTGAAGCATATTCGACTACAGATATCTTCACGCCGATCTGTCCTGATGACCAATACTGAATGATAACGCCCTTGCTTGGTTCTAACGACCTACAAGACCATCCGGACATCTCGCGAGAGATTTCATCCTGGAAAACCTTTGATAGCTTTACCAGTTTGTCGTCATTAGACTGCCCCGGTACGGCAAGGTAGAAGAAGAAGAAGAACAGGAGACTCGTTGCCGCTTTTTTCATCACGTGCCTCGCAATTCAACTACATGAAAAAAGTTACGCCCAGAATCGTCCGGTATGTGAGGATCAAGCGTTCAGAACCCGCGCGAGCTGCACATGGCGCAGTGGTCGCAGGGTTTCCCACTGGGATCAACTGAGCACTGCTTCTCGTTCTCAAAGAACTCGACTAGTTCTGAAACGGCCGCTTCTTCAACGCCGAACCGTTCCTCGCTGGGGTGGGAAGCGATTTGCGATGGCGACTGTGATCGGACGGTTGTCCCCGAATTGGTTGCAAAGGGAGCAAGCCACGGCGATTGCGCGACCTGCGGAACATAGGGATTGGCGGAAGGCGGGCTATCGATTTTCATTTGCTGCTGAGAACCGAATGACGACTGCGTACGCGCTGGTGGTGTTGCAGAAATAAAATCAATTATGCGCGCGCGTCGATTCTCGGGAGGGCGTTGAGTACCGTTACCAATGGTTGGTGGCCGGGACTCCGGAGAGGTCGCATCGGCCGCAAGTCGACGCGAGACGCGCTCGGCGATTAAACGTGCTGGATCCTGATTAATGCTCATGTCTGTAACGCAAACTGTCAGTTTGCGTCCGCAAGCGAACAGCTTGCGTTACAAAAGATCGATGCGATCGACGACCCCTACGATGGCTGAGTCGATTGCGGCTCCAGCCTTGCCGGTAGCGGTAGTTGAAGCGCTCCAGCCTTCCTGGACGATCAAAACTGTGTCACCCGCGCCGGCGTCGACTGAATCGAGGGCGAGTACAGTGTTTCCAGAGGGCTCGCCTTCGGGGCTAATTTGCTCACACAACATTACGCGCGCATTTTCATAGCGTGCGTTCTTTTGGGTTGCGACGATGTTGCCGAGAACCTTTGCGAGAATCATCTCTTTGGAGTCAGTCGTCAGTTGTCAGTAGTCCGTTGTCTTCTTTTCAACTGACTACTGAGTACTGACATGTTCATCTGAATCCACAATCCCAACGATCGTACAGTCCGTCGGGGTATCTTCACGCTTGAAAGGAAAGCTCGCTTCCTTTCCTCGGCACCAGAATACCAACTCACCCACGCCGGCGCCGGCAGCGTCAATCGCAACCAGGGGCTTTCCCTGAGGCGCAAGATCCTTGTTGAGAGACTGAATAACCAAGAGCTTCCGCCCCTCCAGCGACTCGTTCTTTACAGTCGCAACTACCGTGCCTATGACTCGCGCGAGTTGCATGAATCAAATCCAATGTCCGATGTCCAACGTTGAAACGCACAATCCGACGTTGGACTTTGGACTATTGAGTTACAGCAACCGTGTCAATCACACCCACGATGGCCGCATCAACCGGCGTGTCTTTCATTCCCTGAGCCAGCCGTGCGCTCGAGCCGGCGACAACCAGCACGCGTTCATGAAAGCCAGCCCCGACGGTGTCAACGGCCACGACATAGCCCGTGGTGTCGGTTCCGTCGACGTTAATAGGCCGCACGATCAGGAGCTTTTTGCCTTGCAGTCGCTCGTCCTTTTGAGTCGAGACAACTGTTCCCAGAATTCGCGCGATAATCATCCGCGTGATTGTGCAGTCACGGGCATGGCGTCATCGACGCTGCCGTGCGGACGCGGAATCACATGTACGCTTACCAGTTCACCCACGCGTCGAGCTGCTGCCGCGCCGGCATCGGTGGCCGCTTTTACTGCCGCAACATCGCCGCGCACAATCGCCGTGACGAATCCAGCTCCAATCTTTTCGTAACCGACCAGAGTGACGTTGGCGGCTTTGACCATCGCATCAGCCGCTTCGATCATCGCCACCAGGCCTTTCGTTTCAACCATTCCGAGTGCTTCTTGCATTCATTTTCTCCTGTGTAGTCTGCAATAAGAAATCGAAACGCGCGAGCGCGCTACCCGTCCGCAGGCCGCTCAAGTCCTGGGTAAACAATCGACGCCATCTGCAAAAGCGTTGACACTAAATCAGCGGCCGCGATCTTCCGGCGCCCGTTGGCATGGGCAATGCTCAAGGCGCGGCGCAAGAACTGTTTGGCATCCGGCCCGATTCGTATCCCTCGTCCGTTATGTCTCGGACTGTATTCCAGTAACTTGTCAGCAGAGATTTCGGCGGCAATCGGTTCCCCTGGCCGAGTGTAAGCAGCCCTCATTCTCGGCAATTCTAGTCTAAGCGCTTTGTTCTCTTCGGCTCCAAGCGCCACCAGAATATGTCCCAAAGAAACGTAATTCTGTTCTCGCTGTCGGGACTCCTCGACCGCATGTTCGAATACTCGCCAGCCGCTGTGGGCAAATTTACTCTGATAGACCTCGAGATTAGTCATTTGTATTTACCTCTAATCTGCGGGCTATGATTCTATCAACCACGCCGCCTGCGTCAACTGGTCAAGCAAATTTCTCTGGTCAGCGAGACCCTCCCGCACCAACCGGCGCCTCACCACCCTGCGGCCCGTAAAACACAACCCAAACACTCAGGTCTTCGCTGAAATTCTCAATATGATGCTCTATGCCCGCAGCAATAAACATCACGTCGCCGGTTTCGAACTGGTCGCGCCGGCCATCATGAATGAGCTCACCCCGGCCGCGGACCACAACATAAAGTTCATCTTGTTCGTGAGGTGTCTGTCGATTGGGTGGAACAGGTTGAGAAAGTTTTAACTTCAGCGTGCCGCGTTCAAGCAGAGTCAGCGCGTGTTCGCCTTCGGGCGTCGGAAGCCGGCTCTCAGCATCCGCAAGCCGAATGACGCAGCTCCGGGGTTCATTGGCGATGCTCATTGAGATTTGGATTCCACCCACGCAAGGGCTCTCTCCGGACTCACGGTCGTGGTAGAAATCAGACTTTCAAGCACAGCATTTGCGAACTCGTATCGTGGAGTAAGACAACGAGTGATCCCATCCTCGTGCGGCTCGAATCGACCCACGATGATGCCCTCACTCAAATTAAAACTGGCAACATCCGTACGGTCTCTCCAGATCCTCCTGTTGGGGGTAAGACCTAGCCTGGACGCTTGATTCAGACTGACAAAAGCCGTTGCCCTATCATTCCTGGCGGTGCACGCCGCAAACGCGGAAGCTTCCGGAATACCAAAATCCTCAGGTGCCCCGACCACGACATCTCGTGAAATCACGGCCCTAACCCGAACAACTTTGCCTGCATACCTTTCCGGGTTTGCTGTTATCTCACAGAGCGAAATCGGACTCTTCCGACGGTCTGGAAACGTGACGATGCCGGCAAGAGCGAGACAAACCCCAAAAGTCAGACCGTTGAGCAGCGCCCGTTTCGTCTTATTCGCGTCCGCTAACGGCGCGAGCCAGCAGCTCAACCAATTCGTCACGCGTAAGTGAAATCTTTCCAGCGCCATTTGCTGTCGATTGCTTAGACACCGGACGGTCGCCAGTCGGACAAGCGAGATTCGTTTCGTGCAAATAGCCACATGCCTGGCAGCGCGCATTTTGATCAAGATAACCAGCCGACTCGCGGACATTGATTAACTTCTCGATCGCGTCAGGCGGAAGATTTCGTGACCCGCCGAGCACCCGCGAAAGTATGGCAATCTTCGCCGTGTGCTCGAGCGTCTCCAGCCGATCCCATGCCTGCCAAAGATCATTTCCGTAAGCGACCGCCCCATGATTAGCCATCAACAACGCATTGTGATGTTTCACCAGCGGTCGCATCGCGTCACTTAATTCTTCCGTCGAAGGCGTCCCATATTCCGCCAGCGGAACACAGCCAAGCGTGAGAATCACTTCCGAAAGAATCGGCTGGTCAATGGGAAGGCCGGCGACGGCGAAGGCGGTGCCATGCGGTGGATGCGCATGACAAACCGCTCTGACATCGGGCCGTTCTCGATAAATTAACAGGTGCATTGCCAGTTCGCTTGACGCTCTTCGATCATTCAGAGCACGGCCTTCGAGGTCAGTAATCGCAATGAGATCCTCGCTCATCCGGCCTTTGCAGGTCATCGTCGGCGTGGCCAGCACACGCCCGTCGTCGAGCTGGACACTCACATTGCCATCGGACGAGACGACATAGCTGCGCTCGTACATCAAATGGCAGATCTCAATCAGATCACGTCTGGCAGCTTGTTCGTCCATCCGTCAGGACAGTCTTTCTTCAGCACGTTGGTTTTCAGCTTGCTCGGTTTTGTGAGTCGTTGGATTCGTAAGACGCGGTTTTAATGGCTGCGCCAGAAAATAAGAAAGCGATTCGAGCGAGGTGGTCAAATCAACTGTTTTCACCTTTACGCCCAGACGCGCCTTCAATGGGGCGGGCGCAAAATTCAAGACAGCTTTCACACCGGCAGCCATGATTTGATTTAGAACTCTTTGAGCGACGCGAGCGGGAACCGCGATCACCGCCACATCTATCGCTTCGTCGCGCACGATTTTAGCGATTTTCCTGACGTCCTCGATCGGAATTCGATTCGGCCCGACATACTTTCCGATCTTTTCCTGATCGTTATCAAACAGCACCGCCACGGTGAAACTCGACTTTTCCAGCCCGTTATAGTTCGCCAACGCCGTTCCCAACCGGCCGGCGCCTACGATTCCCACGCGATGTGGCTTGTCGAGTCCGAGTATTGCCGTCAAATGCGTCCGCAGATCTTCAATGAAGTAACCGGTGCCGCGAATTCCGAATTCGCCAAAGTAACCCAGGTCTTTTCTGATCTGCGCCGAATTCAGGTTGAATTGTTCGGCCAGTTCCTGGGACGAGACAGTTTTTATTCCCGCTGCAGCGAGCTCATTCAGACAACGCAGGTAAACGCTCAACCGATTCGTCGTGAGTTCAGAAATCTTTTCTCTCTTCATGGCGAGCGTGAAAAGTATAACGCCGATGTGACGCGGCGAGAAGTGATAGAATTGCGCGACAGAAGCCTGGCCGTCAGGGGGCGCAAAATGAGATGCGGGCAGATGCCCGCCCTCTTTCAGCATGATTGCACATCTTTCAGGCACGTTACTTTCTAAGCAGCCGACGGCGGCAATCATCGATGTTGGCGGTGTGGGCTATGAAGTGGCGATCCCCGTTTCCACTTTTTACGAACTTGGCGAGGCGGGCGCGCCAGTGCAACTGCGCGTCTATACGCACGTTAGTCAGGATGCAATTCGGCTTTACGGATTCAAGACCGCGCGCGAGCGCGAGTTGTTTCTCCAATTGATCTCAGTGAACGGCGTCGGGCCGGGATTGGCGATCAAGTTGTTGTCAGGAATGAACGCCGAGGAGATGATCGCGTCGATTCGGACCAATAATCTTGTGCGACTGGTAGCCATCCCCGGTGTAGGTCGGAAGACCGCCGAACGTCTCGTGGTTGATCTGCGGGACAAGATAGCCGCATTGTCTTCTCCCGCGCTGGAAGAGGAGTTTGCTGCCAAAGCCGCGGCGGCGGGCGCGTCATCTTCGCCCGACGGTATGCGCGATGATGCAATGTCGGCACTGACAAATCTTGGTTACCAACGCACCGCCGCCGAGAAGGCTGTGAAGAACGCGATTGCCGAGGGCGGCGAGTTATCAGTTGAGGCGATTCTGAGACGCAGTTTGCGATCCCTCGCCAAGGCTTAAAATTCCGTGCGCCTGTCAACGGAAACAGCGCAACGACGAAGAGCATTTGACCCGAGTTCTCACTGGATTCACAATTCGATCTCAATATGGCGAAAGCAACTAGAGCAGTGGAAGCCTTGAGCGCAACACCGACCGAGGAAGATCGCAAGTACGATCTGTCTTTACGGCCAACCCGCCTGGCGGAATACATCGGTCAAACGAAAGCAAAAGAAAATTTGCGCGTTTACATTAAAGCAGCAGTGAAACGTCGTGAAGCGCTCGACCACGTGCTGCTGACCGGCCCGCCAGGATTAGGAAAGACCACGCTCGCCCACATCATCGCAAATGAAATGGGCGCGCAATTGCGTTCGACGGCCGGACCTGCGATTGAAAAGACGGGCGACATCGCCGCGCTGCTGACAAATCTGCAGGAAGGCGACGTGCTTTTCATTGATGAGATCCATCGACTGTTGCCTGCGCTGGAAGAAAAGCTTTATCCGGCGATGGAGGACTTCAGCCTCGACCTTTTGATTGGCCAGGGTCCGGGGGCCCGCTCAATCAAACTGGACCTGCCGAAGTTCACTCTGGTAGGCGCAACTACTCGAGCCGGTCTGATTACTGCTCCCCTGCGAGGCCGCTTTGGAATCAACTTTCATCTGGATTTTTATCCACACGAAGATCTGGAAACAATTTGCAAACGTTCCGCGGCTATTCTAAACGTCGAAATTGATGACGGCGGCGCGCACGAGATAGCACGCCGGTCGCGAGGGACACCCCGCATCGTGAATCGATTACTTCGCCGGGTCCGTGATTATGCCGACGTCGATTACGAAGGCCGAATTACTCTGGACGTGGCGAGAGATGCACTTAATCGGATGGAAGTTGACACCTACGGTCTCGACGAAATGGACCGCAGGCTCTTGTTAGCGATTATCGACAAGTTTGAAGGCGGACCAGTCGGAGTGGGCACGCTTTCAGCCGCGATTCATGAGGAAAAGGATTCGATCGAAGAAATTATCGAGCCATATTTAATCCAAATTGGATTCCTTAATCGAACTCCCCGCGGCCGGATGGCAACGCAACTCGCTTATCAGCATTTTGGCATGCGCGCCGGTCAACGACCCCCGAGCTTGTTTGATTCGTAGGCTCGTTAAGAGGCGGGCTACCGCCCGCCTCGATTGCAAATACTGGCGGGCAGTAGCCGGCCTCTAAACAGTGCAGATTAATAACCTGCGTTAAATCATGCCACGACGCATCTCTCGCCATTCTTTCGGAGTCAAAAATCCATGGCCATGGCGGCGCATGCTCGCCCATGCTCTCCATCAGTTTCACGAAAATGATCTTTTCACTTCCGCCGCTGCGATGAGTTATTTCGGGCTGATGACTTTGTTTCCGGCCTTGCTGTTGTTGCTGGTGCTGAGCAACCGGATCGCCAGCGGCGATCAGATGATCCAGCACATCGTGGATGTCTATCCCGGATCGAGCAAGTTTCTTCACGAGACGATTCGCTCGCTGTCCAACATTAGCACCGGCATAATCATCACCTGCGGCATAATTGTTTTGTGGGCCGGCTCATGGGTCTTTGCCGTCGTCGAACGCGCATTGAATCGCGTTTGGGGCACAACTCATCGAACCTTTCTGCACGGGCGCTTGCTGACGCTGGGAATGATTGGCATCGTCGGACTACTGTTGGTCGTATCGGTATTCGGGACTTCCGTACTGGTAGCGTTGCAAGAAATCGCAGGACGTATGTCACCGAGACAACTTGAGCGTTACCGCCTGCTCGCGACGGTCGGCAGTGTTTTCTGGCAAACTGTTTTTGCCCTGGTAAGCTTTTTTGTGACCTGCGCATTGTTCGCACTTGTTTATCGCTTCATGCCCAACGCTCATGTCACGGTCAGAGATACAATTCCCGGCGCAATTATTGGAGGGCTACTCTGGGAAGCAGCGAAGTACGCGTTTGCCTGGAGTCTTAACTACTTCCATTACGATCAGGTTTACGGCCCAGTCGGTGCGGTGGTCGCGGTACTAACTTGGGGTTATGTCTCGAGTCTTGTTTTACTTTTCGGGGCTCAACTGACGGGCGTCTTTCATCGCGAACACATGGAACACACCATTCCTGCGCCTGGAATTAACGTTCCCTCCGCTTCTTACTCCTGATAATTAATCGACTGTCAGTCGTCTGCAGCGCCTTATGCAGATCTCGGATTTTGATTACGAACTTCCGGAAGAGCTAATCGCGCAGCATCCGCTACCGGAACGAGACGCATCGCGGATGTTAATCGCCAATCGGTCGTCGCAATCGTGGAGGGATTCTCATTTCAAAATGTTACCCGACCAGTTGACCAGCCAGGATGTATTGGTGCTCAACAACACTCGGGTATTTCCAGCCCGGCTCAATGGCCGGCGCGCGCCTTCGGGTGGCTCGGTCGAACTGCTGTTATTGCGCGAAGTAGAAGACAATATTTGGGAAGCGTTGACTCGACCAGGTCGTCGTTTAAGGATCGGTGCCGAAATCGAGTTCGAAGATTCCGGCCTGCGTGCCCGAGTCATCGGGTCGCAGCAGAACGGTATACGGACCATCAAGTTTCGATCAGCCGACCGGCTTGAGGACTTAATCGACAGGATTGGCGAACCGCCGTTACCGCCATACATCAAGCGTCAGGCCGGGGAATCAAAATGTGATGCCGATCGCTACCAAACGATTTACGCCAATCAGCGGGGATCGATCGCGGCGCCCACGGCTGGATTACACTTCTCCTCAACTATTCTCAACCAGCTCGTGGAAAAGGGAGTGCGGCTCGTTGAGTTGACGCTGCATGTTGGCTACGGCACATTTGAACCAATTCGAGTGCAAAACGTTCTCGAACATCGGGTAGCCGCAGAATGGTTTTCGATCAGTGAAGCAGTTGCCGGGACGATCAACGAGGCGCGCAAGGCTGGTGGTCGGGTCATAGCGGTGGGCACAACAACAGCCCGGGCGCTGGAATCCGCAGCTGCTACTGACGGCCAGCTGAACCCGCAATCTGGTTTTGCGGCTCTAACCATTTTTCCCGGATATAATTTTCAAATCGTCGACGCACTTCTTACCAATTTTCACCTGCCGCGATCATCTTTGCTCGTATTGGTATGCGCCTTTGCGGGCATGGAATTCATGCTTGAGGCCTACCGCCATGCAGTGCAAGCGCGTTATCGCGTTTACAGCTATGGCGATTGCATGTTAATTCTGTAGACTGTAAAACACCCGGCAATTCAGGCTTGTAAACATGTAGCAGAAACAGGCTATAATCTGCGCCTCATTTCGATTCCGCAGACTACTATTCAGGGTTATGGCAGTTCTCAAGAAGTTTAGACCCAAATGGTGGCTTAACGGCCGACAAACGGCGGAACCCGAAGGACGGGCGAATATTGCCCTGGTCCCGCCGGTTAATGCCCGATACGACGTCCGGCCGCTGACAATCTCGCAGATTGATGAGTGTTGGCGCCTCGATCAGCGTTGTTTTGTAGATGGCGAGGCTTACAGCCGGGACACTTTTGAGTATTTGCTGACAGCTCCAGAGTCGGTTTCGTATCGTGTCGTAATGCAGAATGGAGTTATGGCGGGGTTCGTGATCGGCTTGTTGGAACCCGACCACACAGGTCACATCACCACGATCGGTATTGCGCCTGAACATCGTCGGCGCCGGCTGGCAAGTTGTTTAATGGAAACGATTGAAGCGGGATTTCGCCGGCGGGATGTGCGAATCGTGAGGCTGGAGGTTC
>Ga0066388_100003417_pt1 | contig 10276 bp, 8 predicted proteins | sample PanSoiMetaGPlot6_FD_64539 | JGI IMG/M metagenome (GOLD analysis project Ga0066388, IMG submission 64539) | Tropical forest soil microbial communities from Panama analyzed to predict greenhouse gas emissions - Panama Soil - Plot 6 (Hybrid Assembly) | ecosystem: Environmental > Terrestrial > Soil... | reverse complement strand
CCGAGGAACTCCTGCGGGTCGGAGACGTTCTGCTGCCACTCGAGCAGCTGGCGCAGCCAGGCGAAGCGCTGCGCCTGTGCGGCGCCCACCGCCTCGCCGCCCTTGTACTTCCAGTGCGCGGCGATGCCGAACTCGGCGACGCGATGCATCTCGTGCGTGCGGATCTGCACCTCGACGCGCTCGCCGTAGAGGCCGATCACGGTCGTGTGCAGCGACTGGTACATGTTGTTCTTGGGCAGCGCGATGTAGTCCTTGAAACGACCCGGCACCGGCTTCCAGTTGGCGTGCACGATGCCGAGCGCCGCGTAGCAGTCGGTCAGCGTGTCGACGATGATGCGGAACCCGACCAGGTCGAAGATCTGGTCATAGAGCAGGTTCTCGCGCTGCATCTTGCCGTAGATCGAGTAGAAATGCTTGGGGCGTCCCGACACCTCCGCCTCGATGCCGGCTTCGGCGAGCTTCTTGGTGAGCACGCCACTGAACTCGTTGATGTAGCGGGTGCGCTCGGCCTTCTTCTTCGCCACGTTGCGCTTGAGCTGGTAGTACACTTCCGGGCGCAGGTAGCGCAGCGCGTTGTCCTCGAGCTCGTTTTTGATCCACGACACGCCGAGCCGATGGGCGATCGGCGCGTAGATGTCGAGCGTCTCCTGCGCGATCTCGCGCTGGCGGTCGGCCGCCAGGTGCGAGAGCGTGCGCATGTTGTCGGTGCGGTCGGCGAGCTTCACCAGAATGACGCGGATGTCGCGCGCCATCGCCAACACCATCTTACGGAAGTTCTCGGCCTGCTTCTCCTCGCGGCTGGTGAAGTTGACCTGACTGATCTTGGTGACGCCGTCGACCAGCGTGGCGATCTCCTCGCCGAACTCGCTGCGGACCTGCTCGAGCGTCGTGAGCGTGTCCTCGACGGTATCGTGCAGGAGCCCGGTGACGACGCTCGGCACGTCGAGCTTGAGCTCCGCGATCAGGTTGGCCACGCCGACGGGATGCACGAAGTACGGGTCACCGGACTGCCGACGCTGCCCGTGGTGCACGTCGCGCGAAAATTCGTAGGCGCGGCGGATGAGGCCGGTGTCGGCGCCGCTGTGGTAGGAGCGCACCTTGCTGGCGAGCTCTTCCGCGCTGGTCATGCGTCGGTCCCCGGCGGGCGCCGATCGGCCCCGGCGGCGCCGTCGAAGCGCCGCCGCGCGGCGGCAACCAGTTCCTGCACGAGCATCTCGGGTGTGCGGTCGTCGGTCGTCAGCACGATGTCGTATACACCGGTGTCGGCCAGATCGTAGCCGTAGATCGTCTTGTAGCGCTTCGCGTCCGAGCCGTGCCGGTTGCGGTTCTCCTCCAGCACCGCCTGCCAGTCGGCGCTTTCGCGCTGCGCCACGCGGCGGGCGCGGACCTCATCGCTGGCGTCGAGCCAGACCTTGAGGGCGTCGAGCTTGTGCTCGGCGGCGAGGTAGCCGGCCAGCCGTCCTTCGAGGATGACGTTGCCCTGGCGCGCCCGCTCCGCCATGGCGGCGTCGAGCTGGCGGTCGATCGAGTGGTCGCGCTCGCACAGCTCGTTGAAGCGCTCGAGCGTCAGCCCCCGCCGCTTGGCCTCCTGGCGGTAGAGATCCCCGGCGTAGACGTGTGGCAGCCCCAACCGCGCCGCCAACAGCTTGGCCACGGTGGTCTTTCCGCTGCCCGGAACGCCGGAAATGGTGATGAGCACAAGGGTATATTAACCACTGATCGGCAAAGCGCGAAACGGCGGATCCATGACCCGTGCCCTGCGCCCGTGGCCAATGCACCACCCGACCCCGATCCCGACCCCGAATAGAATTGATCGTCGCTGACTCAAAACCTCATCTTGTGCCGCGGATCGGGGTCGGGATCGGGATCGGGGTCGGAAATAGCACCCTTGCCCTCGCCCTAGCCCTTGCCCTGATGAGATTGACCCGGATCCGATCATTGGGGCGGGGGGGCCTCCACCCCGACGATCGGATCTGGGTCAATCTCATCAGGGCTTAGGGCAAGGGAAAGGGTGGCGAGTTGGATCTATTTCAAATTCCCTTCCCCGCCCCCAACCCTCACTCCACGTTCTGTGTCTGTTCGCGCAGCTTCTCGATCTCCGCCTTGGCAGCCAGCGTCAGGTTGGTGACCTCGAGGTCGGCGCTCTTCGAGCCGATGGTGTTGATCTCGCGGTGGATCTCCTGGATGAGGAAGTCGATCGGCTTGCCGATCGGGCCGCGTTGGCCGAGCAGCTCGGTGAGGCGGGTGAGGTGGCTGTCGAGGCGGACCAGCTCTTCCGTGACGTCGGCACGCTCGGCGAGCAGCGCGGCCTCCTGGGCGAGGCGCTCCGGGCTGACACCTTCGCGGCCGAGCAACGCCGCCAGCCGCTCCTCGAGCCGACGCGCCAGCTCGGGCACCAGGGCGGCGGAGCGCTTGGAGAGCGCTGCGTGCACCTTGCGCAGCGTCTTCAGGCGCGCCCGCATGTCGGCGCCCAGCGCCTTGCCCTCGCGGTCGCGGGCGCGGTTGAAATCCTTCAGCGCCGCGAGCAGCAGCGTCCGCACGCGCGGCAGGTCGGCGCTCGCATCCGCGCGCCGCTCGACCACGCGCACCAGCTCGCCGCCGCGCGCCATCAGCATGGAGATGTCGATCGTCCCCGGCAGCTTGAGCGTCCGTTGCAGGGTCTGCCAGCCGGCCAAGGCGGCGCGCGCCATCGGCTCGTTCACCTCGACGGTGAAGTCGTCGGCGGCGCTGCCGGCGCGGAACACCGTGACCTCGACCTTGCCGCGCTCGGCGACACCGCTCACCAGCTCGCGCAGCGGCGCTTCCCAGGCCTGACACTCGCGCGGCAACGCCAGCTTCACGTCGAGGAAGCGCTGATTGACGCTACGCACCTCGACCGACAGCCGCCGTCCCCCGCCCTGCCAACTCGCCTGCCCGAACCCCGTCATGCTGCGCATGTCCGGCCTCCCATAGGATCTCGACGCACGAGCTCGAACCCGATCCCGGATCGGCGTGGTGCGCGAGCCCGTAATCCGCGGTCCGATCGAGCCTGATCAATCTCAATCGGGTTCGGGATCGGGATCGGGCTCGGCTGGCGATGGGAGATGCGACTCAATCGGCCATCCAATTCCCGGCCGCGTGTATTCCAGCTGTTCACATACCCCTCGATTGGCCGCGTCTCCCACCGCCGGCTCGCAGGCCCGCCTTCAACTGCCTGGCCGTCACCGTCGCCGTCCCAACCTCCCCTACCACGATCCCCGCGGCGTGGTTTGCCAGTACTGCCGCGGTCTCCAGGCTCGCATCGGCACCGAGCGCCAGCGCGCAGGCGGCGATCACCGTGTCGCCGGCGCCGGTCACGTCGTAGACGTGGCGCGCGACGGTCGGGAAGTGGCGCGGCGGTGCGCCGGGGACGAACAGTGACATGCCCTGCTCGCCGCGCGTGATCAGCACCGCCTCGGCCTGCCAGCGCGCCAGCAGCGCGGCGCCAGCGCGCGCCAGGCTGCGCTCGTCGCGGATGTCGATGCCCGCGGCCTGACTCGCCTCCTCGCGGTTCGGGGTCACCAGGCTGGCGCGCCGGTACGAGCCGAAGTTGACGCGCTTGGGATCGACGACCAGTGGAAACGGCCGCTGCGCCCGCAGCGCGGCGAGCGCGGCCAGCAGGGCCGGCGTGATCAGCCCCTTGCCGTAGTCGGAGATCACCACCACGTCGGCGCCGCGGACGTTGGCGAGCAGAAACCCGCGCGCGCGTGCTGCGGCGCGCCCGTCGCCCTGCGCGCTGTCCTCGTGATCGAGGCGCACGACCTGTTGCTGGTGGGCGATGATGCGCGTCTTGCGCGTGGTCGGCGCAGCGCGGTCGCGCACCACGCCCGCCACGCTGGCCCCCAGGCGGCGCAGGTCGTCGGTGAGATGGCGGCCGGCCGGGTCGGCGCCGATGACGCCGCAGGCGATCACCTGCCCGCCGAGGGCGCGCAGGTTGTGCACCACGTTCGCCGCGCCGCCGAGCCGGCGGCTTTCCGCCGTCACCCGCACGACCGGCACGGGCGCCTCCGGAGAGATGCGCTCGACGCTGCCCCAGATGAAGTGGTCGAGCATGAGGTCGCCCGCCACGAGGACGCGCACGCGCGGGAACCGTGCGATCACCGCGGCGGCGTCCGCAGGTCTCTGCCGCCTCACGGCAGCGCACCGCCCTTCGGAGCGACCGGGCTGTCGATGTCCGCGGACGGCGGCGTGGTGCGGCGGTCTCGGCGCGCGCGCAGGTATTGGAGCGCCGGCTGGAACACCCTCGTGCGCACCCAGCGCACCGCGGCGCGCAGCACCAGCAGCGCAACGATCCACGTCCATGCCCAGGTGACCGCGTTCAGCCGCTCCAGCTCGTTGACGTTGGCATGGTACGAGAGCACCGGCAGGATCAGCGACGCGATCCCTGCCCAGGGCTCCAACAGCAGGGCGAGAATGACCACCGTGAAGTAGCCGATGTACGTGCCCACCTGGGCCCACAGCGCATCAGACTCCGGGATGTTGTGGTTGGGATACAGCGTCTGCGGCCGCTCGGCCAGGCCGATGCACAGCGCGGAGCGCGCCGTGTATTCGGGATGCAGCAGCAGATAGAGCTGGTAGGTCGGATAGAACGGACCCTCGATGTAGTCGACGAGCTCCGGCGCGTCCTTCCGCATCTCGACCCGATTGGCATACAGAATGCGCTGCCAGCGCTGGGGGAAGGGCCACGGCATGCCGTGTTTGATCATCCAGTCGAGCAGCGACGGGACTTCGCCGACCCGGAAGGCCGCCAGATTACCGGCCTGCTGGCGCTCGTGATCCGGGTAGTGGTGCTGCTGCAGGATCGGCGTCGCAGCCAAGACCACCGCCAGCGGCAGCAGCCACAGCAGGCGCTTTCGACCGGCAACGGCCGCAACCGCCGCCGGCAGCACCAGCGGTGCCGTCGCCACTCGCGTGGTGGCGAGCATCGCCGCCAAGCACCAGCGCACGCGCTGCGGCCAGGTGTCGCAATCGCGCAGCTGCACGGTCTCGGCGGCCATCCACGCGAGCCCGCTCAATGCCAGCGGCTCGCTGAGCACGGTGTAGTTCCACGACCGCACCAGATCGGTGCCGGACAGAGTGAGCGCCAGCGCGACACCGATCGGCCCCAGCGTGACCCACCCGAGGCGCGCCCAGCAGAGGACCGACAGCGTGTACAGCGCGTAGACCGCCCACGGCGTCGCACCGAAGCTCTTCCAGAAGAGCACCGTCACCCACGGGCGCAGGAAGGTCCACGCCCCCGGACCGACGTAGAACCAGCTGTCGTTCCACTGCTCCGGCGTCGAATAGGCTGGCAGCGCCCATACCCACCAGGCGACCACGCCCGCGCAGGTGATCAACAGCACGATCGTTCTGAACGTCGCCGCGGCTCCGCTGGCACCATCGGACGACAGCCTACTCCGGATCACGACGGGTCACCGTTGTCCGTTTTCCGTTGTCCGTTTTCCGTTCTCCGTCGGCTGCCTTCAATTCTTTTCCCAACGGACAACGGACAACGGCCAACGGGCAACGCATTGTCGTCATTCCTGCCACTCTCGGGCCTCCGTAGCGCCGGCCAATACCGCATCTACCCGCTCCAGCACCATCGCCGGAGTGATCAGCTCCATGCAGAGCTGCCCGATCGGGCAGTGCGGCAGATAGCAGGGCGTGCACGGCACGTCGCTGCGCAGGACGAGGTGATGCCAGCCCCACGGACCGGATCGCAACGGGCTGGTGGCGCCGAACAGCGCCACCACCGGCGTTCCCACCGCCGCGGCGATGTGCATCGGCCCACTGTCGGGGCCGATGGCGACGGCCGCGCGCTCCATGATCGCGATGACCTGGCGCAGCGAGGTGTGGCCGATGCTGTTGACGACGTCGCCCGCCCCGGCGGCGAGCACGCGCAGCGCGAACGGCTCGTCGGCCGGTCCGCCCACTAGGACGACGCCCAGACCGCGCGCGCGCAGCGCGCGACAGAGCTCGGCCGTCGGGCGCGGCAACCACCGGCGACTGGGCCAGGTCGAGCCCACGTGGAGCGCTGCAAAGCGCTCGCCGGCGGCGGCGAGCAGCGGCTCTACGCTGTGCCGCTCGGCGGCCGTCGCCGCCAGGCCGAAGCTCACTGGCGCCGCCGGCACACCCAGGTAGTCGGCGAAGCGCAGGAAGTGGGTCAGCTTGGGCGTCAGCTCGCGCACCGGCGCGATCGCTTCGCTGTTGAACAGGCGGTTGCCCTCGCGCGAGTTGTCGGAATGAAACGCGATCCGGCGCGGTGCCGCCGACCAGAAGCTCGTGAGCCCGCTCTTGAAGTGGCGCTGCAGGTCGAGCGTCAGCTCGGGCCGGCTCAGCCGCACCGCGCGCAGAAACTCGATCAGCGCCACCAGCCCGTGTCCGCGCTGGAAGACGATCACCTCGTCGACCGCCGGATGCGTAGCGAGCATCGGGGCCGCGGCCGGTTCCACCGCCCAGGCGATGCGCGTGCGCGGCCAGCCGCTGCGCAGTCGCTGCGCCAGCGGCATGCCGCAGACCACATCGCCGATGGCGCCGAGCAGCACGATGAGCACGCGCTCGGGGATCGTCATGGCGCCTCCGCCGGCGCGACCCACGCCACGTCGGGATTTGGCAGCCATGCGTCGCCGCGCACGCCGCCCGGATAGCGCGGCCACAGGAGCAGCGCCGCGACCGCCTGCAGCGCCACCACCAGCGTGGCGGCGTGGCGCGCCCAGCGCGGCCGCGACGCATCCCAGCACGCGCCCGCGAGCAGCGCAGCGATCGGCGTCATGAACACCCCGCCCGGCTCGCCCCAGAGAAGCCACAGGAACACGCCGAGACAGAGGAGCGCGGCAATCCAGCCGAGATCCGTGTAGCGACGCTGGCGGCGCCACGGTCGCGCCGCGGCGAGCAGCAACGCAGCCAGCGGCAACGCCGCCGGCCACGCCGCGCGCGCCACTGGCGCCTCGACGCCGGGCGCAGCGCTCGGATCACTGGCCGCGACGCGCAGCAGCGACGGCGCGAGGGTGTCCGCCCCTGTGAACTCCTCGGCCGAGGGCAGATGCGAGGCCACCGCAGCGAGCAGCGCGATCCCCAGCGCGACCGCCCACGCGAGACCGAGCGACACGGCGGCGGCCTGCGCCACGCGGCCGCGCGCTTCACAGCGCGCGGCAGTCAGGCTGCGGCATGCGACAAGCGCCAGCGAGAGCACCGCCAGCCCCGCCATCGGCGCGGCCGCGGCGCCGTGCAGAAACGCCCCCACCGGCACCACCGCCATCGCCACACCGGCCAACAACGCCCACTGCACGCTGGGATCGAGCAGACAGCGCATCGCCGCATACACCGCCGCGAGCTGTGCAAAGGTTCCGAGTACGGTCGCGCCGCCGGCGGGAGCAAGCAGCGGCGGCGCCGCCAGCGCTGCCAAGACGCACGGGGTGAACGCAAAGAGCGCCGCGCTCGCGAGCCCGCCGCGTCGCCCGTACACCTCGAGTCCCCAGCGCAGGACGAGGAGGCCGGTGGCGATGTCGCCGATCAGCCCGACGACCAGGGGCCGCCAGAGCGCCCCGGGCCGTCCCAACCACACCGCCGCCGTTCCGCCCAGCAGCCCGCCTGCGGCGACGATGGCCGCGCCCCACGCGTGCGCCTTCCGGTCGATCATGCCAGGTGGATCGCTCTATAACCGCTCGCCGGCTATGGAGCGAGCCTCGGCTCTTCGCTCTCGATTGGCGGCCTCCGGTCGCCGGTAGCGCCGAAAGCGGCCACGTAGATCGCGCGCGCGAGACCGGCTATGGACGCCAGCAATGCGCGTCAGCGGCTTCAGCTTCGTGCGCAACGCCGTCGACCTGTACTACCCGGTGGTCGAATCGATCCGCTCCGCCCTGCCGATCTGCGAGGAGTTCGTGGTCGCGGCCGGGGACTCGAGCGACGACACGACCGCGCTGCTGCGCGGCATCGGCGACGGCAAGCTGAAGATCATCGACACGGTGTGGGACCGCGAGCAGTTCGTGCGCGGGGCCAGCAACGCAGTGCAGACCAACATCGCGCTGCGGGCGTGCACCGGGGACTGGGCACTCTACCTGCAGGCCGACGAGGTGCTGCACGAAGACGACCTCGGACCGCTGCTCGAGCGCATGCGCGCCTACCAGGACGATCCGCGCGTCGACGGGCTGGTGTTCGAGTATCTCCATTTCTATGCCGACTACGACCACTACCAGACGTCGCACAACTGGTACCGGCGCGAGGTGCGCGCGGTGCGCAACGGGCGCGGCATCCGCTCGTGGAAGAGCGCGCAGGGCTTCCGCCACGCCGACAGCCGCAAGCTGCAGGTCGTCCCCGCCGGCGCGCGCATCTTCCACTATGGATGGGTGCGGCCACCGCTGCGCATGACGCGCAAAGCGCGCGCCCTCGCCGAAGTGCACCTCGGCGCCGATCGCGCCCGCACCTACATTCCCGATCTCCAGGCCGGCTACGACTTCGGTCGACTGCACGGCCGCACCCGCTTCAGCGGCACGCACCCGGCGGTCATGCGCGAGCGCATCGCCGCCTGCGACTGGCAGGTGCTGCCCACCACAACGCAGCAGAAGCACGATCGCATCCCGCTGCGCCTGCTGTCCTGGCTCGAGAACCGCGTGCTCGGTTTCCGCATCGCCGAGCACCGTAACTACATCCTGCTCCCGGGCTGAGGCCCGTTGAAGCGCGCTGCCCCGAGGGGTTTTCGGGCAGCGCGCTTCAACGGGCCCGCTTCGCGAACAAGTAGCCCGAGCGTGACGGCAGATGGTCGCGGCTCGTCACGCTGAAGCCGTTGCGCTCGAGCCAGGCGCGAAGCTCGCCGTGCGTATGGCTGGTCTTGGCATCGTGGTACTCGAGGGCGATGCGCTCGATGCGCGCCAGCACGTCCGCCGGGCTCTCGAGCAGAATCTCGTATTCGGCCCCCTCGCAATCGAGCTTGAGGAAGTGGCAGCGGTCGATCGATTCGCGCGCCAGCACGTCGGCCAGGGTCAGGCACTCGACCGACACGGTCTCACCGGCGCCGCCGAACAACGAGTTGGTGCCGTGCCGTCCGGCGAGGAACAGCTGGCGCCGGCCCGCGTGGCCAGCGATCGCCAACGGCCTCGGCGCGATCGCCGCGAGACGGTTCTGCTCGGCGTTGCGGCGCAACAGGGCAAAGCTGTCGGGGAAGGGCTCGAACGCCACCACCCGCGACGCGCCGCCGGCGACCACCGCGTAGACGGCGAACATGCCGATGTTGGCGCCGACGTCGATAACCACGGCACCGGGCGGCAGCGGGTCGGCGCCGAGGCCGTATTCGTCGCGGTACCAGATCTCCTTGTAGAGCGGCACGATCAGCGCGCCCGGCGCACCCTCGATCACCATCCCGTTGCGCAGCCGCAGCGTGGTGGTCTCGGCGCCGCGCCAGGCGTTGGCGCCGATCTCGGCCCAGTTGGCGACTCCGCCGGCGTAGCGCACCGACTTGAGGGCCTCGATCAATCCGTTCTTGGGCATGCCGTTTTTGAACCACAGATGAACACGGATGAACACCGAGCGGTGCGGTCAGCTTTCCGCGCTCAGCTATCAGCTCCGAGCTACTCGAGCAGGCACGAGCTGAAAGCTGAATGCTGACAGCTGACAACTCATTTTGGTTCCTCGGCCAAACCATATGGCGTCGCGACCACTCGCGCGGTGCGGTTGGCGTCGTACAGCGCCTTGTTGGCGGCGACGGCTTCGGCGCGCGCGTAGGGGCGCGGCTGATCGTGGTGGTCGACGTGCAACACCGGGGCGCTGTAGCGCACCGACACGCCGCGCACGCCCGCCGCCAGCAGTCGGTGTCCGAAATCGGCGTCCTCGTAGCCGTAGCTGAAGCGCTCGTCGAACCCGCGCACTTCGCGGACGTGCGCGGCATAGGTGGAGGCGTTGCCGCCGCGCCAGCCGGGCGGCCGCTTGAGATTGCGGTCGAGCAGCTCGCGCAGCAGCGGGATCCGACTGGCGAGCAGACGCCGGCTCCGCTTGGCGTCGAGCCACCACCAGCCGATGCGCTCGAGCGCGCCCGCCGCGACGGCCGTCTCGCTGAGCGCGTCACTGAAGCGTTTGCCGAGCATGACTGCGCCGCCGCTGACGTAGTGCCGCGGCCGCGCCCGTGCGACATGCACCGCGAGACAGTGTGCCAGCGGGACGCAGTCGCCGTCGAAGAACACCAGATACGTGCCGCGCGCGGCCGCGATGGCGCGGTTGAGGATGGTGCATTTCCGGAAGCCCTCGTCCGGATGCCAGACGTGCTCGACCGGGCACGCGAGGCGCGGGA
>Ga0066388_100003416_pt1 | contig 10276 bp, 6 predicted proteins | sample PanSoiMetaGPlot6_FD_64539 | JGI IMG/M metagenome (GOLD analysis project Ga0066388, IMG submission 64539) | Tropical forest soil microbial communities from Panama analyzed to predict greenhouse gas emissions - Panama Soil - Plot 6 (Hybrid Assembly) | ecosystem: Environmental > Terrestrial > Soil... | reverse complement strand
CAGGCCTGGATGAGCTTCCGCTCGACGGCCGCGGTGTGGAGCAGCGAATGCCCGCTCAGCCGCTCGAGAGCGGCGACGATCCCGTACGCGCCCCAGTTCGACGTCCCGGAGACGACAAGATGATCGACGGCGACCACCGACGCGATGGTCGCCATCAGCCGGCCGCAGCGGGCGAGACGGTCGCGCACACTGCCCATCCCGATCTCGTTGCCGCCGTCACCGACGCCGATGGTGACGATGTCGGCCTCGGCCCTCTTCTTCTTGCGACCGGCGTGGGCGAGCAGGAACAAATCGTCCAGCGGGAGATTCCACTTGGCGACCGACTCGCCGCGCGCGCTCAGATAATCGCCGGAGCGCGATCGGCCCGGGCGTTCGATGGAGATCAGATGGGTCGGCCGCTCGCGATCGAGCAGCAGGCGCGCCGCGCCGGGCAGCTCGGGGTACACCTCGACCTCTGCCCGTTCCTCCAGCGCCTCGAGCGCCGCGGCGAGGATCGGGGCGGGCGACCGGTCGGTGACATAGCGGACCTGAGCGCCGAGCAGGCGGAGCGCGCGTCCGAGCACGGCGGCGCCGGGCGGGCCATCGGTCTCGGCGACGCCGGGCGGTACCGTGAATCCGGTGACAATGACGAAGGTCTCGCCGCCGGCCATGGCGCGTGCCGCCGCGAGGGCGCCACCGGGAGAGAAGAACGAGGCGATGCCTCGCCCGCCGAGATCGAGGGCGAGGACGGCGTCGATCGGATCAGTAGGCCGCGGGGCCGGAGGCACGGCTCAGGACGCTATCACTCCCCGGCCTCGACGAGCAATACCTGGAACCCCGCCAGCGGCGTCGGCGGCGGCGTCCCGCCAAAGCGCGGGTCGGCGCTGTCGAGCAGCAGTCGACGGGCCCGCGGACGCGCGGGTGCCGGCCGTGGCTCCGGTGTGAGATTCGCCGTGAGCACGATTGACTCGCCGGTCGGGGCCGAGCGCGTGACCGTCAGCACGTTACCCGCCGCGTCGAGGCTCGCCCGCGTCCGCTCCTTGTTCGCCGCACCGAGCGCGGGATGCGTCCGGCGCAGCTCCAGCCAGTGCCGATAATAATGGTAGAGCTCGCGGTGCCGCGGCGCCGAAGCCAGCGCGTGATTGAGCCGCGAGGCGACGAACGTCGCCGGCGCGTCCGGGTCGGGAATCGGTCGCGTCCACGCGAACCGTGAGAACTCCGCCGCGCGACCCCGCCGCACCGCCTGGCTCAGCTCGCGATCGATGAACGAGGTGAAGTACTGGAAGGGCGCCGTCTCCCCGTACTCCTCGCCCATGAACAGCAGCGGCAACGCCGGGCTCACGAATAGGAGCGCGACCGCCAGCTTCGTCGCCTCGAAGGGGATGATCGTGCTCAGCCGGTCGCCGAGCGCGCGGTTGCCGACCTGATCGTGATTCTGCACGCTGATGACGAACCGCTCCCCGGGGAGATCGGCGCTCGGCGTGCCCCGCGCGCGTCCGAAGTACGACGATTCCTCGCCCTGGAAGGCGAAGCCCTGCTCGATGGCGCGGGCCAGACGTCCCGGCTGATCGAAATCCGCGTAATAGCCATTCGTCTCGCCGGTGAGCCGCACGTGCACCGCGTGGTGAAAATCGTCCGACCACACGGCGCCGAGGCCGATCCCGCCCCCGGCCGCCGGAAGGACAAGCTTGCGATCGTTGTCGTGGGATTCGGCCACGACGTGGACGGGGCGCCCGAGACGGCGGCCCTCCTCCTGCGCGGCGTGGGCGATCTCGGCGAGAATGTGCACGGGGCTCGCGTCGTAGATGGCGTGGATGGCGTCGAGACGGAAGCCGTCGATGTGGAACTCCCGTACCCAGTAGCGCGCGTTTTCGACGAAATGGCGGCGCACGCCGCCGCCGTCGGCCCCATCGAAGTTCATCGCCGAGCCCCACGGCGTCTTGTAGCGATCGGTGAAGTACGGGCCGTACTCGGACAGATAATTCCCCTCCGGGCCGAGGTGGTTGTAGACGACGTCGAGCACCACGCTGAGCCCCCGGGCATGAGCGGCATCGACCAGACGGCGCAGGCCCTGGGGCCCGCCGTAGGTCGACTGCGGGGCATAGAGGTGCACGCCGTCGTAGCCCCAGCCGCGCGAGCCCGGGAACTCGGCGAGCGGCATCAGCTCGATCGCGGTGATGCCGAGGTCGACCAGACGATCGAGGTGCGGAATCACGCGCTCGAACGTGCCCGCGGCGCTGAAGGTGCCGACGTGCAGCTCGTAGAAGACGAGATCTGTCAACGCGTGGCCCTTGAACGGCGCGTCCGTCCAGGCAAAGGTCGACGGGTCCACCGCGACGGACGGACCATGCACGCCCTCGGGCTGCCAGCGGGAGGCGGGATCGGGGCGGAAGCGCTCGCCGTCGAGCCGGTATTGATAGCGGGCCCCCGCAGCAATATTCTCGATCTCTGTCTCGAACAGCCCATCTGTCGTCTGTCGCATGGCGCGCACCGGCCGGCCGTCGATGACCACCTCCACCGATCGACAACGCGGTGCCCATGCCGCGAAGGCCACCGCACCCCGATGAACGCTTGCGCCCAGCGCCTTCATACTGTCCAATAGCCCCTGGACTGCCGGACCTGGCCGGAGCGCGACAAGTTGTTCCGCCATTCCTGGCCCTGATCTTGCTGAAAGGTGCGCGCGGATGGGCTATCCATTTTCTCTCGTCCTCCATACTCATCTTCCGATGGTGGTCAATCACGGCCGGTGGCCGCACGGCAGCGACTGGCTGTGCGAGGCCACGTTCGAGTGCTATCTCCCCCTGCTCGAGACCGCGCACCGGCTCGTCGCCGACGGCATCTCGCCGAAGTGGACGATCAACATCTCACCGATCCTCACCGAGCAGCTCGCTTCACCGGAGTTCCAGAAAGAGCTCGCGTTCTACTACGAAAATATCCGCCGGGCGTGCGTGGAGGGCCGTGAGGAGTTCACCAAGTCCGGCCGCAAAGATCTCGTCCGCCTGACGCAGTTCTGGGAGGATTTCTACGAGCGGATGTGGGAGTTGCATCGCCGCATCGGCGGCGACATTCCCGGAACGTTCGCCGACCTCCAGCGCGAGCGGCACATCGAGATCATCACGTGCGGCGCCACGCACGGTTATCTGCCGCTGCTCTCGCGCGACGAATCGATCCACCTCCAGCTCCGCACCGCCGTGGAGACCCACCGCCGCCACTTCGACCGGCCGCCTCGCGGCATCTGGCTGCCGGAGTGCGCGTACCGTCCACGCTACGAGTGGACGCCGCCGACCGGCCGCGAGCGTGGTCACAATCGGCGGTTGCGCCCGGGCATCGAGGAGATGCTGGCCGTCTACGGTCTCGAGTACTTCGTGGCCGACGCTCACCTCATCTCCGCGGCCCAGCCGATCTCGCTCTACCGGGATTATCTGCCCGCGCGCGACCGGGCGGTCGACACACCGTCGGAGACGCCGATGTCCAACGCGCGCTCCCCGTACATGCCCTACCGTGTGGCCTCACGCGGTGGGACCGGCTCTGCGGTCGCGTTCATCCGTGATCCGAAGAGCACGCTGCAGGTGTGGAGTCGCGAGCACGGCTACCCCGGCGACTTTCTGTACCTCGAGTTCCACAAGAAGCACTTTCCCGGAGGGCTCCGCTTCTGGCGCATCACCGATGCCTCGGGCGACCTCGGGACGAAGCAGCCGTACGATCCGGCGGCGGCCGCGACGCAGACGCGGCTTCAGGCGCGGCACTTCGCGGAGCTCGTGCGCGACACGCTCGAAGAGGCCAGCCGCGAGGGGCCGGCCATGGTGTGCTCGCCATACGATGCCGAGCTGTTCGGTCACTGGTGGTTCGAAGGCCCGATGTGGCTGGAGCAGGTCATGCGGGAGTTCTCCGCGGTCGGCATCACTCCAATGACCCTGGGCGAAGCGCTCGAGCACGTGCCGCCGAGAGTCACGGTGTCGCTGCCCGAAGGGTCGTGGGGCGAGGGTGGCGATCATCGCGTCTGGCTGAACCCCGATACGGCGTGGACGTGGGATCGCGTGTACGCGGCGGAGGACGAGTGGGCCGAGCAGCTGCGGAATCCCGGCAACGGCGACTCGCGCCGCGTGCTGGCCCAGGCCACGCGCGAGCTGCTCCTGCTCGAGGCCTCCGACTGGCAGTTCCTCATCACGACGTGGGCGGCACGTGACTACGCCGAGCGCCGGGTGGCCGAGCACTACGCGGAGTTCAAGCGGCTGGCCGAGATGGCGCGCGCGCTCAGCAGCGGCGAGCCTCTCGGCGTGGAGGCCGCGGAGACGCTCCGACGCCTCGAGCGCGAGGACTTCGTCTTCCCTGCGCTCGATCCGGCCTGGGGCCTGGGCAAACAAACAGGCTAGCGACCATGCCGCGGCGCGCCCGCGTTCTCGCGATGATCATGGCCGGGGGCAAGGGCGAGCGCCTTCATCCGCTCACCCGGGATCGGTCCAAGCCGGCCGTGCCGTTCGGCGGCCGGCATCGCATCGTCGACTTCGTGCTCTCGAACTTCCTGAACTCCGAGGTCTACTCTCTCTACGTTCTCGTCCAGTACAAGTCGCAGTCCCTGATCGAGCATCTCCGGTCGACGTGGCGGACGACCGGGCTCATCACCGATTACTTCGTGACGGTGGTGCCCCCGCAGATGCGCGTGGGCCCCGCCTGGTACAAGGGCACCGCGGACGCGGTGCTGCAGAACCTGAACCTCATCGACGATTTCAATCCCGACTACATCGCGGTGTTCGGGGCCGATCACGTCTACCGGATGGATGTCACGCAGATGATCACCTTTCACCGGGAAGCCGGCGCCGACGTGACGGTGGCCGCGCGGCCGGTGCCGCTCCAGGACGCCTCGCAGTTCGGCGTGCTCGCGGTCGACGGCTCGGCGCGCGTGGTGGACTTTGCCGAGAAGCCGGCACATCCGCGTGCCATGCCGGGCGATCCTCGACGCGCGCTGGTGTCGATGGGGAACTATCTCTTCTCGCGGCAGCCGCTCGTCGATGCGCTGCTCGACGACGCGCGGCGCAGCACCGACCACGACTTCGGCCGGTCCATCATCCCCGAGATGGTGCCGACCGGTCGGGTATACGCCTACGACTTCCAGATCAACGAGGTCCCCGGGGTGAAGCCCTACGAGGAGCCGGCCTACTGGCGCGACGTGGGCACCATCGCCACGTACTGGGACGCGCACATGGATCTGCTCGGCGAATCGCCGCGCTTCGACCTCGATAACCGTTACTGGCCCATCCGTACCGGAGTCCATCCTGGCCCGGCCGCGCGCTTCATCGGCAGCGACGTCGACAACGTGGAGATCGGTGAGGCCTCGCTCATCAAGCGCGCGACGATCCGGAACTCGATCCTGGGGCGGAGCGTGTGGGTCAACGAGGGTGCCGTGATCGAGGACTCGATCATCATGGATCACACCACGGTCGGCAAGGGCGCGCGGATCCGGCGCGCCATCGTGGACCGCTTCAACATCATCGCGGCCGACACCGAGATCGGCCTCGACGCGGCCTCCGATCGCCGCCGCTATCATGTCGATCCATCCGGGCTCGTCGTCGTGCCACGAGGAGGGCGGCGGGACTTCCTGCGCAATCTCGACGAGCTGTGATGCGCGGGCACGGCGCGATCGTCATCCATGGGCATTTCTACCAGCCGCCCCGCGAGAACCCCTGGCTCGAGGCGGTCGAGGTCCAGGACAGCGCCGCACCCTTTCACGACTGGAACGATCGCGTGACCGCGGAGTGCTACGCGCCGAACACGGCGGCCCGTCGCGTCGACCACGAGGACCGGATCCTCGACATCGTGAACAACTTCGAGAAGATCTCGTTCAACGTCGGCCCCACGCTCATGGCCTGGCTGGAGCGCCACGCCTCCGGCGTCTACGCGCGCATCATCGACGCCGATCGTCGCAGCGTCGAGGCGCGGGGCGGTCACGGCAACGCGATCGCCCAGGTCTACAACCACATGATCCTGCCGCTCGGCTCCCGGCGGGACAAGGTCACACAGGTTCGCTGGGGGATGGAGGACTTTCGCCGGCGCTTCGGCCGCGAGCCCGAAGGGATGTGGCTGCCGGAGACGGCGGTCGACACGGAATCGCTCGAGACGCTGGCCGAGGCGGGCATCCGCTTCACGATCTTGGCCCCGCACCAGGCGGCGCGCGTCCGACCCATCGGCGCCGACGCGTGGGAGTCCGTGGACGCGGGCATCGATCCGAGCCGCGCGTATCTCTGGCGCGGCCCGCGCGGGCTCAGCCTGGCGCTCTTCTTCTACGACGGCCCGATCTCTCGCGCCATCGCCTTCGAGGACGCGCTCACCCGCGGCGAGACTCTCGTGGCCCGGCTCTTGGGCGGGTTTTCCGACGCCCGCGACTGGCCGCAGCTCGTCCACTGCGCGACCGACGGCGAGTCGTACGGCCATCATCACAAGTTCGGCGAGATGGCCCTGGCCGCGGCGATCGCCCAGCTCGAAGCGGCAGGCAGTGCCGAGCTCACCAACTACGGCGCCTTCCTCGTCGCGCATCCGCCGGCGCACGAGGTCGAGATCCGCGAGGACACCTCGTGGAGCTGTGGCCACGGCGTCGAGCGCTGGCGTGCGGACTGCGGCTGCGGCATCGACTCGCGCCGGCGGCGGGGATGGCGCGCGCCGCTGCGCGACACGCTCGACTGGCTCCGCGGCGAGATCGACGCGCTCTTCGAGACGCGGGCCGGCGGCTGGCTCAAGGACCCGTGGCAGGCGCGCGACAGTTACATCGACGTCGTGCTCGACCGGACGCCGGAACACGTCGCGAGCTGGCTCGGCGCCCACGCCCGCGTGCCGCTGGACGACGCCGGACGGCTCGAGGTCGCGCGGCTGATGGAGATGCAGCGACAGCGACTGCTCATGTATACCTCGTGCGGCTGGTTCTTCGACGAGCTGGCCGGCCTCGAGCCCGTGCAGAATCTCAAGTACGCGGCGCTCGCCCTCCGCTACTTTCGCCAGCTGGGCGGTGGTGCGCTGGAGAGCGAGCTCATCCGGCGGCTGTCGGCCGCACCGGGAGACGACCGCTTCCCGGATGGCGGCGACGTCTATCGCCGGGTGGTCCGTCCGGCCGTGGTGGACCGCGACCGCGTCGTCGCCCACTACGCGATCACCGGCCTCGTGGAAGCGCACGAGGACGACACGCACGTCTTCGCCTACCGCGTGCAGCGTCGCGACGAGACGGCGGAGGCGTACGGCGACACCCAGGTCCGCATCGGGCACGTGCGGGTGACGTTCGAGACGACGGGCGAGGGCGGCGAGGCCGTGTACGCCGTGGTGCACTTCGGCGGTCACGACGTCTCGTGCGGCGTGGAGCCCTTCGACGATGTCGCGTACCAGCGGATGAAGAGCGACCTGCTACGCCGCTACGAGCGTCACAGCATGGCCGACATGGTCCGCGGGCTCGACGAGCATTTTCCGCGCGAATCGTTCTCGCTGCGCCACCTCTTTCTCGACGAGCGGCGGCGGCTCCTCGGCCGCGTCATCCGGGCCCTCCTCGTGCGGCACGAGGAGGCGTATCGACGCATCTGGGAGGAGAGCCGGCAGCTGGTCCATTACCTGCGCGAGGTCGACGCGCCGATTCCCGAGGTGCTGCGTCTGACGGCACGGCACGTGCTCGAGGAGCGCATCGGGCTGGAGCTTCCCGCACTGGCGACGCAGGGCACGATCTCGCCGCGCGTCTTCGAGTTCGCCGACGAGGCGCACGCGCTCGGGCTCATCCTCGACCTCGCGTTCGCCGAGCCGCCGATGCGCCAGGCCGTCCAGCGCGCGCTGCGCCGTGTGGACGAGGATGTGTCCCCCGAGTCGGTGGCCGCCGCGCTCGAGCTGATCGAAGGCGCGGGGCGCGTGGGCATCCATTTCGGGCGCTGGGCGGCCCAGAACGAGGTGTTCGGGTTGTGGCAGCGGCATCCCAAGGAGGGCGCCGCGCTCGAGCCGCTCGCCCGCACGCTGGGGCTGGCCCTCGCGGAGGTGCCGGCATGAGCGCGGTGGGCCCCGTGGACGCGCGCACGCGCGTGGCGACCGATCCGTTCGTGTTCTTCGGCTGCGTGGAGCTCCGGCAAGCGCTCGACAAGACCGCGCTCGACGAGCGCGAGCTGATGGACCGGATCGAGGAGATCCCGCCCGGCTCGATCTTCTACCATACCCACGGCTACTTCCTCCGGCACCGGCCGGTGACCATGGCCTATGGCAACGACTTCGCGCGGTGGGTGGCCCTCGAGGTCCGCGATCAGGCGCTCGCCGAGCGTCTGGGCCTCGTCGACCCGTTCGAGTTCGCCAGCCTCGAGGATCTCCGCGAGGAGCTGCTGACAATCCTCCACGATCACCTGGCGACGCTCAGCTCGGTGCCGCGTGTGGAGTTCGGCGAGGCCTTCTTCTTCCAGGAGTCGCACATCATCGAGGTCCCCCTGGGCGCGACGGCGCGCACGCTCGCGGAGTTCCGCGCCGGGCTCGCGGGCGCCGAGGCGAGCGCCATCTATTACCACATGGTCGAAGCGCGCGCCCGGCTCGGCCGACGCCCCGGCGACTTCGCCGAGTGGCTCCGCATCTCGCTCGGCATGCCGGAGCTGGCCGACCGCATCGGCCGCATCGACACCTACATGACCAGCCTCGAGCGCGTCCGGGCCAAGATCCTCAGCCTCGTGGACGAGGTGCTGGAACAGGGATGATCAAGATCGACGACTATCGGCAGGTCGCGCCGCCGGGGACGGTCGACGTCATCCTGAAGCTCGCGGAGCGCGTCCAGGGTCGGCGCTTCCTGCACCTGAGCGGCGGCCGGTTCGGCGCCGGCGCGGCCGAGATGCTGCGCACGCTGGTGCCCATCCTGGCCGACCTCGGCGTCGACGCGGGCTGGGAGATCACGGGAGGCGATCCCGTGTTCTACGCGACGGCCCGCGCGCTCCAGCAGGCGCTCGAGGGGACCGAGCGGGTCCTCACCGACGAGGCGCTCGAGCACTATCGCGAGATGAACCGCATCAACGCCAAGAAGCTGCGCCTCGAGGCGGACCTCGTGCTCGTCCACGATGTGCCGCCGGCGTCGCTGGTCGCCGACCGCCCGAGCGTCGGACGCTGGGTGTGGCGGTGTCATTTCGACTGCTCGCAGGCGCGCCGCCGCGCGTGGTCCTTCGTCCGGCCGTTGGTCAAGCAGTACGACGCGGCCGTGTTCTCGCTGCCGCGCTTCACCCGGCGCATCGGCATGCCGCTCTTCGTGATCCACCCGTCGATCGACCCGCTGTCGGACAAGAACCGTGAGCTCACGCCCCGCGAGATCACGACGATCCTCGGCACGCTCGGCGTTCCACTCGGCAAGCCGCTGCTCGTGCAGATCGGCCCCTTCACCCGCGATCGGGACCCGCTCGGCGTGGTGAACGCGTACCGGCTGGTGAAGAAGAGCCACCAGGTGCGGCTCGTGCTGGCCGGCAGCGTCGGCGACGATCACGAGAGCCTCGACGTCCTCACCGACCTCCGCGAGGCCGCGCAGCGCGACGAGGACATCGTCGTGCTCGAGCTCCCGCCCGACGCGCATCTGCAGATCAATGCGCTCCAGCGGGCGGCCACGATCGTGCTCCAGAAATCGCTCCGCGAAGAGTTCGGCCTGGGCGCCGCGGAGGCGATGTGGAAGGGCAAGCCCGTCATCGGCGGGTTCGCGGGCGGGCTGCCGCAGCAGATCGTCTACGACGTGACCGGCTACACCGTGCACTCCGTCGAGGGCGCGGCGTTCCGGATCCGCCATCTGCTGAACAATCCTGAGCTGATCGCACGCATGGGCGCGGCTGGCCGCGAGCATGCCCGGCGATCGTTCCTCACCACCCGTGATCTCACCGAATATCTCGCGCTGCTGATTCACGTCACCGGTGGAAGTGCGAGCTGAGGGGCGGCCGAGTGCCGCAGGCACGAGCGCCCCGAAGCGAGCGGTGAAGTGAGCGCATGAGTCCCGGGGCGGCGGTCGACGATCTGCCGGGCGACGTCGACGCCCAGATCGCGCGCGTGGGACCGTGCGAGATCGTGATCGGCGTGCCCACCTACAACAACGCGATGACCATCGGCCACCTCGGCGAGGCGGCGCGGGCGGCGGTCGAGAAGCACTTTCCCGGCGTGCCGGTGGCTCTCGTCAACGCCGACGCCGGCTCGGGGGACGGCACCCCCGACGCGCTCGCGCGCGTGGGCTTGCCCACCGTGCTCGTCCGCTCGGACGCGCCGCCGCGCGAGCGGACCCAGGTGCCCTTCCACGGCGTGCCCGGCCGCGGCGAGGCGCTGCGCACCATCCTCA
>Ga0066388_100003415_pt1 | contig 10277 bp, 11 predicted proteins | sample PanSoiMetaGPlot6_FD_64539 | JGI IMG/M metagenome (GOLD analysis project Ga0066388, IMG submission 64539) | Tropical forest soil microbial communities from Panama analyzed to predict greenhouse gas emissions - Panama Soil - Plot 6 (Hybrid Assembly) | ecosystem: Environmental > Terrestrial >... | reverse complement strand
GAGATCATCGAGAAGGTCCGGCTCATCACAGCTCAGATGGACAGGCTGCTAGGAGCCGTCGAGATCAGCGACGTGGTCCGGGAGGCAGCATAAAGGACAATATATCTTGTGACACTAGCCACCGTTGCGACTGGTGCGTCTGGCGGCACGTTCACCTTCAACGGCCGCAGCAGCAGCAGGTATGGCGCGGCATCACGCAGTTGAGTGTAGAGCCTTGGCAGCGACTTGAACTCCCCGGAACCCTCGGTAATGAATGCGACCTTCAAGGGATCTCTCCCGTTCAGCCGTTCGAGTCGGCGGGAAGGAAGCGCTCGGGCAGATACTCGCTGAGAAGTCCGGAGTCGTAGGCCTCGAAGGTCCGTAGCTCGCCCGCTTTCCACATCTCGAGTAGTTCGGGACTGAGCTCGGGCACTCGAGCGACGAGGGTCCGTCCGTCTCGTTGCCACACCAAACGGAGGACGGAGGGGGGAACGTAGTCTATCAATACTGGCGAGTGTGTAGTGAGCAGTATCTGCTTGTCCTGGTGACGACAGAGATCGACAAACTGCCGCAGGATCCACGGATGCCAAGAGTTCTCGGGCTCCTCCACTGCAAGAAACGGCGTTCTCTCATCGAACAGCGCCACGAAGAGTGCCAACACTTGGATGGTACCGTCCGACACCTCACTTGAGTTCCACGGTCTTTCTAGTCCATCCTCGAGAAAGTGAAGCGCCAAGCGGCGGTCGTCAGTATATGTGACGTCTATAGACTGTAGCCGTGGCTCGACGGAGCGCATTGCCGCCTGTACTCTCCCACGACTCCGGACTGTTCCTCCAATGTCGGCATCGGGTGTCGTCGGCCATGGTCCTCGGTGCCAGGAAGAGCACTCCGCTGGTGGGTCGGCCCGTGCTGTCCATCCCGTCGGCGCCCAGCCCTCCCGGCTGAGCGAGTGGGTCAGCCAGCACCGCGGCAGGGCCGGTCCAGGAAAATATCTGCCTCCTGGCGAGAAACCAACCGTGGGTCGCCTGGCGTCTAAACATCGTGACTTGCTCGGCGTACGGGACCTGGGGGTCGGGCTCGGGTCGGCCTCGTCTTCGGCGTGCCCGAAGGTGCACGTCTGTGATGGGCAGGCTCCGGTGACCCGCCCGCTCAGCTTTCCGGACGTCGAGCGCCTCGTGGTCGACTACCTGTCGGCACGACCGGAGCTGAGTGGTGTTCCGGTGGTGGTCACGCTTCCCGGCGGCTTCGACGGCACGGCGTCCACCGTGCTCGTCACCCGGGTCGGCGGGGTGTACGCGGTCGACGACCGGCTGGACCGTGCGCTCGTCCGGGTCGATGCCTACGGCCCGGACAAGTCGGGGGCGCACCGGCTCGCGCTGGTCGTGCGTGGCCTGCTCTGGGTGATGTCGGCGACCGACCTCGCCGAGGAGCGTGGCCCGCACTGGCTGCCGGACACGCCGCACAACCATGCCGCGCGCTACATGGCGCGGTACCAGCTCACCGTCCCCGTCCAGAGTTGAGGAGCGCCCATGCCAGGAGCGAACGCCAGCGAGATCCGGGTGGCCGGGACCGGTCGCGTACTGGTCGGGGCCGTCGGCGCCACGCCGCCGGCCGACTTCACGAGAGACTGGACCGACCCGCCGTGGCGCGACCTCGGGTACACCACGGCCGACGGCGTCAAGTTCACCAAGAAGGACAAGCTCGACCCGATCGACACCTGGCAGACCGTCGCCTCGATCCGCTTCGTCTACAGCGACCGGGACTTCTCGGTGAAGTTCACGATGCTCCAGGTCAACGCCGACACGCTGCCGTTCTTCTTCGGTGGTGGCAGCCTGCAGACCCTTCCGGGCGGCCTAACGTACGAGATCGCCGCGGCTCCCCGGGTGGACGAGCGCTCGCTGGGCATCGAGTTCCGGGACGGGCCGAACGTCACGCACCGCTTCGTGGTGCCGCGCGGGGTCGTCACCGAGACCGACGAGACCGCGTTCAGCCGGAACGCTGCGGTGCGGCTGGGAGTCACGTTCACCGCGCTGACCCCGATCAACACCCGGTCCGAGCCGCTGGCCGTGTGGACGATGAACACCACGGCACCCACGCTCGCCGCCGCCGCCGAGGAGTGAGCCGATGGCCCGCTACGACGTCAACGCGGCCCGCGCCCAGCGGCTCGAGGCGCTGGGTGAGCGGTGGGAGTTCGAGCTGGACGGCGAGGTCTTCAGCCTGCCGACCGAGCTGCCCCGGCAGGCCGTGCGCGAGTTGTCCGCGCTCGACCCGGCCGACCTGGACGGCCTGCTCATGCTGCTGCTCGGGGAGGAGCAGTTCAAGCGGTTCGGCGAGCACGGCACGAGCGTGCAGGACGTGCAGGGGCTGCTGGAGGCGTACGGCCGCGAGACCGGCATGGCCCTGGGGGAATCCTCGGCCTCGACGCGCTCGTGACCGAGCACGCCGAGGCGATCGAGGCCGACCTGCTCCGCCACTACGGGGTGGACCTGCTCGACTACCACCGGGGCCGGCTGTCCGCCCGCCGGCTGCGGGTGCTGATCCAGCACCTGCCCAGGGATGCCGCGCTGGTCCGTGCCGTACACGGCGAGGACGTCGAGTGGGGGCTGACCGAGCACCTGCTCGCCACCGCGGTCGACCAGCTCGCCACCGGCAACTGGCTGTTCGCCACCGCCCACATGCCCGAGCAGGCCAGCCCGCCAGAACGACCTCGCCCGGTGCCTAGGCCCGGGATCGAGACCGGCGACGACTCGGCACCGGCGGCGACACCCGAGCAGATCGCGGCCTTCTTCGGGGGGAGATGAGGGCGATGCCTGATCGCGCGGTCAGCGCCATCACCGCCGAGGAGCAGGCGGCCGTGCGCGTCATGGTGGCCGAGGCGCGCACGGCGGCGAGCGCGATCACCGCCGACGCACAGCGGGCGGCTACCGCGACGATCGCCAGCATCCAGCAGTCGGTGACCGGCGCGGTCTCCGACGCCGCACACAAGATTTCGTCCGACTTCGCGAGCCTCGTCAACCACGAGGTCACCGCGATGACCGAGAACTTCAAGCAGTCCCACCCGCAGGTCACCCAGGCGGTGACCGACATTGTCGGCTACGCGAACGCGGTCAGCGAGGTGGCCACCAGCGTGCTGGGCGCCGCCGAGCAGATAAACGCCATGCTGGCAGCGGTCAGGGACATCCGCGAGGAGATCAGGGGTACCGGTCGCGAAGCCGGGAAGTTCGACCGCGAGTTAGAGACAATGGGCACTGAGGGCGCGAACGCGCTGGGCGGCCTGGGCGGCACAGCGAGCGCGGGCGCCGGCAAGGCGCTGACCGCGATCCGGGATCGCGCGACCGGCGCCGCCGGGGCGGTGAGCCGGTTCGCTGGGCAGGCACGCGGGCTGGCCGGTGCGGTCGGCGGGGCGGTGCGCAGCCTCGGGCAGCTCGCCGCGGGGTACGCCCGCGCTGCCGTGCAGGCCGCGATCAGCACCGCCCGCACCCTCGCCATGAACGTGGCGCAGAAGGTGGTGGCGGTGGCCACCCGGCTGTGGGCGGCGGCCCAGGCCTTGCTCAACCTGGCCATGCGGCTCAACCCGGTCGGCCTGATCATCACGGCGATCACCATCTTCGTTGGGCTGATCGTGCTGGCCTACCAGCGCAGCGGGACGTTCCGGGCCATCGTGCAGGCCGCGATGCGGGCGGTGTCGGTGGCGATCGGCTGGGTCGTCAACGCCGCGAAGGTGGTAGTGCGCTGGATCAAGGACAACTGGCCGCTGCTGCTGGCCATCCTCACCGGTCCGATCGGTTTCGCAGTGGTGCTGATCATCCGGAACTGGGACCGGATCAAGGAGGGCGCGGTGGCTGTGAAGAACGGCATCGTGCGCGTCTGGGATGGTCTAGTCGACTGGCTGCGCGGGCTCGGCGGCCGGATCGCCGGGGTCGTCCGCGGGATGTGGGACGGGATCTGGGACGCGTTCCGGGCGGCGGTCAACTTGATCATCGGCGGCTGGAACAGCCTGCAGTTTCACATCCCCGGGTTCAGCCTCGGGCCCGTCCACTTCGGCGGGTTCACTCTCGGCGTGCCGCCCATCCAGGAGCTTGCGCAGGGAGCGCTGGTCCCGCACCGGCCCGGTGGGGTGCTCGCCCTGCTGGGCGAGGGTGGTGAGGACGAGCTGGTGGTCCCGCTGTCCCGGATCGGGTCGGTCGCCGGCGGGCTGGCCAGGAACGTGACCGTCAACGTGTACCCGCGGGCGGGGCAGTCGGAGTACGAGATCGGCCGGATCGCCGCCCGCGAGCTAGCCTGGGCGGCGAAGCACTGATGGCCGGCGCGCTGCCGCTGCCGACGTACACAGTGGACGGCTGGGCGGGGAACGCGGTGCACGAGATCGGTTGGGTCGCGGCGCGCGAGTTGGCCTGGGCGGCGAAGCGCTGATGGCCGACGCGTTGCAGCTTCCGGTGTACACAGTGGACGGCTGGGTGGCGAACGCAGTGGACGACGACGGTGTCGAGTGGTGGGTGACCGAGGAGGACGGCTGGTCGGGTCCCCCGGAGGTCCGGCTCGAGCTGGCCAGCCGGCCGCAGCGGGACGGCTCCTTCGACGCGCCGTCGTTCCTGGCCGCGCGGGTGATCACGCTCGGCGGCACCGCGATCGCCCCGGACCCGGACACCAAGGAACGGGCCAAGGACCGGCTGGCCGCGCTGCTCGCGGACGGCTCGACGCTCGCCGACCTCACCGTGCAGGAGCGCACCGTGCAGCGCAGCGCCCGGGTGCGGCTGTCCGGCCAGACGAAGATCGCCGACCAGACGCCGTACACGTTCGCCTGGTCGGTGCAGCTCACCGCGCCCGACCCGGTCCGCTACGGCACCGTGCCGCAGGCCGCGTCGTGCGGCCTGCCCCAGCCCGGCCACGGCCTGACGTTCCCGCTCACCGGCTGGCCGCTGGACTTCGGCGAGCCCAGCGGGGGGTCGCTGGCGCTGACCAACGCCGGCACCGCCACCACCGCGCCGGTGTGGACCATCGCCGGCCCGTGCGACCAGCCGATCATCCGCGACGTCTCCGGCGGAACCTGGCTGGCGTTCGGCCTGCAGCTGGCCGACGGTGACCGCCTGGTCGTGGACGTGGCCGCGCGCACCGTGCGGCTCGGCGGCGCCTCCCGCCGGGCGGCGCTGATGCCCGGCTCTTCCTGGTTCGGCCTTCGCCCAGGGCTGACCGGGGTGACGTTCGACGCCCTGCGCACCGACGCCCCGGCCGTGCTTTCGGTGACCTGGCGGGACGCCTGGATCTGAGCGACACAAACCCGGGTACCCGAAGGAGAAGAAGACATGCCCGAGCGACACCCCGGCTGGGTGACCGGCATAGACGCGTCCGAGGCCCGGCTGGCCACCGGCCTGCTCACGTCGTCGTCGGCCGGCGCCGGCGATCAGCTCGACCCGCTGCGCGCCCGCTCGGGGCTGCGGGACGGGCCCGGGAACCCGGGCAAGGTGACCATGGGCACCGGCAAGGTCACGGTCAACCCATTCCAAGCGGTGATCGTCGATCCCAGCCGCCCCGCGGTCGGCCCGTACCTGGCCACCCTGGACGCGGCGAAGGATCTCCCACTTCAGGCTGCTGACCCATCCAACTCACGCATCGACCTGGTCGCGGCCACCGTCGACCCGGCAGTCGATCCCGGCTGCACCGTCCAGGTGGTCACCGGCACGCCGGCACCCACCCCGCAGCCGCCGGCCGTGAGCGTGCCGACCTACTTGCTGCTGGCGCAGGTCACGGTGCCCGCGGCCGGGACGGGCTCGCCGACCGTGGCCGACCGCCGTCAGTTCACCGCCGCGCTGGGCGGGATCTTGCCGGTCCTCGGCGCTGCTGACCTGCCTACCGTCGCGCCAAACAGCGCGTTCGCCTACCGGCTGGACACCGGCACGCTGCTGGTGCACAAGTCGAGCGGATGGGTGACCTACAGCCCGCCGGCCGGCAGCGTCGACACCTGGCACGACGCCGCCCTGGTCAACGGCTGGCAGAACTACGGCAGCCCGTTCACTCCAGCCGCTTACACGCTCACCGGTGACGGCTGGGTCCGGTTCCGCGGACTGATCAAAGGCGGCGACCCGACCAAGACGCTGTTCACGCTGCCGGTCGGCTACCGGCCGGTCTACCGTCACATCTTCAATGCGCGGGTCAACGGTACGGCGGCGGCCCGGATCGACGTGCGGACCGACGGCGTCGTCTACAGCCCGTACGCGGTCGATGGCCTGGTGAGTTCGAACTGGACATCGCTCGAGGGCATCGCGTTCGCCACGTACTAGGAACCGCGTCGAGGAACGAGGCTGTCGTGGGCGCCGCGTACACGTACCTGATCGCCGACCTGACCAGCGGGGTGATCCTGGACGAGTTGCCGCTGCGTGGGGTGTCGTTCGACAAGCGGCTGAACGACACCGGCAGCCTGCGCGGACAGCTGCAGGTCACCGACCCGGAGATCCGCGACCGGGTGCCGCGGCGGCTGACCGAGCCGGGACGCACCGCGCTGTACGTAGACCGGGACGGCGACCTGCTGTGGGGCGGCATCGTCTGGACCAGCCGGTACGCCGCGTCGTCCGGCACGCTCGAGCTCGGCGCCGCCGACTTTCTGTCCTATTTGGAGCATCGCCGGGTGGTCACCCATCCGGTGCAGGACGCCGCCACCACTCCGTTCAGCTATCCCGACACCGACCAGCTCGTGATCGCCGGAGCTCTCGTCACCGTCGCCCAGGCGCACCCCGGCGGGGACCTGGACATCGAGGTACGCGGGCCGCAGGACTCCGGGGTGCGGCGCTCGGTCAGCTACGCGCTCGGCGAGCAGAAGCCGGTCGCGGACGCGCTGCGGGACCTGGCCAACGCCGACGGGGGGTTCGACTTCACGGTGGACGTCGAGTACGACGCGACCGGGCAGCCGCAGCGGTTCATCCGGTTCGGCTACCCGCGGCTGGGTCAGCCGGGCGCGCCGCACGTCTGGGAGTACGGGGCGAACCTCATTGACTTCTCCTGGCCGCGGGACGCCGCGGCGATGGCGACTCGGGTGTTCGCGCAGGGCGCCACCGAGGCCGACCAGCCGCTGGTGCGCTATGCCGAGGACACCGCCGCCTACTCTGCCGGGTGGGTGCTGCTGGAGGACGCGGCGTCCCAGTTGGACACCAAGGACAGCGCCCTGGTGCAGGCGCAGGCCGCCGGTGAGCTCGCGGCCCGCCGCCTGCCGGTGGTGCTGCCGGAGCTGACGGTACGGGCCGATCTCGACCCGGTGGTGGGCCGTTACGCGGTCGGCGACGACGCGCGGCTGGTCATCGACGACCCGTTCTTCGCCGACCAGCCGGTGGACGTGGCGGTGCGGATCATGGGGTTCGAGGTGACGCCGGGCGACGACGCCGGCCTGGAACAGGTCACGCTCACCGTGGCACCGATCCTGGAGCCGGCGTCATGACCCGCGTCAACCGGGCCGACACCCTGCTCACCGAGCTGCGGGACATCAGGCGGCGGCTGCAGCTGCTGGAGGCCGCCAGGATGCGGCAGGGCGGCACGGCCCCGGCTGTCGCCGCCGGTCCGACCGGTCCGACCAGTCCGACCGAGCCCGGCGGGGCGAGCGGGGCGGGCGGTCTCGCGGTGCCGCTGCTGCCGGTTCGTCCCGTCGACTGGCCGGCGACGACCTCCGCGGACTGGGAACGGCTGGCAGCCATCCGGCTCCCCGCGGCCGGCGCCACCGGGATCAACCTCGATGTCGTCGCTGACCCGGGCACGTCCGGCGCGGCGCGGGTGCTCGTCGGCGGCGTCACGGTCGGCGAGGACCTGCCGGCCACCGCGGAGCCGGCCCACTACACACTCCCGCTGCCGGGCATCGGCGCCGAGGTCGAGCTTGAGGTGGAGGGCCGTGTGCTGTCCGGCGGCGGGGCGGTACGCGTCGCTGCGGCTGTCCTGCTCTGAGTGCCTGGTAGCCCGCGATGATCTCGGACTTTCGCCGCCGACTACCGGCGAAAGTCCGAGATCATTCGGGTAGCTGCATGCCCAGGTCGGCTGCGCGGCGGCCGAGCCAGGCGCGCACCTGCCGGACCACGTCGTCGGGCCGGTCGCGCAGCGCCGACGGCGGAATGTGCAGCACCGCATGCCCGTGCTCCTCCAGCAGGTTGTGCCGCTGCAGAGTCCGGCGCCAGGACGCGGCGTCGAAGTGGTACTCCCGGCTGTCCACCTCGAGCACTGCCCGGAGGTGCCGCCACACCACGTCGCCGCGGCCGAGCAGCCTCCCGTCCGGGCCGCGCAGGTCGACGTTCTGCTCGAACGCCGGCAGTCGCGCGGACCGGAGCAGGACGCCGATCCGGCACTCCGGCGCTGAGCGGGCGCCCAGGCCCACTTCGCGGAGGGCTTGGCGGACCAGCCGCTCGCGTAGGCCGAGGCGGGTGTGCAGGCGGCGCAGCGGGGCGGGCGCCCACCAGTTGAAGTCGCCGAGAAGGGTCATCGTGGCGGGGACCAGCAGGCAGCGCACCAGCGTGACGTCGACGACGACCGCGGTGCTCAGCGCGAAACCCAATTCCTTGATGCCGAGCATCTGGCCGGCGGCGAAGCCGGCGAAGACGATGACGATGAGCAGCGCGGCCGAGGTGATGATCCGCCCGCTGTGCTGCAGCCCCAGCCGCACCGCCTCGTCGTTGCGGTGGCCGGCGTCTCGCAGCTCCTTGACCCGGGACAGCAGGAACACCTCGTAGTCCATGGACACCCCGAACGCGAACACGAACACCAGCACCGGCACCCACGTCTCGATCGCGCCCGGCGAGGTGAAGCCGAGCAGGCCCTCCAGGTGCCCGTGCTGGAACACCCACACCAGCGCGCCGAACGCCGCGCCGAGCGAGACCGTGTTCATCAGCAGCGCCTTGACCGGGACCAGCAGCGAGCCGGTCATCAGGAACAGCAGCACCAGCGCGGCGGCCGCGATCAGCGCGAAGGCCCGCGGCAGGGTGCCCACCACCATGGCCTTGAAGTCGACCAGGACGGCGGCGTCGCCGGTGACCCAGGTGCGGAACCGGTCCGGGCGGTGCCCGCGCAGCGTGTGCACCAGCCGCTGCGCGGTGTCCCCCTGAGTGGTGCCGGCCGGCACCAGGTTCAGGCTGCTGTACCGAATGCCGGTGCCGGTCTGCGGACCGACCGGCTCGGCTCGGGACACGTCGACGATGTCCGATGTGGACAGAGTCTTGCGCAGGCTCGCCACGTACCGCTCCAGCTCCGCCGGGGACGTCGCGGCCAGGATTGTGATCGGCTCGGTGCCGCCGCCGGGGAAGCGGACCGCGATGGTGCGCTCCACCCGGGCGCTGTCCAGCGACTCCGGAAGCAGGTCGGCCTGTCCGTTCTGCAGCCGCACGGATAGCAGCGGCACGCCGGCCAGCAGCAGGAGCGCGGCGACGCCGACCGTTACCGGCCAGGGCCGGCGCTGTACCGCCGTGGCCAGCCGGGAGAAGAAGCCGCGGTCCGGGGCGGCCGGGCCGCGCACTCGGATCCGTTGGCCGACGACCGCGAGCAGGGCCGGCATCAGCGTGACGCCGGCCAGCAGCGCGACCAGCGTGACCGCGGCGCCGGCCGCGCCGAACGCCCGGAACGTCGGGTCGTCGAAGATGAGCAGGGTGCTGAGGCAGACCGCCACGGTGAGGGCCGAGAACGTAATCGTCCGGCCTGCGCTCGCCGAGGTCCGCTCGATCGCCGCCGCGACACCGAGCCCGGCGGCACGCTCCTCCCGGAACCGGCTGACGACGAGCAGCGAGTAGTCGATCGACAGGCCGAGGCCGAGCAGCGTGGTGACCGGCACCGTGTTCGGGTCGAGGGTGAGGAACGTCGAGAACCCGAGCAGGCACACCAGCGCGCCGGCGATCGAGGCGAGCGCGCCGAGCAGCGGCAGCCCCGCGGCCAGGAACCCGGCGAAGATGACGATCATGACCAGCAGCGTCAGGGGCAGCGAGATCACCTCGGCGTGCTCGGTGTCCCGCCGCACCTGCTCGTTGACCTCGTGGCTGAGCAGCAGCGGGCCGCCCATCGTCACGCTCGCGCCGCCCTCGACCTGCCCGGACAGCGCGCGCAGCCGCGCGGAGACCGTGTCCACGGCGGCGGCGTCGCGCCGCTCCCGGACCAGGTCGACCACCACCAGCCCGGCCCGCCCGTCGGTGGCCAGCAGGCCGAACCGGGCGCCGGTGTACGGATCGACCACCCGCCCGACGTCCGGGATCCGGGCGATGTCCCGGGTGGCCGCCACGACCGCCGCCCGCACCCGTGGGTCGGCGATCGTCACGTCGTCGACGAGCCCGACCAGCCGCCCGCCA
>Ga0066388_100003414_pt1 | contig 10278 bp, 13 predicted proteins | sample PanSoiMetaGPlot6_FD_64539 | JGI IMG/M metagenome (GOLD analysis project Ga0066388, IMG submission 64539) | Tropical forest soil microbial communities from Panama analyzed to predict greenhouse gas emissions - Panama Soil - Plot 6 (Hybrid Assembly) | ecosystem: Environmental > Terrestrial >... | reverse complement strand
AATGCCGGTGCTGTCGTGTCACCGAGGTCCGTTGGAGCTGAGCCGGCGCGATCCCCGCAGGCAGCAAGCAAGCTGAGAAGGAAGGCCGCCGCGAGGCGGCTCCGATTGGGCATGGTCTCCTCCTTGTGTGCAGCGCCGACGAGCCGGCGCCGGGTTGTGACGGCGCGGCCAAGGTAGGAGGAGCGGCTCGACTGACGGGGACGCTATTTGCGCGGGGAGGAGCGGAAAAGCCGCAGACTGGTCCTCCCTGCGGCGGAATGATGCGCGACGTGTTTCAGGGTGGGTTCACACCTCCAAGCGTTGCACTCTGCTCAGGGCCAGTCGCAGGGACAGCAGTGTCGCAGTCACACACACGATCCCGGCGCTGGCGAGCGGCACGGCCATCCAGGGATTCCAGGCCACTCGGACCCCGTACTGTTCGGCCCTGATCTGAGCCGTCACCGTCGGAGCTTCCAGCACGATTACCAGAGCGAGCAAGGTCACGCTCGCCATCATGTACACCAGACCTCCGAAGCTGGTCGGAATCTGAGCCGCGTTCTCGGTATCGAATCGCGGGTAGAACGCGCCGAAGCTCAACGCCAGCGCGCTCGCTGCCAACGTGAAGACGATCATCGTTACCAGGCTCACGGCGGACATGAACGGCGAGGCCTTGAGAATGAGGTTGGTTACGGTCGTCATGAGGAGCGCGAGGATGAGCAGCGGGACGGTCCCGATCCAGTACTTGCTCCAGAGCATCGCCCGGAGATCGAGCGGGCTCGACCGGAGGAGCCACATCTGCCGCCCTTCGAGAGACACGGACGGGAACAGGAAGCGGGCCGCGACTGCTGCGAGCACGAACCCTGCCAATCCCAGGTTGAGAAAGACGACCAGCGTCAGCACCGACGCAGGAAAGCGCTCGCCCGAAAACAGAGGCAGGGCCTGAATGTTGAACAGATAGACGACGATCAAGACCGCCAGCAGAATCAGCTGGCTCCACTGCGTCGGGTCCCGGAAGAAGAGTCTCGTATCCTTGAGGATGAACTCCCGCCGGTCGGCTGGGAGCCATTGGAGCAGCACCTCGAGAGCCGCGGTCCAGCGGCTGCCCGCCGGGACGCGGGCGCTCTCCTGTGCCTTCGAGAACGCTCGCCGGTAGAGCCTTCGAAACAGAACCGATCCCACGGCGAGGCTGATCGCACTGGTGCCCCAGAGAAAGACCAACGGCTGGGGATCGCCCACCCGAAGCAGCCAGTTCATCAGCGCGCTCATTGTCCACTCGCTGGGCAGCCAGGGATTGGTCGGCGCCTGCAGCATGGAGATGAAGTCCGTCAACGAGCGGAATCCCTCCGGCCGCACCAGCTGCTCCGGTTGAGCCACCCGGAGGACCAGGACCAGGCTCGCGATCGCACCGATGCCGATGAGGCTCAGCAGCTCCTTGGCCCGCCGCGCGGGGACAATGTTGACCAGCAGCAGGGTGAGGGCCGTTCCGACGACGGCGGGAAGCAGCAAGAAGGGAATGAAGGCAGCCAGGACGGCGACCGGCCAAAGAGGGCCACCGTGGTAGACGATTCCGTACGCCGCGAAGAGCGGCACGCCGAGCAACGCCACCATCCAGGATGAGTGCAGCAGCGTCTCCGTCAGCTTGGCCAGATAGAACCGGATGGAGTGAACGGGAGATGCGGCCAACAGGTCGAGATCCTTGGCGAGAAAGAAGCTCGAGAGCGCCGTGATCACATTGGACAGCAGCAGAATCGACGAGAACGCGAGCAGCACCAGCCCCAGCAGCTTGGTCGAGAGCAGATCGCCGATCTCCGGTACCGTCCGGAAGTACCGGAGCACACGGTATACGATTCCGAACACGCCTGACCAGAAGGCGAGCGCAAGTACTGTAAGCAGAAAGAGACGCGGGCCCGCACCGTCCCGCTCTTGCTGCAACCGCGCTCGCGCGCTCTGCCATTTCGGACTGAGCACGATCCACAGCCGGGGACCGCGGTACTGCCGCCAGACCACGATCAGACCTCGAGGATGGTATCGAGCTGGTGCTCGCGGAAACCGCCGGTAAGACGCAGGAACAGATCCTCGAGACTGGCGTCGCCCGATGCCGTCTGCTCCCGCAGCTCGTCAATGGTTCCCTGGGCCAGAATGCGACCGCTTTGCATGATGGCCATTCGGTCGCACATGCTCTCGGCGACCTCGAGCGTATGCGTGCTCATCAGGATGGTCCCGCCCCGATTCACGTACTGACGGAAGAGATCCTTGAGGAGCCGGGCCCCCTTGGGATCGAGTCCCACCATGGGCTCGTCCACCACGATTACCTCGGGCCGATGGATAAGCGCGCCGGCGATGATGAGCTTCTGTCGCATCCCGTGGCTGTACGACTCGGTGAGCTCATGCTTCCAGGGCATCAGCTCGAAGAGGTCCAGCAGTTCGTCGATCCGCCGCTCCAACGAGGCATCCTCGGCGTTATAGAGGGCGGCCACGAAGCGGAGAAATTCCGCTCCAGTGATCTTGTCGTAGACAAAGGGGCGATCTGGGATGTAGCCCAGCCGCCGCTTCGCGAGCAGCGGCTGTCGCACGAGGTCCACACCGCCGATCTCGATCCGCCCGGCGGTGGGCACGATGATCCCGGCAATCATGCGGAAGGTGGTTGTCTTGCCGGCGCCGTTGGGCCCAAGGAAGCCGAAGAGCTCGCCCTTGGGAACCGTCAACTCAATGCCGTCCACTGCCTTGAACTTGCCGTACCGCTTGGTCAAACCGGTCAGGGTGATCACCCGGGTCTCCGCTGCACGATGGCTTCGACCAGCGCTCGATCGTCCTCGCGCTCCAGTACGATCCGGAGCTCTGCCGCGCCCCGCTGCGCCTCGAAGGTCTCCACCATGAGCCTGGCGGCGTCCTCCAGGGTCAGTTGGCCGGCGCCGGCCCCTATCAGAGGGGCCGCAATCGAGCCCAGGCCCCAGTCGGCCGCCCGTTGCCAGGCGGAGATCAGGGCGCGGCGCACTATGTCGCGGTCGGTGCGGTGACTCGAGTCGCGGATGACCACGTGCAGCACGAACGGTGCCGCCAGGTCGCCGCCACCGGTTACCACGGCGGCACCGGCGTCGAGGGGGGTGGTGACCCGGCGGAGGGCGTCAAAACGCTCCCCGGCCTGCTGGTCGAGCCGGCTGGCCTCGGGAGAGACCGGGTTGAGGACCTCATCGGCTGGCCGGACGACCGCGTCCGCGGTAACGAACGCGAGATCGTCGACGACCACCTGAATCACTGCCGGGAAAGCTCCTGTCCGCGGCGATAGGCCTGTCGGGCCTCCTCAGGGCGGCGCAACCGGTCCAGCACCCTGCCCATCAGGTGATAGGCACGGGGTTGATCCGGGTCGAGCGCGAGCGAGCGCTCGAGCGCGACGACGGCGTTTTCGGCCTGGCCGATCTGATGGAGCGCCTCGGCCAGGTAATTGAAGGCGGTTGGATTCTGCGGCTGGTGCGCCGCTGCCCGGTCCAGCATCTCGGCCGCCTCAGCCGCATTCCCCCGGCGCCACAACGTGAGGCCGAGGTCGAGAAGGGCCTGACTATGCGACGGCTCGAGTCGCAGTGCCTTTCGCAAATCGGCCTCGGCCTCCCGCAGGCGAAGCTGCCGGCCGAGTAGAGCGCCTCGACGTACCAACAGCTCCACCGAGTCCGGATCCCAGCGGATCCGTTCGTCCAAAAGCGCCATCACGTGGTCCGGCCGCTCGTCGTCTTCGTCGGCATCCTCCTCACCAAACACTCCGTTGTGCCGGCCGTTGCCGTTCCCGTTGGTGTGGGCTGCCGGCACGACATGCTGGCTTGCTGGTGTGGCGGTGGGGAGAGGGCCGAGGACGACCGCGACTGGACGGTCGATGGCAGCAGCGTCGGATATCGGCTCCGCGACCCCCGGCGTCGGACCCGCTGCTTTCTTGCGGCGCCTGATCGGTTTCGTCGCCCGCTGCTCACGAGTTCTTGCCATGCTGACTCCAGACTGGATCGATTCTTCCATATGCTACGGCTCGTTTCGGGAATGCGTAAGACTGGGGCCGCGTGGTCTCCAACGCCCGCGGATTGAAGCGGGGCAGGGGCCCCCGGTAGCTTTCCCTGGCTATGGCTCAGGAATGGCTCGTCGTTCGAGGTGCCCGGGAGCACAACCTCCGCGACATCTCGGTTCGCATCCCTCGTAATCAGCTCTCGGTCATCACCGGGCTGTCCGGCTCGGGTAAGTCTTCGCTCGCCTTCGATACGATCTACGCGGAAGGGCAGCGTCGGTACGTCGAGTCGCTCTCGGCCTACGCTCGCCAATTTCTCGGCCTGATGGAAAAGCCGGATGTCGACGCCATTGAAGGCCTGTCGCCCGCCATTTCGATAGAGCAAAAGAGTCAAGGACAGAATCCGCGCTCGACGGTTGGAACCGTCACCGAGGTCTACGACTATCTGCGACTGCTCTGGGCGAGAGTAGGCATCCCTCATTGCCCCAATGACGGCAGTCCGGTCGCGCGGCAGAGTGCCTCCCAAATCACCGATGCGGTCCTGTTGTGGCCTGACGAAACCCGCATCGAGGTCCTGGCACCGCTGGTTCGCGGGCGCAAGGGCGAGTTCCGCGAGCTGTTCGAGGACGTCCGCAAGCGCGGGTTTGTTCGTCTGCGGGTCGACGGGGCGACGTACGACGTCGCCGAAGCTCCCGCACTCAACCGCCGGCAGAACCACGACATTGCCGTCGTAGTCGACCGGCTGGTCGTAAGAGCCGCGGACCGATCGCGGCTCAGCGATTCAATCGAGACGGCGCTGAAGACGGCCGATGGGATCGTGGAGGTGGTGCGATACAACGGGGAAAGGAGAGAGACTGACTCCACCGTCTTCTCGGAGCGCTTTGCCTGCCCTGTGTGCGGTCTCTCGTTCCCCGAGTTCGAGCCACGGCAGTTCTCCTTCAACTCACCGTTCGGCGCCTGTCCCTCATGTCACGGTGTTGGCACTCGGCGGGAGGTGAACGCCGAGCTGATTCTCGGCGATCCGAGCATTTCGATTCTCGAGGGCGTCATTCTGCCGTGGGGCGAGCCGAGTGGCTACCTCCGGAAAGTGGTGCTGCCGACGCTGGCCAGGGCCTTCAAGTTCGACCTTGCCGCTCCCTGGGGAGAGCTGAGCGAGGATGCCCGACGTGCGATCCTGTACGGGGCGCCGGGTCGCTTCCGCTTCGCGGTGGACGGTGGCAAAGGCCGCGACTTCGAGAGCGAGTGGGAAGGGGTGCTGAGCAACGTCGAGCGCCGCTACCGCGAGTCCAGCAGCGATGCCGTGCGGGAAGCGCTCGAAGAGTACATGGTGGAACAGCCTTGCCAGGCCTGTGGCGGCAAGCGGCTTCGGCCGGAGAGTCTGTCGGTGCTGGTGAATGGAGCCAGCATCGGGGATGTGGTAGATCTGCCCGTCTCTCGTGCCGTCACGTTCTTCGAGAACATTCCCCAGCGAGGAAATGGCCGCGCGGGCGTGGATCCGGAAATCGCCGGGCCCATCCTGAAGGAAGTGAGCGACCGGCTCCGATTTCTCCGCGACGTGGGACTCGACTACCTCACGCTCGGGCGCGCGGCCATGTCGCTCTCGGGCGGGGAAACCCAGCGGATTCGCCTCGCCACCCAGATCGGCTCACGACTGGTCGGCGTGCTCTATATCCTCGACGAGCCCAGCATCGGGCTGCATCAGCGCGACAACGAGCGGCTGCTGGGCACCCTCAAGGGGCTGCGTGATCTCGGCAACACAGTCATCGTCGTCGAGCATGACGAGGACACTATTCGGTCCGCGGACCACGTCATCGACCTGGGTCCGCGGGCGGGACGGCTGGGTGGCGAGGTCGTGGCAGAAGGAGCCGTAGAGGACATTCTTCGGCATCCGACTTCGCTCACCGCGCGATACCTCCGGGGCGACCTTCGCATCCCGGTACCAGCGGGGCGCCGGCTCGCCGACCGGAAACGCAAGCTGCGCATCGTCGGCGCCAGAGCGAACAACCTGCGAAATCTCACCGTCGACATTCCGCTCGGCCTGTTCGTCGCCGTGACCGGTGTGTCGGGCTCGGGGAAGTCGAGCCTGGTTACCGACATCTTATATCGAGCGCTCGCGCGGCATTTCTACCGCGCCAAGGTGGTGCCTGGTGCGCATACACGACTGGAGGGCCTGGATCAGATCGACAAGGTGATCGACATCGACCAGAGCCCGATCGGGCGCACTCCGCGCTCGAACCCGGCCACGTACACCGGCCTCTTCACCCCGATTCGAGAACTGTTCACCGCGTTGCCCGAGGCGAAGATCCGCGGCTACGGGCCGGGGCGATTCTCCTTCAACGTCAAAGGCGGACGATGCGAGGCGTGCCAGGGCGACGGTCTGGTGAAGATCGAGATGCACTTCCTGCCGGACGTTTACGTGCCTTGCGAGGTGTGCAAGGGGCGCCGCTACAACCGCGAGACGCTCGAGGTCCGCTACAAGGGGCGCAGCATCGCAGACGTGCTCGATCTGACCGTGGCGGACGCGCTCGAGTTTTTCGCTAACCAGCGCCGCATCGCCGAGAAACTCGAGCTGCTCAACGACGTGGGGCTCGGCTACATCCATCTGGGACAAGCAGCGACCACACTGTCGGGCGGCGAAGCCCAACGCGTCAAGCTCGCGACCGAGCTGTCCAAGCGTGATACCGGACGAACGCTGTACATCCTAGATGAGCCCACCACCGGTTTGCATTTCGAGGACGTACGCCTCTTGCTCGAGGTGCTGCACCGTCTGGTGGACAAGGGGAACAGCGTGGTTGTCATCGAGCACAACCTCGACGTCATCAAGACCGCTGACTGGATCATCGATCTGGGACCCGAGGGCGGCGATGGCGGTGGGCGAGTGGTCGCTCAGGGTACGCCGGAAGAGGTGGGCGGCAACGAGGACAGTTATACGGGACGGTTTCTAGAGAAGAAACTACGTGCCGGTATAAAAGCGTGAACGGTGAACGGTAAACAGTGAACGGGGGCTCCTCGAATCAGCGGAGCCCCCGTTTACCGTTAACCGTTTACGGTTCACGCTTCTTTATTTCGTCTCCCCAAAGCTCGGCGCTTTTGCGGCTGGGTCCACCTTGAGCCAGATCCACATGCCCGAGAGGGCATGTCCGGGGGTCCCGCAGATGAGGCGGAAAGTACCGGTGGCCGGAGCTGTGAACTTCAGAACATCCTTGCCAAACTGGGCCAATCCCTGCGTCACATCGCGCGTGTACGCACCTGGAATCGCGGGGTCGTCACCGATATTCGGCAGCGGTCCATCGCCCGCAAACACGACTGCACTGTGGGGCGTCCCATCCTCATTCACGAAGTTCATGACCACCTTGCTCCCGGCCGGGACGGTCAGGGTGGCGGCTCCGCTCGTGTATCCATTGAAGTTGAACGGGCCGCCTTTTCCGCCCGGAGCGCCGGCCACCAGCTCAAACGTCACGGTCTTTGTGGCTTCGTCGTAAGTGAGGGTCCGCGAGCCGGCAGTATCCGTGGCGGAGCCGGGTTCGGCGGTCTGCGCAACGCCGATCACTGTGATGCCAAGCACCAGCAGTAACGTCAGTACTGAAAAGCGTCTCATGGTCTCTCTGTCGATTCGAGCAAGGTTTGGGTGCATGTGCAACCCACATGCCGGTTTCCGGCGAGGCGCAGCAAGCTACTCAATCGGTCTCGCTCGGCTCCTCGCGCCTCCTCTGACGGCGTCCTACATTAGCCCGGGAGGTGCCAAGCCGTCGACCCTGAGCGTCACGGGCGCGCCGTCGGTATCTGCCCACGCTGGGGGACAAGCAAGGTGGGGGGCTCCAACGAAGACCAGTCCTCGCCTGGGTCGTCTCGAATTGAAACATTTCGAAATGGGACTCCGTAACGCCTGACGCGGATATCGATTGGCCGATTTGGAGGCCCTGCGAATCGCGGAAAGGTCCAATGGCCGAGCTGGTTCCAATTGCGGGGATGTTGACCGGACTCCTGATCACGATAGTCGGCGTCTGGGGCCTCGTGCAGATCATCCAGGGGCCACTTGGCCAGGCCCTCGCTCGACGAATTCATGGCCGCACGGGGGACGCGGACCTTCAGAACGAAGTGGCCGATCTCAGGGACCAGATCGAGGGGGTTCGGCGGCAGCTCGAGGAGACACAGGAGCGCGTGGATTTCGCCGAGCGGCTCCTGAGTCAGCGGCCTACCAACGTCCGGATCCCCGGCGGCGAAGAAAACGGGAGTGCCTGAATGGAAGACATCCTCGCACTCATCTTCATCTTCGGTGGAGGCACGGCGATCGTCCTCGCCTTCAGCCCGATTGGTCGGGCGCTGGCAGATCGCATCCGACATCGCGAGCCGGCGGCGGCGCCGGATCCGGCGATGCAAGAGGAGCTGCAACGACTGCGGGACGAGGTGTCGGAGCTGCAGGAGCGAGTGGACTTTGCGGAGCGGCTGCTGGCGCAGCGCAATGAGCCGACCCGGCTCCCCGCTTCCTGAGAGAGGTTCGTGTACATGGCCATTCCACCCGGCGACGTAGCGCCGATCGTCATCACCATCGTAATCACCGCCGCGGTGGCGGGCACCGCGATTCTCCGCGGACCCGTCGGCAAGGGGCTGGCACGCGCCATGGAGCTCGGGGCAGGCGCTTCGACGCCGCCGGAGAACGATGCCAGGATTCAACAACTCGAGCAGCGCGTTTCAGAGCTCGAAGCAGCGCAGGGGCGATTGGCGGAGCTCGAGGAGCGGGTGGACTTCGCGGAGCGGCTCCTGACCCGAAACGAGGCCGCGTCTCGGCTGCCGGGCCCACGGGGAAGCGAATGAGTCGGAAGGACGCAGACAATCCGATCCTACTGACGATCTGTTTGATCGGATGCTTTCTGGCGGTGGGGTTCACGATTGTCGCAGTGAATGTGGGAGAGGACTTCGCGATTCCGGTCGGCATTACTGCGTTCGTCGCAGCGGCGGTGATACTGCGCGGCCCGTTAGGAAAGGCATTGGCCCGGCGGATCGAGGGGCGGCAGGAGCCAGGGGACAACGAGGCGTTGCTCCAGGCAATGGAGGAGCTGCGCGGCCAGATGGCGGAGTTGGAGGAACGGGTCGATTTCGCGGAGCGGGTGATGGCGCAACATCGAGAGCCGGACCGGCTGCAGCAGTAGATGGAAGGCGTTCATGGGACTCGACGGCATAATGGAGCTTATCGTCTGGACCACGACTGCCGCGGTTATCAGCGCTGTGACCGTGGTATTTGCTCTGCCGACGGGACGCTCCTGGATTCGCCAGGTATCGAAACGAGCCGGTCATGAAGCGGCCAACACGGAGACTCGCTTGACGGCGATGCAGGACCGGATTTCGGAGCTGGAGGAACGGGTGGACTTCGCGGAGAGAATGTTGACGAAGCAACGGGAACCGGATCGTCTCGAGAGCTAGGAGTCGAGCCCAGCCGTGAACAACGATGTCCTGGTCATTCTCGCCATTGTCTTGGCGGTGGTAGTGGTGAAGCTGGTCCGTGGCCCGCTCGGACAGGCGCTCGCTGATCGAGTTCGGGGCTCGGCTCCGCCGGATCCGGGAGTGCTGGAGGAGTTGGAGGCGGTGAAAGGGCGGTTGGCTGAGGTAGAGGAGCGGTTAGATTTCGCCGAGCGTTTGCTGGCGAAGAGCGAGCAAGCGGAACGGCTCCCCGGGAGGAGCGACGCATGATCACCCGCGAAGACATCCAGGGTTGGCTCGACCGCCTCGAAGGCGGCACCGTGTCCGTCGAGGAGCTCGAGCCGAATCTGTGGCTGGCTCGTACCACCGAGGGTGCCGAAGTGGTCGTGCACTATGCCCCGCCAGTCGTCATTCTCCGCGTGCGCGTGATGGAGCTACCGGGCAGCGAGCCCCGGCGCAGCGAGCTGTTTCGCCAGCTGCTCGAACTGAACGCACGCGAGCTGGTGCACGGGTCGTACGGGCTCGAGGGCGACGACATCGTCCTCACCGACACACTCGAGCTGGAAAACCTGGACTTCAGCGAGTTCGAGGCCAGCTTCGACTCGATCACGCTGGCCCTCGCCACGCACCTGGGCGCCCTGGCGCCCTACCGGGAAGGCTGATCCGCGATGGGAATCTTCGACCGGCTGTCCACCATGATTCGGTCCAACATCAACGACCTGATCACCCGGGCCGAAAACCCGGAGAAGATGCTGAACCAGCTGATCGTCGACATGAAAACGCAGCTGGCCAAGGCCAAGCAGCAGGTCGCCTCCGCCATCGCAGACGAGAAGAAACTCCAGTCCGACGCCGAGGGGATGAAGAAGCAGGCCGAGGACTGGGAACGGCGCGCCATG
>Ga0066388_100003412_pt1 | contig 10279 bp, 3 predicted proteins | sample PanSoiMetaGPlot6_FD_64539 | JGI IMG/M metagenome (GOLD analysis project Ga0066388, IMG submission 64539) | Tropical forest soil microbial communities from Panama analyzed to predict greenhouse gas emissions - Panama Soil - Plot 6 (Hybrid Assembly) | ecosystem: Environmental > Terrestrial > Soil... | reverse complement strand
GTCGGTCACATCTCGCTTTCGCTTCTTGCTACCATCGTCGGTAAGGGTTGGCACGCCGTATGTCGCCGGATCGGCTATTCGTTTGGCAATTTCCTGTTCGGCCGTTCGCTTGGAATATAGTTTGGTTTCCTTGTGCAATTGTTTGGCAAATGCACGATGAGTATCGCTGGGCAGGTCCTTGTACCATTTCGTGCTTCCGAGTTTGGTGATCCGTACACCGTCTTTCCGAACCTGTATGTTGGCTTTCAGGATAATCGGTTGCACAACGTTGTGAACGCCGTGCCGGGTGTGCTGTGGTTGCGGCACATGCGCAGCGCATGGCTGCAGGATCTCTGGTTGGTGCGGTCGATACACTGGTGGAATGCTCGGCGGTCTCGGCACCGGCATGGGTGCAGCTGTTGCGGGCTGAATCGTTTTCAAAGGCTCCGGACGATAAACCGGCGGAGCCTGCGGCCGATTGTGTGGTTGCGGCACACGCGCAGCGTGTGGCTGCAGGATCTGTGGCGGCTGCGGCCGAGAGACCAGTGAAGCGCCAGGCGGTCTGTGCACCGGCACGGTGGCAGCGGTTGTGGGCTGAATGGTTTTCAAAGGCTCCGGACGATAAACCGGCGGAGCCTGCGGCCGATGGTGTGGTTGCGACACAAGCGCAGCGTGTGGCTGCAGGATTTGTGGTTGTTGGGGTCGATAGACGGGCGGAGGAACCGGAGGTTGCGTGATCGGCGAGACCGGGGGCAACTGTTGCGTCGCGTTGCTTTTTCGCTGCACCTGCCTTGTTCCCGCGACCGGTTTGTACACTGGTGGAGCAAACGGGCGAGGAACTGACGGCGGTTTAACGGCGAAGGGATTGGCTGGAACCGGCAGTGTGAATGATGGTTTCATATCCCCAGCCTGTGTAAGTCGTTATGTGAACATAACGCGACAGTAGGGACGTCTTGCGGCTAGCATAACGCCCGTTCTCGGTCCAGGGTCTATCCGTCCGCCTCCGACGGCGGGGAGTAGGCGCATGTCTGCTGCAGATTGTGGCGCAGCGGCGGGCGGTGAGCAAGGGAAATGACCGAGTGTAACCCGCGACGCCCAGTTCCACAGTGCCGCCGACGATCCGCGTGGGCGAATCGTCGGTCTGGCGTCTGCCGACCAGGGCGTCCAGCCTGCCGCTTGCACCCGACCACGGTGGGCGTCGGCCTCCGCCGCGATCCAGCGGGAGGACGGCTACGTCCTGTGTTCCTGTAGGCTCTTGAACTGCTCGAACGTCATCGAGCCACCTCCCGAATGCTTGAAGGTGTAACCAGTGGACAGGACCGTGCCCGCGACCGGTACCGAGGTTGAGTTCATGCCGATGAGGTACGCGCCCGGGGCGGGGTTCGTCTCATCCGTCATCTCGAGGAGCAGCTGGTCCTGGAACGACGGGGATTCACCTTTACTCAAAGCGGTTGAACAGGGGGTCAAGACGATCGTGCAGTTCTTGATCATCAACGGTCTAATCACCTCCAATACCTTCGTGACCGGGAACTTCAACCCCGTGCCCGTGTCACCGTGAATGTATGCGCTTCCGGGAGAGCAGTGGCCAATAACCACGATCAACGGGTTCGATCCCAAAGTCTCGGGTGAAAGCAGGCACGCCTGACAGAATGTCCGAAATTCACGCGACTGCGTTACTCCATCCTCTTCATACGGACACATCGCCCTGAAGAAACGACCTTCACCACCGGCCTTCCACTTCTTGTGGACGTCTTCGAATGTTTTCCGATAGTCGCCGGACATCTGCTGGATTTCGACGATTGACTTGCCTGCCTGGTTGAAGACGAGACAAACACAGGACGTGAACTGAGACATTTCGAAAATATTCGGTAAGTTGTATATCGTGGATATCATCGGAGCGATGAAGCTACCTATCTTGTGGAAAAAGGACTCGTCCGCCCTCTGGACGACGCCCATGTTCGTTAGCAACTTTCGAGAGGAATGATAAGCATTTGTTGGGCTGACTTGTTGGCGAGTAAGCGGTGGTGTATTCGGCCGCGACGCAAGCCGATTCGACTTCGGTTGCGCAGTCTGTCCTCGTGGCGCGATCGCCCGATTCATCTGGGGACGATAAACCGGCGGAACCATTGGCGGCGTGTGCGCGGATGGTGGCGATGCAGCCTTCGGCTGCGCAGTCTTGGTTGCTTCCGGTCGATAGACCGGCGGTGCGACCGGCCGACGAGATGGTTGCGCCGCATGCTGAGGGTGAGTCGATCCGTTCGTCCGCTGTAAAGACGTTGGCGCCTGCTGCCGGCGAGACAGAGCGGGCGTTGCCGGTTCCCGTGAGATTCCGTGCGCCGTGGCGTGCTGCGGAAACGCGGTTCGTTTCGCGTGAATCGCAGGCGCGGGCGCAGCGCTGTGCTGTCTGCTCGGATGACGCAGGAAACTGGAGTTGGGTGGTGGCACGGGTGTCCTGAGCATGTATCCCTCCCAGGCGCGTGATCCCAGGCATGATGGCACAGAATGCGTCGCTGGCGAATGACCCGTGACCCTACGAAACGGGACGCATCGCAGCAGTCAGAATCGCATGCGCAGCGTGAACTGCGCGAAGCGCGAATAGTTGCCCTGCGTGGTCACCTGCGCGAAGGTCGCGCTGCCAACGCTCGAACTCGCCATTCGCGTGTACCACGGCGCGTTGAACAGGTTGATCACCTCGAGCCGCAGGGTGACGGTTGCCCCGCTGCCGGCGCGGAAATCTTTGTTGATGCCCAGATCGGTGCCGGTCCGCAGCGGCGAACGGACATCCGGCAGGATCATCGGCGCGTTGCCAAGCGTGAATGCCGGCGCGAGCGAGAACGCCGCCGGGTTCAGGTAGAGGTTGTCGCTCGGGTTGGTGCGCAGCCGGTCGGTGATGTTCCCGGACCCCAGGAAATCCTGACCGGGAACGACGTTTGGCCGCTGGCCCGCGCCATTGAGGTTCGTGGTGTTGGGCGTCTGCGTGATCGCGATCGGGAACCCGCTCTGCACGAGCACGACGGCCGACACCGTCCAGCCGCCGACCAGGTAGGACAGCGCGCCGGGTTTGTTCAGGTGCGCGTGGCCGGGGCCGAACGGCAGCTGAACGATCGGCGCGAGCACCAGCTTGTGCGTCATGTCGTTGAGGCTGATGCCGAAGTCGACGTCCGGGTTGTAGTTCGGCGAACCGGGAATGTAGTTGTAGTTGTCGACGATCCCCGGCGCGGCTGCGAAGGCGAGATAGTTGCCGGATCCGAACTGCCCGATCTGGTTGTCCTTGGCGACGCTGTAGGTGTAGCTGAAGTTTCCACCCCACCATCCGGTGGTGCGCTTCCGCAGCTCGAACACCGCGGCGTTGTACACGGAGTGCGCGCCAGCGCTCGTCATCGCGACGGAATTCAATCCGTACTGCGGAAACGGCACCAGCAGTGAATTCAGCTGCACTTGCCGCTGGGTAGACAGCGTGCCGGCGCCGGCAACGCCGAAGAACGGATTGTTGACCAGCGTCGTCAGCTGCCGCCCGAGCGAAAGATACTCGGTCGGCAGCTGATTGAGGTTGATCGCGCTGTTGAAGTTCAGATGATCGCCGCGCGATCCGACGTAGCCGACGACGACGCTCATGTCGCCCGGCAGCTGGCGCTGCAGATCGACCGAATACTGCTGCATGCGCGGCGCCGTCGCCGTCGGATCGAAAAAGCTGACGCCGGTGCTCACGCCCGACAGCAGGCCAAGCGAGTTACCGGTCGGCTGCAGCAGGCCGCCGGGAAACGGATTGTCGATCGAGGTGATCGGCAGGTTGTTGTTCTGCACCAGCGTCGTCGTCTGCGAATAGCCGGTTGAGAGGACCGGGCTGTAGTTCCACGGCGCCCAGTAGAGGCCGTAGCCGCCGCGCGCAACGGTGCGGCGATCGATCGTGAACACGGCGCCGACCCGCGGCGACACCTTCACCGCCGGCGGGTTGCCCTGCGTCGTCGGCGCGCCGTTGACGCCGGCGTAGATCAGTCCGCCCTTCACCTGACGCGCCTCCGGGTGCAGCGGATCGGTGCCGGCCGGGATCGTCACATTCAACGGGCTCACCGCGTTCGGATCGAACCCGACCGCGAGGTTGTTGTCCTTCTCGGCAAGCCCGCTCTCGTGCTCGAAGCGGACGCCGTAGTTCAGCGTCAGCCGCGACGCGGCCCGGTAGTCGTCCTGGATGTACGCGCTCGAGTAGTTGACGAAGTCGTCGACCTGCGAATTGATCGGCAGCGTGCCCGCGGACGGATAGCCAAGCAGCAGATCGGCAATCGCGTTGCGCGAGGTCGCGGCCGGCGAGGTCGCGTTCGAGCCGGTGAACTGACCGCTGAAGGTAAAGCTGCCGGCGGAATTGCCGTAGGTGCGCGACCGGACGCCGAGGCGGCGATAGTCGGCGCCGACCTTCAGGCTGTGCTCGCCGGCGAGCTTGGTCAGCGAGCCGTTGGTGCCGTACGAGTAGTAGTGCGTCGTGCCCTGGCCGGTATAGCTCGTTCCCTGGTAGCCGGTGAGCGTCAAGGCGGGGAAGCGCTGCACCGGAATCGCGTCGGCGAACGCCGGGTTGAAGCCGAGCGTGTGGGCATCGAACGGCGCCAGCAGCGGCGTGATGTCGTCGAAGGTGTTGAAGCCCCCGCGCAGGGTCAGCACGGTCGACGAGTTCATCACGTAGGTGTTGTTGATCACGCCGACGTGCACCGGACGATTGTTCTGTCCACCCTGCGCGAACGGCGCGTCGGGAAAGAAGCTGACCGCCGGCTCCTCGGTGTACTGGTAGACGTAGACGCCGCTCAGCGCGACGCTGCTGTTGAAGTGGTGATCGAGCTTCCCGGCAAACTGCTGCCCGAGATTGTTCGGCGTGTTCTGCGCGACGTAGTTCGCGGTGCCGTTGTCGATCGTCGGGTTGACGTTCGGCAGCGGCAGGAACCCGACGAGATGTGCGCCGACGGGATTGAGGCGGTTCGACGGGATCCGGTTGCCGGGAAACGGCTGGCGCGCACCGGTGACCGGATCGGTGCTCAACGGATCGTAGATGAGGATCGGCCGGCCTGAGGCGTCGACGAGCGCGGAGAAGTCGCCGGCGCGTTCGGCGGCGGTCGGGACGTGCAGGTTGCCGTTCTGCGTCAGGCCGTCGCGATAGGCTTCGGTCGCGAACCAGAAGAAGGTGCGGTTGCGAACGATCGGTCCGCCGATCCCGCCGCCGGCGTTGCGCCAGTACTGATCCGGATTCGGCTGCCCCTGGATCTTGAGAAAGAAGTTCTCGCCGATCAGCGCGCCGGGCCGCAGCAGCAGGAAGCCCGAGCCCTGGAATCGGTTCGTCCCCGAGCGTGCGCTGGCGTTGAACATGCCGCCACCGGTGCGCCCCATCTCCGCGTCGTAGGTGTGGACCTGGATCTTCACGTCGTCGACCATCTCGATGTTCGGGCTGATCGACGCCCGGTTCTGCATGTCGGTGATGGGATAACCGTCGAGCAGATAGTTGTTGCCGACCGAGATGCCGCCGCCGAGTGAGATGCGCGACGCTTCGGTCTGATCCTGCATCCGGTTCATGTGTGGATTGCCGGTGTAGGTGACGGTCGGCACGGTGTTGCTGGCCAGGAACGCCATGCGGCTGATGCTCGGTAGCGTTTCGAGCGTCTTGTTGTCGAGGACGTCGCCGGTCGAGGCGTTCGACGTCTCGATCAGCGGCGCTTCCGCCGACACCGTGATCGTCTCCTCCACGGCGCCGATCTCGAGCACGATGTCGAGGGTGAGGAACTGCTGGGTGCCGATCCGCGCCTCGCGACGCTCGAACGTCTTGAAGCCGCTCACCGCCGCACGCACCGTGTACACGCCAGGCACGACGCCGGGGAACGAGTACTCGCCAACCTCGTTCGACGCGGTTTCACGGACGACGCCGGTCTCCTGATTGACGAGCGAGACGGTGACGCCGGGAATCACGCCCTGCGCGTCCTTCACCGTGCCGCGCAGGCCGCCCTGGAACGATTGCGCCGCTGCGGTGGCGGCGGCGAGAGACACGACGAGGGCCACCACGAACAGTCGCGCGCATTTCATGACGTTCTCCGATTCCGTCGTGTCCGCCTTCAGGCGGACTACGCCGGTCCGGCTAAGCCGGACACTACGAAGACATCTGTCAGTGGCCGCTGCGGCCGCGCCCGCCAGTCGACGTCGGCACGCCGTTCTTTGCCGCGTCCTGCATCGCGTCGACGAAGGTGTCGATCTCCTGGAGCGTCGTGTAGACGTTCGGCGTGACCCGCAGTCCGGTGTAGTCGAATACCTGGTTCGGCGGCTGGCCGCCGACGACGGCGTTGATGACGATCCGGTAGCGATCCATCATGAACTGCGCGAGCGCGCGCGAATCGACGCCGTCGATGCCGACCATCGCGAGCCCCCAGGTCTGTCCCGGCTCGAGGCTCGACAGGATCTTGACGCGCGGGTTGCTTTTGACCGCGTTGGCCCAGCGCAGCGTCAGGTAGCGAAGGCGCGCGGCCTTGCGCTCGGCGCCGATCGCCTGGTGGAACGCGAGCGCTTCGCCGACTGCGGCGCGAATCGCCGTCGGGTAGGTGCCGATCGCTTCGAACTTGCGGATGTCGTTGACCTGCCGCTCGGGTACTGCCTGCAGCGGCCACAGCTTCGGGATGTTCTCGCGGCGCACGTAGAGCAGGCCGTTGCCGATCGGCGCGAGCAGCCACTTGTGGAGGCTGACGCCGTAGTAATCGCACTCGAGTTCGCGAATCTTGAACGGGAAGTGGGCGATCGCGTGCGCGCCGTCGACCACGGTCGCGATGCCGCGCGAGCGCGCCAGGCGGCTGAGCCGCTGCACCGGGAACAGCTGTCCCGTCAGGTTCGTGATGTGGCAGAAGTGAAAGACCTTCGTCTGCGGCGTGATCGCGCGCTCGAACCGCTGATACAGATCGTCCTGGGTGGTCGGCACCGGGAACTGCAGCCGTGTCACCTTGATCTTGTCGCGCCGCACCCGCTGATCCCACGTCGTCAGCATCCGCGGGTAGTCCTGTTCGGTCGTGATCACCTCGTCGCCCGGTTTCAGGTCGAGGCCGTTCTGGACGATCTGCAGCGACTCGCTCGCGTTCCGCGTCAACGCCACTTCGTCCTCGTCGAATCCGAACTCCTTGGCGAGGCCGCGCCGTACCGTCTGGAGGTGCCGCTCGATGTCGCTCCGGTAGTGCACCGGGAGCATGTTCGACATGTCCATGTAGCGCTTGGTCGCTTCGAGCACGACGCGCGGGCTCGGACAGGTGTTGCCGTTGTTGAGATTGATGAGCGTCCGATCGAGCGTGAACGCATCCTGGATCTCGCGCCAGTAGAACTCGTCCTGCGCGACCTCCTCCGGGGTGCGGTCCGCCACGGCGGCGGCAGCGGCTTCGAGGTGTGCGAGTCCGGCGAAGGGGCGCGCGGCGATCGCGCCGGTCCCAATTGCTCCGCCGAGTCCAAGAAATGCACGGCGACTCCACATACGGCAACCTCCTCCGGAACGGGACGTGCGGATGCTATCACGCTTGCACGGACGCGCCGGGCGAGCGACCCGCCGACTCCTCGTCCGGTTACGCCGCACGCGTCGGCGGACCTTTCAGCACCTACGGGTGCTAGAATGCGGCCCGGCACCGATCGAACGTGGGCCGTGGGCGATGTGCGGCGCACTCCGTGGCGTGGACCGTCTTGTGTCGCCCGAAACAAAGGGGGACATGATGCGCGCGCTTGCCGCCCTTCTCGTCGTCCTCGTCACTACGACCACCACTGCGACCACTGCGGCTGCACAAACCTTCCGCGGCGGCATCAACGGCATCGTCACCGACCAGACCGGCGCGATCCTCCCGGGCGCCGACGTCAAAGCAACGAACGAGGCGACCGGACTGTCGTATACGACGACCTCGTCGACGGCGGGCGCCTTCACCTTCCCCGATCTGCCGCTGGGAGAGTACACGCTCGTCGTCTCCGAGAGCAGTTTCGAGACGGTCACGATCCGGAGCGTGCGCGTGTCGGCCGGCGCAATCTACAACGTCGCAGTGACGCTGCATGTCGCGCAGCTCGAGGCGAACGTTCAGGTCTCTGCGGCCGCGGTGACCGTCGAGACGAGCTCGACGACGCTGACCAGCGTGCTGTCGACGCGAACAGTTCAGGATCTCCCGCTGAACGGCCGCGATTTCAGCCAGATGCTCGCGTTGACGCCCGGTTATTCAGGCTACGAGGGCGGTGGCAGCGCATCGATGAACGGTTCGCGATCGAACCAGTTCAACTGGCAGATCGAGGGCACCGACAACAACGATCAATGGTTCAACATCAAGGCGGTCAACCAGGGGGGCATCAACAGCATCCCGGGAGTGTTGCTGCCGCTCGATTCGGTGGAGGAGTACTCGGTCCAGACGCAGGCCGCGGCTGAAACCGGACGCAACCCGGGCGGCGCGGTGAACCTGATCATCAAGTCGGGCACGAACCAGCCGCGCGGCAGCGGGTACTACTACAACCGCAACGAAGCGCTGGCCGCGCTGTCGCCGTTCGCGCCGACCGACGCACCCCAGAACAAACTTCGCAACGAGCACTACGGCTTGTCGCTGGGCGGTCCGATCCAACGGGACAGGACGTTCTTCTTCACGACCTACGAACATCAGAGCTTCGAGATCGGCAACCAGGCGTTGTCGACCATGCCTTCGGCGGCGTATCAGGCGGCGGCGCTCCAGCTCCTGCAGCAATACGCGGTTCCGGTGAACACGGTGTCGCGGTCGCTGCTGACCAATCTGTGGCCGGGGGACACGCTGAGCGGTCCGGCAGCGTCGAACAACTACTTCAATCCGACGCCGCAGACCGGCTACAGCCGCAACTTCATGTTGAAGCTGGATCACAGCCTCACCAACAACCACCGGCTCTCGTTTCGAGGATTCATCGGGCAGGGCAGCCAGACGGCCCCGGTCGGTTCGCTGATCTCCTATTACTTCCAGGTGGGCCCGATCAAGGTCCAGAACTACTCGGCCGTCCACAACGCGATCCTCGGGCCGGCGCTCACCAACCAGGTCCTCGTCGGCGTGAACCACTTCAACCAGACGTTTTCGGATGCCAACAGCAGCTTCAATCCGGTGGCGCTCGGGTTCAACACCGGCGTCAGCGGCAGCGATCTGGCTGGTGCGCCGTTTCTCTCGATCACGGGGTTCGATCCGACCGGCGTCAGTCCGAACTCGGGGCGCACCGACGTCACCACGCACGTATCCGACTCGCTGTCGTACACGAAGGGCCAGCACGACGTGCGCGTCGGGGGCGAGATCCGGCGCGTCGCGATCGAGGCGTTCGGTGCCGGCGGCGGCAACAACGCCGGCATCCGCGGCAATTTCTTTTTCAACGGGACGCAGGGGCCGTGGCGCGGTCTGCTGAGCGTGCCCGGCTACGACACCAACATCGCCGCGCTCGCTGACTTCCTGGCCGGATACGTGTATCAGTCGACGATCTTGAGCGGCGACATCAGACGGGACGTCGACCAGAACCTGTTCAACCTGTTCGCACAGGATTCGTGGAAGGTGACGCGGCAGCTGACCGTCAACCTCGGTCTCCGCTGGGACTTCGAGGGACCGATGCACAACGATCAACAGGATCTCTCGACGTTCGTTCCGAGCCTGGGCGGGCTGGTGGTGGCCGGCCGTCAGATCGACGACCTGTACCCGCGCTCGTGGAAAAACTTCAGCCCGCGCCTCGGGATGACGTATCAGCCGAACGGGCGCGACGATCTCGTCGTCCGCGGCGGCTTCGGAGTCTTCTACGATACGCCGGCGATTTCGCCGTTTCTCGATCAGGCCTCACTGGCGAACAACGGCGCCATCGGCGCCGAGGCGAATCCGGCCGGCGCGAAGCCGGTGTATCAGATCACGAAGAACGGTTACACCATCGTGCCGAACGCGGCGATCTTTCCGCCGAACCTCTCGATCTCCGGCAACAACGTGATCAATCTGTTTTCGATCAGCCCCGATTTCCAGCCTGCCTACGTGACGAGCTACAACATCAACGTCGAGAAGACGCTGGGGCACAACGCCATCGTGCAGATCGGGTACGTCGGCTCGAAGGGACGGCGGCAGGCGATCGTGCGGAACATCAACCAGGCGGCGATCGGCAGCGGCTTCGTCAACCGGCCGGATGCGGCCGGCTTCACGTATCAGCAGCAGACGCGCCCCTTCTTCCAGCAGTTCCCGAACTTCGGCGTGATCGATCAGCTCGAGAGCGTCGGCATCTCCAACTACAACTCGCTGCAGGCGACGCTGCGCACGCGAAACTGGCGCGGCATCATCTCGCAGTTCTC
>Ga0066388_100003411_pt1 | contig 10282 bp, 5 predicted proteins | sample PanSoiMetaGPlot6_FD_64539 | JGI IMG/M metagenome (GOLD analysis project Ga0066388, IMG submission 64539) | Tropical forest soil microbial communities from Panama analyzed to predict greenhouse gas emissions - Panama Soil - Plot 6 (Hybrid Assembly) | ecosystem: Environmental > Terrestrial > Soil... | reverse complement strand
CTCGGCGCCGTCGGGCTGCCGGAGCTGATCACCAAGTCGCTGCCGGATTATGAGGCGCTGGCCGTTCAACTCGCCCGCGATCCGCAGCGCCTTTTCGCGCTGCGCGAAAAGCTCGCGCGCAACCGCGATACCTTTCCGCTGTTCGACACCGCGCGCTTCACGCGGCACATCGAGGCCGCCTACACGACCATGTGGCAGCGCGCTGAGCGCGGCGAGCCCCCGCAGCACATCGCGGTCGCTCCGATCGGGTCGATCCAGCCATGAGCGGGTCGAAATTCAAGGCGAGGGGGAGCGGGCCGGCACGACAGCCGCACGACGCGCCGCAGCTTCCGGCGTCGGCCGCCGCTGCAAGTCAATTCGCGGAGGCCCTGGCGCTCCACCAGGCTGGCAGGCTCGATGACGCCGAGCAGGGCTATCGGACGATCCTCGAAGCCGATCTCGGACATTTCGATGCCCGGCATCACCTCGGGATCATCCACTACCAGCGCGGCGAGCACATCGCGGCGCTGCGCCAGATCGACGCCGCCCTGAAAATCAACCCGAGCGTCCCCGCTGTCCACAACAACCGCGGCGCCGCGCTCGCTGCCCTCCAGCGTTTCGAGGAGGCGGCCGAAAGCTACCGCCGTGCCGTCGCCCTCGCGCCGGACTACATCGATGCGCACGTCAACCGTGGCAACGCGCTCAAGGAACTCGGGCGGCTCGTCGCGGCGCTCGCGAGTTACGACAGGGTCATCGCGCTCGCGCCCGGTCATGCCGTCGCCCACGTCAAGCGCGGCGACGTGTTGCAGGCCTTGGAGCGCTTCGAGGAGGCGCTCGCGAGCTACGACCGGGCGATTGCGCTCAAGCCGGATTACGGCGAGGCCCGCAACAATCGCGGCGTGGCGCTGGCGAAGCTCGGTCGCTACGCCGAGGCGGTCGCAAGCTACGACCGGGCGATCGCGCTTCGGCTGGATGACGCCCACGCTTTCAGCAACCGCGGGGTCGCGCTCGCGGAGCTCGAGCGCGCCGAGGAGGCGCTCGCGAGCTATGACCGCGCCATTGCGCTCAAGCCCGATTTTGCCGAGGCCTTCCACAATCGCGGCCTTGCGCTCGCCGCGATCGGACGTCACGACGAGGCGCTGGCTAGCTACGACCGGGCGATCGCGCTCGACCCGAGATGCGCCGATCCGCTCAACGACCGCGCCGTCGCCTTGTCGAAGCTGGGGCGCTTCGTTGAGGCGATCGATAGCTGCGAGCACGCGATCGCGCTCAAGCCCGACGGCGCCGCCGCATTCAGCAATCGCGGCAACGCGCTCTACGAGCTCAAACGGCTCGACGAGGCGGTCGCGAGCTACGACCGCGCGATTGCGCTCAAGCCGGACTATGTCGAGGCCTTTTACAACCGCGGCAACGCCCTCAACGGGCTCAGACGTTTCGACGAGGCGCTGGCGAGCTACGATCGCGCGATCGCGTTCCGCCCCGACCATGCCGACGCGATCAACAACCGCGGCAACGCCCTCAACCAGCTGCAACGGTTCGACGAGGCGCTGGCGTGCTACGATCGGGCGCTCGGGCTCAGGCTCGACTATGCCGACGCCTTCAACAATCGCGGCAATGCGCTGCGCGAGTCGAAGCGCTTCGAGGAGGCACTGGCGAGCTACGACCGGGCCGTCGCGCTCAAGCCCGAGCATGCCGAGTACCACAACAATCGCGCCATCGCGCTCGCCGACCTCAAGCGCTTCGACGAGGCGCTGGCGAGCTACGCCAAGGCGATCGCGCTCAAGCCCGACTATGCGGAGGCCTACAGCAATCGCGGCTTCGCGCTGCGCGATCTGCGGCGGCTCGGCGAGGCGAGGGCGGATTTTGCCCGCGCGCTCGCGCTCAAACCCGACCTCGAGTACCTCAGGGGCACCTGTCTGCACGCCAAGATGCACGTGTGCGACTGGACCGATTTCGATCGCGACTGCGCCGACCTCCTGACGGCAGTGGATGCGCGGCGCGCCGCCGCCATGTCGTTCCAGCTCCTGGCGACCTCGGCGAGCGCGCGCCAGCAGCTGCAGTGCGCCAGCGTCTACGGCGCCGACAAGCTGGCTGCCGCGCGCACCCCGTTCTGGCGCGGCGAGCGCTATGCGCATCGGCGCATCCGCGTGGCCTATCTCTCGGCCGATCTGCGCGACCACCCGGTCGCCGCCCTGACCGCCGGAATGTTTGCGCGCCACGATCGCACGCGCTTCGAGACCGTGGCGATCTCCTTCAAGTCGGATACGCACAATAAGGTACGCGAGCGGCTGAGCACCTTGTTCGACCGCTTTATCGACGCACAGCGGATGAGCGACCGCGACGTCGCCCGGCTGGTCCGTGAGCTCGAGATCGACATCGCGGTCGACCTCAACGGATATACCGAGGGCTCGCGGCCGTTCGTGTTCGCGCAGCGTGCGGCGCCCATCCAGGTCAACTATCTGGGATACGCCGGCACGCTCGGGCAACCGGCCTGGGACTACATCCTGGCGGACCGTTTCGTCGTGCCCGAGGACAGCCGCGTGCACTATGCCGAGAAGGTGGTTTACTTGCCCGATTGCTTCATGGCCAACGACGCCGGCCGCAGCATCTCCGAGCGCACGCCCTCGCGCGGCGAGGCGGGGCTGCCGGAGACGGGGTTCGTCTTCTGCTGCTTCAACAACAGCTTCAAGATCACGCCCGACGTGTTCGATGTCTGGATGCGCCTGCTTGCGCGCGTCGAGGGCAGCGTGCTGTGGCTATCGGCCACCAATGCGAGCGCCGTCGCGCATCTCCGGCAAGAGGCGCAGCGGCGCGGGGTCGCGGCGGACCGGCTGGTCTTCGCGCCGCGCCTGCCGCTGAACGAGGACCATCTGGCGCGGCTGCGGCTGGCCGACCTCTTCCTCGACACGCTGCCCTACAACGCCCACGCGACCGCCGCCGACGCGCTCTGGGCCGGCGTGCCGGTGTTGACCTGCCAGGGCGCGACGTTCGCCGCCCGCGTCGCCGGCAGCCTGCTCACCGCCGTCGGGCTTCCCGAGCTGATCGTCCCGTCACTTGCCGAGTACGAGGCGCTCGCCCAGCGGCTTGCCGGCGATCCGCAGCGCCTCGCAGCCCTGCGGGAAAGGCTTGCACGAAACCGCGATGTCTATCCGCTGTTCGACACCGATCGCTTCACGCGGAACATCGAGGCCGCCTACACGGCGATGTGGGAGCGCGCCGAGCGCGGCGAGCCGCCGCAGAGCTTTTCAGTGTCCGGCGCGTCGCACGCGGCAGGATGAACGGCGGCGGGGACCGAATGGCGGGCGAGTCGCAGCGAGACGTGAGTGGCCCGGCGGTCGCGCCGGATCTCAAGTCGCTGCTGTCGCGCGCGGTTGCATGCCATCAGGCCGGTCTCCTGTCCGAGGCCGAAGAGATCTACCGCGAGGTTCTCGAGGGCCATCCACGGCAGTTCGACGCGCTCCATCTCCTCGGGCTCGTCCACCACCAGCGCGGCGCGCACGCGGAGGCCGTGCGCCTGATCGATCGCGCGCTTGCGGTCAAGCCCGACATCGCCGCCGCCCACAGCAGCCGGGCCGCCGCGCTCAACGGGTTGAAGCACTTCGACGAAGCGGTCGCGTCGTGCGACCGTGCGATCGCGCTCAAGCCCGACTGCGTCGAGGCGATGGTCAATCGCGGCTTTGCGCTGGTCGAATTGAAGCGCTTCGCGGAGGCGATGGCGAGCTGCGACAAGGCAATCGCCTTGCGACCCGACCTCGCCGAAGCCTTCAACAACCGCGGCAATGCGCTCAAGGAGCTCAAGCGGTTCGACGAGGCGCTGGAGAGCTACCAGCGGGCGCTCGCGCTCAGGCCCGACTATGCGGTGGTCTTCAACAACTGCGCAAACGCCCTGATTGCGCTCAAGCGCTACGACGAAGCCCTGGAAAGCTGCCGGCGCGCGATCGCGCAAAGGCAGGACCTCGCGGAGGCCTTCTACAATCGCGGCATCGCGTTGCACGAACTCAAGCGTCACGACGAGGCGCTGACGAGCTACGACGAGGCGATCGCGCTCAAGCCCGACTATGCCGAGGCCTTCACCAATCGGGGCACCGTGCTGCTCGATCTGCGCCGTCCCGATGAGGCACGGAACAGCTACGCGCAGGCGCTGACGCTCCACCCCGCACAGGAATATCTCAAGGGCATGCATCTGCACGCCAAGATGCTGGTCTGCGACTGGACCAATTTCGAGCCGGAATGCGCGCAGCTCGCGACGGCGGTGGCCGACGGCGCTCCGGCTTCATTGCCGTTTCATCTTTTGCCCTGCTCGTCCGATCCGGCGATCCAGCGCGTTTGCGCCGAGCGCTTCATCGCCGACAAATATCCTGCTTCGCGCGCGGCCCTCTGGCGCGGCGAGCGCTATTCGCATCCGAAAATCCGCCTTGCCTATTTGTCCTCGGATTTCGGCGACCATCCGGTGTCCCTGCTGGCCGCTGGGCTCTTCGAGTGCCACGACCGGTCGCGCTTCGAGACGATCGCGATCTCCTTCGGGCCTGACCGCCCGAGCCCGATGCGGGCGCGGCTGAAGGCGGCCTTCGACCGCTTCGTCGACGCGCGCGCCCCGAACGACGCCGAGGTCGCGCGGCTCATCCGTGACCTCGAGGTCGACATCGCGGTCGATCTCAACGGGTTCACGGATGGATTGCGCCCGGACGTCCTGGCGCGCAGGCCGGCGCCGGTGCAGGTCGGCTATCTCGGTTACGCCGGAAGCATGGGCCATCCGAATTGGGACTACATTCTGGCGGACCGGCTCGTCATTCCGGAGGATTCCCGTCGGCACTATGCGGAGCAGGTCGTCTATCTTCCGGACTCCTTCATGGTCACCGATGCCGGCCGCAAGATCTCCGACCGCATGCCGTCGCGCGCGGACGCCGGATTGCCGGAGCGCGGCTTCGTCTTTGGCTGCTTCAACAACACCTACAAGATCACGCCCGACGTGTTCGACGTGTGGATGCGCCTCCTCGACAGAATCGAGGGCAGCGTGCTGTGGCTCGCGGCAGCCAACGCGCGTGCGGTCGACAACCTCCGTCGGGAGGCGGAAAAGCGCGGGATCAGGGGCGATCGGCTGGTGTTCGCCCGCAAGGTGGCTTTGAACGAAGACCACCTCGCGCGCATCCGCCTCGCCGATCTATTCGTCGATACGCTCCACTACAACGCCCACACGACCGCCGCCGACGCACTATGGGCCGGCGTGCCCCTGTTGGCGTGTTCGGGCGCGAGCTTCGCGAGCCGCGTGGCCGGCAGCCTGCTCGACGCCGTCGGGCTGCCGGAGCTGATGACCTCTTCGCTTGCGGATTACGAGGCCTTGGCCCTGCGGCTCGCGCGCGAGCCCGAGGGTCTCGCCGGCCTTCGCGAGAGGCTGGCGCGCAACCGCCAAACCTATCCGCTGTTCGACACGGCGCGCTTCACGCGCCACATCGAGGCGGCATTTACGGTCATGTGGGAGCGCAGCGCGCGCGGCGATCCGCCCCAAAGCTTCGCAATCGCCGCTTCCGGCGCTGCATCGTGAGAGGGCGCGATCGGATGACCGCTGCATCGGATCGCGGGAACTCGGCGGCGGCTTTGGCTGACCGGTTCGATATCGCCGAGCTCTTGCGTGCGGCGCTTGCACTGCACCAGGCCGGACGCCTGGCCGAGGCCGAGAATTCGTACCGCCGCATCCTTGCGGCTCAACCTCGGCATTTCGACGGCCTGCATCTCCTCGGGGTCGTTTTCTCCCAGCGCGGCGAGCACGCAGCGGCCGTTCGTCAAATCGATGCCGCCATCGCGGTCAATCCGAGTGCCGCATCGGCGCACAACAATCGAGGCGTTTCATTGAACGCGCTCGGGCGAAGAGACGACGCGCTCGCCAGCTTCGAGAGTGCCATTGCGCTCATGCCCGCTTATTTCGACGCGCTCCTGAACCGGGCAAATACGCTTCGGGATCTGGACCGTTTCGAGGAAGCCGTCCTCGGCTACGACCAGGCGATCCTGCTCAATCCGCAGGCGGCCGACCTGTTCCTCAAGCGCGGCCATGCGCTGATGGCGCTCAACCGGTTCGAGCACGCAATCGACAGCTATGATCGTGCGATCGCACGCGCTCCCGACGATCGCGATGCGTGGCTCAACCGCGGCATCGCGCAAGCCAGGCTCGCCCGGTTCGATGAAGCGGTGGCGAGCTACGACAACGCCATCTCTCTCAACCCGGACGACGCGCATGCCTTCAGCAATCGCGGCGCGGCGCTCAAGGCTCTCAGGCGCTTTCGCGACGCGGTCGCGAGCTGCGACCGTGCCATCGCGATCGATCCTCGTCTGGCGGCGGCGTTCAGCAATCGCGGCATGGCGCTGAGGGAAATGGACCGGCTGGAAGAGGCGCTCGCGAGCTACGACGCGGCGATCAGTCTGCGGCCCGACTTCGGCGAAGCCGTGAGCAATCGCGCCAATGTCCTGGTATCGCTCCGGCGCTTCGACGAGGCGATCGCGGGGTACCAGCAGGCTGTTGCGCTGAATCCCGATGATGCCGTCGCGCTCTCCAACAGCGGAATGGTCAAGCTGTTGATCGGCCGATTCGACGAAGGGTGGACCGAATACGAGGCGCGCTGGCGCATAGGTCAGATGTCGGCCAGCCGGCGCCAGTTCCGGCAGCCGCAATGGACCGGCGACGAGGACATCGGGGGAAAGCGCCTGCTGCTGGTGCCCGAGCAGGGGCTCGGCGATACGATCATGGCGGTGCGCTACGTGCGGCAGGTAGTCGACCGCGGCGCGACCGTCATCCTCGAACTGCCGGCTGTGTTGCGATCCTTGCTGGATCAGGCCGGCCGCGGGTGCGAGATCGTGACCCAGGGCGACGCCCTGCCGGAGTTCGATCTGTACTGTCCGCTCTTGAGCCTGCCACGCGCATTCAGGACCACGCTGGCGACCGTCCCCCCCGGCGTGCCCTACGTGGCCGCCTCGGCGTCGCACGTGGCCGCTTGGCGAGAGCGGTTCAGAAGCTTCCGCGGGCCGCGCATCGGCCTGGCCTGGGCGGGCAATCCGCACCACAACAACGACCTGCGCCGCTCGGTCGGATTGGAAAAACTGCTGCCTCTGCTCGCGCAGATGGAAGCCAGCTTCATCTCGCTGCAGAAGGATCTCCGGGCCGGCGACGCCGAATTGCTCCGCTCGCATCCGCAGCTGGTCGATCTCGGACGCGACCTTGCGAGCTACGAGGACACCGCGGCGGTCATATCCCTGCTCGACCTCGTGATCTCGGTCGACACGTCGGTCGCCCACGTTACCGGGGGGCTCGGCAAACCGGTCTGGATTCTTCTGCCGCACAATCCCGATTGGCGCTGGATGCTCGATCGCGAGGACAGTCCCTGGTATCCGACTGCGCGTCTCTTCCGGCAATCCGTCCCGGGCGATTGGACCGGCGTGATCGAGCGGGTCGCCGCGGAAATCGACCGATGGGCGAGCGCGCGCGCTCCAGGAGCAGCTTGAGCGACCACGGCGCCATGCGAAGCCGCACCAGAGCGCAAGCGGTCCGGACCGACTGGGGATCGCTGCGGGACGCGTCGAATTTGTCGCTCTCGCGTGTGGGTCGCGAGCCCAATTCGGCGAATCATGCGCTACGATTGCAGATGATTCGCCGTTCGGTTTCCCGCCCCGGCGACCCACAGGAACTCGCGGCTGCCGAGCGCAATCCATGAATGACCTGACCCTTCGCCTCAAGAGCGGCGTTTCGCTCGTCGTGCCCGCCTCGCTCGAGTCGATCACGACCTACGTCCTCCTGGAACAGGAGGAGTGGTTCGAGAAGGAGTCCGCCTTCCTGCTGCACTGGCTGCGGCCCGGAATGACCGTGATCGACATCGGGGCCAATCTCGGCGTCTACAGCCTGCCGCTCGCGCGCCGCGTCGGACCGCACGGACACGTGTTCGCCTACGAGCCGGCAAGCGAGCCGCGGTCCCTGCTCGAGCGCAGCCGCAGCGTCAATCGCGCGGACAATCTGCATGTGGTCGCGGCGGCGGCGTCCGACAGTCCGCGGGAAGGCCACCTCGTGCTCGGCGCGTCGAGCGAGCTGAACAGCCTCGAAGGCAGCGGTCCGGGAGAAACGGTGCGGATCACCTCCCTCGATGCGGAAGACGGTACGCGAGGCTGGTCCTCGGTCGATTTCGTCAAGATCGATGCGGAAGGCGAGGAGGAGCGCATCCTCGGCGGCGGCAAGGCATTCTTCGATCGTCATTCGCCCTTGGTCATGTTCGAGATCAAGGCCGGTACCGTTGTCAACGAGTCGCTGCGGTCCGCATTTCCGCAACTTGGCTACAATGTCTATCGCCTACTTCCGGGGGCGCCGGCGCTGGTGCCGGACGAGCGAGACAAGCCGATCGACGGCTACGAGCTCAACCTGTTCGCGGCCAAGCCCGATCGCGCAGCCGCGCTGGCGAGCGAAGGTCTGCTGCTCGACGCGGTGCCGAATTGGACTCCGGGTTCGGACGACCGTGCCAAGGCCCTGGACCTGTTGAACGCCCAGGACTACGCGCCGGCCTTCGCCGGCATGTTTGCACGCGAGCTCGAGCTGCATCCCGGATACCACGCCAGCCTCGCAGCCTACGCGGCCTGGCGTGCGTCCGACACGCCGCTCGCCGAGCGCTGCGGCGCCTTGCGCTTTGCCTGCGACACGCTGTTGGCCGTGTGTCAAGGCGCCCCCACCCTCGCACGGCTCTCGACCTTGGCGCGGGCGACCTGGGAATCCGGCCAACGCGAGATCTGCCTGCTTGCGCTGAGGTCGTTCGCGCAATTGGTGGAGCAGGGTGCCATGAACGTCAGCGAGCCGTTCTGGCCCGCCTGCGCGCGCTTCGACGGTCTTCCGCCCGGACCCCATCGCGCCGAGTGGCTGCTGGCTTCTGCGTTCGAGCAGCTCGAACGGGCTGCGAGTTTTTCGTCGCGGTTCGCCGCCGCGCAATTCGATCTGGATTGGCTGTGCGCGCTGCCTTTCGCGGCGGCTGAAATGGAGCGGCACAGAGTCTTGCGCCGCGCGCGCGCCGGCGAACACGTGGAGGTTCCCGCCCGACTCTGTGTCGCGGCGGACGACCATCTCAACGCGGATGTCTGGCGCAACGCGCTCGTCCCCGGCACCTGGCTTCGCCGGGCTGCCGAAAGCCGTTGACGGTTGCTTGGCGGCAGCGCCGGGTTGCGCCGACCTAGCACGCGATGTCGAGCAGACCCTGCAACAGACGCGCCGGGGAGCTCTCGGCGATCGTCGTGCGGCCCAGCGGCGCGAATTTCTGGAACACCTTCGGGACGTCCGGGCTCGACGCGAAAACGAATCCGTCGAACGAGGTCGTCTCCTTGTCGAAGTCGCTTGCCACCTCGATGCGATAGCCGAGCCCGGCCAGCGCGGTCACGACGCCGGCGTGCTTCTCCCCGCTGTGCGTCGAGACCAGCAGGTAATCGACGCGCCGTTCCTTGAGGGAGTTCTGGCAGCCCTGGAGCATCTCGGTCTCGTATCCCTGAACGTCGGCGTGCAGGACGTCGATCTTCGCCAGCTTCCGCTTTTCCCGAAACGAATCGATCTCGAGCTGTCCCGCTCCCACGAAGGCCTGGATGAACTCGCCGCTGAACCCGTTGCGGCGGAAATTGCTCGCGCCGGCCGCCAGGTTCGCGGCATCGGGATCGACCAGGATGACCGTCGCCTGCAGCCTCAGCTTCTTGAGCCACATGGAATAATGACCCCAATACGCGCCGAGCTCGATCATCACGGGCGCCTCGGGAAGGATCTTGATCAGCTGCTGGAAGACGTATTCCTCGAGCGGCTCGTGCACGCCGCGGTTGATCACCAGCAGCTGGCTGAATGCGCCGTAGTAGGCGTGCTCGCCGACGACGGGCACGCGGACGCCGTTGTGGAGACACACGTCGGTCCCCTCGACGACCCCCGCCATCGGCACTCTTTCGATCAGCAGGTTCAAAGGGTCCGAAACCACCTCCCTGAACCTGCCGAGAAAATCGTCGCCCTGGGCTTTTGGCGGAACCATCGTTCAACCCTGTCATTGGCTTCGTTCGCGGACGGGCTTGGCTTTGGCCGGTCTGGTTAGCAGGCGCGGCAGCCGAATCTCGCGGAGTCTAATGCGCCGCGGCGCTCCCGCCAAAAGAAAAACGGCGGGGCCGAAGCCCCGCCGCCAATCTTCGTAACGCCGTCCGGGATCAGCCGAACAGACGCAGCACCGCGCCGTTCGCCTGCGAGGCGAGCGACAAGGCCTGGATCGAGAGCTGCTGGCGGGTCTGCAAGGCGAGCATGTTCGCGCCTTCCAGGTTG
>Ga0066388_100003410_pt1 | contig 10282 bp, 8 predicted proteins | sample PanSoiMetaGPlot6_FD_64539 | JGI IMG/M metagenome (GOLD analysis project Ga0066388, IMG submission 64539) | Tropical forest soil microbial communities from Panama analyzed to predict greenhouse gas emissions - Panama Soil - Plot 6 (Hybrid Assembly) | ecosystem: Environmental > Terrestrial > Soil... | reverse complement strand
AGCCGGGACCAATTGGTCCTGTGGGCACGAGCTTTGAGTCCAAGACCCTTGGCGCACCGGAGCATGTCCGGAACGCCGATGGTGGTGGTCCCAAGCCGGTGACCGATCTGATCGGGATCAGCCGCGACGCCCTGGAACCGCAGCAGCGTCACCAGTGCCTGGAGCCCCGGATCGGCCGGCCTCGCACTGTTTGCTTGCGTGCGCATTGGCGTTCTCCGGGGGCCACGCGGCGATCAGGCGTGCTGTGGCGTCGTCAACACTGGCTGCTGGCTCGACTGCGGGTCAGCGACCGGCGTTGCAGTGTTGCCGGGCCCACTCGGGACGAAGCTCGAGGCCATGAATTGGCTCAGCAGCGCGACATTGCTGGGGTTCGCGACCGCCGCGGGCGGCGGCCCGGGTAGCGGCGTCGCCGCGCCCGGAATGACGACGTTGTTGCCGGGTCCGCCGTTGAGCACGTTGTTCACGCCGCCGCCGAGCAAGATGTCGTCTCCTGCCTCACCGTTCAGCGTGTCGTTGCCAGTACCGCCGAGCAGCACATCATTGCCGTCGCCGCCATTGGCGGTGAGCAGCACGTCTGCCCCGAGCCCGCTCGCGTTGATGATGTCGTCGCCACCGAGACCATTGATAACAATCCTGTCGGTTGCATCGAAACCGGAGATCGTCACCGTTTCCGCAAGACCCGACACCGTGACCACGCCATTGTTTTCGGTGATGTTGATGACGTCGTCGGCGTTGGTCCCGTTGATGGTGATCGTGTCTGCCGCGCCGTCCCCGACGCCACTCCCCGGCACCCCGCTAAGGTCAAGCGCAACCTGGCTGATGTCGGTTCCGGTCATATCGTTGACCGTGATGGTGTCTGCGCCACCCAATGCGTTGAAGTGGATGTTCTCGACGCCGTTGAGATCCATGGTGATGTTGGCGACGTCGCGGGTGAACTCCGCCCGGCTGCCATTGGCGAAAATGTTGATGTTCTCGGCAACGTTGGCGCCGTTGAACAACAGCGTGTCGTTGCCGGCCTGGCCTTCGACCACATCACTGCCGTCGCCCGGATTCCAGACGAACGTGTCGTTGCCGGCGCCGAGGAAGCTCGTGTCGTTGCCGCGGCCACCGATGACCGTGTCATCACCGGCGCTGCCCTTGATGATATCGTTGCCGTCGCCGCCGTTGATGGTGAGCTTGACCAGCCCGGCTTTGAGACCCGAAGCGTCAATGGTGTCGTTGCCGGCAAGACCGTTGATAGTGAGCGAGTCGTTGGCGCCCTCCGCGTGCGCGATCGACACCTGGGCGGCGAGTCCTTTGACGATGACCGACGAGCCGCTGCTCACGACGCTGATCTGATCGTCGCCGGCCGTGCCATTGACGGTCACGGTATCGGCTGCGCCGTCGCCGGCGGTGCCGTCCGGCGTCCCCGCCAGGTCGATCGCAACCTGGTTCACGTCGGTTCCGGTCATATCATCGACCGTAATGGTGTCGGCGCCACCCAAGGCCGCGATCTGGACGTGCTCGACGCCATTGAGGTCCATGACGATGTTGCCGACGTCGCGGGTGAGCAGCGCGCGGCTGCCGTTGGCCGAGAGCTCCATGCGCTCGTTGGCGTTCGAGCCGTTGAACGCCAGCGTGTCGGTGCCGTCACCGCCCTCGACCGTGTCGCTGCCGTCGCCCGGATTCCAGATGAACGTGTCGTTGCCCGCGCCGAGCAAGGCCACGTCGTTGCCGCGACCGCCGGTCACGGTGTCGTTGCCGTCGCCGCCGATCAGCGTGTCGGCACCGTCACCGCCGGTGATGGTGTCGTTGCCGGCACCGCCGTCGATCGTGAGCGAGATCAGGCTTGCAAGCCCGTTGCCGGCCGTGATCACGTCGTCACCGCCGCCCGTGCTGACGACAAGCCGATCGGTCGCCTCCGACCCGGTGAGGACGACTTGCGCGGGCAGGCCGGAGACCGTGACGGCGCCGCCCGATGCCTGGATCTGCACGGTGTCCTTGCCGCTGGTGCCGTTGACATTCACGGTGTCGACCGCCCCGTCGCCAATGCCGCTGCCCGGCGTACCTGCGAGATCGATCGCGACCTGGTTGACGTCGGTGCCGGCGAGGTTTTCGACCGTGATGGTGTCGGCGCCGCCGCGGGCCGTGAAATCGATGTGCTCGATGCCGTTGAGGTCCATCGTGATGTTGGCGACGTCGCGAGTGAACCTAACCCGATGGCCATTCGCCGAGATATCGACCTTCTCGTTGACGTTGGCGCCGTTGAACACGAGCGTGTCGGTGCCGTCCCCGCCCTCGACCGTGTCGCTGCCGTCGCCAGGATTCCAGACAAACGTGTCGTCGCCGGTGCCGAGCAAGGCCACGTCGTTGCCGCGACCGCCGGTGATCACGTCGTTGCCGTCGCCGCCGATCAGCATGTCGTTGCCGTCGCCGCCGGTGATGGTGTCGTTGCCGGCGCCACCGTCGAGGGTGAGCGAGATCAGGCCGGCGAGGCCGTTACCGGCCGTGATGGTGTCGTCGCCGCCGTTGGCGTTCACGACGAGGTTCTCGGTGGTGCCGATGTCGAGGGAGAACGGCGCCGGGCTGATCCGGTCGAAGCGCACGCGCGTGCCGTTTGCCGTGATGGTAAACGTTTCGGATCCATTGCCGCCGTTAACCTGGGCGGTGTCGACGCCATCACCGCCCTCGAACAGGTCGGTGCCGTCGCCCGGGTTCCAGATCATCAGGTCGTTGCCGCCCTGACCGAAGACCTGGTCGTCGCCCGCCCCGCCGATCAGCGTGTCGTTGCCGTCGCCGCCGAACAGCAAGTCGTTACCGCCTTTGCCAAGAAGGGTGTCGTTGCCCGCACCGCCAAACAGCTGATCGTTGCCCGACCCGCCGGTCAGCGTGTCGTTGCCCGCACCGCCGAACAGCAGGGCCGCGGGGAGTGCGCCGTTGCTTTCGTCGAGCGTGATCGTGTCGTCGCCACCCTGACCGAACACCTCGATCTCGGCCGTGTTGGCCACGGTCGCTGGGCCGCCGGTGACGGTGACGGCGCCGCCGTTGATGAGCAGGTTTCCAGCGGCGTTGCGGCGGACAGTGACGGTGTTCTTGGCAGCATCGCCGAACACGGAGAGCAAGCCGGCGAATGGGTTAAAGCTGGCTGTGATGGCCATGATGTTGGTCCTCTCGGCTGATACCTGGTTTGCCTGCGGCAGTGTCGCGACACTGGCCGAGCATCGCAGAGCGCGCGTCAACCGTTCGGATGAGCGGCGGCGCAAAATGGAATCAACTCGCGGTGAGACGAGATAAATCGCCAATCAACTCGATGTGAGCGACATCGATGCACCGTCGCGCGTTGCGGCCGGCAAGGCGCGCATCCGCAATTCGATTCGCGCGCGCGCCATCGCGCGCTCTCTGCCGGAGCGCGCGATCGATCCTGATCGGAAAGAGCTTAAGGGGACTTAGCAATCAGCTCGCGAGCGGCATGGAGAAGCCGGCGACGAGCCGCACCAGATCGGCTTGCCGGCCGGTGCCCGTCTTTTCGAACAACCGGCTGACGTGCGTTTTGATCGTGGCGTCGGCGACGCCGAGCGCGGCCGCAACCTCCGGCACGCCGCCGATCTGGACAATGCCGAACAGCACGCGCAGCTCCGCCGGCGTCAGATGGTAGGTCTTGCCGATGATTTCGGCGCGCGAGGGATATTCCATCGCCGCCTTGCGCACGAACAGGGCGGCGGTGGCCGCGTATGTCGCGCGCGCGGACTGGCGCGCGCCTGAGGTCAGCGGCAGCACGTGCGCAACGTAGCGCTGGTCGTTGTGCGCGGTCAGCGGCAACGCGATCCCGCGCGTGCCGATGTCGCCGTCGCCGTGACCGGCCGCAGCGACGGTCTCGCGCAGCGCCTGATCGACCTGCGCATCGACGGCGATCAGCCGGCTGCCGGCTGCGCGCAACAGGTCACCGACGGCCAGCATCTCGTGGCCGACCGCGTTGGCGTGAACCAGCGAGCCCCGCGCGTCGACCAGAAACAGGCCGAAGCTGAGGTCGTCGAGGATCTCGGTGAACGTCGCCGCCGCCGCCTGCTGGAAATCGATCGTCTTGCCGATCAGGACCGCGCGCTGCACGTGCGGCGCGACCAGCGCCATCCGCCGGCGCATCTCGTCGTCGACCATGCCGCTTGATTCGTCGCGCGCCATGCTCAAGTAGGCGCAGCCGTCCTGGGTTTTATCCAGCACCGCGACCGCGACGTCGACCCATCCCTGCGGCCGCGCCCACTCCTGATAGAAGCGTCCCTGGCAGAACTGCTTGTAGGGCATGAGATCCGGAATGCCGACGACGCGCCCGACGTCGCAGAACAATGAGGTCGCCACTGGACCGAGCTGGGAATAGGTCTGCTCGTAAAGCTGCATGTAGTGCGGGTCGGCGCCCGAATGCCAGCGGGCGTTGACGCATTTGTGCACCTGGTCCTTCACCAGCAGCCCGCCGACCTGACCGTTGACCAACTCGGCGATCGCTTCAAGCGCGCCCGGCCACAACATCGAGTCGAGCGCCGCGTCGTAGATGCGCGCGATGATGTCGTCCAATCTCGGATGTTCGTGGCACATGAGATAGCTCGGTGATCGGAATGGAACGTTATAGTTGCAGCGACCGCGATCCATTGTGATTTCGCTCACACTGTCTCCAAACACCGCGGCGAGCAGCGGTAGGACAGAACCTCGCGGCAGCGCGTGGCCAAGTCGTCGCGTTGTCGGCGCGCGCGAGCAGCGAACTCGGTTGACGGTGTTGACACATCGAGGTCGATCACCAACTCGTGAAGCCGAATTGTCACGCTGGAACGGGAAGATCTAATTTCAAAACGCAAATAACGTGAATTCGCCCGGCCCCGCGCCTTGTCGAGGCAGGTATTTCGTGTATACGGAGCCCGCAACTACACCGGCCGTTTCGGGCGATCTTGGGCGGGAGCGCAAGCAAATTGGTCGAGAGTGCAACACGCGAGCCGAGCGCGTCACAGAATCGGCATTCCCTGATTACCTGGTCCACTGATGCAATTCCTGAACGCGAGCGTTTTGCGTTTTGGCGCGACGCGGTGTGCCGCGCCGTCTTCAACATTTCGATCGAAGGTCCGCCCGAGCGCTTGTCGGCGTGGATAGCGGCGCGCAGCTCCGGGCCGCTGCGCCTTGCGACCTCCGCGTCGATCGGGGCCTACCAGCTCTCTCGCAGTCGCCGGGAGATCGCCAGTGGTCCATCGGATCACTACTCGATCTTCCTGCAGCAACGCGGCTCGTCCGTCGTCAATCACGGCGACGAGACGGTTTCGGTTGGGTCCAACGACATCACGATCTACGACGGACAGCTGCCGTTCAACGGCACGTTTTTCAACGGGAAGCGCACGATTGCAGTGATCCCGCGCGAGATGATCGATCGGCGCGCGCCCTGGCTGCGCCAGCGTCCGCTCCACAAGTTCACCGCGAACGCGCCGTTCGTCGATCTCGCCCGCCGCCATCTGCTTGAGATTGCCGGCGAAGGCGCCACGCTGACCGACAGCGCGACCGCGCTGCTGATGGAAAACCTGTGCAACCTGCTGACGCTTGCAAGTGCCACCGGGATTGCCCCCAAACGCCTGCAGTCCGAGCTGCAGATCGAGGCTGCACTGGCGTTCTGTCGTCAGCATCTGCACGACGCCGGACTGTCGCCGCAACTCGTGGCGGACTATCTCGGCGTCTCGTTGAGAACATTGCATCTGCGGTTCCGGCAAATCGGTCAGACATTCGGCAACTGGGTGCTGGAGCACCGGCTCAAGGCGTGCGCCGCGGCACTGCGCGACCCGAATCAGCAGGCGCTCAACATTTCCGAGATCGCCTACCGCTGGGGCTTCAACGACCTCTCGCATTTCAACAAGGCGTTTCGCGCGCACTTCGGCATGTCGCCGCGCGAATGGCGGCACAGCGCGGAGGCGGTGCCGCCGGGCGAGCGAAACGGAATATTGCTGCGGTAACGCGCGAGCGTTTGCTATTCCGGGACTGCGACGCCCGAACCGCCGAGCTCCGCCGGGAAATCCTTCAGCTTTGGCAACCCGTCGCGCATCGGCAGCACCGTGTCGGCATAATTGACGTGAACGCCGGGAACGAACTTGAGCGTTGGGATCGTTGACGCGAACACGTCGACAAGTCCGAGCGGCGGATGAACGGTCATCAGGTGTCCGCCGCACTTGCTGCAATATTGCCGCTGGCTGAGCTTGGTCTTCTGGAAAGTCGCGACATGCTCGGCCCCCGACGTTACCCGGACGGCGCCCGGCTTCCATAGCGTGAACGCGTTCACCGGCCCGCCCGACCAGGAGCGGCACGAACCGCAGTGGCAGTAGCCCATGCCCTCCGGCGAGCCGGTGATTTCCAGTTTGACTGCGCCGCAAAAGCAGCTTCCGTGATGAGCCATGACGTCCTTCCGTGTGAGCTCGCCCGTCCGCGCCAAAGTTGCAGACAGTCCGCGTGAAACTGACAAACCATTCCCTGCGTCGCGTCCCTCGATTGGCGGACGCGGCGCCGCTAGCGATCACAACCTGCTGATCAGGCCGACTTTCGCCATGGGACCAGCATCGACACGCGCTGCCGGTAACGGCGGTACTCGTCGCCGAAAAGCTCCACCAGGTCGCGCTCCTCCAGCAGGATGCCGACAAAGATGTAGGCCGTGGTGACCGCCGCGAACAGCAGGCGCCCGACCGTCATCGTCGGCGCCGCCCAGAACGCGATGATGAAACCGAGGTAGAGCGGATGCCGCACGAACTTGTAGTAGAGCGGGGTGCGAAAGCGCGCGGCCGGGATGGCACGGCCGCTGAGATTGGCGGCGACCTGCCGCAGCCCGAACAGCTCGAAGTGGTTGATCAGGAACGTGCTGGTCAGCACGATCAGCCAGCCGACGAACGACAGCCCGGTCACGGCCATGGCGACGGACGCGTCGCCGATCTGCCACACCGGCGCCGGCATCGGACGCCACTGCCAGAACAGCAGAACGAGCGCGAGGCTTGATGCCAGCACGTAGGTGCTGCGTTCGATCGCCGGCGGGACGAGCTGCGTCCACCAGGCCTTGAACTGCTTGCGCGCCATCACGCTGTGCTGAACGGCGAACACCGACATCAGCAGCAGGTTGACGATCAGCGCCTCCGCCAGCGGCACGACGGTCCCGGAATCGATCGTCTTCGGCACCACGAGGTCCATGACGAACCCGATGGCGTAGAGGAAGGTGACGAAGAACAGCGCGTAGCACGCCAGTCCGTAGAGAAAGGCAATGATCCGGTTCATAGGTCTTACCTCGCCTTCAAGCTGTTGCGGTCAGGGCCTCGCTTCCCAAGTCGCGTGCGCCCGGGCGATCAGGCTCCGTTCAAGCCCCAGCGCTCGAAAGGGGCTTGGCTGCTGGATGCTCAGTTGCGCGAGCTTCCGGCCGGTGGGCGCGTGCTCGACCGGCGCCGCGACCAGGACCGCGAGCGCAACGCCGCCGGCCACCGTCAGCACGATCGCGCTCGCCATTTTCAACATGGCCGCGTCCCGCTTCGCCGCACCGCGCAGCGCGGCCGCGCGCAAACGATAGAAGTCGACGTCGATCGACCCGTCCGGGTGGCGGCGGATGTTTTGGCTTTTTGTCGGCGCCTGGGTCACGGTCAGCTCCAATGCCCTGCGATCGCGCAGGCGCGATCGAGGCGGGCGGACCATGCCGTGCGTGCGACGTTAAGACTTTGCGTAGTGCTTGATTTGTTCTTGAGATCGCATTGATTATTCCTTGAGAGCGGTCTAGTGCCGCCGGGTTGGGCGACGACAGTGCAATTTTCATTTGCTGGCCATACGCTTGACATCGACAAGCGCGAGCTGCGCCGCGGGTCCGAGCCGATTGCGGTCGAGCCGCAGGTGTTCGACCTGCTGATCTATTTGGTCGAGAACCGCGACCGCGTGGTGAGCAAGGACGACCTGATCGCGTCGGTCTGGGGCGGCCGGATCGTATCGGAATCGACGCTAAGCAGCCGTATCAACGCCGCCCGCAAGGCGATCGGCGACAACGGCGACAAGCAGACCCTAATCCGCACCGTGGCCCGCAAGGGCGTTCGCTTCGTCGGCACGGTGCACACGCCGGAAGCCGGACCGACCGCGTCGGCCAGTCCCCCACCGAATGACCAGGATCAGGTGCGCCCGGCGCTGCCGCTGCCGGACCGGCCCGCCATCGCGGTGCTGCCGTTCACCAACATGAGCGGCGATCCCGAGCAGGACTATTTCTCCGACGGCATCAGCGAGGACATCATTACGGCGCTGTCCAAGCTGCGCTGGTTCTTCGTGATCGCGCGCAACTCCTCGTTCGTCTACAAGGGCAAGGCCGTCGCCCTGAAGCAGATCGCCGAGGAGCTCGGCGTCGGCTATGTGGTCGAGGGCAGCGTGCGCAAGAGCGGCGAGCGCGTGCGCATCACGGCCCAGCTCAACGACGTGACCACCGGCAGCCATCTCTGGGCGGAGCGCTACGATCGCGAGCTCGCCGACGTGTTCGCGGTGCAGGACGAGATCACCGAAGCGATCGTCGCCGCGATCGAGCCGAAGCTCTATGTGGCGGAGGACTTTCGTGCCCGGCGCAAGCTGCCGGACAACATGGACGCGTGGGACCTCGTGATGCGGGCGCTCTCGCACTATTGGCGGGTGACGCGGCAGGACAACGTGGTGGCGCAGGCACTGCTCGAGAAAGCGGTCGCGATCGATCCGAACTACGGCCAGGCGCTGGGGCTCCTGGCCACCAGCCACACGTTCTCGGGCCACATGGGCTGGTCCGACATGGCGACAGCGGCACCGATCGCCGAGCGCGCGGCGCTGGCGGCGATCCTCGCCGACGGCGAGGATGCCTGGGCGCATTGTGCGCTGGGTGCTGCGTACCTGTTCTTGCGGCGCTTCGACGATTCGCTCGCCGAGTTCGAGACGGCGCTGCGGCTCAACCCCAATTTCTCGCTGGCGCAGGGCTACTACGGCCTCGCGCTCGCCTATTGCGGGCGCAGCGAGGACGCCATCGCCGCGGCGCAGCGCGCGCTGCGGTTAAGCCCGCGCGACCCGTTCTCGGCGGTCTATTACGGCATCGCCTCCTACGCCCATTTTGTCGCGCGCAACTACGAGGAGGCGATCCGGCTCGCGCGCGAGGGCATCCGGCAGCGCAGCGATTTCGTCGGCGCCCACCGGGTGCTGACCGCTGCAGCCGCCATGGCGGGTCAGGACGAGGTCGCGAAGGCGGCGTTGCAGGTGCTGCGCCGCGCGCAGCCCAACATCTCGCTCGCGTGGATCGCGGACGAGATGCCGATTCAGCACGACGCCGAGCGCGAGCACTATCTGGACGCCTTCCGGCGCGCGGGGATGGATTAGAGCGTGTTCCGCAAAAGTGGACGCCGGTTTTGCGATAAGGACACGCTCAAATATTGCTAACCCGGTGTCATGCCTTTGGCCTTGAACACCGCGGCCGCGGCCGGCGTCATCAGATAGGCGATGAACGCCTTGGCGACATCCGTTTGCCGGGTGGTCTTGGCGAGCGCCGCCGTGTAGATGACCTCTTCCTGCAGGCTCGCCGGGAATGGACCGACCAGATCGATGCCGGGCGCGGTCAGGACACTGACCAGAAACACGCCGAGTTCGGCCTCGCCTTTTACGACTGCGTGAACGATCTGCGCCGGCACGGCCTGGGCCTTGGTCTTGGCTTTCATGGCGTCGGCGATGCCGAGCCGCTCGAACGCGCGCAGCACCTGCGCGCCGGCCGCGCTTTCGGGCGTAAACGCAATCGACTGGGCGTTGAGCAACGTGTGCTTGAGCGCATCCGGCGTGCTGATGTCGGGCTTCTGGCCGCCCGCGCGCACCGCGACGCCGAGGCCGACGCGCGCAATGTCCGTCGTCGGACCGGGCGCGAATTCGGCCTTGGCGCCGGCGTCCTCGAACACCTCGCGCGGCACGATCCCGAGGTCGAACATGGCGCCCGCTGTCGCCATCTTGATCAGCTCCGGCGTCGTGCCGAAGCGAAACACCAACTTGTGGCCGGAGGTCGCCTCGAATTGCGCGCCGAGATCCCGCAGCGCGGCCGTTATGCCGCCTCCCGCCAGGATCTGCAGCTCGGTCGCCTGCACGGTCGCGACCGGCAACGCCGCGAAGATCAGTCCCAGCAGCGCAGCGGCCGCCGTCAGCGAACGCTTCGTCATGGCAACCCCCGTGAATTGCGGCGTTCCGCACGCCGCGCGCTTTAAGCCTTATACACCTCCACAACCTGCATCATTCCGAGTTCTTCGTGGTTCATCATGTGGCAGTGGAACACGAAGCGGCC
>Ga0066388_100003409_pt1 | contig 10282 bp, 11 predicted proteins | sample PanSoiMetaGPlot6_FD_64539 | JGI IMG/M metagenome (GOLD analysis project Ga0066388, IMG submission 64539) | Tropical forest soil microbial communities from Panama analyzed to predict greenhouse gas emissions - Panama Soil - Plot 6 (Hybrid Assembly) | ecosystem: Environmental > Terrestrial >... | reverse complement strand
GTCGGCCTGATGCTGCTCGCGGTCGGCGGCGCCGTCTACATGGCGCTGCCGCGCATGATGTTCGCGACCTACATGGCGGACCAGCGGCTGCCGATCGCCCTCGCCTTCCTGCTCATCGCCTGCCTCGACGTCGAGATGCGGCACCGCCTGGTGCGGCGTGGCTTCCTGGCGCTGCTGCTGATCGTGCTCCTGGTGCGCGTCACCGAGGTGAACGTGCACTGGGCCTCGCTCGCGTCCAACACGCTCGAGTTCCGCGACTCGCTCAAGCGCATCAAGCGCGGCTCGACCGTGCTGGTGGTCTACGCCAACGCGTCGAGCGGCGACGACGTGCGCGATCTCGGGCTGGTGCACGCGCCCTGCCTCGCCATGATCGAGCGCGCCGCGCTGGTCACCACCGCCTTCACGGTCGAGGGCAAGCAGGTGATGCAGGTGCGCGACGCCTACCGCAACCGCGTCGATTCGCGCGACGGCGATCCGCCGACGCTGGCGCAGATCCTGCTCGCCGCCGAGAAGAACCTCGACGACAAGAAGGTGTACTGGCACGGCTGGGACAAGAACTTCGACTACGTCTACGTGCTGTTCACCGACGACGACGCAGCCAACCCGTCGCCCGAGCGGCTCAAGCTGGTCGATGACGGCACGCGCTTCCAGCTCTACAAGGTGATCAAGCCCGGGGAGACGACCGCCGCTGCCTCGCGATGGTGAATTGGTGAACAGCGAGTAGCGGAAGAGGCTCCCCTACTCGCAACTCGCCATTCGCTGCTCGCCTCACGCATATCGCGTGAGGCTGCCCGGCGCGAAGCGATAGACCACCCCCTGCTCGATATTGTGCACCGGCGCGGCGGCCGGCGGCTCGATCTCGAAATGCACGATCAGGGTACGGGCGACGCCGCCATGCGCCACCACGATGGTGTCGCGCGCGAGCGTCCCGTGCCACTCCCGCACGCGCGCGAGGAGGTCGGCGTAGCTCTCGCCGCCGGGCGGCCGGAAGCCCCATTTGTCGTGCTCGCGCGTGGCGAGCGCGCGCACGTCGCCGGCATTGCGCTTGAGCTCGGCGAAGGTCAGCCCCTCCCAGCGCCCGAACGACAGCTCGGCGAGCCGCGCGTCGGTGCGATAGGCGGCGACGTCGAGCCCGAGCCCGGCGCGCACCAGCTCCATGGTCTTGCGCGCGCGCATCAGCGGGCTCGTCACGTAGTCGAACGCCTGCGGGTCGTGGCCGTCGCGCGCGAGCAGGTCGCGCAGGATCTCGCCGCAGGCCGCGGCCTGGCCGTAGCCGACGGTGTTGAGGGGAATGTCGTGCTGGCCCTGCAGGCGGCCTTCGACGTTCCAGTCGGTCTCGCCGTGACGCATGAAATAGAACAGCGGCTGCGACATCTGGTGCGCGTCGGTCCTCGGCGGGGAGCGGTGGCGACTTGATCGGCCTACGCCCGTGCCCCTATGGCATAGGGCCCCGGGGCCTTCAACCGGCCCTTGCGGAAGCGTCGACCGGCGGGGGAATAGCGCGGCGGCGCTGGTGTTTTGACAACAGCGGACCACGACTCCGCCCGCCAGGGGCGGAGGCGGGTCGCCAGTGCGGACCTGTAGGGACGAGCGGGTGAGCGGCTTTCGCAGCGACGTCGAGGCGGCCATACCGGCCTTGCGCCGGTACGCGCGCGCGCTCACGCGCGACGCCGAGACGGCCGACGACCTCGTCCAGGACACGCTGGTGCGCGCGCTGCGGTCCGAGCACCTGTTTCATGGCGGCGACGTGCGCAGCTGGCTCTACACGATCCTGACCAACCTCAACCGCAACCGGCTGCGCTCCCTGGCGCGCCGGCCGGTGATGACGGTGATCGACGACGACGACGCGCCTGACATGTCGGGGCCGGAGGCCGGCTCGCGCGACATCGAGCGGGCGCTGGCGAGCCTGGTCGAGGACCAGCGGGCCGCCCTGCTGCTCGTCGTGCTCGAAGGACTCACATATCGTGAAGTCGCCGAGGTGCAGGGCGTGCCGGTCGGCACGGTGATGTCGCGGCTCGCGCGGGCGCGCGCCCAGATCAAGGCGTTTCTCGACGGCGAGCGCCCGGCGCTCCGCCGCGTGAAGTAAAGAACAGAAGAAGACGAGGTGGCACAATGACCGATCCTGATGTGCCCGTGACCGAGGCCGAGTTGCACGCCTATGTGGACGGTGAGCTCGCCGCGGACCGGCGGCCAGCCGTGGAGGCGTGGCTCGCGGAGCATCCCGACGACATGGCGCGCGTCACCGCCTGGCGCGCGCTCGCCGACGCCATCCGGGCGCGCTACGGCGCGGTCGCGACCGAGCCGGTGCCAGCCCGCCTGAGCCTGCGCCAGATCGAGCGCGCCGGCCGCTCTTGGCGCGGCTGGGCCGCCGCCGCGACGGTCGCCGCATTCCTGCTCGGCGGCGCCGCCGGATGGGGGGCGCACGCGTTCACCGAGCGCTCGGCCAGCGCGGCCGCCCGCTCCACCGCCGAGGCGGTCGACGCCTACAAGCTCTACGTCGTGGAGGTGCGCCATCCGGTCGAGGTGCCGGGCAGCGAGGAGGCGCATCTCACCCAGTGGCTTTCCCGGCGCGTCGGCTATGAGCTGCGTATCCCCGATCTCTCGCCGGTCGGCCTGAAGCTGGTCGGCGGCCGCCTGCTACCGGGTCCGCGCGGCGCCGCCGCGTTCTTCATGTACGAGGGCCAGTCCGGCGAGCGCTTCACGCTCTACAGTACGCGCGCGGGCGGGCCGGACAGCGCGCTGCGCTACAACGACGACGGCAAGGTCGGCGCGCTCTACTGGGCGGACGGCGACGTCGCCTATGTGGTCAACGGCGAGGCCAACCGCGAGCGGCTGCACAAGGTGGCGGAAAGCGTCTACGCCCAGATCGAGCGCTCGCCGGGGCGTTAGCCTGCCCGAGCGTCTGATTTGGAAAAGCGATTTACGGCTAGACTATCTCAAGTTGAGCGATGGTCCGTCGAGTTGATTTCACAGGGCCAAAGCCTGTTCAGGGGATAATTTTCTGCGGGTAGCCGCGGATATACGCAATTTTTACTCGACATTCCCATCAATGGTGCCTGGGTCTGGGAGGGTTCCATGTTGAATCGGCTTTCCGTCAATTCATTGCTTCAGTCGGCCATCGCCCTGATGGCCTTTTTTGTGGTTCTCATGCTGGCGCAGCGGTCGTGGGATTCGTACGGCGGCCTGTCGTCGACCGACAAGATCATGACCGTCGCGGATGCGTCGCGCTTCGCCTTCACGGCGATGCACAGCCTGCGCACCGACCGGGCCTCGACTTTTCGCGAGTTGAGAAATCAGGGCACGATCCAACCCTCCATCGTGACCTACATCCAGAAGATTCGCGACGTCGAGCTGCCGGCGCTGCAGAAGGCCGCCGATCTCGCCGAGACGATCGACTTCCCCGACAAGCAGTCGCTGCTTCCCGAGCTGCGGCAACTGATCAAGAGCTTCCTCGCGCTCGAGACCGAGTCGTGGGCGGCGTTCCAGAAGCCGCCGGCGGAGCGGCGCGACTCGCTGTCGAAGGAATACATGGACGTCGCGACCAGGCTGCTCGAGACGCTGGACAAGACGTCGTCGCGCATGTTCGCTTCGGTCAAGTTCAGCGACCCGGTGATCGACCAGCTGATCGGCATGAAGGAGATCGCCTGGCTCGTCCGCAACTACGGCGGCGAGGCCTCGCTGCTGATCTCGAACGCCATGGTGACGGGACAGCTGCCGCCCGACGCTCCCGCCAAGTACGCCGCCAACGTGGGCGGCACCACCGCCGCCTGGCAGGCGCTCGAGAACCTCGCGGCCGGCAGCTCCCTGCCGCCTGCCCTGACCAAGGCGATGGCGGACGCGAAAAGCAAGTACTTCGGCCAGGAGTACACCGGGATGCGTGACAAGCTGTTCGCCGCGGTGCGCGACGGCAAGAAGCCGGAGATGACCCCGGCCGAGTGGGCGCCGGTCACGGTCAGCCACCTCGCCAACCTCCTCACGGTCGCCGAGGCCGCCCTCGACGCCGCCAAGGACCATGCCGAGAGCCGGCACGCCGCCGCCATGCGCGCCCTGTTCGTCGAGCTCGCCCTCCTGCTCGCGGCGATCGCCTTCGCGGTCGGCTGCATGACGGCGGTGCGCCGCCGCGTGCTCAATCCGCTGCAGGCGATCAAGACCGCGATGCTCAAGGTGGCGAACGGCGACCTTTCCGCCGACGCCGCCTTCTCCCACCGCACCGACGAGATCGGCGCGCTGGCGAGCGCGCTCGCCACCTTCAAGGAGAATGCGGTCGAGAAGACGCGCATCGAGGACGACCAGCGCGCGCAGCACGGCCAGGCGACGCAGCGGCAGAAGACCGTCGACGCCGCGGTGGTGGCGTTCGAGGCGCAGATCGGCGACGCCCTCAAGGCGCTGATGGACGCCGCCGGGCAGATGCGCTCGACCTCGGACGAGATGTCGGCGATCTCGCACAAGACCAACGGGCAGGTGAAGTCGGCCGCGACGGCCTCGGAGGAGGCCACCGCCAACGTGCAGACGGTCGCGGCCTCGTCGGAGGAGCTCGCCGCCTCGATCAGCGACATCAGTCGCCAGGTGACGCACGCGGCCGGCATCGCCGGGCGCGCGGTCGACGAGACCAAGCAGACCGACGGCACCGTGCAGGGGCTCGCCGATTCCGCCGAGCGCATCGGCGAGGTGGTGAAGCTGATCAACGACATCGCCGGCCAGACCAATCTGCTGGCGCTCAACGCGACGATCGAAGCCGCCCGCGCCGGCGAGGCCGGCAAGGGATTCGCGGTGGTCGCCTCCGAGGTCAAATCGCTCGCCAACCAGACCGCCAAGGCGACCGAGGAGATCTCGGCGCAGATCGCCGCGGTGCAGAAGGTGGCGCACGACGCCATGGACGCCATCAAGGGCATCGGCAATACCATCGGCGAGGTCAGCATGGTCGCCACCTCGATCGCCACCGCGGTCGAGCAGCAGGGCGCCGCCACGCAGGAGATCACCAAGAACACCCAGGAGGCCGCGCGCCGCACCAAGGACGCGTCCGACGACATCACCGGCGTGACCGCCGGCGCCAACGCGACCGGCGCCGCGGCGCAGAACGTCAAGTCGGCCGCCGAGACGCTCGGCCTGCGCACCGAGCAGCTGCGCCGGCAGGTGGATGATTTCCTCGCCACGATCCGCGCGGCCTGACGCGGACTGGGTCAAGCGAAGCCCGCCCCGGAGGCGATCCGGCGCGGGCTTTTACTTTCGGCAAGCGTGTACTGCTGTTGTCGCATCGCGATCGAGCGGATAGCCTTTTTCCCAAAGCGTCCACCGCCTCTCGGGAACGGCATGGATCGCCTCGATGCCATGAAAGTGTTCGTGGTCGCGGTCGACGAGGGGAGCCTCGCAGCCGCCGGCCGCAAACTTGGCCGCTCCCCCGCCGCGGTCAGTCGCGCCATTGCATTCCTCGAGGAGCGGACGGGCAGCAAGCTGCTGTATCGAACGACGCGGTCGATCAAGCTGAGCGAGGAAGGCGAGCGCTATGTCGCGGCGTGCCGGCGCGTGCTCGCCGAGCTCGAGGAGGCCGATATCGTCGTCTCGGGAGAGCGCGCGCTGCCACGCGGCACCCTCTCGCTGACGGCCGGGGCCTTCAGCGGCGAAATGCTGCTCATGCCGATCGTCGAGGCATTTCTCGACGCCTTCCCGACGGTATCCGTGCGGCTCATGTTCCTCGACCGCTCGGTCAACCTGATCGAGGAGGGCATCGACCTCGCGCTTCGCATGGGCGAGCTCGCCGACTCGTCGATGATTGCGACCCGGGTCGGCGAAGCGCGTCGCGTGATGGTTGCGGCGCCGAGCTATCTCAAGAGCCATCCGCCCATCGCCGAGCCGGCGGACCTCGCCAGGCACCAGATGATCGGGATGGACCACATTGCGAGCTCCTGGACGTTTTCGCCGGCGGCCGGCTCTTCCGCCCCGCGAACGGTCCAGTTCGCGCCACGCCTGGTGTGCAACAGCGTGCGCGCGGTAGTGGCCTCGGCCCTGGCCGGGCGTGGCGTGACGCGCGTGCTGTCCTTTCACGTCGCCGAACATGTGCGGCGGGGAGAGCTCGAAATCGTGCTCGCGGGCTGCGAGCCTCCGCCTTGGCCGGTGCACCTCGTTTCTCCGCACGGCCGGCTCGCCGTGCCGCGCGTTCGCGCCTTCGCGGACTTCGCGCTCCCTCGACTGAAAAGCCGCTGCGCGCTTCTTCTGACGAAGGACTGACCTGTCGCAGGCGGTCCACTCTTTCGCGACGCGAAAGAGTGTCTTTCGGCGGAAGTGTATTCACTCCCGTCTCGAGCCATCGCAAATCTCCAGTGTCAGAACGTACTCACGGTGCGATGGAGAGCGTCACCTCCATTCCATCACAGCGTCAAACCCCGGAGCGGGTCGGGTGTTGCACACCTGCCACTCCAACCGGAAAGGAAAAATCCATGCGTGCTCTTTCCAAACTCCTGGTCGCGACCCTCGCGGCGGTTGCTCTGAGCGCCGCGATGGCGGATGCGCGCTCTGTCGATGTCTCACGCTTTGCCGGTGCTCACGCCAGCGTCTCCAGCGCAGCCCCGGGCAGCGTTGTCTACAATCCCAACGGAGCGCCGTTTCCCACCGGGCACGGCGGAACGAGCGCCTCGCCCGACTTCCAGCTGATGCGGTGATCGACCCGCCGTGTGCAGTCAACTGCGACGGTTTCCGCGGCCGATAAGTCCACGGCCCGCTCGACGAGAGCTGGCGCTGGCGGCGGCTCATTGCCCCGGAGCAACCTGGGAGAACCGGACATGTCTGCAATCCTTGCAACGATCGCTCGGCCCGAGGTCATGAAGGGGGACGGCGCATTCTCTCGGCTTCTCAGCGCCTGCTGGGACGGGATCGCGGGCTATCTGTTCCGCCGCGCCGCCATTGCTACCCTTCGCGGGCTCGACGATCACGTCCTGCGCGATATCGGCCTTGAGCGTCCCCAGATCAGGGCGGCGGTCCGCCGGTTCATCCCCCTCTCTCCGACCTAGCAAGGACGCGATCGTGCCGCGGCTGGATTTCGACATGTTGTCGAGGTCGCTGCCGCGAGCCCCACCGAGCAACGAAGGATCGACGATGAGCGTACTCCAGGCCACGCGCCCCAAAGCTCCATCGGCAGTGACACGCCATGGCGCACATGCAGCGCTGAGGGACGTCAGGATGCTGTCTCGCGTCGACAATCTGATGAACCAAGTGGAGCCGCCGCCCGGCATGATCGTCGCGCGGTTCGGCGATGTCGCCGACGCCGGAGCCGTCCACGTGCCGGCGCGCGGGGGCTTGCCGCCGCGCGCATCCCGGCGAGTACGTGAGTATGTCGTCGCGCATCTGGCGGAAGACATCCGCAACCCCGTGCTGGCGGAACTCGCCGGCTTGTCGGTCTGCCATTTCTCGCGTGAATTCAAGCGATCGATGGGCGTGTCGCCGCACCGGTTCGTGCTCCAGAGCCGAGTCGAGCGCGTCAAGCAGCTGCTCGTCGAAACCGACCTGCCACTCGCGCACATCGCGATCACCGCCGGATTCGCCGACCAAAGTCACTGCACCCGGCGGTTCCACGAGCTCGTCGGCATCACGCCCAGCAGGTTTCGATGGTTGAATCGATAGCGCCAGGGTGCGCGAATGCGTGCAGTAGGCGACCGCACCTCGCTCATTCGGTCGTAGCGAAATCGTGCTCCGGGGAATTGAGCATCGCGGCGAGCGTGCGCAGGCCGGCATCGAGCTGATCCATGGTCGGAGCCGCCAACGCCAGCCGCACGGCGTTCGGCGCATGTCCGGGCGTGGCGGCGAAGGTCGTCGAGGGCGTCAACGCGATGTCGCGCCTGGCCGCGGCTGCGACGAAGGTCTGCGAGCGCCAGTGCGCCGGCAGCGTCAACCACAGATGATAGCATTTCTCGTTGGTCTGGATCTCGAAACCTGCAAGACGATCGACCGCCAGCTTCTGACGCGCGCGCGCATCGAGGCGCTTCAGTCTCGTCAACTCGGCAACAGTGCCGTCGCCCATCATCCGCTGCGCGGCCGCAAACGCGAATCCCGATGCGGTCCATCCGCCCGAACGCACCGCAGCCATCACGCTTTCACGCAGCCGCCGCGGCGGCACGATGAAGCCCAGCGCCAAGCCCGGCGCGACCTTCTTGGACAGGCTGTCGATGACGATGCACGAATCCGGCGCGAGCGCGGCCAGCGGCGGCTCGTCGTCGAGGAAGCCGTAGACGTTGTCCTCGATGATCGGAAGGCCGAGCTTCTCGACGACGCGCAGGAGATCGGCCCGGCGCGCCGCGGTCATCGTCATGCCCAATGGGTTGTGGATCGCCGGCTGGATGTAGATCGCCGAGAGATAGGCCTCGCGGTCTGCCTTTTGCACCGAGTCTGGCCGCAACCCGTTTTCGTCCATGGCCAGCGGCACCAGCGAGACACCCAGCCGGGCGGCGATGCCCTTGATGAAGGGGTAGGTCAAAGCCTCCACGCCGCAGCGACCGCCAGTGGGAACGACGGCGGCGAGCGCCGCCGCAATGCTCTGGCGTCCGTTGCCGGCGAATACAAGCTGTTCGGGAGCGGGGGACCATGCGCCCTGCCCCAGGTACGCGGCCGCAACGCTGCGGACCGCCGGCGTTCCGACACTGGTTCCCTGTCTCAAGGCGGCATCAAGCGCCGCAGGTTTCTCCAGGCCGTTCAGGCTTTTCGCGATCAGCGCGGTCTGATCGGGAAGGATCGGGTAATTGAACTCGAGATCGATCCGGCTGCCGTGCGGTTCGCCCGGCGCCGCAACGCCGCGCCTGGCATCGCCCGAGATGAAGGTGCCCCTGCCCACTTCGCCGACGACAAGGCCGCGGCGCAACAGCTCGGCATAGACGCGGCTCGCCGTCGAGGCGGCAATCTTGCGCTCGTAGGCGAACTCGCGCTGGGGCGGCAGGCGGTCGCCCGGCCTGAGCGTGCCGTCGGCGATGTCCGCCGCGATGGCGTCGGCCAGCTTCAGATATTCGGACTTCGCCATTTATTGCACTGAGAGCAATGTTTCACTTGCACCGAGACATATATCGGATCATTTAGTCTGCATCAACCCGATTGTATCGGGGACAGCGAAGATTTCCGTGGGCGATGAGCACGCGGCCCGCTCGACGAGAGCGTGCGCCGACGGCGTCGCATTGCCCGCAGCAACCAACGGAGACCGACACATGTCCGCAACCCTTGCAACGATCGTTCGGCCCGAGGTCACGAAGCGGCCCGGCGCATTCTCTCGGCTTTTCGGTGCCTGTCGGGACGGGATCGCGCGCTATTTCGCCCGCCGCGCCGCCATTGCAAGCCTGCGCGCGCTCGACGACCGCGTGCTGCGGGACATCGGCCTTGAGCGGTCCCAGATCGAGGGGGCGGTCCACGGTGTCATCACTCGTTCCGGCCGACCGACGAGGCGATGATGGCGTCCTCGCTGCCGGTTGCCACGATCCTGGTCGCCTTTGCCGGCGTGTTCCTGATCTGCTTCATGAAGGGAGCGTTCGGTGGCGGATTCTCCATCGTCGGCATTCCGCTGTTGTCGATCGTGATGGACCCGGTCACGGCCGGCGGCCTGCTCGCCCCCTTGTTCATCGCGATGGATCTGTTCGCGCTTCGCTACTGGAAGCCCTCGACGTGGTCGAAGCCGGACCTCGTGCTGCTGTTGCCGGGGCTCTTGATCGGCATCGGGCTCGGCTATCTCGTGTTCCGCGTCCTCGACCACCGCGCCATCGCGATCGTGATGGCGGCGGTCACCCTGATCTTCGTCGGCCTGTGGCTCGTTGCCGACGGCGAGATGACGAACCGTCCGCGTTCGACGCCGAAGGCGATCACGGCCGGTCTCGCCGCGGGAATCACCACCATGGTGGCGCACTCGGGTGGACCGCCGCTTGCGATGTATCTGCTGCCCCTCGGGCTGAGCAAGGAAATCTATGCGGGCACGACGAGCCTGTTCTTCACCGTCGGCAACGCGACCAAGGCGGTACCATGGCTGCTGCTGGTGAAACCGACCGCCGGCGTCTGGACACTGATGGCGGTTTGCCTGTTCGCCATTCCCGCCGGCGTATGGCTGGGTTGGCGGCTGAACGGCACGCTGGACCAGCGTCAGATCTATCGGGCCTGCTACGGATTGCTGGTCGTGACAGCGTTGAAGTTACTGTGGGACGGGGTTTCCGGCTATGTCGCATGAAATTTGGACTGCCAGATTCTGCTCGGCCTGATCGAGTTCAGCACCAGGCGTTCGAAGACGCAGGAACGGACAAAGAGCGCACATCGATCCAATCTT
>Ga0066388_100003408_pt1 | contig 10283 bp, 11 predicted proteins | sample PanSoiMetaGPlot6_FD_64539 | JGI IMG/M metagenome (GOLD analysis project Ga0066388, IMG submission 64539) | Tropical forest soil microbial communities from Panama analyzed to predict greenhouse gas emissions - Panama Soil - Plot 6 (Hybrid Assembly) | ecosystem: Environmental > Terrestrial >... | reverse complement strand
AAACTCCGGGTACTCCGCCGACCTTTCCTTCAGACCGAACCAAGCCGGGCCAAAGCGGCCCTGATACGCGGCTACCCTCAGATCCGAGCAGCATGCCGCCGGACACGAAGGCGCCGGCGCCTTCTTCACGGCAGGTTCAGCAGCAAATTGAGCAGGCTTTTAGCAAGGAACCGGATCTGGCAACAAGCGACATCCGCGTGATGGTGGAGAAGAAGACCGTCACGCTGGCCGGTACGGTGGATGATCCGAACCAGCGTACGATGGCGCTGCGCATCGCGCAATCCTATGCGGGCGAGCGCCAGGTGGTCGACAAGTTGAAGCTCAAGGGATGAGCACCACTCGCAAAAAGCATAAAGGCCGATCCCGCCATCCGGGACCGGCCTTTATCGGTAGTCTGTTGAGATTGGCTTGAGGCGAGCACTCTTGCCAGTCCCGATTTTCTCGGGATTGGGGCTGGGCCTCTGCGGTTATCCAATCTACGACGGATTACACGCCAGGACTTAGAGTCTCTCCTCTAAGCCTCAGCCACCTCACCTATGAAACTACTATTACAATCAGAACTTTTCATTCGCTGGACCCCCTCCTTTCCGGTGTAACGCCAGACTACGCGGCGATTACTCGAAAGTCAACAGCGAGCGCCATGAGATCTGGAACAGCTCGTTATAAGAATGATGCCGCCCCCACTAATCCCGAACATCAGCCGCTCAGCGGCTGACGTTCTCGACAGCCGAGCGCCCTGCTGCGCGATCATGCAGGCTCAGCGCTACGTCGATCAGATCCTGGCCCACAACACGGGTACGCGAGACAGCGTCCTTGAGTGGCACGGGGACAATGTCACTGCCTTTGAGCGCGACCATTTTCCCCCACTGACTATTGTGAACGGCGTCGATTGCTGCCACACCGTAACGGGTGGCGAGCATGCGATCAAACGCGGTCGGAGAGCCACCGCGCTGGATGTGTCCGAGCACAACGGCACGGGTCTCAAAGCCGGTGCGTTGTTCGAGTTCGCGGGCCAGCAGATTTCCGATTCCACCGAGCCGGACGTGGCCAAATTGGTCACGAGCTGTTACCGCCGAGAACTGCTCGTCGCTGGCGATCTTTGATCCTTCGGCGATTACGACGATGCTGAAATAGCGTCCACGGGCGTGGCGGCGCTTCAGCGTCTCGGCTACGTCGTCGATGTTGAACGGCCGCTCCGGGATGAGGATCACGTCGGCACCGCCGGCGATTCCGCTATAGATGGCGATCCAGCCAGAGTCGCGGCCCATCACCTCGACGACGATCACCCGGTTGTGCGCTTCGGCCGTGGTGTGCAGGCGGTCAATGGCATCGGTGGCGATGTTCACGGCGGTGTCGAAGCCAAAGCAGTAATCGGTCCCACTGAGATCGTTGTCAATCGTCTTTGGAACCGCCACCACAGGAACTCCCCGGTCATGCAGTTTCAGAGCAACGGACTGTGTGTCGTCCCCGCCAACCGAGATGATCGCCTCAATGAAATGCTTCTGGATAGTGCGAATACACGCGTCCAGACCGCCCTCTTTTTTTGATGGGTTGGTGCGCGAGGTGCGCAGGATGGTTCCGCCGCGTGGCAGGATTCCGGCTACAGAATTGAGATCGAGCGGCATGGTGATGTCGTCCATCACACCGCGCCACCCCTCGAGAAAGCCTACGAACTCGTCGCTATGGTGAAAGATGCCTTTACGCACCGCAGCACGGATTACGGCATTTAGTCCTGGACAATCACCGCCACCGGTGAGAATGCCAACCCTCATCGAATATGTCTCTCCCTAACCCATAATAACAATGCAGCAGTCACATTGTTGAGAGACTCAGGCTGAGATTGCAGAAAAAGCAAAAAGGACGGCGACTTGCCGTCCTTTTCGAAATTAAGCACAACAGAAGAGACCGGCTCTTCCTATTTGTGCTCTGTCATCTCCGTGCCTTTGGCCTTCGTGCCCTTGTCTTTGAGCATGGAGACTTTCATGATGTGGAGTGAGTTGTCAGGATAAACGTGGGCAGAAAGCTTCACGTGATGGCCTTCATGTCCCTTCAACTCCTCGGGATTCTTCACGGTCCATACGCTCTGGTCTTTGTCATTAACGACTACCAGCGCCTTGCCGCCTTCCGCGCACTTCTTGGCACAGTCAGCATGCTCTGCCTTTGCCCCCTGGGCGGCGCACTTCTCATCGCTCACCCAGCCGGTTACCGTCTGGAGCTTTGCCCCGCCGGCATCGTCCTTCGCCGCAGCCTGGTCCTTCGCGAACGCACCTGCGCTCAACGTCATCGCAAGTGCAGCAACCAACAGTTTATTCATTGTGATCTCCTCTGTAAGCTTGCGTTTTAGTTTGTTCAACGGCAGAAAACCGTTGAGGTTAAAAGTACCCTGGATTTCAGAACATCGTTTTACCCGGGTCAAGACCGGATTGCAACCGGAATTTAGCTTCAACAGCAATAGAGACACTGAAGCTTGTTACGTTACAACAGAAGTACGGGGTGAAGGGACGTGACAGATTTTACCCAAACCGGCGCCGGGTGTCCAAGTAATTAGCGAATATCAGTGATTCTGTGCCGTGGCAGTATGGTCTGGCGTTGTGGGACGGTTCGGCATAGTGAACACCACTTCGCCCGGGCGAGCATAGCGGAGCTGTTCGCGCGCTTCCTTCTCAATGGTCTTGGGATCAGTTTTCAGGTTATAGATCTCCTTTGACAGGTCCTGATTCTCGTGTTGCAGGCGATCGACTTCCACCTGAAGCGCCTTGTATTCAGAACGTTTCTTGGTGTAGATCATCAGACCGTTGGCGCCAAAGATTACGTGATACGCGATATTGCAGATCAGCAGCAGAACCCCGGCGGTGGCGATCTTGCGCCGCCAGCGATAGAGCAGTTCGCGCGTGTCTTCGAGCAGAGTTGGAATCATTCCATTACCTATTGTTCAACGCTCCAGCGCAATCTGCTGGATCAAGAGCGACCTTTCTAGTGAACGTCTCCTTCATCTCCGCGGTCAAGTGAAAGTTCTCGTCCAGCGGATGAAAGGAACCTAGTTCGTTAAATGGTGTGCCGAGTTGCACGCCGGAGATCTGTTCACGGACTGCGACTCCTGGTAGCGGTTCGCAGTTCCAGCCGATTTTCACAACGCCACAATGCGCTTGCAATCCTGCGATGGAAACTAGAAATTGTAATAGATGACCGATAAGCGTCTGGTTCTGTCCACCGCAGGCTCTCAGGAAGAGGCCCAGCGAATCGCCAAGGCTCTGGTTGAGGAGAAGCTCGCCGCATGCGTGAACATCATCCCGGGAATCGAATCGCACTACCGTTGGAAGGACAAGGTTGAGAGCGCACAGGAGTGGCTGATGATTGTGAAAACAACAGCGTCGATCTCGATGATCGTGCGGGACAGAATCAAAGAGCTGCACTCGTACGAACTGCCGGAGGCGATCGAGATCCCAATCAGCGCAGGGAGCGACGAGTATCTGGATTGGATTGATGAATCGGTGGACGAGCGATGAGACGAAAAGCCGCATTTACGTGAGATTTGCCGTGCCGCTCTTTGTCGTTGTATGCCGCCTGATGCCGTGATTGGATGTGCGTCGGAGAGTGCATAATCCTCCACGCGGTATTGGAGGAATGATGCATAAGAAACTTCTTTTGGGACTTCTTGCTGCCGTTTCGGTGGCATGGAGTCAAGACAGTCCGACCCCTTCAACGAAGGAACTGCTCTCGAAGGACAAGGTGTTCTTTGTCGAGTCGGGCACCTTTTACGTAAAAAAAGAGGAAATTGAGAAAGGTCTGCTTAAGCGTAAAGAATTCGAAAAGTGGGGACTTCAGGTCACCCAGTCACGCAATGACGCGGACCTGGTTCTTCTGGTGAAGCGGGCAGCCTTTCAAAACAACTTTCCTTATACGGTGACCGACCGGCGAACAGGCATCGTGGTACTCGGTGGGGAAGTCAATTCCTTTGGCGGAACGGTCCCCGGGAAGGTTGCCAGCCAGATCATGGAGAAATTAAAGAAGGTCTACGAGCCGAAAACGCCAAAATCTCCGGTCTAAACTACTTGATCTGAAATCTGCAGCGAAGCTAAATCGCTGCCAGGGCCTGATCCAGATCGGCCATTATGTCCTGCGCGTCTTCTATACCAACGGAGATGCGCACCATGCCGTCGGTCAGGCCAATTTCCTTCCGACCCTTCTCACCGAGCGCGGCATGCGTCATGGTTGCCGGATGTGAGATCAGTGTTTCCACGCCGCCCAGCGACTCGCCCAGTGAACAGACGCGCACCTTGCGCAGCATCTTCTGTGCGTTGTCGAAGGAGCCGGTCTCGAAGGTGATCATCGATCCGAAGCCGGACATTTGCCGCTTGGCCAGTTCGTGCTGTGGATGGCCTGGCAGCCCCGGGTAATAGGCTTTCTTCACCTTTTTATGACCTTTTAGAAATTTCGCGATCTCGCGGCCATTTTTGTCGTGCTGCACCATGCGGACGGCAAGGGTCTTCACGCCACGCAGCACCAGCCAGCATTCAAAAGGCGAGAGAATCGCTCCGGTGCATTTCTGCACAAAGGCAAACTTCTCTTTGTGCTCCGGTTTGGTGCAGACCAACACGCCGCCGAGCCCGTCGCTGTGCCCGTTAAGGAATTTCGTCGTCGAGTGCATCACGATATCGGCGCCGAGAGGGAGCGGCTGCTGCAGATAAGGCGACATGAAGGTGTTGTCGACGCAAACCTCAATCCCATGAGCGTGGCTGGCCTTGCTGATTGCGGCGATGTCGCTGATAGTCATCAGCGGATTGGTGGGCGTTTCAATATAGACCAGCTTAGTATTGCGCCGGATCGCCTTCTCGACTGACTTCACATCAGAAGTATCTACATAGGTGAACTCCAGCCCGAAGTTCACCAAAATCTGATTGAACAGGCGCGGCACACCGCCATACATGTTGCTGCCGCAGACAACGTGGTCGCCGCTCTTCATCATGGTGAATAGCGCAGTAATGGCGGCCATGCCGCTGGAAAAGACGTGGGCTGACGATCCGCCTTCAAGCGACGCCAGGTTCTCTTCGAGTCGTGTGCGGGTGGGATTGGAGACTCGCGCGTATTCGTATCCTTTGTTCTTGCCGATCTCTTCCTGGACGTAGGTTGAGGTAGCAAAGATGGGAACAGTAACGGCGCCGGTGGAAGGATCGGGCTCCTGACCGTCGTGGATGGCGCGAGTGGCAAACCCGTGTTTCTTGTTTTTTTTCATTGTGGTTGATGAATGTTAAGCCAGTGTCATCCTGAGCGAAGCCACGCATCAGCTTTGCTAATGCGTGGCGCAGCCGAAGGACCCCGACATTTTTTATATCTTAAATTGCTATCGAGGGCTTTCTCTCAATGCTGCTCGAGAGAACACCTTTAATCAGCATTTCCGATGCGTGCAATCTCGGGTCCTTCGACTCGCTGCGCTCGCTCAGGATGACAGAGTTGAGAGATTATGCCGAAACACTAACGGAGTGAGAGTCGAATTCTCGTGTCGGAAACGCGAGTGCGATTCCTTGTTGTTGGGCTTCTTTTTTAGATTCCGCCTTCGAATATTTTCTTTGACAAATATCGCTCTGCCGAGTCCGGAATCACCGTCACAATCCGCTTGCCAGAGCCGAGACGCTTGGCGACATGCACAGCAGCGAAGGCGTTGGCGCCGGCGCTGGAACCGCCCAGAATCCCCTCTCTGCGAGCTAATTCCTTGACCATATTGAATGCGTCGGCATCCGACACTTTGATGATCTCGTCGGCTATTTTCCCGTCGAAGGTCTTGGGAATGAAGCTGACGCCGATTCCCTCCACTTTGTGAGGTCCCGCGGGGCCTCCCTGAAGAACCGAGCCTTCGGTTTCAACCGCTACCGCCCAAAGGTGGGGGATTCGCTTCTTCAGAAAATGCGCAACGCCAGAGAAGGTGCCTCCAGTCCCAATGCCGATTACGATGGCATCGATTGAGCCGCGCATCTGATCAAATATCTCTTGCGCTGTGGTCTCTTCATGGAACTGTGGGTTGGCGGGATTTTCGAACTGCAGAGCGGTGAAGCTGTTGGGGGTTTTAGCAGCGATCTCTTTGGCCTTGGCGATTGCGCCCTGCATGCCATCGGCGTCAGGTGTGCGAATCACCTCGGCGCCGAGTGCCCCCATTATCTTGACTTTTTCTTCCGAGAAACGCTCGGGCACGCAGAGGATGACACGATAACCTTTGTTCACTCCGATCAGCGCGAGTCCGATGCCTGTGTTACCCGCGGTCGCTTCGATGATTGTTGATCCGGGCTTGAGTCGCCCGTCCCGCTCTGCTTCGCGAATCATGCCAATGGCGGTGCGGTCTTTAATGCTTCCACCAGGATTCAGGTATTCAAGTTTGGCGTAAATGTCAGCAGCATCAGGCGGGGCAAGACGCCGCATATGCAACATCGGAGTCTCGCCGACAAGTTGAGTAATGTCTTCTGCGACTCGCAGATGAAGCGCCTCGGCTGTGCTCATGTGGCTTCATTTTACCTTGTAAAGCGAGCAGCCAGAAATGCGCCGCACGCGCGGCACGTTTACCGAGAATTGGTTTTCTGATTAGTCCCGCGGTTTATTGGCAGCGGTGTTTTCGGCACGCTCCTGGACGGCGTAGTAGCCGGTCTTGGTGCGCACTTGCAGCTTGCCATAGCCGCCAGCATGCGCTTCGACGCGAACCGTGCGGTACTCGCCGTTCTGCTGCGGACGATTTGGCCGGTACTGGATGAGGTACTGGCTGCGAATGTCATGCGCAATGGATTGTGAGATCTCATTTACTTCGCTGAGATCCTTGGGGAAATAGGCTACTCCGCCGGTCTGTAGAGCGAGGGCTTCCAAGGCACGCTTAGCGCGCTTCTGCTTTTCGCCGCCCAGCAGTCCTATTGTGTAAATAGTTGGACCCTTTTCATCCTGCACGCGCCGGACCGCCTGCTCGAGAGTGTCTCGGCTGGCATTGTCCTCGCCATCGGTGACTATCAGCAGCACCTTCTTCTCTTTACGGCCCGCTTTCGCCAGATGATCAGCAGAGGCAACGACGGCGTCATACATCGCAGTGCCGCCGCGGGAGTCGATGTGTTCGAGTCCCTCGCGCAGTTTGTTCAGATCGGCGGTGAAGTCCTGGTCGATGTAGGCCTCGTCATTGAAGTTCACGACAAAGACTTCATCACTTGGATTGCTGGATTTAACGAGATTGATCGAGGCCTCGTTCACGGCCTGACGCTTGTCGCGCATAGAACCGGAGTTGTCGATGAGGATCCCCAGCGAGACCGGCACATCTTCACGGCCAAATTGTGTGATTTGCTGCGGTTGTCCGTCTTCGAAGACCTGAAAATCGTTCTTGTTCAATCCAGTCACCGAACGGTTGTGCTGATCCACGACCGTTGCATGGAGCGAGACCTCCTGAGCCAAGGCATAGAAGGTATAGCCACCATTCTTGCCCGTTGTCGGTGCCTGAGGAGCGTTCGGCGTGGGTCCCGGCTGAGCCGGCGCATTTCCCGTGGCTGGTTGCTGGGGAGGCGCCTGCTGCGGAATGGATTTCCCTGACTGGTCCTCAAGTGGAACGCCGTTCTGGTCTACGAGAATGTTGTCAGTACCCTCGCGATGGACGCCTGCGGGAGCTGCCTGTCCGCTGTTCGTCTGCGGCTGTTGCTGGCTGCTCATTGCAATGCAAAACATCGTGATGAGAATTAAGAATGCGGTACCGCGAATATTACTGCGAAGGTGCATAGTATCCCGTTTTGGCATGAACATTAAGAGGCGGTAAACCCTTGGGCGGAATCAGTTTCACCTTGATTTTCCGCCATTTACCATCCCGAGCTGGATTAGTTGGACGGTATCCGAGCACATATTGGTTGCGCAGCTCTATTCCAATCTTTGTAGCCACGTCGGAGAGCTCGTTCGGATCGTCAATGCGGAAGAGCCGGCCGCCGGTGACTTCGCATATCTCATTGAGAAGATAGGGGCCGTAGCGCTCTTCCTGGGTCGCCGGGCTGTTGTCAAAGATGCCGATCGAGTAAATCTGGACATCGGCCTCTTTGACCATGGAGCGAATCTCGCTGTCTGTATATCGGCTGCGGTTGTCGCCACCGTCTGAGATCACCAGCAGGGCCTTCTTGCTGTGAGTGGCCTGCTTCATCTTATTCATGCCCATGTAAATCGCATCAAGCAGCGCCGTGCGACCTTTAGGCATGGTGTAGACCAGCTTGCCCTGGATGTCTTCAATGGAAGTCGTGAAATCGGCAACCACTTCCGGCTTGTCGTTGAAGGCGATGAGGAAAAACTCATCCTGGGGATTAGCGGTCTTGAAGAACTCGACCACGGCCTCTTTGGATTTGTCGATCTTGTTCCCCATGCTGCCGCTCATATCGAAGATCACGCCCAGGGAAAGAGGTGCGTCCTCACTCGAAAAGGTCTTGATCAGCTGCGCCTGATTGGCTTCGTAAAGCTGGAAGTTATCCTTTTCAAGGCCAGTGACAAGGCGATTCATCGGGTCGGTGATGGTGACTGGCACCAGCACCATATTGACGTCCACCTGAATCGGTTTGGTTCGCTTTTTTAGGTCCGGATCGATATCGATCCCGGCAGTCTTGGCAGCCTCTTCCGCCTTCTTCTCCTCAGGCTTGGTGCGGGGGGTGATGTTCACGTCCCCCTCTGATGTGGTGGTCTGCGCAATTGCCGGCGCCGCCCAAACAAGAAGGAACATCACTAGCAGGAGGGGCACTAATCTTTCAGCCAGACACACGCGTAGCGCGTTCTTCAAAGCTGATCGTGAAACAAACCTCTTTTTAAGTAGCCTTGAATCAGAAAGAGCGCACCGCCGTTGCGAACGCCCGTAAAGCCCGGGCATAATCCAACCCCTTTTATTGCCGATACTATCACCCAGACAAGCCGGGTTCAATGCATGAGCTGACGAATTGGCCGCATCTGGTGAGATGTGCCACTCGGAAACTTTGGTTATCTCTTTCCAGCAAAAGAGCTGCCAAACGTCAGAAGCAAAATCTGTTGGACTGATACAATCGGCCATACGTCAACACTCTGGAGGAGAACCTGCAAGGCTAAATGGCTGAAATCCGTCCCTTTCATGCTCTGCGTTATGATCCGTCGCGCGTTCCGTTGCAAAATGTAGTCACCCAGCCCTACGACAAAATCACTCCTGCCATGCAGGACCGGTACTATGCCGCCAGCCCGTACAACCTGGTACGCGTGATTCTGGGGAAGCCTGAAGCCTCGGATCGGAACGGCAACAATGTCTACAGTCGCGCGGCGAAGGCATTTGCAGACTGGCAGCAGTCGAAGGTGCTGGTCCCGGACAAAGCTCCTTCGATTTATGCCTACTCTCAACAGTTTAGAGTACCGGGAAGTGACCAGTCCCAAACCTTAGAGCGGCGTAGCTTTATTGCGATTGGAAGAATCTATGATTACGCCGACAAGATCGTCTTCCGGCATGAGCACACGCTGGCCAAGCCGAAGGCCGACCGCCTGAATCTTCTTCGCGCCACGCAGGCGCACTTCGGGCAGATCTTTATGCTCTACAGTGATCCGGCGGGAAGCATTAACCGGCTTCTATTTGACGATCAAAATTATCCTCAGCTCGAAGTGACTGATGAATATGGGGTATTGCACCGAGTGCGCAGGATCTCCGATTCTGCGATGCTCAACATCGTGTGCACTGAGATGGCTGACCGAAAACTGATCATCGCCGATGGTCACCACCGTTATGAGACGGCGCTGAATTACCGAAACGAGGTCCATAATGGCAACCCGGCACTGGCGGATCCGGCACGCTTTGTCATGATGACCTTCGTCAACATGGACGAGCCGGGGCTGGTGATACTGCCGACACACCGCCTGATCTTCGGCCTTAAAGACCTAAATCCTGCAGCGATGATCAAGAAAATTGAGGAGTGGTGCGAGCGCAAAGAAGTAAGCGAGCAGGATCCAAAGGCATTGTTGGCTCTGCTTAAGCAGCACGGCGAGAAAGGCAGCGCATTTGTGCTGATCACCAAGGCGGGCAATCACCTGCTGAAACCTAAAGCTCAAAAATATGCAGGCTTGCTCAAAGACCTCTCGGCGCGACAGCAGCAGTTGGACATCGTCCAGCTTCATCGCGTAGTGCTCGAGGCGGCGCTTGGTATCAGCGAAGAGCAAGTGCGGCAACAGACCAACATCCGTTACCTGCGCGACGCAAACGAAGCGATTGAAGCAGTTCACAAGGATCCGGAGGTGAACGCGGCGCTCCTGATCAATCCAGTCAAGATCGAGCAGATGCGTGATGT
>Ga0066388_100003407_pt1 | contig 10283 bp, 12 predicted proteins | sample PanSoiMetaGPlot6_FD_64539 | JGI IMG/M metagenome (GOLD analysis project Ga0066388, IMG submission 64539) | Tropical forest soil microbial communities from Panama analyzed to predict greenhouse gas emissions - Panama Soil - Plot 6 (Hybrid Assembly) | ecosystem: Environmental > Terrestrial >... | reverse complement strand
CGCTATAGAGCCCGGAATCACTCGCGCGTCGCCGTCGCCGACGGATGACGCCGCCGCAACATCAGCAGAGAGGCCACCAGCGCAACAATCATCGCCGTGAGCACACCCAGCTCGATCATGCTGACGCGAAATCCTTCCTCGCTCACGGTCTGACCGCCGGTGACTTCTGCCGTCAGCACGAGTACGCGACGTGTCGCCGCGACCAGGCCCACAATGAGGAACGGCTCGGGCACGAGCGCATGCTCGCGAAACGACACCTGCACTGTGTACAACAGCTCGACGATCATCAACACGAGAAGGAGACGATCGAGCATGTTGACGATGGCGCCGGGCAGCGGGGCATGAACGAGGTCGCGTGAGAACGTGAAAGCGGTGTGACCGAGGAGGATCAGCGCACTGGCCGCCAGCAGAACAGCGAGCCCGACGTACACGACGTCTTCGACCAGGGTGAAGGCGCGCGACAGAAGCTTCTTGGCGCCGGTCGGCGGCGGCCCGGCTGCCGATTCAGTACTTCGCTCAGTCGTCACGTCGCTCAGCCTCGAACGCAGCCAACGCCGCCTGGCCCAAGCTGACACCGCCATCGTTCGGCGGCACGAGACGATTGGCCCACAGACGAAGCGACGTCGAGCGGGCCGCGTCGCGAATGTCGGCCAACAGCAGATCGTTTTGCATGACGCCGCCCGACAGCACGATCGTGTCGACGGCCGCTTCGTCCGCCAGCTCGCGTGCTGCAGCGACGATCGCACCCGCCAGGCTGCGATGGAATGCGCGCGCGACGATCGCCGGCGCTGCGCCCCGGCCGCGGGCCTCGATGACCGCGGCGAGCGTCTCGCGCCAGTCGATCTCCCGGCCGCGGAAGTGGCATGGGAGCGCCATCCCATCCGCGGCGGCGTCGTATGCGAGGTGCTCGAGCCACATCGCGGCCTGCCCTTCGAACGTCATGGGGCGCGTGAACCCGACGAGTGCGGCGACCGTGTCGAAGAGCCGCCCAGCCGACGTCGTCGGAAACACGCGCACACCGCTCCGGACGAGCGCGCACGCTTCGGCGTACCGGCGTGGGAAGTGGAACGGAGGCCGCGTCAAATCAGGTATCGCGTCGAGGTGCGCGACGAACCCGGCCGCGGCCTGGACTGGATGTGTGGCGGCGGCGTCGCCGCCTGGCAGACCGGTTTCGCGCAGGTGCGCCACTCTCGAAAATCCTTCCGCGACGCTTCCGACGAAAAACTCCCCTCCCCAAATCGCGCCGTCGTCGCCGTAACCGGTCCCGTCGAAGGCGACGCCAACAACGCGCCGCTCGAAGTCGCCGCGCTCGGCGATCACGCTCGCGATGTGCGCACGATGGTGTTGGATCGGCACCACCCGCCGTGCACCGATCTCGGCAGCGTGCCTCGTCGATGCATGCTGCGAATGGAGGTCGTGGGCAACGGTCACATCGCCCACCTCGATCGCATACATCTCGAGCAGGTCGCGAATGATCTCTTCGAATGCGGTGCGCGACTCGACCTGTGAGAGATCGCCGATGTGCTGACTGACGTATGCCTGGCCATCGACGACGAGCGTGACCGCATTCTTCAGATCGCCGCCGACCGCCAGTATCTGGCTCGCCGTCGGAAGGGTTGCGACGACGGCGGGCGCGAGACCGCGCGAGCGGCGGAGGACGACCGGTCCCATGGATCCGGCGCGCATCACGGAGTCGTCGATCCGGCGCGCGATTGGCCGTTCACCGACAAGGAACGCATCGGCCAATCCGTCGAGCTTGCTGGCGGCCTCGTCGTCGCGGTAGGCAATCGGCTCGCTCGAGCGATTCCCGCTCGTCATGACCAGGCGTTCCGGAGCGCCGGCGCCGAACAGGAGATGGTGGAGCGGCGCATACGGCAGCATCACGCCGAGATCGCGATTGTCGGGCGCCACGCCAGCCAGTGCGATCCGCGCCGGCGCAACGACAATTGGCCGCGCGGACGACGACAACATCGCCCGGGCTTCCGGCGTGAGACACACGGTGCCGTCGGCGACGCCGAGATCGCGGACCATGAGAGCAAACGCCTGTTCTTTCCGGTACTTGCGATCGCGTAACGTCGCGACGGCGATTGAATTACCTGCGTCACAGGCAAGGTGATAGCCGCCGATGCCCTTCACCGCAACGATGCAGCCGTCGTGGAGGAGCTCTGCTGCACGCGCGATAGCTTCGTACGCGCGCGCAATCGTGATGCCGCCGTCCATTAGGCGATAGTTCGGCCCGCAGGCCGCGCACGCAACCGGCTGCGCATGGAACCGACGGTCCTCGGGATCGTGATAGTCGGCGGCGCATGCAGGACAGAGCGGCCAATCCGCCATCGTGGTGTGCGCGCGGTCGTATGGCAGCGCGCGAACGATCGAGAAACGCGGTCCGCAATCGGTGCAGTTGATGTACGGATAGCCATACCGGCGATCGGATCGATCGTGCAGCTCTCGGACGCACCTGTCGCACACCGCCAGGTCAGGCGACACGCGCGTCGTCGGCTGCCGCTCCGACTCGCTGCGGCGGATCTCGAAACCGCCCAGGGTTTCGACGTTATCGGGGTGAATGTCTATGGCCGCGATCACGGCGGCGGGCGGCGGGCTCTCGCTGAGCGCGCCTACAAACGCATCGAGCGCCTGCTCGCCGCCTTCGACATGTATCCGGACACCATCGTCGCCGTTGAGAACCCAGCCGTTCACGCCGTGGGCGCGCGCGAGGCGAAAGACGAAGGGGCGGAATCCGACACCTTGAACGATTCCTCGAATGTGAATCCGGCGAGCGACGCGAACGACCTCACGCTCCATCAGTCGACGGCGCAGCTCCGACCGCGCCAGCCGATCTCCTTGACTCGACCGTCTTCGACGAGCACCGGTACCGCCGCCCGGCCGCCGATCAACGCCACCAGCCTCTCGCGGGCCGCGCGATCGGTCTCGACGTCGTACTCCGTGAACGCGACGCCGTTCCACGTGAGATGCTCGCGGAGCTCGCTGGTGTAGGGGCATCCCGCGGCCCCGAACAGCTCGACACCGGCGGTCATAGTCGCCACTGTCGCCACGCTTCCGTCATCACGTGGTAGATCGAGGCCTGCACCTCCTGGATGCGCGGAATGTAGTCGCTGCGGACGACGATCGGCAGATCGGCGAGGCTCCGGCGGACGATTTCCCCGCCGTCGTATCCAAGCAGGGCGACTGTCAGCATGCCGCGTTTGCGCGCCTCCGACAGGGCCGCGATGACGTTGGCGGAGCCGCCGCTCGTCGAGATGGCGACGGCGACGTCGCCCGCACGTCCGTGCGCGATCAACTGGCGGAGAAAAATCGTGTCGGCACCGACGTCGTTCGCGATCGCCGTGAGGGTCGCGGGTTCCATCGACAGGGACAACGCGCGAATCGGCACGGCGCCTGCCGGCGGGCTCACACAATCGATTGCCCAGTCGTTCGCGTCGGTCGCCGATCCGCCGTTGCCGAACATCAAGAGTGTCGCGCCGTTGTCGAGGCGTCGCGTCACGGCGTCGATTGCCGCCGCAATCTGATAGGCCTGATTCTGCGCGACATCCTGGCGGATCTGCTCGTCGTCCGAGGCCTTCATCCGGATGGACGCCGCGACCTCGCCGACGATGTCGGACGTGTCCTCCCTGGCCTCGCCGAGAAACGGATACAGAAATGCGCTGGCGCCGACGTCGTCGTGGCGGCTCTCGCGGTGCTCGAAGAACACGTGCACCGTTTCCCACAGCGTGTGGTACAGGAGCTCGACGAGCTCCTGCGAGATGAATGGGTCGTGCGAGGGCGCGTCGATCGCGAAATCGCCACACGAACCGGGAAGCGCGAACGCGTAGGCGCCCGTGGCGCGCGCTCTTGCAAGAGCCGCAGCGACGTCTGGATCGCCATCGGGTGGAGCGAAGCCCATCACGATATCGGCGTCGCGCACGATCACGGGAACCCAGCGGTCGAACGCCGCCGACAGATCCAGCGCCGGCAGCGCGCGCTTGCCGACGATCACCGGGTGCACGAACTCCACCGACACGTGCTGCGCATCAGTAGCCGCGGCGCCACGTCCGAAGGCGAGCAGCCGGCCACCGCGAACAAACCGGCTTGCCATCTCCTCACACGCGTGGGCGAGGCGCTCGGCTTCGCGCTCGAACAACGCACGCGAGACCTCGTTGCGGGCTAGGAGCCGCTCGGCGACGAACGTTCGAAGGTCGATTCCGACTAGGGTCATCCTCGTTAACCAGAGTCATTCGCTCGTGGTGAGCCGGTCGAACCACGAGCTCGTCCTTCGACAAGCTCAGGACCAGCGACACCTGAAACCACGGCCTAGCAAATCCGCGGCAGCGGATCGCCAACCAGCATGTCGACGACGCGCGTGCCGCCGTACGGGGCGACCGCAAGCACCGTTCTCGCCGGCGCAACCTCGACGCGGCCGATCATCGACGCCGAGTCGCCGCCAGGCACACGTCGAAGGGCATCGAGCGCGCGACTCGCGGACTCCGCCGCCACGACGGCTACGAACTGCCCTTCGTTCGCGATGTGCAGTGGGTCGAGACCAAGCAGCTCGCAGGCGCCGCGCACCTCGTCGCGAACGGGCACCGCGTCCTCCTCGAGGACGATCGCCAATCCGCAGTCGCGCGCAAGCTCGTTGAGGCTCGTCGCCAGGCCGCCGCGAGTGGGATCGCGCATCCATCGCACATCGGGCCCGACCGCATCGACGAGCGCTCTGACCAGCGGATACACGGACCTCGTATCCGACCGCAGATTCGCCGTGAGATCGACCTCGCCGCGGGCGAGCAGGACGGTGACGCCGTGATCGCCGATGTGCCCCGAAATCAGGATGCTGTCGCCGGGACGAACTGCCGCCACCGACAACGCCGTGCGCGGATCAACCTGACCGAGCCCAGTCGTGGTGATGTACATGCCGTCCGCCTTGCCGTGCTCGACGACCTTCGTGTCGCCGCCGACAACCAATACGCCCGCGCGAGACGCCGCAACGCCAATCGCGGTCATTTCCGTCCGCAGAACATCGGTGGCCAGGCCGGCCTCGACAATCAGACTGCACACGAGCGCAACCGGGAGGGCGCCGCTGACGGCGAGATCGTTGACGGTGCCGTTGACCGCCAGCTCGCCGATCGATCCACCCGGAAATCGCAGCGGCCGGACGACGAAACTGTCGGTGGTGATCGCCAGCCGCGCGGTGCCGACCGTCAGACAGGCCGCGTCGCCGAGCCCCTCGCCCGCAACACCCGCCATCGTCGCGGGAACGATGAGGCCTTCGATGAGCCGCCGGCTGGCTTTGCCGCCCGCGCCGTGCGCCATGTCGATGACGGCGTCTGTGAAAGCGGAGCTGCGTGGGAGCGCGACCGTCGTCATGTCACACCGCGGCGGCCGCGCGACGATGGACGTAGTTGAAATACGCGGCGCACGCGCCTTCCGAGGACACCATGAGCGCGCCAACCGGCCGCTCGGGTGTGCATTCGCGGCCGAACAGCTTGCACTGATGCGGCTTCAGCACACCCTTGAGCACCTCGCCGCATTGCGCGGCATTCGGATCGGTCACCCGCACGGCAGCCATTTCGAATCGCGCCTCGGTGTCCCACGGCGCGTAGTCCCGCCTGAGCTTCAACGCCGACTGCGATATGAATCCCAGCCCGCGCCACTCGAAGTACGGGCGGAGCTCGAAGACTTCGGCAAGCGCCCGCAGCGCGGGCAAGTTTCCCTCCCACGGCACCGTCCGCTGGTACTGGTTCTCGACGTCCGCACGGTGGTCTCTGAACTGGCGCAGGATCATGACGATCGACTGCAGCAGGTCGATTGGTTCGAATCCGGAGATCACGACGGGCTTGGCGTAGTCGCGCGCGATGAAGCTGTAGGGGCGCGCACCGATCACCGTCGACACGTGGCCCGGCCCGATGAACGCATCGAGCCGCATGTCGGGCGAATCGAGAATGGCCCGGATGGCCGGCACGATGGTGACGTGATTCGAGAAAACGGAGAAATTCGAGACGCCGAGCTGGCGGGCACGCTTCAGCGTCAGCGCCGTCGAGGGGGCAGTCGTTTCGAAACCAATCGCGAAGAACACCACGTGCCTGTCGGGGTGCTCGCGAGCGATCTTCAGCGCGTCGAGCGGCGAGTACACCATCCGGATGTCCGCGCCGCGGGCCTTACGCTCGAGCGGGCTCCCGTGGCGGCCCGGCACGCGCATCACGTCGCCGAACGTGGTGAAGATTGCCTGCTGCTCGTCGACGAGCGACAGCGCCTCGTCGATACGGCCCATTGGCAACACACACACCGGACAACCGGGCCCGTGCACCAGCTCGATGTTCGGCGGCAGGAGGTCGGCGAGCGCGAACCGGTAGATCGCATGCGTGTGGCCGCCGCAGACTTCCATGATCCGGTAATGCCGCGAGGGATCGGCCAGCCGGCGAATCTCGTCGCTCGCCTGTCTGATCAGGCGCGGATCGCGGAATTCATCAACGAACTTCATGGTGTTCCCTGACATGGCTCATGGCTTGTGGCCATTAGCCATTCTCGAATCGGTAACCCTCGAGCTCCTCCATGGCCTGCGCGTCCTCGCCCAACATCGCGAGCAGTCGAAGCTGCTCGGCAGCCTGTGCGTCGCTGATGCGGCTCATGGCGAAGCCCACATGAATCAGCACCCATTCGCCCGGTTCGGGTGTCGGCTCCAGCAGATCCACGTTGATCGTCCTGCGAACCTTCGACACCTCGACCGTCGCCAGGTGGCCGCCTGGAACCAGCTCGACGATCTGTCCGGGGATAGCTAGGCACATGACGCAGCTCCAGAGATTTGCCTGACGAGATCGCCAATCATCTCGATTGCGCCGTCGACCGATGCGGCAACGGGCGCGGACAGGCCCATCGACTCCTCGACCACCGCCGGCTCGCAGCCGACGACGACGACGCGCTCGAGGCGACAGCCGACGCGGCGCAGCCATGCGAGCACGGCATCAGGTGTCAGCCCGTGCGGGTCAGCGCCCTCGTCGACGGCTTCTGCTCCGTTGAGATCCGCGTCGATCGCGTAGAGCGTCCCAGGAGCACCGCCCCGCGAGACGGCGTCGACGAGAATCGCGGCATCGTAGCGGCCATCGGCGAGCTCGTACGCGAGGTGAATGCCGCGGATGCCGAAGTCGGCAACCTGGACGTGCGCGCCGAGCGACGTCTGGGCGAGCCGCCGCGCCACCTCGACGCCGAAGCCATCGTCACCGAGGAAGATGTTGCCGATGCCGGCGACCAGTACGCGCTTTCCCTCTTCGAGCTCCGGCGCGATGGCGCGCATCACATCGCCATCATCCGCCGATAACGAACGATCTCCGGCCACGAGCTATACACCGTGTACGCGACGACTGCGCCCGCGACGATGGCCAACCATTTCATACGCGACTCTCCTCCAACGGCGCCGGTTCGACTTCGGCTGGATCGAAATAGAAAAAACGTCCGAACGACTCGTGCAGCGAGGCTGCCGGATCGGCGTCCACCGTGACCGCCACGTACACGCGGTCGTCGACATCGCGGTACACGCCGGCGACGGTCGCCGGCTGATCCTTCAGGAACATGTCCATCGCGTCCGCGCGGCGGTTCGGCCGCAGGCGAACGCGTGACCCTTTCGAGACGCGGAAATCGCCGACCATGACGGATGCCTCATCAGGAGTCGGCGTGCCGGGCGGGTTGAAGAAGTCGGCGCTCCGCATCGTGCCGTGCAGCGCAGCAACTGCTTCGGGCGCCATCTGCTCGACGCGATCGAGAATCGCCCGCGCACGCGGATCGGTCGCTCGCGCTTCGAGCTTCTCCTCGTCCGTCATCGTCATGATGCGGAGCGAGAGGATTTCGTCGATCTCGGCGGCGTCGCAGAGATCGCCCTGGCTCTCACGCGCGACCGACGGGTAGTCGTACAACACGATCGGCGACGACATCATCAGCCGTGGATTGGCGCGATCGCCGATGAGCACCGGCCACGTGTGGCGGTTTTCGCACGCGGCGACGAACACCTCCGCGCCAGGCGGAGGCTCGAGCAGCGACACGAACACGCCGCCTTCGATTCCAAGAAGCAGATGCGCGCCGACGAGCGACCGGCTGAGCATCGCGGTGCGGTCGGCGTCGAACTCCGTTCGCCACGGCTCGTGGTTCTCGACACGGATGCGCAACTTCACGAAGCCTGATGCTTCCACGGCGTCAACGACGACCCGCGCGTCGAGGTTCGTCACGGCGAGCTGCACGCTGCGGGACATCGGAAGCGAGCCGATCTGAATTGGCTCGAGGTCCAGCGCGTGCGGCGCGCCTTCCAGCCAACCGGTCGCCGTGGGCTTCGGCCGCAGGAAGCGGGCGCGCACGAACACGCGCGGCGCCTGTCCCGCGAGAGTCGATGGTGGGCTATTGACTGCGACAAGGCATTCGGTCTGTGTGAACCACGGTTCACCGTCGTCCTGCGGCGGCCGGGGCGCGACGACGCCGAACTGCCAGCGGAACCGATTCTTCGCCGCTGAAGCGCGGTACGGGTACAACACGTATCCTTCGTACAGGACCGCATCGGCAACGCGTTCGGCCGCTTCGAACGTCATGCGCGTTCCCCGGCAAGGCTGACTGCATCCCTACCAGCCGCACCAGCCCTACCTGCCTCACCAGCCGTACTTGCCCTACCCGCCGTACCTGCCTGGCCTGCCTCACAAAAAAGCAGATCGATCGCTTCATCCCACGTCACGACCACATGGCGCCCTCTGAACGCCTGCAACCGGTCGATGGTCTCGCGCTGGAGGCGAATCCATCCGCCTCCGGGAAAGAATTGGTCCATCGCCGCTCGCCACACGTCTGCAGGCATCCGATACGACGCTTCCAGACTCCACGGGACCGGCTCGATCGAGAGCGCAGCGGAGGCCTCTGCGACTTGAGCTGCAGAACGAGCGAAGATCGTGCCGCTGAACAGCACGACGAGCGGGACGTCGCCGTCGCGAATCGCATGAAAGTACTTCGCGGACGCGACCTCGAGATCGTAGGTGCATGCCAGCGGCAGGTCCACGTCGATCCGCCTCTCGAACGATGGAACGACGAGCGACGATTGCGCCCATGTCACTGGCGCGAGCGTCCGATCCCACTGCGATGGCTCGCCGAACAGTTCATACAGGCGCGACTGTTCGTCTTTCGTGTAGCGGCGGCCGCGCGGATTGATGCATGTCTGACATCTGAGGACCGCCGCGTGGACCCGCCCGCCTCCCAGCTCCTCGATCCGGAGACGCATGGTGATACCGGGCGCCGCCGTCTGCGCACTCGGCTGAGCGCCGAGGACGTTTACGACAAGCGCCGTCATACCGCGCCTGCGTTGGCGCGCTCGGCCGCGCGGCTGAAGAAATCGCCGATCTCCCGCCACACATCGTCGCCGCCCTGGAAGCCACGCCACGCCAGGCGGATGCGCCCGACGAGCTCGTAACAAACGTCGATCGGGACGATGAGCGCGTCGATCGAGTCCCGCTCGGCCTCGGGAGGAGCGGCTCCCCCTTCGGCAAGCTCAGGGCAAGCCGTGCGCGAGTCGAACGGCTCAGGATGAGGAGCGCCGGAGTCGCGCCGCCAGACCAGCAGCGCTTCGACATCTGACGCAAGCGTTCCGAGCGCTGGCACCGCTCGAACGATGTCGTCCCACGCGTCGAGTGTCAGCTCGCACTCCGTTGCGCCGGCCGGACTCGGATAGAACGCGTGCGTGCGGCCAGACGCGCTGTTTCTGCAGAAAAAGGCGAGGCCGATCGGAATCTGCAGCGCCTCCCACCCGGCACGTGCGGCCGCGAAGTCCGGCAAGAGCGCGTATCGCTCCGGCACGGCGCGGAACCGCGCGCCGCCTGCGCCGTCGTGGGTGAACAGCAGGTAACAGGGCCGGCAGACACAGAGCAGCGCCCGCCGAGGCAGGTCGACGACGTGCCCGTGCCTGGCATCGATGTCTGCGCCGCAGAATTCGCAGCGCTCCGCCGATCGCGACTGCGTCCGCGACGACGCGTACTGGCGCAGCCGCTCTGCGGCGGCCGGCGACAACTCAGGCGGCTTTCGGTTGTCGACCGCGCCCGGAACGTCCCGAGCTCGCGTCGAAGGGCGCTGAATCTGGATCAGCCGGGGCATCAGCTCGCGAGATTGAGCAGCGTCGGCGAGTGACGCGTCTCGATCGTCTTCCCGTTCCCAAGATACATGTGCACGCCGCACGGCAGACACGGATCGAAGCTCCGGACCGCGCGCATGATGTCGATCCCCTTGAAGTTATCGCGCGAGTTTTCTTCGAAGATCGGCGTGTGCTGGATCGCGTC
>Ga0066388_100003406_pt1 | contig 10286 bp, 5 predicted proteins | sample PanSoiMetaGPlot6_FD_64539 | JGI IMG/M metagenome (GOLD analysis project Ga0066388, IMG submission 64539) | Tropical forest soil microbial communities from Panama analyzed to predict greenhouse gas emissions - Panama Soil - Plot 6 (Hybrid Assembly) | ecosystem: Environmental > Terrestrial > Soil... | reverse complement strand
CGGCGGTGGCCGACTACGACAACGACGGCGACCCCGACCTGTTCGTGGGGGGCGTGCACCGGCAGGCGCTCTACCGCAACGCGGGCGGCCGCTTCGAGGACGTCACGGCCGCGGCCGGGCTCGCGAGCGCCCAGTGGGTGGTCGGAGCCGGCTGGTTCGACTACGACAACGACGGCCGGCTCGACCTCCTGGTCGTGAACTACACGGTCTGGACCGCGGACTTCGACCGCTTCTGCGGCGACGCGGGGCGGAACATCCGCGTGTACTGCCACCCCAAGTGGTTCCCGCCGGTCGCCCTCTCGCTCTACCGGAACCGGGGGGACGGCACGTTCGAGGACGTGAGCGTCCGTTCGGGGATCGCCGCGGCGAAGGGCCGCGGCATGGCCGTGGCGTTCGCCGACTACGACCAGGACGGCTGGCTCGACGTCTACGTCACCAACGACAAGCTCCCGGGCTTCCTCTTCCACAACCGGAAGGACGGCACCTTCCAGGAGGTCGGGCTCCTCGCCGGCGTGGCCCTGCCCGAACACGGCCAGGAGATCTCGGCGATGGGCGCCGAGTTCCGGGACTACGACAACGACGGGCTTCCCGACGTCCACGTCACCGCGCTGGCCGGCGAGAGCTTTCCCCTCTACCGCAACCTGGGCGGCGGCCAGTTCCAGGACGCGACGCACCGGGCGGGGCTGGCCCCGCTCGTCGCCGGCCGCAGCGGCTGGAGCAACGGCCTCGTCGACTTCGACAACGACGGCTGGAAGGACCTGTTCACCGCCAACGCCCACGTGAACGACGAGATCGAGCGCTTCGAGGCCAGCGCCTACCGGCAGACGAACAGCGTCTTCCGGAACCAGGGCGACGGGACGTTCGCCGACGCGTCGGCGGAGAGCGGCCTCGACGCGGCGCCGCCCCGGGCCCACCGGGGGGCCGCCTTCGCGGACTTCGACGGCGACGGCCGCGTGGACGTCGTCGCGACGTCCCTCGGGGGGCCGGCCGAGCTGTGGTGGAACCGGTCGGAGGACGCCGGTCACTGGCTGGACGTCCGGCTCGTCGGGACGAAGAGCAACCGGGACGGCATCGGCGCGGTCGTGAGGGTGACCGGCGGGGGAGACCCCCGATGGCGCCAGCAGTTCAACCACATGACGACGGCCGGGGGCTACGCGTCCTCGGCCTCCACGCCCGTGCACTTCGGCCTGGGGGCGGCCCGCTCGGCCGACGTGGTCGAGGTCCGTTGGCCGGCCGGCGCGGTCCAGGTCTTGAAGGACGTGGCCGCGGATCAGGTCCTCGCGGTCCGCGAGCCGCCCGGCGAGGGCAGGATTCCCTAGAATGGACGCGGAGCCTCGAAGCCAGCGTTACCTGAGTATGTCACTGTCAACTCGTTCCGGACCGAGTCGAGACGGTCCGGACGACTCCGTAGAACAGCTCTGCCTGTAGCCGTTGTGCGCGCGGCAGCGCAGCTCGATGTTGGCCAGCGACCCCTCGCCCCCCACGCTGTACGGCATCACATGGTGGAACTCCAGAAAGCCGCGCTCCGCACACCGCCGCCCGGCTCTGCCGGTGAACGCGCACTGGCCGCCGTCGCGAAGCCATACCGCTCGCTTGACCTTGGCGGCAATGTGACGTGAACCAGGCCTTGTATCGCGCGAGCTTCTTGGCGGCTCGCCGCTCTTTGCCGCCGCGAACTTCTTCCGGGTCAGGTCGTCCAGCAGCGCCGTCAGCGCGCGATCGAAGATCTGCGCCGCGTCTCCGCTGGGAATCACGTGCCGCAAGAGATCCTGCGCCATGCGCAGCTTCTCGCGCATGGCGGCGGTGGCCGTGAACCGGATCTCGTAGCGCCCTGGCGCGAGAGGGGACACGAACGGGCGGCGCTCAATGGCAGGAGGAATCGGCGGGGTCGGCAAGACTGGGGGCGCAAGTACCTCAGGGGATGTAGGCGCGTGGGGAGGGACGACGGTCGATGGCGGATCGACTCTCGGCGCGGGCAGCTTCCGGACCGACGACACGATGTCCGGGCGCGGGAAGCGCTCGGCGACCAGTTCCTCGACGTCGCGCTTGTTGCGGTTCGCGGCCGCCGCGAGCAGCTCCCGATGGTTGTCGTCCGTGAGATGGGGGGGAATCTCCGCGCCGCCCTTGCCGCCTCTATCCGAAGGTAGGTTTCGTGTTCCGATAGCTGAAGGACCTGCCAGCAGTACCTAAAGAGCGAAGGGAAGCCGGCGTCGAGATAGAGCCGTCGGGCGTCCAGTTCGGCGAGATGAGCGACGAGATGCGTTGTCGCTTCGCGTTCGCAGCGGGCGAGCCGAGCGACCTCGGCGATCAGCTCGGCGTCGGTCAGTTGCACGGGCGGTCGAATCGTCATGTCGACAGTGTCGCCGGAGCCCGGTCAGACGAGGTCCGAAATGAACACGCTAGAAGTGTCAAATGTGAAGAGGGGGATCTCGAAGGCAACTCGGTCCAGACCGAGTTGATGCCGGGCCGCGCAACCGGCGCAATCAAGAAGGGCCGGGGCGTCGCCGCCCCGGCCCCTGCTCAAGATCGAGCGCGGATTCACTCCGCGCGAGGGTCAGAACTCCAGGCGAAGGCCGATGCGCACCTGCCGCTCGATGGTGCCGGTCCCCCAGATGGAGTTGAACTGGTGGGCCGCCGTCGGCTGGAACGTCATGAACAGGGGAGAGGTGAACGTGATGTTCGGCCGGCCCCAGTTCGTGTGGTTGAAGACGTTCGTGGCCTCGATGCGGATCTCCGGCTTGTAGCGCCCCATCGGGAACGAGCGGAACAGGCCGAGGTCGACGTTCCAGACGGCGGGCGTGCGGAACTGGTTCCGAAGGCTGGTGCCGAATCCGTTGCGGTCCAGGCCCGTCGGCTGCGAGAAGAGCGACTTGTCGTACCAGGGGTCGGTGGCCGACCCCGCGGTGCCGCTCGGGCTGGGGTCGCCCTGGACGTTGATCAGGGTGAAGGTCCCGTTGCCGCAGCCCGGGCAGTTGAGCGTCGGGTTGGTGCCGGTCACGGAGAACGGCGTGCCCGAGTACGCGGACGCGATGCCGTTGAGCTGCCAGTTCTTCACGATCGAGCCGAGGACGCTCTTGGACTCCTTCGCGAGGGGCAGCTCGTAGACGAAGCCCATCTGGAAGACGTGGGTGCGGTCGTAGCCGGCGAGCGCGAAGTTCTTGTCGAGCACGATCGGGTTGGAGTACATCAAGGTCGCCCAGCCGTCGTCGTCGGTCTCGTTCTGCGCCTTGCTCAGCGTGTAGGCGCCCTTCAGGAGCAGACCGTTCTTGAAGGGACGGTTCAGGGCCACCTGCAGCGCGTTGTAGCGGCTCTTGGTGCGGGCGCCCCAGTCCCAGATGTCGGTGGTGCCGGCCACCGAGAAGTACTTGCGTCCGGGTTGCCCCAGGCCGGGCTCGGAGTAGTTGGCGTTGATGTCGGCGTACCCGCCGTCCGTGCGCGCGTGCACATAGGCGAGGTCCAGGGCGATGTCCGCCGGCAGCCGGCGCTCCACCGCGACGTTGAACTGCTGGATGGTGGCGCGGTCCACCAGGTTCGGGTTCGGGGACCGCATGAAGGTGTTGCGGGGGAGCAGGACGTGCCCCGAGCTGAGGTCGGGCACGGGCACGGGCGGGATCCCGGCCTGCAGGTTGAACGAGGCGTACTGGTCCGCGGTCTGGTTGAAGAAGATGTCGTAGGGGAACGACCCGCGCAGCGGACGCGACCACGGGAGCGGGTTGAACGTGCGGCCGTAGCCGGCCCGCAGCACGGTGTCGTTGTTCAGCCGGTAGGTCGCGCCCAGGCGCGGCGCGACGTAGAAGCTCTTGTGGTGGATGCCGACGTCCTCGGGGACGTCGCCGCGGCCGCCCAGGAGCACCGTGTAGGTCGCGAAGTCAAGCCGCTCGATGCCGCTGTCCTTGCGGTGCATGAGCGGGTACATCTCGAGGCGCAGCCCCAGGCTCAGGGTCAGCTTCTCGGTCGCGTTCCAGTGGTCGTTCACGTAGAGGCCGTACTGCATCTCGCGCCCGGTCATCTGGATCTCCTGGACGTCCTTCTGCCGGACGGTCTCCTGGCCGAGGACCAGCCCGGCCAGCTCGTTCCAGACCTGGGGGATGTAGCCGCTGGTGGCGGTGGTGAGGCCGCCGAACTGGAAGCCGCCGCGCACGCCGCCGAAGCTGCCGAACTCCGCCTGGAAGTGGTTGAGCTCGTGGCGCACGAGGTCGAAGCCGCCCCGGAACTGGTGGCGGCCCTTCAGCCAGGTGAGCGCGGAGCTGAACGTGTAGCTCCGCTCGTGGCGGAAGAGAGGCATCCAGTTGGGCGTGGTGCCGATGTCGTAGTCGTTGTTGGTGTTCGGGTAGAACGCCGCGGTGGGGATGTCGAAGTGCGGCAGGCCGCTCTGGCGGTCCTCCAGCCCGTTCGTCCCCGGGATGTGGAGGACGTCGCTGCCGATGTTCTTGCCGAAATCGGGGCCGGTGACGCTCTGATCCTGGCGGTTCATGCCGATGTTGCCGTCGAGGACCAGGTTGGGGGCGAGCGTCCAGGAGTGGCCGACGCCGACGACGTAGATCTTCGTGTCGCCGAGGCTGCCGTTGTCGAAGCCGAGGCTGAAGTTGTCGACCACGTTCGCCTTCAGCATGCTCGCCTTCAGCCAGATGTTGTGCGCGGGCGTGCGCTGGTAGCTCAGCTTGGTGTCGAAGTTGTCGCGGTCGTTGGTGACCTGCCGCTGGATGACGTAGTCGTCGGGCAAACGGTTCAGGTTCAGGTCGGTGGCGGTGTTCGGCTGCGGGTAGATGGACAGGAGGTCCCGCCAGACCGGGCTGATCATGTTCGAGGGAATCACGCCGTTCGGGAACTCGCTCCGCCCGGCGCCGCCCGAGCCTCCGGTGGCCGGGTTGTAGAGGTGGAAGCTCGGGTAGGCGCCGTACACCTCGCTGAAGTCGCCGTTGCGCATCTTCAGGGTGGGCACGCTGTACTTGTCCTGGAAGCCGCGGCGGCCCGCGTAGCGCTCCCAGCCGCCGAAGAAGAACAGCTTGTTCTTGACGATCGGCCCGCCGACCGTGCCTCCGTAGATGCTGGTGGAGGTTGGCGGCCGGGCGAGGCCGCCCGCGTTGTTGGCGAACGTGTTGGCGTTGAGCTCGTCCTGGTTGCGGAGGAAGAAGCCGGAGCCGTGGAACTGGTTCGTCCCCGACTTCGTCACCACCGTCACCGCGGCGCCGCCGGCCATGCCCTGGTCGGCGTCGAAGTTGTTGGTGGAGACGTTGACGACCTCGATCGTCTCCGCGGACTGGACGTAGCCCACGTGATGGGGCAGCCAGACGTTGACCGACACCGCGCCGTCGATGCGGAACGCGTTGTTGTTCCGCGCGGTGCCGTTGATGCTGGTGGTGAGGGCGCGGCCGGGCGTGTCGATCTCCGCGTTCTGGAGCTGGGCGGGGGTGGCGCCCGGCACGAGGTTGAGCAGCGCCTGGTAGTTCCGGAACTGGTTCAGCGGGAGGTTGCGCACCTCCTTGGACGTCAGCTCGGTGTGCAGGTCGGCCTTCTCGGTCTGGAGCAGGGTCGACTCGCCGACGACCGTGACCGCCTCCGCCACGGTGCCGACCTCGAGCTTCACGTCGACGCGGAGGGGGTTGCCGGCAGGGACGCGGACGGCCGTCTGCCGGTGCTCGCGGAATCCCTGGACCGAGATCGCGAGGTCGTAGTCGCCCGGGACCAGGTTGCGGAACGTGTAGTGTCCGGTCGCGTCCGTGGTCGCCTCGACCTTCAGGGCCGTAGCCGCGTTGGTGGCGACGACCGTCGCCCCGGGGACGGGGGCGCCGGACTGATCGGTGACGGCTCCGGTGATGGAACCGTAGAGGGTCTGTGCGGACGCGGGCGGCGCGGCGATGAGCGCGGCGACCACCAGGATCGCCGCAACCTTCGCGGCCTGTATCCAGGCGCGGATCAAATCAGACATTCCGTGCTCTCCTTTCAGACGTATGACGCCGGATGACCGATCGGTCCTCGATGCAGGTGCCCGGACGACACGGGCAGGAGAGCGCTGCCGATGCGCCGACACCTCTTGGGCGGTGAACGAAACCGGTTACACGAAACCTACGCCCCGCCGCGGGGGGATGTCAATAGCGCGCCGGGTCAGGCGGGGTCGAGCGAACGGGCCACCGCCCGGATCCGCGCGGCGTCGGTGACGTCGAGGACGGAGTCGTCGTCGTCGACCGCCGAGCGGAAGCTCACCCGCGGGTTGCGATAGGCCATCCCGCTGGGGACGGGCGAGGTGCCGCGGACGTGGACCTCGCTCGCGCCCGTCCGGGCCACGAGGTCGCGGGCGTTGGTCTCGTCGATCCCGCACCCGGGGAGGATGCCGATCCGCCCGGCCGCCCGCCGGACGAGGGCGGCGATCAGCTCCGCCCCCTCCGGGGCGGTGGGCGCCTGGCCCGACGTGAGCACGCGGTCGATGCCGAGGCCGGCGAGGGCGTCGAACGCTTCGAGGGGATCGCGGCTCACGTCGAAGGCCCGGTGGAAGGTGACCGGCAGGGGGCGGGCCGCCTCCACGAGAACCCGCGTTCGCGCGACGTCGACCGTGCCGTCCGGGTCGAGCAGGCCCAGCACGACGCCGTCCGCCCCGAGCGCGCGGGCGTGGGCGATGTCGCGCCGCATGATGGCGTATTCCAGCTCCGAGTAGAGGAAGTCGCCGCCGCGCGGCCGGATCATCACGAACACGGGAATGCCCAGCCGCGCCTTGCACTCCTCGATCGTGCCCGCGCTGGGGGTCGTGCCGCCCTCGATGAGGTTGTCGCAGAGCTCGACGCGCCCGGCGCCGCCCTGCTCCGCGGCGACGGCGGAGGTCACCGAATCGACGCAGGCCTCGATGAGGATTCCCATCGCTATCTCGCGGCGGGGGCGATCGTCAGCGCCACCACCGTATCGATCTCGTCGCGGGCCGCGGCGGGGATCGTGACCCGCACGCCGCCCGCGTCCTCCGCGAACGCCGCGCGGCCCCCGTCCTTGACGAAGCGGGCGGTGGCGACCTTGCCGCCCAGGCGGGGCAGGGCCAGCGTCTCGTCCGGCCAGTCGAGGACGTGGACGTAGACCGTGTCGCCCTTGCGGGTGGTCACGCCCCAGGGCCGGGGCGGCACCGGTCCGCCGCGCGTGCCGTAGATCGACTCGCCGTAGCGGGAGAGCCACTGGCCCATCTCCCGGAGGTGCGCCTCGAACTCGGGCTGGATCTTTCCGTTGGGCATCGGGCCGACGTTCAGGAGGAAGTTGGCGTCGTTGCCGGCGGCCCGGACCAGGTAGCGCACGAGGTCGGCGGTGCTCTTGTAGCTCCGGTCGTTGAGGTTGAAGCCCCAGGCGTTGTTCATGGTCTCGCATGTCTCGAGGGGCAGGTCGCCGATCTCCGACTGGTCGTTGAAGCCGGCGGTGTTCTTGCCCGGCAGGTCCTTCTCGAACATCTGGAAGTCCTCCCCGGGGTTGGGCCGCCGGTGGTGGTTGCTGCCGACGAGGGCGGCCGGCTGCAGCCCGTGGATGAGCGCGTAGGTCTGGCCGAGCCGCCAGTCCGCCTCGGGCTTGTCCCACCAGCCGTCGAACCAGATGCCGCCGATCTCGCCGTACCCGGTGAGCAGCTCCTTGAGCTGGGCATCCATGTAGTCGAGGTAGCGGTTCCACTCTCCGCTCTCGGGCCGGCCGGCGTCGCGGCCCGTGCGGCCGCGCGGGTAGTAGTCGGGATGGTGCCAGTCGAGCTGCGAATGGTAGAAGAACAGCTTGATCCCCTGGCGGTGGCACTCGTCGGCCAGCATCTTGAGGACGTCCTTCTTGTAGGGCGTGCGGTCCACGACATCCCAGTCCGAGACCTTAGAGTCGAACATCGCGAAACCGTCGTGGTGCTTGCTGGTGATCGTGATGTAGCGCATGCCGGCGGCCTTCACGAGGGCGACCCACTGGGCGGGGTCGAACTCCGTCGGGTTGAAGAAGGCGGGCAGCTTCTCGTACTCGGCCACCCGGATCTTCCGGTTGTTCATCACCCACTCGCCGTCGCCGAGGACGCTGTAGACGCCCCAGTGGACGAACAGCCCGAAGCGCGCCTCCTGGAACCATTTCCGCGCGGCGAGGTTGGCCGGGGTGGGCTGGTAGCCGGCCTGCGCGGAGAGCGTCGCCGCGCCGAGCGCCAGGGCCAGCGCCGCGCCGAGGGCCGTCCGCCCGCGCGCCATCACGCGCGTCCTCCGGCCGCGGCCGCCGCCGCCGCCGCGGCCGCCGGGGGCGCGTCCTCGCGGTACTGGAAGAGGAGGGCGAAGATCACGAGCACCACGCCGGCCATCGCGGCGGGCACCATCCACACCCGCTGCCAGTCGTGGCCGCCGCCGGCGCGCGCGTACATGTCGACGAAGCGGCCGGAGAGGAGCGCCCCGATGTACATGCCCGCGCCGAGGGTGACGAAGGCGATGAAGCCCTGGGCGGCCGCCCGGAGGTCGCCGGGCGCCTTGCGGTCCACGTAGATCTGGCCGGTCACGAAGAAGAAGTCGTAGCAGATCCCGTGGAGCAGGATCCCGACGTAGAGCATCCACACGAGGGCCGCGTTGTCACCGAAGGCGAACAGCACGTAGCGGGCCGTCCACGCCGCCATGCCGATGAGCAGCATCTTCTTGACGCCCAGCCGGGTGAAGAAGAACGGCATCACGAGCATGAAGAAGATCTCCGACATCTGGCCGAAGGTCATCTTCCCCGCCGCGTTCTGGACGCCGATCTCGTTGAGGAAGAGGTTCGTGAAGGTGTAGTAGAACTGGAGCGGGATGCACACGAGGAAGGAGCCGAGCACGAACACCGCGAACGAGCGCTCCTTCATGAGCTTCAGGGCGTCCAGCCCCAGCACGTCGCGGATGCTCACCTTCGCGCCCCGCTTCGCGGGCGGGGTGTGGGGGAGGGCCAGCGAGTAGAGGCCCATCACCACCGACGCCGCGGCGGTGATGCGCAGCGGGGTGGCGGTGGCCTCGACGCCCAGGGTGCCGATGATGAGGCCGGCCACGATCCAGCCGATGGTCCCGAGCACCCGCACTCCCGGGAACTCCTTGCCCGGATCGTCCATCTGCCGGAACGAGAGCGAGTTCGTGAGGGCGAGGGTGGGCATGAAGCAGAGGGTGTAGAGGAGGAGCACCGGGTAGAACGCCGAGAACGTCGTGAGCGTCGACGCGTAGTACATCGCCGCCGCGCCCGCGATGTGCAGGACGGCCAGGATCTTCTCGGTGGCGAAGAAGCGGTCCGCCACCAGCCCCACGAAGAAGGGCGAGATGATGGCGGCGATGGCGGTGGTGCTGTAGGCGGATCCGATCTGCTGGCCGGGGAACTTGAGGGTCGTGCCGAGGTAGGTCGCGAGGGTGACGTACCACGAGCCCCAGACGAAGTACTCCACGAACATCATCGCCGACAGCTTCAGCCGGACCGGGGTCGTCATCAGGGCAGCTCCTTCACCCGCACGTTGCGGAACGAGACCTCGTCGGTGTGGTTCTGGAGCCCGATCATCCCCTCGAGGGCGCGGCTCCCCGTGTACGTGTTGACGACCTTCCCGTTGAGCGTCACCGTGTACTTCTGGCCGGCGGCGGCGATCTCCATGTCGTTCCACTCTCCCGGCGGCTTCTGGGGCACTTCGCTCGGGGGCTGGAAGTTGTAGATGGCCGCCGTGGAGTTCTTGGCCGGCTCGCCGCTGTAGATCTGGATCTCGTAGCCTTCGTCGATGGGGAGGCGGGGGGTGTCGTCCACGCGCGGGAAGCGCACGTACACGCCGGAGTTCGCGCTGGGCTTGCCCTGCCGGTACTCGAGCCGGAGGACGAAGTCCTTGAACCGCCGCCCGTCGAGGTACCACAAGCCCATGCCGCCCTCGGCGGTGGCGACGCCGTTTTCGACCTTGAAGCCGCCCGGGCCGACGTGCTTCCAGTCGGCGGGGGGCGGCGCGGCCTGGAGCAGCCACTTGAAGCCTTCCTCGCCGGTGGCGGCGGCCGGCCGGGCGGGCGGGGCGGCCCGGATCGTCCACGCGATGCCGTTGACGAGGTGGGTGAGGAAGCGCGGGTCGGCCCAGACCTCCTCCCGGTGGCCGAGCGCGGTGTAGAAGACGTGGCCCTTCCCGTAGTCGCGGGTCCAGGCGTTGGCGAAGTCGTGGTCGGCGCGCTTCACGCCCTGCTTCGCGAGGTCGACGCTGGAGTCGTCGAGGCTCAGCAGGACGCGGACGTTCTTCCGGTCCCAGCTCTTGAACTGGTAGATCTCGTCGGCGATCTCGAACGAGGGCCCGAGGTGCGCCACCGCGGGATGGCCCCGGGCCTCCACCTTGA
>Ga0066388_100003405_pt1 | contig 10286 bp, 8 predicted proteins | sample PanSoiMetaGPlot6_FD_64539 | JGI IMG/M metagenome (GOLD analysis project Ga0066388, IMG submission 64539) | Tropical forest soil microbial communities from Panama analyzed to predict greenhouse gas emissions - Panama Soil - Plot 6 (Hybrid Assembly) | ecosystem: Environmental > Terrestrial > Soil... | reverse complement strand
ATTCCCCGGCGGCTCGCCACGCGTCTGGTTGGCTGGTTCAGCACCATCGAGCAACCGTTCGTCCGTAATCTCTCCATCGCCATCTGGCGCTTTTTCTCTGATCTCGACCTTAGTGAGGCCAAGAAGACGCACTTCACCAGTCTGCGTGATTGTTTCATCCGCGAGCTAAAGGAGGGGGCGCGCCCCATCGATTGCGACCCTAACACGCTTGTTGCTCCGTGCGATGGCATCGTTGGATCTTGCGGCCTCATCATCGACGGCGATCTTCTGCAGGTAAAAGGCTCGCCTTATCCCTTGGAAGAACTGCTCGGTGACCGTGCGCTGGCCAAGCTCTACCACGATGGCTGCTACGTCACACTGCGCCTGACTTCTGGCATGTATCATCGCTTTCATGCTCCGTACGATTGTCACGTCGAGAGCGTGACGCACATCTGGGGCGACACGTGGAACCTCAATCCAGCTGCCCTGGCGCGGATTGAGAAGCTTTTTTGCCGCAACGAGCGGGTCGTTATTCTCACCCGCCTCGCAGCCACGGATCAACTCGTCACGCTTGTTCCCGTAGCGGCAATCCTCGTCGCCGGCATCCGCCTGCGCTTTGCCGATTTGGTGCTCGACGCGCGCAAATCCACTGACCTCCCTGACAACGTGACGTTTCGCAAAGGTGAGGAGATGGGCTGGTTCGAACATGGTTCTACCATTATCATGCTCGCACCGCGGGGCGGAATGCTATGCGAAACAATTCGGACGGGCGAAACACTTCGCATGGGCGAACCTCTTATGAGGCTGCAGTAGATTTCAGGAGGTGAAGACCCGTCTGTGCGGCTCTCAGCAGCGCGATCACTCTGAGAGTTTTCCCCGCAAGACAGTCAGTGAATACGGCGGGAGTTCGTAGAATGATGATGCTTCTCGTGTAAACCGCGCGGGCGAAAGACTGCGTCCCGGGTGACCGTTTGGTCCGTCATCCTGCCAGAGATATTGATCGCGTGAGAACTGAATCATATCGACGTCGCCAGCAAAGCTCAGTTCGCGCCGTAAATCGGAAAAGTCGAATCCTACGGTGAGGCGAGCTATGCGCTCCGGATCTTTGTTGATTGCAAGCAAGGACCACTGTTTATCGGGTCTTCGGACGGCAAAGACGCTGACAGCTGATGATGTTGACGGTTTTTTCTGCTTTATGATTACTCGAAATATGTCGTGCGTTTCGTTCATCGGCTGCATCCATTCCCTGTTAATGAGCCGGCCAGCGTGATACGCGGACAGACGATTCAATTCGTCATTGTTTGGATTCAACTGAAGCATCATGAGACTGCCCCACGAACACTTAAGCTCATCCTGGAGATAATTTGGTTCGTAGCCGTAAAGGTATGGCTTGGAGCCGCCGAGTGTTAGGAACGTTCCGACTGTATCTGCATTGAAGAGCGCGCCTTCGATGTCTACCTCGTGGCGTCCTGCAAAAACTGAATAGCCAAATTCGGTCATCAGCCAGGGAATTGCCGTCGGAACTCCATCCACGCGCAAGCTGGTCATCATTTGACCGAGACGTCCTGGAGTTTGCAACAACTGAGGCGCTGCATCTGCACAGATGTTGTCGAACGGATAAAATTCAAATGAGAAGAAATCGAAGGGGCATCCCGCACTGTGGATGTAATTCAGAAACCGGTTCATCCATGACCGATTGCCTATTGCATCCGGCCACGTGAGAAGTTGGTCGTCGAAATTTTGCAGGCTAGGTCCTCCGATCTTTAACCGCGGACTCAGCGCCGCCAGTCTGCGAGCAACTTGTGCGTAAAGCGCGGCATAATCCTCTGGTGACGCCCATTGGCCGTCAGGTTCTTCGCCAAGCTCGATGCCTTCGAGAGGATACTCTCGTTTCAACAAATAGCTGATCTCAGCGGCCGCGTTTTCCGGCGTGTCATACAAAACGCCGGTCGGCACAAGAACGGGCAGTTGATTTGTAAGTTCACTGCTCAGGACGAAATCGAGACCCGGTTGCTCGACTTTGTAATCGATGCCCTCAGCTCGATGCCAGGGATCAGTCGAGGAGACGTAGATCACCGACTGCGTATGACGATTTGGGGCGTGTCGAATGTAATCGTGAAATTCTTCGCGGCTGTTGGTATTTCCGAGCTCGATCTCGCGAATCGCAAACCCCAGTCGATCGCGAATGTCATTTGAGATTTGCGCGCTTGTTTCTGAACTCTGAGTCATCACCACGCGCACGAAGCGAACCGAAACTGACTTCGCGCACAGGCGAACAGACTCGTCGCCGCCTGATCCGCGGTTTAGTGCGCCGTTTGAAAAAAGACGCCACTCATCTTTTCGATCAGCGTGCAAATGCATCGGGTCTTCTCCACTCCAGTACTCGACTCTGTATTGCTGAGCGTACGGCGTGCCCCAATGAATCCGGACGGAATTCACCGGCTTAGCTGCACCCAGATCGATCACCACCCATTGCGAATGAGCATCGTCGGATTCGCCTGTGAAGTGAGAATCGAGATAAGGATTACTTTTCCAAAACGATTTGTCATCGCCGTCGGCGATCTTGGAATAACCGTCGTCATTTGCCTGATCGATTGTGTTTCCTCGCCGTGGCAAACGGTAGCCGTAGGACAGATTGATCGGCTCGGCGAGTGAATCGTCCGAAAGCCAATAGCCGCACTGGTGAACCGGATCGCTCCATGTGCCTCGCGGGTTCCAATGCCAAACTTCGCCGGCCAATTCAGTCCGCAGTCGATACGTCAGCGGTCCAAAGCCGGCTGATCGCATCTCACTGATGTTTCGATCCGTAAACATCCGAGCGCATTCGCCCTTTTCGTGACCATCCACGCCCGCACCCAGTGCGTTGGTTGGCACACACTGGTTTACTGGGCGATCGGCAAGCACGGCAGCTGAAACTGCAAATGGCTTCTCATCGGCACGTGCTTCTGATGCAGCTGTTACTTCGATCAGGCCGATCACGGTAAAAGAAAGTGATGCGAGGCCGCATCGCATTCCGAAAGCGCTCCGTGCTAATTTCATCAAGTCGTCAATCTCGTTTCGCGACAGCTTTAGGAGTGCGGCGCGCGCTCGCGTCGGTTTTCGCGGTCTACCGTTGCGCTTTCTCCATTTGCTTCCTGACCTGATCTTTTTCGTGGCGAACGTCTTTCAAATGACTCTGAAGCAATGGCAGCTGCGATGCTTGCGGATTCGGGTGATGGCGCAGAGTCTGATTTTTCGTACCACCCCAGTAAGAGGGTCCCGGTTTTTTCGCCTCGCCGATCTGGAGAAGCAAATTGTCTTCTTGTTTCTGAAGCTCTTCGTATCGGCTTTGGAGCGCGAGAAGCTGGTTCTGCCGACTTGCTTGTTCTGTCCGAAATTGATTCTCCTTCTGCAACACCTGCGCTTTCTGGCGCGAAGCTTCTTCTTGCTGCTTTCGGACTTGCTCGAATCCGGCACTTTGCTGCGCCGAATAATCGCCGGCTTTCTGGGGATCATAGGCGAAGCGTTCCTGAACGTCCTTGGGAAGTTCGGTGAAATAAACTTTGGAAATGCCCGACTTGCCCATTAGCACGATCCCGTCGGGTTCTACCCGGCTTACCGTGACGTCCTTATATTCCTTTCCGGTAAGTGTTTTGAAATCATCTGCCAACGCGACCGAGATGAATGACAAGCTCAGAAAGCTGAGAACTCTTAGCTGCATGTCTTTGGGTTCGATCCAACGTTTCAGTTCTCAAAATTTGGGTTTTCGATCAAGGAAATTTCCGGATCCACGCACACTAATTGTTGAGCAGCTGTAGTGCCAGGCTCGCCGCAGCACGACTCCGTCCAAACGTGCGGACGTGGCCTGCAAATGCGAACCGCCAAGATCGCAGCCTCTACAGTTCTTGCGTCGGCGATCGGCCAAATACTGGACACTTCGCCTTTTGTAGAGAACTTGCGAAATCAAATGCGCAGCCATGCAGTTTTTGTCGTAATCGTTGCAGCAATTGCATCGGGTTTTTGGTTAATCGGCTGCCGCCCGGGCGTAGCTGTCCAACAAGCCGATCCGAACGGCGCGGTTGAGCTTGTGATTCCCGAACACGGCGCTTACACCGGAGCGTTCATGGATTTTGGCGACGAGGAGGATGATGTCACGCTCGAGACGATCGAGGATTTTGAGCAGATGGTGGGCAAACACCAAGCCATCATCGCTTCGTCCAGTTATTGGGGAGAACAAAATTTTCCCGTGGGCAATCTCAATGTCATCTGGCGACACGGTTCGTTGCCGCTGGTTTTTTGGTCGCCATGGGACAAGCCGTATGCGGAGGATCACGGGCCCGACAAGTTCAGCTTGACCGAAATTCTTTCCGGCAGGTGGGACGGGTACATCGATATGTGGGCTGATGCTGCGCGGAGTTTTGGTCATCCGATGATTGTCGTGTTCGGCGTCGAAATGAATGGCACGTGGTTCCCATGGTCGGGAGCCTACTACGGCGGCGCGACATGGGACAAAGACCAAAACAACTGGAAAGGCCCGGAAACATTTCGCAAAGCATTTCGCTACGTTGTGGATCGCGTCCGGGCGCGTGGCGCTTCAAATATCAAGTGGATGTTTCACACGAACAATTACCCCTACCCGTACGAAACTTGGAACTGCGCGCCTGCTTACTATCCGGGTTCCGATTATGTCGATTGGCTCGGCCTGAGCGTTTACGGTCAGCAGTATAAGGACGAGCCGAATCCTGACATTCCTTCATTGGTGACCTGGCCGTACGAGGAAATGTCCAGGCTCGATCCGCATAAACCAATCATGATCGCCGAATGGGCGACTGGCGAGTTCCCGCATTCCGGAGAAGGCGGTGGTGTTGGCAAGGCGGAGTGGATCAGGCAGGGACTTACGCTCTTTCGCACGCGTTATCCCCGCATCAAGGCCGCGGTTTACTGGCATGAGCGCTGGCAAAACGCCGACGGTTCTTACAGCAATCTGCGTGTTAACTCTTCGGTGGAATCGCTCAGAGCTTATCGCGAAGGTGTAGCGAACCCAGATTGGCTGGGGGACTTGATTTTGAGGGTGCTGCCGAAAAAGTGATTTGTCATGTCGAGCAAAGTCGAGACATCGCCCAGCCACGCGAAGAACGAGAAAAATCTCGATCGCATAGACGAATTTGTTGGTTGGCGGCGTCTTATAGATAAAGACCGTGAAAAGGTCATGGACAACATCGCCAGCCATGAGGATTGGAAGAGTTGCTTTTCAGAAATCGGTCCCGGTCTGTTGCTTTTTGCCCGGCAATGGACGCGCTCGGCGGCCGATGCTGAAGACATTGTCCAGGAAGCTTTCGTCAAGTTCTGGCGCCGAAACCATGAGATTAGCAACCGCGCCCTGCTTTACGCCACTGTGCGCTCGATCGCGCTCGACTTTATCCGTCGCGACAAACGCCGCGCTCGACGCGAGGCCACTGTTTTCGGCGAAGCCGATCCAACCGTCGAGCCGCAGTTTGAATGGGAAGATGAGTCGCAATCGGCGCTTGCTGCGGCAGTCAACTGTTTGCCACACGACCAACGCGAGGTGCTGGTCTTGAAAATCTGGAACCAACTTACATTTACCGAGGTCGCCGGCGCTCTGGGCATTTCTCAAAATACCGCTGCGTCGCGATATCGATACGCTTTGGCTAATTTGAAGAGGAACTTGCAACCACAATGAACGATTTCTCCGAGCTTGAGAATGACTTGAAAGCGTTGCGACCAGCGCGGCCTTCGCCTGTCCTTTTTGAGCGCATCGAGGAAGCGATGGCGGAAGATCGCAAAGGGTCGGCCGAGTCAGCCGCCAGATGGAGTTGGCGATGGTTTGCCCGTCTTTGTCGTGCTTCGACGCGGCCAGCAGAGTGGAGCCGCGGCCACGGGAGCGACATTGAAGCACAGCCAGATAGAGCGAAAGAGAACGGAACGTTACTACCTTTCAGGTTTGGCATCGGCCTCGCGGCTGCAGTTGCGGCGGTTGTTCTGTTGCTGGTGCGAATCAACACCGATCCAACGCGAAACGAGGGCAAAGAGATCGCGCAAGTTCCATCCGCGTCCGAAACAAGACCGGTTTCGCCTGGCTTCTCGGGTCGGGGCCGCGTCGACGGATCGGGGCCCTCAACCAAATTCGTTCCTTCTGGCGCGACGCAGGTCATCTATAACTCTCGAGACGAGGGCTTGCAGTTTGCTGACGGCTCGAAGCAACCGTTGAGGCGCCTTCGTTATCAAACGCAACAGACGTGGCAGTGGCGAAATCCGTCCACCGGCGCTTCGCTTCGCGTCTCCTATCCGAGCGAAGAAGTCGTTCTCATTCCCGTTTCCGGCCAATGATTAACCGAATAAAACTATGAAAATGAAATTCATTATTAGCCTCGCATGTGTCGGTTTCCTGGCGATTGCAGGATTTCCTCAGACGCCACCCGCGCCGCCGCAACCACCACAACCTCCTGCTCCACCCCATCCGCCGGGCCAGCCAGGAAGTCATGAAAAAGCGCCCAAAGTTCCGGCAATATTTCTCGGCGTAGAAACATCGCAGGTGCCAACGGTGGTAAGCGAACAGCTGGGTCTCTCTAAAGGGCTTGGATTAGTCGTCGAGTACGTTGTGCCGGATAGCCCCGCTGCAACGGCAGGCATTCAACAGAACGATATTCTCAAAATGTTGAACGACCAGATTCTGATTGAACCGAGCCAATTACGAAAGCTCTTGCAAACCTTTGCTGATGGTACCGACGTGACGCTCACGCTGTTGCGCAAGGGCCAGGAACAGAAAGTCACTGTCAAACTTACAAAGAAGGAGAGACCGCAGCGTCGTTCGTGGGCTCCCGGCGACAAACATGGCTCGCACTGGGATTTTGATGACACGGGTGATCTCGGTGAGCAGATGCAAGGTTTGAAAGAACAGTTGCAAGAACAACTCGGTGCGCAGCGCGGTATGATCCGTGAAACAGTGATGAAAGCTCACGAGGCGGCGAGACGCGCGCGGGAGGACGCCCGCCGCGCCGCGCGAGAAATTCGCATTCTCAGTCAAGATCATGGCGCGCTCAAAGCTACCAGGATCGACCTGGGCAAAGCGCAAGTCGTTTTCTCCGATGATAAAGGCGAGATGAAGCTGGAAAATGTGGATGGCAAAAAAATACTCACCGCCAAAGATCCCCAGGGAAAACTGATTTTTAGTGGACCCGTCGAGACGAAAGAGGATCGGGATAAAATGCCGGCGGATGTTCGTGAGCGTTATGAAAAATTACAGCAAAATGATTTACCGGCGGTCGCGCCTGGAACAGATGCCGACGAAGAGGATGAGGATGACGATGAAGATGACGAGGCAACACAATCGACCGATACGGTCTGCGTTTCGCCCTCCATCCAATGGTGCGTGATCCAAAGCGAAGCATGGACCTCAATAACGAACGCTTGAAGCGCGCAAGCTAAGCGTTGACGTTTGTAAGGCTGAGGAGAAACTCCGTCGGGCGCCTTAATCTGGCCTCGACGGCCGCTCGGCGGAGTTTCCTTGCGCCCATATAGGCAAAATTCGCAAATCCTAATCTCTGCTAGGTGGAATGGTCGCCGCGGCGAGTCCTCAACGCGTTGGCAAGGAAAAATGCGGCTTTGTTGCCTGATCTTTGATTTCTGCTATTGGCACGACGCCATTTTCCTTGCCCCGTTAAATTCGCCTGCCTATAACGAGAGCGCGTAATGATGCGGCTCTTTTTGCTCACAGCAGTCATTGCGCTTTGTTCTCCGCTCCACGCGCAAACATCATCGCCTGCTGCTTCGCCCTCCCTCGAGCAGCGCGTTGCCGATTTGGAAGCCTACGTGAATAATTCCGGCCGCGGCGCTGATTCGGCAAACGCCCCAGTAGCATCAAACATTTCCGGTCCTGGCCCTGCCAACAATGCATGGATGATGATCTGCGCTGCGTTGGTCCTTTTTATGACATTGCCAGGACTCGCACTTTTTTATGGTGGCCTTGTCCGCGCCAAAAACGTTCTTTCCGTGCTGGCGCAGTGTCTTGGCATTGCCGGCTTGGTAACAATCCTCTGGTGGCTGGTAGGCTATTCCCTGGTTTTTTCTCATGGCTCACCCTTTATCGGAGGATTGAAGTTTGCATTTCTGCACGAAGTCGATGGGCGACCAAACGGCGACTATTCGTACTGGGTCTCGCAGAACGTCTTCGCGATGTATCAACTCATGTTTGCCATCATCACGCCCGCGCTGATTATCGGCGCAGTCGCTGAAAGGATGAAATTCGTGGCTGTGCTCGTTTTTGTCGGGGCCTGGATGTTTGTCGTTTATTTTCCGATCGCGCACATGGTCTGGGGAATCGATGGATGGATGAACGGAGTTTGGAATGCCGCGGCCAAAATCACTGCCATCGATTTTGCCGGTGGGACAGTCGTCCACATGACCTCGGGTTGGTCGGCGCTGGTCTTGTGCATTCTTCTCGGGCACCGGCTGGGATTTAGAAAAGAAATCATGGCACCGCACAGCATGGTGCTTTGCATGGTGGGAACCGGTTTGCTTTGGGTGGGCTGGTACGGTTTCAACGCAGGGAGCGCTCTCGCGCCGGACGGGATCGCAGCGAACGCGTTCGTGAGCACGACGCTTGCAACCGCTGTGGCTTCATTCACTTGGGCGATGCTTGAATATGCGCTGCGCGGCAAACCGAGTGTACTTGGATTTTGTTCCGGCGCGGTCGGGGGATTGGTCGTGATCACGCCGGCGTGCGGATTTGTCGGTCCGAACGGCGCAGTGATCATCGGAATCGCGGCGGGAATCGTTCCGTTTTTCGCGTGCACTAAGTTGAAATCGTGGCTGGGTTACGACGATGCGCTTGATACTTTTGGTGTCCACGCGGTTGGCGGAACACTGGGCGCGTTCCTCACAGGCCTGCTTGCGACTGCCCGTGTGAATCCCAATCTTTTATTAAGCGTCACCGGATCGCCTAACCCCGCCACGCAAAACGGTCTTGCAAGGATTGTAGGGCACACGCTCTGGCTGGAGCAATTAAAGGCGATTGCGATCACGATTATGTTCGCCGTGGTGGGTAGCGCAATTATCGGCGCCATTGTCAGGGGATTGATCGGATTGCGCATTGCCCCAGAAATCGAGCGACAGGGTCTCGACATCAATCAGCATGGCGAAGAGGGCTACATTACCTCGTGAACAGCAAAAGCCAGGAGACCAGAGACTACGGACCGCGAGATCGCACGAGGAGTCCTGCGGTCTGTTGTCAGTGGCCTTGTGGTCGAGTGACATGAACCAGGACAGAGAGCATTTACAGCTTTTGGCGATTTTTCATTACGTCGTCGCCGGCCTTAGCGCTCTCTTCTCTTTTTTCCCGCTGCTTTACACAACAATCGGCGCTATCTTCATATTCGCCGCGCGGCACGGAACGGCGAAACCGGGCGAAGACTTACCGCCTGAATTTCTTGGTTGGATTTTTGCTGTGCTCGGTTTGGGGTTGTTCATAATTGGGATGGCAATGGCGATTTGCATTCTCATCGCCGGACGATCGCTCGCGCTCCGAAAGCATTACTCATTCGCACTCGTAATGGCTTGCATCGAATGTCTCTTCGTTCCGTTCGGAACAATCCTTGGAGTGTTTACGATTGTTGTGCTTTCGCGCGAATCAGTGCGGGCACTGTTTGCGGCGACGCGAACGAACGGTTGAACGTCGTGGATCCATCCATCATTTCATGACATCACGGGTTGATCCGAAATCGTTTTCGGGCCGACGGCGGTCGGCTCCAAGGGCGTACTTCGATAATCAACACGCCTGAGGCGTGGAGACGCCCTGCGCTCAGGCCGTTCTCTTCGTTATCACACACCTGACAAATTCCAAAGAGGGGGCGATCCAGCCGCTTCGTTTCCGGCTTGGGCCGAATGGTCAGAACCCTTGGTCGCGAGACACTCAGCGCCCCGTCGCAGTCGATGTCCCGGATAGACTCTGCGGTCCCCCTGAATTTTGCATTTGTGCCCGATGCAGGTCCTCGGCGCTACCTTTCTTCACGTTCAAAGCGCCTGTGTCAGCGGTATCATTCTCGTCAACTTCGACCCAGCGACCGCCGATGTGACTGCCCGTCTGCGACGGCACCCAGACCATGTGTTTTCCCTTTTTTGCAACTGTGGGTGCTTGCGACACTGTTTTCAGGTCAAAATTCAGTTGTGTTGGTTGATTCGGGTGGGTTTGTGTGTTCATGATCGACGCCTTGACTGCGCCATTAACGATCAGCGAGACTCGGTAAACACCTGGCGCCAGACCGTCGGAAACGTAGCGACCGCTTCCATCAGTCTTGACGGTTTTGAACACC
>Ga0066388_100003404_pt1 | contig 10288 bp, 6 predicted proteins | sample PanSoiMetaGPlot6_FD_64539 | JGI IMG/M metagenome (GOLD analysis project Ga0066388, IMG submission 64539) | Tropical forest soil microbial communities from Panama analyzed to predict greenhouse gas emissions - Panama Soil - Plot 6 (Hybrid Assembly) | ecosystem: Environmental > Terrestrial > Soil... | reverse complement strand
GTAGGTGGGCCTTCGCTTCGTCCGCGCTCTCGTAAATATGCGGCGCAACCGAGCGTCGACTGAAGGCATCGCCCAGCTTGGTGCGTAGAAAGCCGCTCGTCGTGTAGCGAGTCGCGCCAGAGTAAAATCGATCGGAGAGATCCCCCACCATTGCCGAGTATTCGTCGACGACGTCGGGAAAAATATTGAAATTGTCATAGTTGACGATGACATGGACTTTCCTGCCAAGCGACGAAAGCATGCCTTCGACAATGCGACGAATTTCCTCAATGTCTCGGTGGTTTCGGACCACGTGACCTTCAAAATTGACGAAGAACTGATTTTGCTGTGGGTGAAGCGTGAAGCGCTCCGACAGCGGCATGCGCAATAGTTCGTCACGCAGCCCCATTGGCTCAGCCAGGAATATACGCTGATCCATGATTGCCGGATCACGGCGGATAATCGGTCGAAAATCCATCCGCGCCAGGATTTCGCGCTCGATGTCGATACCCGGAGCAACTTCGGTCAGAGCCAACCCTTCGGGGGTAAGTTCGAACACGCAACGCTCCGTCACGTAGAATACCGGCTGGCGGCGTTGCACTGCGTAGTCGCCGGAAAACGTCCTGTGTTCGACATCATGAACGAACTTGTTCACCTTGCCGTCGGTGATGATCCGCAAATGACCGTCTTCGATCGCGATCTCGAGCCGACCGGCCGTGAACGTTCCCACGAACACTACCTTTTTCGCATTTTGACTGATGTTGATAAAACCCCCGGCGCCAGCAAGACGCGGCCCGAATTTGCTCACATTCAGGTTGCCTTGCCGATCGGCCTGTGCAAGGCCTAGAAATGCCGCGTCAAGTCCGCCGCCATCGTAGAAGTCGAATTGGTAGGGCTGGTCAATGATGGCTTGCGCATTGACCGCAGCGCCGAAATTGAGGCCTCCGGCGGGCACACCGCCGATAACGCCCGGTTCGGCCGTCATCGTCATCAAATCTGCAATTTTTTCTTCGTTGGCAACGTTGGCTATGCCTTCTGGCATGCCGATGCCGAGGTTGACGACGCTGTTGGCCTTGAGTTCCAACGCCGCACGCCGCGCAATGATCTTACGTTCCGTCAATTCCATGGGCGGAATCGATCCCGTCCGCGCTCTGATTTCGCCGCTGAAGCTAGGGTCATATTGAACCGAGAACGTCTGCCAATGGTGCTCTGGCTTTGCCAGAACGACACAATCGACAAGAACGCCAGGTATTTTGACCTGTCTCGGATTGAGCGATCCGCGATCTGCTATTCGTTCGACCTGCGCGATCACTAAGCCGCCGGAGTTGCGCGCCGCCATGGCGATCGCTAGCACTTCGAGCGTGAGCGCTTCCTTTTCCATTGTGATATTGCCGTCCGGATCGGCGGTGGTACCGCGAATGATGCCGACGTTGATTGGAAAGGCGCCGTAGAAAAGAAATTCTTCACCGTTGATCTCAAGGAGCCTGACGAGTTCATCTTTGGTGCATTCATTGATCTTGCCGCCGCCGTGGCGGGGATCAGCAAACGTTCCGAGCCCAACGCGCGTGAGATGCCCGGGTCGTTTGGCTGCGATATCTCGGAAAAGGTGAGAAATTACGCCCTGTGGCAGGTTGTATGCCTCAATGCGATTGGCGATAGCGAGCTGCTGAAGCTTTGGTACGAGACCCCAGTGTCCGCCGATCACGCGTCGCACCAGTCCTTCATGCCCAAGATGGTTGAGTCCACGCTCCTTGCCATCGCCCTGGCCGGCGGCATAAACCAGCGTGAGATTGCGCGGCTTACCAGTTGCCTCAATCTCCTCGTCCTTCGACAAAAAGACGGCCTCGAGCGCCACCGCGATTTCCTCGGCGAAGCCAATGCCAACGAAACCGCCTGTCGCAACTGTGTCGCCGTCGCGAACAAGGCGAACTGCTTCTTCGGCGCTGACAATCTTGCCGCTATCGCGTGAGCGCAATGGGATAATCGGCGCTGGGTTGCTATCGGTCTGCATGGTTCGACGTCCAAAACGCCTTCATTCGGGGTACTGCCTTCTCAGTAAATGCCGGTCAAATAGAAGAACCCGATAACAACGAACACCGCTGCGGTTTTGGTCAGAGTGATGACGAAAATGTCCTTGTAAGCCTCCCTATGGGTGAGGCCGGTGACCGCGAGCAGAGTGATCACTGCGCCGTTATGCGGCAGCGTATCCATGCCGCCACTGGCCATTGATGCGACGCGGTGCAAGACTTCGAGCGGTATTTTCGCGGCCTCAGCGGCAGCAATGAAGGTATCGGACATCGCGGCAAGTGCGATGCTCATGCCTCCGGACGCCGATCCGGTGATGCCGGCAAGCACAGTCACGCTGATTGCTTCGTTAATAAGGGGGTTGGGAATCGAGCGGAGTGCGTCAGAGATCGCAGCGAAACCGGGTAGAAGGGCAATCACCCCGCCGAATCCGTATTCGGATGCCGTATTGAGGGAGGCCAGGAGAGCTCCAGCAACCGCCGCCTTGCTGCCGTCTGCAAATTTCGAAATTACGGGCCGCCAGGCAAACGCGAACACCGTCAGTATTCCGAGCAGCAACGCACCTTCCACCGCCCAGATGGCGGCCACGCTCGAGATCTGGGTGACGATCGGCTTAGCCGTGCCGAGGGTGATTTCATGCATGGTCCCATAGGCGCGCGGCACTGCGAAGGTCAGCACAAAGTTTGCTACGCCCACCACGAGCAGCGGCAGTAACGCGATCCAGGCGTTCGGCAACTTCTCGGCTTCGAATGCTTCCGGCTCGTTGCGGAGATTGGTGCCGTAGCCCTCGCCTTTCGCCTGGGCAGCGCGGCGGCGGCTCTCGATATAGGCAAGGCCGATGACAAGAATGAACAGCGCGCCGATCACGCCAAGCCACGGTGCGGCCCAGGTTGTCGTTTTGAAAAATGTCGTGGGAATGATGTTCTGAATCTGCGGTGAACCCGGCAACGAATCCATGGTGAAGGTGAATGCGCCTAGGGCGATCGTGGCAGGAATAAGCCGCTTGGGAATCCCGCTCTGCCGGAACATCTCGGCTGCGAACGGATAGACTGCGAACACCACCACGAACAAAGACACACCGCCATACGTCAGGATAGCGCAGACGACGACAATCGACAGAATTGCCCGCCCGCGGCCCAACAGCCCTATCACAGCGGCCACGATCGCCTTGGAAAATCCCGACAGCTCGATCACTTTTCCGAAAACCGCACCGAGCATGAACACCGGAAAATAGTTCTTGAGGAAGCCGACCGTCTTCTCCATGAAGACGCTGGAGAACATCGGGGCGACCAGCGCAGGATCGGTCAGAAGGACGGCGCCGAGCGCGGCGACCGGAGCGAACAGGATCACGCTGTAGCCGCGGTAGGCTACGAGCATGAGAAACGCCAGAGCACCCAACACAATCAAAAAGCTCATGACTGTTTCTTCCGTTATTGTCCGGCCGCCGCGGGCGTTGCCGCGGCTCCGGGAGAGACTCAGGCCGTTGATGTGAAAATCGTCAGCCGCTCACGTTCAAGCTCTTCAATGACCTTTGCGTTATGTCTGACCGCCTCGCTCAACAAATCCCGGATCGAAACAACGCCAATCACCCGGCCATGGTCCACCACCGGCAGGTGACGAATGCCGTGCTGATGCATCAGCCGCAGGCAGTCGGCGAACGTGTGATCAGCATCTATCGTGACGACGTTGCGAACCATGATGTCCGCGACGGACGTCGATTCCGGAGATTTTTTGGCGAGAAGGACACGCCGCGCGCAGTCTCGTTCGGATAAAACACCGGCCAAGGTGTCCCGCTCCATCACCACGACAAGGCCGATATCCTTTTCGGCCATGATCTGCAGTGCCGTAAGAACACTGTCGGTGGGAGCGACCGTCCACAAAGCTGTGGGCTTCGATGCAAGAATCAGGCGCAGCGATCGATAGGCCAATATTTCTTCAGGCCGTCTGAGCGGGTTCTCCATAGACGTCGCCTCCGAAAAACAATCATCGTTGCCCGCAAAGGTGACGCTTTGACTTAAGTCAACCTTGTGCAGTGCGACAAGCGTAGGATTTTGATACGCTCTAAGCCATGGAGCGGATGACCAAAGTTATTTTCGATCGTCGGTCGGTTACCAAACGGCCGACCGCATTACCTCCGATGCAAGAATTCGAGAGCTTCAATGTGGCTGGCCACGCATGGCGTGACGAAACGTTTAGAGGAGGGCCAGCATGAGTGACGGAACGCCCGAGCCGCAACAACCCTTTTTCAATTTGAACGCTTATAGCCCCGCCGAGATTCAGGATTCGGTCGAAAAGGTGGGGGTCAAAAAGGCAACTTTGCCATTTTTGCCCAGCTTCATGTTGTCAGTCATGGCGGGCGGCAGCATCGGCCTCGGTGCGCTTTACTACACCATCGTCGCGAGCGACGCAGACTTGAGTTTTGCCACCATTCGCGTGGTCGGTGGCCTGGTATTCTCGCTAGGTCTGGCGCTCGTGCTGGTAGGTGGCGCCGAGTTGTTCACAGGCAACAATCTCATCGTGATGGCGTGGGCAAGCGGCAAAATTTCCACCAGGCAGGTATTGCGTAACTGGATGATCGTTTACTGCGGCAATTTTGTCGGCAGCATTGGCCTCGTGATCTTGGTCCTATTCTCACATCACCTCGACATGAACGGCGGCCGCATCGGGTTGTCGATATTGAATACGGCCGTTGCAAAGATCAGTCCAGACATCGTGACGCTGTTCTTCAAGGGCATCCTGTGCAATCTGCTTGTGTGCCTGGGTGTTTGGCTTGCCTATGCGGGCCGTTCGGTGACTGACAAGATCGTTGGGCTGATACTGCCTGTCTCGGCTTTCGTGGCAGCCGGCTTCGAACACTGCATTGCCAACATGTATTTTCTGCCGATGGCCTGGCTGCTCACCGAAATCGGCAAGGTCCCGCCTGGTTTCGACGCCTCGGTCATTACGATACCCGGCGTCCTCCACAACCTCGTGCCGGTCACGCTCGGCAATATCGTTGGCGGCGCGGGTTTTGTCGGCCTCGCCTATTGGATCATCTATCGCAAAGGACTCGGCGGGTCCCTCGCGGGGAAGTGACGAAACGCGAGTTCACCCGCCGCCGGCTGCTCCTGCACCTACGAGGAGACCGACAATCTGCACTGCAATGACTTTTACGATAGTCATTGACGGAAAGATCATGGCGTATCCTATGTCGGGTCGCTCGGTCGGTGCCATCTTGGTCGAGTAGACGAGAATGGCCGGATTTCCGGTTGCACCCGAGGCCACGCCAACCAGGTCATCATAGGGAATCTTGAGGAGGTAGTGGCCAACGAGTAGGACAATCAGCACGGTGGTCAGGAGGACGGCGATGCCTATAAAGAGCATCGTGAACCCGGACTCCGAAACAGTACGAACAAAGGGCTGACCTGCATTCACGCCCACTGTGGCCAGGAACATCGCGAGGCCGAAATTCCGAAGCACGATGTTTGCCGGCAGCGGCATAGTCCACAGCATCGGCCCGGTCCGGCGCAGCTTGCCGAGGATGAGGGCGACGATTAACGGCCCGCCGCCGATGCCGAGCGTAACGGTGCCAACCCCGGGAATTGGAATTGGGATAAGGCCGAGCAGCACGCCAAGGACCATGCCAATCCCGAGGGAAACGTAGCTGAATTCGGCCGCCGCCTTTACCGTGTCGCCGAAATACTTCCTGATGTCTTCTCTCCGATCGGGCGGCATCAGCACGCCGACACGATCACCGAATTCCAGCATCAGATCGGGCGTCGGCACGAGGTCGGCGTCATAGCGCCTGACGTGCAGCAGATGAGACGGGAAGCCGGCGGGCATCGGAAGACGGGAGAGCGGTACGCCTACCACATTGGCTTTCCCGACGAAGACCCGGATGTAGTCGAGGTCGGCGCGGTCCTTGGCCAGGCGGCCGGGCTCCAATTTTCCCAGGCGCGCGGCGGCCTCCGCGATCGCCTCCTCACGCTCGGCGACGACCAGGATCGCATCTCCCGAGGCCAACGCAATGTCGGGTGTGGGAACAACGTTTTGGCCACTCTTGCGGACCATTGTCACCTGCGCGCCGCTGGGCAGCTGTTTCTCAATATCTTCAAGTTTTTGGCCGGAAAATTTCTCTCCGATGGAGATCTCACCCATATGGAAACGCTGAGCCTTCGGCGGAAACTTCGGTTTCACCATTTGCGTCATGAAATAGATGCACAAAATTGGGCCGATGACACCGAAGGGATACGCGATCGAATATCCGATCGATGGATCTTTGTTGTTCATGGTTTCGAGTGCCGCCTGCAGGGTGGCCGTGCTTGTCATCGACCCGGCGTAGATGCCGAGGGTGTGACCGAGCTTGATCCCATACATGTGGCCAAAACCAAGCGCGACGACTAGGCCCGCGACGCATGCAATCAACGCCAGCAAGTTGTACGTTCGACCTACGCCGCGCATGCCCTCAAAAAACTGCCGCCCATACAAAATCCCGATGCCATAAAGGAACATGATCAGGCCGGTTAGGCCGATGGGCCCGATGATCTGCGCCTTCGGTGCAAATGCGCCAAGCGCGAGACCGACGAACAGGACCGCCCCGACACCGAGCGAAAATCCGCCGATGCTGATTTGCCCGACCAGGTAACCCAAGCCGATGGCGAGGAACGCTGTCAGAATGGGTTGAGTCTCAATAATGTGGCGAGCGAGGTCTATCATGGCGAAATCTCCTCGAGATCAGGCGGCGCTGATCTGCATAAACCAGGTCAACGGGCGCGGCAGCCCGCGGCGCGAAACTGCTCCAACACTCGCTTGACCAGTTCAGGCGTCGGCGTGGGTGTGTCTGCGCATTTGTATTCGAGGTTCATCGCCTTCCACTTGAATGCGCCCATCTGGTGGAAAGGCTGAACCTCGACCCACTCGACATTTTTCATCGGCGCGACAAATTTGGCGATGCCCTCGACATTCGCAGGATCGTCGGTCTGGCCTGGCACTAGCGTGAAACGCACCCAGGCTGGCTTGCCTATCGAGGCGAGGCGTTCGGCAAATCGCAGAGTAGGGGCGAGGTCGCGACCCGTGACCTTTCGATAGGTGTCGGGGTTCGAGCTTTTGATGTCGAGCAGAATCAGGTCGACTACGGACAGGAATGACGCATCGGCGCGGTCTCCCAAAAAACCCGACGTTTCGATAGCCGTGTGCAGGCCCATCTTTTTTGCGCCCGCAAAGATCCGTTTGGTGAAGGCAAGCTGCACCATGGGCTCGCCGCCAGAGATGGTCAGTCCGCCGCCAAGCGCGCGGATCGCAGACGCAAAGCCTTGAAGGCGATCGAGCACCTGCTGTGCGGAAACGTAAGTGCCATCCTTGAGATGCCAGGTGTCCGGGTTGTGGCAATACGTGCAGCGTAGCAGACAACCCGACATGAATAGCACGACACGCAGACCGGGTCCGTCGTAACGGGACGACGTTTCGTAGGAGTGGCAGTAGCCGAAGGCACCTTTGCCGTCATCCTGAAACTTATCTTCATCCGGCGCGTCGGGAGAAATACCGACGCGCAGGTCATGCCGGCTGCCTGCCTCTAGCGTATGCAGCTCTGACATCACGCGCCTCCACCTCAGATCTGGCCATGGAACGTGCGGCTGATGACATCCCTCTGTTGTTCAGGGGTCAGACGGACGAAATTCACGGCATAGCCAGACACGCGGATCGTGAGTTGCGGGTACTTGTCCGGGTTCTTCATCGCGTCCTCGAGCGTGTCCTTGTCGATGACGTTCAGGTTCATGTGGAATCCGCCGTGATCGAAGTAGACGTCAAATGCCTTCGTCGCTTCGTCAACAAGCTGCTTTTCAGACAGATGCGCTTTTTGCGGCGCAACAGACACGGTGTAGCTGATGCCGTCCTGCGAGTCCTTGTACGGAAGCTTCGCGACCGACAGGCAAGATGCAAGCCAGCCGTGGCTGTCGCGGCCATGCATCGGGTTCGCTCCGGGGCCGAAAGGCTCGCCTTTTCTGCGTCCGTCCGGCGTATTGCCGGTCGCCTTGCCGTAGACGACGTTCGAGGTGATCGTCAGCACGCTTTGGGTGTGCACTGCATTCCGGTAGGTCGGATGCTTGCGGATCTTTCCCATGAAGCTTGTGACGATGTCGGACGCGATCTTGTCGACCCGGTCGTCATTGTTGCCGAACTGCGGCGTCGCCGTATTGCCCTCGTTCTGGTAGTCGACGATAAGCCCGGTCGCGTCGCGGTTGACGCGCATCTTTCCGTACTTGATGGCGCTCAGGCTGTCAGCGACCACCGACAGCCCCGCGATGCCGAATGCCATCGTCCGCAGAATGTCGCGGTCGTGCAGCGCCATTTCGAGACGTTCATAAAAGTACTTGTCATGCATGTAATGGATGCAGTTCATCGCGTGCACATAAGTGCGCGCGAGCCACTCCATCGTGTTGTCGAACTTTGCCATCACGTCGTCATAGTCAAGGAAGTCGCCGGTTACCGCCGGCGTCTGCGGCGCAACCTGCTCGCCGGAAATCTCGTCGCGTCCGCCATTGATGGCATAAAGAAGCGCCTTGGCGAGGTTCACGCGCGCGCCAAAGAACTGCATCTGCTTGCCGAGGCGCATCGCCGAGACACAACATGCGATGCCGTAATCGTCGCCCCAGAATGGGCGCATCAGATCATCGTTTTCATACTGCAGCGATGAGGTGTCGCGGCTGACCTTCACGCAATAGCGCTTGAAATTCTCCGGCATGTGTTGCGACCAGAGAACCGTGATATTCGGCTCGGGCGCCGGGCCAAGGTTGTAAAGCGTATGCAGCATGCGGTAGCTGCTCTTGGTGACCAGCGCACGACCGTCGAGATCCATGCCGCCGACGCATTCGGTCGCCCAGTAGGGGTCGCCGCTGAAAAGCGCGTCGTACTCGGGCGTGCGGAGGAAGCGCACGATACGCAGCTTTTGAACGAGCTGGTCCCACAACTCCTGCGCACCTGCCTCATCAAGCGTACCTTCCTTCAGGTCGCGTTCGATGTAGATGTCGAGGAAGCTGGAAATGCGCCCGATCGACATGGCGGCGCCATTCGCCTCCTTGATGGCGCCGAGATAGGCGAGGTAGGTCCACTGGAAGGCCTCCTGGGCATTGCTCGCCGGTTGCGAGATGTCGCAGTTGTAGAGCTTCGCCATCGCGGCAAGATCTTTCAGGGCGCGCATCTGCTCGGCCAGCTCTTCGCGGACCCGGATGACCTCGTCCGTCGGCCACATGTCATCCATCTGCGCGCGTTCTTCTTGCTTGACCTCGAGCAGCCGGTCGACTCCATAGAGCGCCACGCGCCGGTAGTCGCCGATGATGCGGCCGCGCCCGTAGGCGTCTGGCAGGCCGGTGATGATGCCGGACTTGCGGCATTTCATGATTTCGGGCGTGTACGCATCGAACACGCCGTCGTTGTGCGATTTGCGGTACTTGGTGAACGCTTCGTGCACCTGCGGATCGGCTGCGAAGCCGGCCGCCTTGAGGCCTGCCTCGACCATGCGCAGGCCCCCGAATGGAAAGATGGCGCGCTTGAACGGCTCGTCAGTCTGCAGGCCGACAATCACCTCATTGTCGCGGTCGATATAACCGGCCTTGTGCGCCAGCACCGTCGACGGATTCTTCGCATCGACGGCGAGCACGCCCTTCTTGCGCTCGTCCTGGAAGTACGGCTGGAGCTTTGCCCAGACCGCTTTTGTGCGTTTCGAAGCTCCGGCGAGAAATTTTTCATCGCCTGCATATGGGGTAACGTTACGAACGATGAAATCGCGGACGTCGATGGAAGTGCACCAATCGCCTTTTCGGAAACCGCGCCAGCTATCCTGATCTTTGGTTTCTTTCTTAAGAGCCGCACTCCCTTTCATGGCATTTCTCCTAGAATCTCGATTTGTCTATTTTCTATGCATTGGCTCGAGCATACAGTCCGAGTGACGATGCTAAATGCGCGGCACTCGCCCTCATTGATTTAAGTCAACCTGTGAGTATGCCGCCGTTGGGGGCGACCAATCTCTTTTGCAGAAACAGAGTTCCGCAACAGGGCTGCTCACCCCTTGAAAACGCCCGCCGTTGATCTAGGTCAAAGCGTCGTCCGTCCGCATATTTCTAATGGAACGTCAGGGCACACCGGTTGGTGGCACTATCGTGACACCGGCCAATAGGAAGTTTCCGGAGGTGGCATGCGTGAACAAGACGTAATCGACATTGCCCCGCTCAGCGCAGGTGCGCCTGCTCCCGGCTCCAAATACGACCGGTTGATCAGCAGGGCGAAAGAGGCAAAGCCTCCAGTCACG
>Ga0066388_100003402_pt1 | contig 10291 bp, 2 predicted proteins | sample PanSoiMetaGPlot6_FD_64539 | JGI IMG/M metagenome (GOLD analysis project Ga0066388, IMG submission 64539) | Tropical forest soil microbial communities from Panama analyzed to predict greenhouse gas emissions - Panama Soil - Plot 6 (Hybrid Assembly) | ecosystem: Environmental > Terrestrial > Soil... | reverse complement strand
AGGGCCACATTTCCCCACGGTTTGCGGTGAGCGAGTTCCTGCAAGCGAGTCAGCACTTCCGGAGGTGCCAAGACTGTCGATGGCTGAGAGCCCTCGGTATCGGCTAGAAGATAAACCGTTACCGCCTCCGGCTCGGCAGCAATGGCGAAGCCAACAGCGGCAACCAAGAGAACGCACGGGAGGATCTGAATGGAGGAGCCGGTTCGCCGACCCGATCGCGGTCGTGTGACAATCGTGGCATCGTCGCGGACCGCGCGCGGCCGCGGGATTGCGTAGAGAAGGGCAACCACCAGCCCCGCCAGCAGCGGTCCACGACCCAAATCCCGCAAGGCGGGCGGGAGAAGGGCCGCCGCGGACCCGGCAATCGCCAGCCAGATGGCCAGCGTAATGGCATCCCGGCGGACGGTACTTTTACCTCGCAGAAGCGCGGCCGCCGCGAGTACCAGTCCGAGTAGCGCGCCGAGCGCGGAGATAGACTCGGCGCGGACGGCCCGGAGGTCCGGCTGGTCGGTATGCGCCTCCCACACCGTCCAGCCCGGCGCGGTCGTCTGCAAAACTGAACTCGAACCGCTCGGCGCCGGCGGCGGCGCGCTGAGCCACTCATCGGCGGCGACAAACCGCCCCGACGCATCGGCGCCGCGCGCAGAGGCTTCGCGCAATGCGTTGCCGATCGTCGCCGGAAATGGGACGTCCTCCCCGGTGGCCTCAATACGCCAGACACTTTCCTGCCGCGGTGTGGTCAGCACAAGCCCACCCCGGAATGGCACGGCCACCAGACCGAGCGGCTCCCAGAATGGGGTGGAGGATGGCGCACGCGTAACAGGCGCGCCGGCGTCGACGCCCGCTTCGGCGAGCCCAGATCGATCGAGTATCGGCCGTTCCGCGGAAATCCGGCCGAGCGCCTGCGCGAACGTTTGATCTGTCTCCCGGTCCGGAGGGCTACTCCGCGGCGCTCGCGGCGATGACGGCTGAGGTCCACGGACATTCTCATTCGTTTGAATGAGCGATGAGAGAGGCCGTGCAATCGGAGTGGGGATCGCGATGGAGCCACTTGCCGGGGAGGGCCCCGGCAGCAGTGTCAGTTCGCCTTGTGCCAAGGGTACGAGCCCAGGCGCGAGTCGCCACCAGCGGGTTACGTCGGGAGTGGAAAATGGCAAGACGGGGGCGGGGCTCGTCAGTCGATCCGCGAAACTCCAGCGCTCGGCAGGAAACGTGTAGAGAACCTCAACTTCGTGCCAGGCCAAGCCGGCGGGCACTGGAAACGAACAGATGACGGCAGCAGGCATCGTCTCGACGCGAACCATTCCCGTCGGGGCGGAACGGCCTGCCACGATCACATCGAGCACCTCAGCTCCCGCAGGCAGGCTCACCGGGAAGTTCCCACTCGCCCAACCGCTGAGCCGGAAGCGGTAGTGGCACCGTAGCGGCCCGGCACCATCGGCTGACGTCGACAGTTGCACGCCATCGGCCTTGGCGGTTGTCTCCATCGGCTCCACAGCCCTCGGCACCAGGTGGAGAACGACCGGCCCATCGCCATATCGGAATCGTTTGACTGCGGGCATTCCTGGGGCGGCGCGGTCCGCTACCAGACCGGTGGCCTCCCACCCGGGCTCCAGGCCGGCAGGCGCGTGCAGAGTGACGCTTCCCTCGCTGTGTTCGGCCCCAACCACCACGGGAAGTGATAGGTCGATCGGCCAAATGGGCTCGGCCAGCCATGCAAGGGCGGCGCTGGATGCCGCTACGGCTAGCATCGTTGGTGCCCGGCGTCGCGGTCGCATTCCGTTGTGTGGCGATGGTTCGTAGGTCGATTCCAGGCCAACAGGCTCTTCGAGCGGCCGGGCAAAAGTCAGGCGCCACCACATGCCCCCGTAATCTTGGGATGCCCGCACGGCCCGCACGGCCGCATCAAGAGTCGAGCGCGTGCCGAGTAAGCCGACCAGCGACATTGCCTCGCCCAGAGGGATCGGTTGCGCCTGGGCGACAAGGTTGGGGCCCTCGAACGTGCGCCAGTCCGAAGACGTCGCGAGGGGGAGCGGCGACCAAAGGAGCAATGAAGGGACAACACCACCCTGCGGGCGCACGTGCAGGCGGGTGCGTGCGCGCGCTCCACCATTGGTGAGGAAGACATCACTCTCGGCGCGGACCACGGGTCGGGCCGCCCGCGGCCGCAGGTGTAGTGCGCCAGCCGGCGGCTGGCCGTGGAAGCCGTATGCCCATACCACATCCGAGCCTTCGTGGCGGGCCGCGCCGGGCGCAGCGACTTCCGACTCGCGCGGAGGTGCTGAGACACTGGCCTGAAAAGCAGAGCTGGCGCGTATCGTTAGGTTTCCTTCGCGCTGCTGCGCGCCGATTGGCACCAGGTCAGGAAACGGCAACACCTGCCGAGCATCGCCGGCGAAGCGCGGCCCGGCACTCCGGAGGCGAATGCTCACTGAGCATGGCTGGCCCAACGCCAGTGGGCGAGGAAATTCCAGCAACAACGTCGATGCGGGTTGGCCTGGATATGGCGTGACCAGCGGCGTCAGATCCCGGGGCGTGGCCTCGATTTGTTCCACTTCCCAGGCCGGGTCGGGCAGGTGCAGTCGTAACTGCGCCAAGGGGCCGCGAGTCACCTCAAGCTGCAGCGCGGCAGCAAGCGTCGAACGATCGGGATGAACGGACCATTCGAGCTGCTCGCGAACTTGGAACTCGCCGGTGCGCGCGCGGACGATGGCCCGAGGACGCTGGGGCGCCCCCCCGTCGGCCACAAGTGTACTCTGCAGCGTCAGGGTCTGTGCCCGGTCCGCGGCGATTTCGCGCCGGATCAGGCGGAAACTGCCGGCTCGCCAGTCGCCCAGGTCCAGATCAGGCGCGATGTGTAATTCCAGCGTTTCGCCGCGCGAGATTCCGCCCACGACGGTCATACCTGGGCAGAGCCACACTTCGCCAGCCGCTGGCAGGGGTGCCACGGCCGAAATCTCCACGCGGCCACCTTGAGTGGGCTCGCTGAATTGGACGACCAGCCGCTTGTGGCCAGCCGGCTTTGGGAGTTCCTGCTCCTTCCAACCTCCGAGGTTGTTGACATCCACGTCGCTCACGGTGAGGGCGGCATCGTATTCGAAAGCCAGTTCGGTGACGGATTCGCGCAGCACCTCGAGCTCGAACTCAAACTTGGACCGGACCAGCCCCGAGGCCAACTCCTGGCGGTTCGTGAGACGCGTGCGCGGCAATGGCTGGAGGCGCTTCGAACCCGGCAGACTGCGCAGATCTATATCCAGCCGGGACAAACCCCCGAAGGCGAGGCTCCACGTGCGCAGTGGCTCATCAGCACCCGTCGAGCCGACGACCAGCGCCTCCGCCTGCGCGGGGACCGGAATGAATTCCTTGGGTAATTCCAGGTCCAATGTCGCGATGGCGGTGGGGGGCACGGAGATATTGCAGGTCAAGCCCCCCGGTTGAGGCACGCTGCGGGCGGACCACTCGAGCACCAATGAACGCTCGCCGGGCTCAACGAGTAACATCAGCCGCCCGGCGGCACGAGGGTCCAGCAGCCCCAACAGCGCGGGCTTGCCATCGGACCATCGAGCCTGCCGCAGCGCAATCTGGAGTGGTTCCAAGTTGAGCAAGGCAGGCTCTTTGCCGTCGTAGGCAATTCTCCACTCCGCCGTGCCGACGAGGGCCGCGGCCCCGGCGCCGTTCTGAAGGCGCGCGCGGTAGTGCGCCTCAATCAGTCTCGGCACGGCCGAATCCGCTTGAGCTTGTGTTGCATTGCGGACCAATGCTTCGAAGTCTTCGCGCGGCAAGCGAACGAGCGCGCCTTCCTTGGCCTTTTTCAGCGCCGCGGCAATGTCATCCGTTGACAGCAAGATGCGGCGAATTGGAAAAGGATCGTCAGATGGCGCGCCTCGCTTCGTTGGAGCGGACGACTCCCCCGCCTGCACCGCCCACAGGAGTCCCACTGCGCATAGTCCCGCCAGGACGGCAGAGACGCCGCTTCGGGTGAAAGTCGCCGATCGAGTGGGGCTCACCATGGGTCGCTTCGGAGCGGCCGCCTCCATGGCTTTCAACGAAAGACGCCCGAGGAAAACTGATTCCCCGTGGCACTCATGACGAGGACGAAGGGGCCCACGGCTCCGGATGCGCGGGTGCGTCGATCGTCGAAGTTTCGCGATGCACTGGCGGCACGGATGGAGGAGCGGTCAGTGGCGGACGCAGGCTACTGCCCGTCCGCGCCAGCGAAGAGCTGGTGCTTCGCGAGAATGCCGGCATGTGCTCCAGCCGCCAGCGGTAATGCCACTGCAAGTAACGTTGTGATCCCAACACAATCGCCAACACCGCTAATCCGGGTAGCATTGCCGCGAGTATTTGCCCAGCGGGCTGCGGCCAAGCGGAAGCGCCTAGCGCCGCCACTCCAGCGATGCCGAGCAGGACCAGTACCGCGTCGCGCCGCCATAGCCGACTGACGAATAGACCGATCAAAAATGCTGCCACCGATACTACAACGAGCAGCGGCGTCCGCGGCACCAGGTAGAGAGGCAGGATATTGAGGCCGTCCTGGCGTGCTGCAACTGTGGTGTCGCTCATCTGCCAGTTTGCCGACTCCTCGCTCGCCGACTCTTGGCCATTGAGGAACCACGCCTCAAGTTCCCCCACTGAGCGCGCGGTTTGCGGGCTCGGAAAGAGGTGGCGCCAACCCCAACGCTCCTCGAGAACAGCGGTACCACTAAACAACAGCGGTATTGAGCCCGGTGAGAGGGCCACTTCCCAACGGGTAGCCGCCACCGCGATGCCGCTGCCTGGTGCGGGCAGCGGCGGTGTCAGTTCTGTTCGCAGTCCACCGGCCGGGAGTTGGTATTGCACTTCCACCACCACCGGGCGTCGCGGCCGCCAGGTCGGCAGTGCTATGGGCAGGAAGAGCCGTCCATCGTCGCTGCGGACTCTGTCAGGCACGTCGGTCGGCTTGCCGTTCAGAGATACCTCAGCCGCGGCCGCTGCTTGTGGAAGTACCAGCTCCATCGTTGAGGTCTTCCACCGGCGCACGTAAAACCGCGCCCGGTAGCGATGATTCCCATCCCCCGCCTGCACCTGAATGAGGGCCCGATCAACCCAGGACGTGGCTCCCCCATAGCGCTCTTCAGTGTTGCTCAATCGCACAGGCAGCGCTAGCTGATTGCCACTTGCTTGCAGTACCAGCACGGGCAGGCTGTCGCGCTCGGGCACCAGCTCGGGAGGCAAAACCTGCCAGGGACCATCCGCCCCGACCGGCACACCTCGATTTGGAACGGCCATGGGATCGCGCCAGAAGCGCACACGCGATTCCACTTGGGCAGCACCATCGAGCCAGATGAGGGGGACAACCTCCGGCAAGGCATCGCCTCGGGCGTGCGCCAGCGGTCGGTCGAATGCATAGCTCAGTTTCAGGTTGAATTCGCGACCGGCGTCGGCGGGCAGAGCGACGAGCCACTCGCCCGGCGCCGCGGGCTCGATGCTCCCCGGCGTTGCCACCAGGTTCCGTATCCCATCCGACCCGCGCAGACGCAGCCGGGTCGGCATTCGCCCCGAGATCGAGCCGCGCATTTGCAAGTTTACACGCCCTTGGGCGCTACCCAGGGTGACGTCAGCTACCGTGTCAACGCGCACTTCCGGCTGCTGCGGCCGCCAGTTCAGATCGACTTCACCCAGCGCACGATTGGCCCGCGCGCTGAGACCGCTTCCCCGCGGCTCAAGCGGCAGCGCCCAAGTCGAAGCACGGTTCGTTTCCCATTCGCGCACGCTGCCGCGCACGTCGAACCCCTCGGGGACGGCCACCATAACTTGGCTGTCGTGATCGAAGGCGCCTAACACCCGCGGGAGCGCCAAAGTCGCTTCGTGGGCATCGCCGGCTTGCGGATAGAGGCCCTCAAGCATCACCGTGAAATCGCGGCGCCGCGGGCTCGCCAATCGCATCTGGATGACCCGCCGCCCCGGGCCCGCATCGCGCACCGGCACAACTCCCTCGACCTCGTCGGGGGGCGAGCCGACCAGGTTCTGCAGGTCGGCGGGCACTTCGAGCTCCAGGCGGTCGGCCTCGGTGTAGAACGGCTTGACCTCAATCGTGGTGCGCAACCGCCAACCTCCTTCGGCGAGCTGCAGTTGATGCTGCATCTGTGTGTACAAAGTGCCCGCCATGGGGCGGATGTCCAGCTCCAATGGTGGGCCGGGAAGGTTGTTCGGGCCCGGGGGCAACGACTGGTAGCGAAACACGGCTCCGCGGGTCGGCTCGTCACCGGACTCTTGACGTCGTGTATCTCCCTTGGGAATAGTGGTCGCGCGGATTTGGGGAGGCGTCAAGATGTGCACAGTCCCCGACTGTTGCTGCACATCGAGCGCCGCGATTGGGCCGACGGGGAAGGTCCCGCGCGCACCCTTCGCATCCGACGTGCGCGGCCGCGGCGTGCGGGCGCTAATGGCCACCACAAGGTCGGCGGGCATCGCTTCCTTGAACTGCAGCTTCCAAACCGGCAGCTGATTCGAGTCGGGCCGGACCAGTGTGGGCGCCTGATCGTAGGGAAGTTCGACCGGCTTCGCCTGCGGGTCGCCGGTCGGGGGCGGAGGCTTACCGACCGATACTTCTGCCGTGGCTGGGGCGACGAACTTCCACTCTTTCGCTGTACCCTTCAGCCGCAGCCGGGCTTCGGTCTGCACTTCTCCCTCGGTAATCGATACCGTAATGTCCGCCTCGGCGGATCGCGGGCCCTGAGCCGGAGTCGGCTGGGCGGGATCTTCCCAGGAAACCTCCAATGAGGTGACCGGGCCCAGCGCCTCGCCGCCCTGACCCGGTGTCAAGCGCGCGGAATCAACACGCCGGACCTCCGGCACCGCGGCCGCTGCGGATCCGACCTCACGGCGACCAATGCTGACGCGCTTGACCTGGGGCGGCGCGGCGAATGTCAACGTCGTGATCGGTGCACCGGGTAGGCCGATCTCAAACCCGCGCTCCGTCCCTTTCGAGCCTCGGGTGACCACGGGCGTTTCCAGCTCCAGACGGAGCGTATGCTCGCCCGGCGCGTCAACCCATACGTTCAACCCGCTTTCACCGGGTGGCAGCAGCTGCGGCAACTTCCCATCGTCCAGCTGCGCCTTGACTGCGGCAGCCTTTTGACACCCCAGCGCGACGGCGCTCTGCGGCTGAGTCGTTTTGAATTTGAAGACGGCCTTCAGCCGCACGACAGCCTGCCCGCCACGGTGCTCGACGAGCCCATCCAACTCGCACGCGCTCGGAGCAGCCGCCTTTTCGGGCGCGATTTGCTTCTTCAGCCGCTCGATCTGGTCGAGGAGATCCTTGTAACGTTCGGGCGTCAGGAGGAAACCATTTCCCGTTTGGATCACTTCGTTAGTCTTGTCCGTACCACTGATGGGGGTACCGGAAGGAGCCTTGATCGCAGGGCTGGGGGCTTTTGCCTTTTCGTCGGGCCTGGTGGTGCTCTGCCCCTGCTCGCCCTTAGCCGAGGGTTGCGCTGGAGCGGGCAGCGCAGCCAGTCCGGCAAAGGCCGCGGCAACCAGCATGACACACAGCATGCGGAACGCGGGACGCAGTCGGCCGGATTGAGGAGAGGTTTCGCGCATGAGTCTGGTATGGTGCCGGCAGCAACCTCCGGACGCAGGTAGCCGAACGGCTTCACCAGTTTCTCCACTATAACGGAGGGCGAGGGGGGGACAGAACGGACTTTCCGGTTTCCCGCGCGCGGCGGGACGATCTTCGCGGTCTGGACGGATTGGAACGGTCGTGCGAGTTAGCCGGAAGGTGAGGCGCCCAATTGGCGGTGCATTTGCGTGAGAATTGTACTGGACAACCTTCTAACCTTCGGGTAAACAAAGGCGCAGCCCCGAGGAAAGGGCGGGTCGGGGGCCGAAAACGCTTGCCAGCTTCGGTAGAATGTTCTCAAATAGCATTACCGCGTCCGACTAGCTCGCCCATCGTCGGCCGGCCACCCTCCAGGCCGGCTTAATCGTGGCCACGCGGCCACGATTGCGCTCCGAGCGACGGATAGTCCCAATCGATGGTCAGCTCACTGGGCCATCCCTCAGCCCGATGCTCGGGCTGGTGCGGTACGGCGATTGCTGGAGTGTTCCCCCGTGCGACGGGTTGCCCTCACCCAAGCGTTGCTTGCGGCAAGTTGAGTTCACCCGCGGCCCGGTGGGCTGCGGCCCCTTTAGTTAGTAGAGAGTAAGGACGATCGAAAAGCGGCAAAGGAAGGCCGGGCGCCGCCCGCGGCGGGTTCCGCCGTTATTGTCATCGGGCGTACCCGGACCGCTATCCTCGACGGTCGAGGTGACCGTGGCTCCACTTTGACAGTATCTTCCATGCGCAATGACGCTCGAGCCGCCGCATTTCTGCGGCCCGGGTGCCGTGCGCAAACTCCGGAAATGGACCAATGACGTCGGAAACAGTCTCCATCCAAGGCGTGCTCGAACTGCACCCCAAAGGCTACGGCTTCTTGCGCAATCCGGCGCGACATTATGCGGCGGGCACCGCGGACCCGTATGTCCCGGCCCCACTCATCCAACGCTTCGCCCTGCGCGAGGGGTTGCTCGTTGCAGGTGCACTGGAGCCACCTCGCAAGGGCAATGGCCCCCGTCTCACCACAGTCGACCGCATCGAAGGAAGCGAACCGCGCACGTTCCGCTTGCGCGAATGGGATGACCTTACCCCCATCGATCCACACGATCATCTCAGACTCGAAACCGGCCCCCAACCCCTGACGACCCGGGTGATGGATTTGTTCACTCCTATCGGCAAGGGGCAGCGGGGACTGATCGTCGCCCCACCGCGTACTGGCAAGACCGTGCTGCTGCAGCATATTGCAACAGCCGTGTCGCAAAATCACCCGGAAATGGACCTCATCGTGCTTCTCGTTGATGAGAGGCCCGAGGAAGTGACAGAAATGCGCCGCACCGTGCGCGGAGAGGTGATCGCCAGCTCCTCCGATAAAGACGCCAACAGTCACGTCCGCACGGCCGAATTGGTGATGGAGCGGGCCAAGCGCTTGGCGGAGAACGGCCGGCAAGTTTTCGTCTTGCTCGACAGTCTGACGCGCCTGGCGCGGGCCTATAACAAAACGGCTGGGAACAGCGGCCGCACGATGTCGGGCGGCGTTGACAGCAAGGCACTCGAGGTGCCCAAGCGCCTGTTCGGTTCGGCGCGGGCATTTGAAGAAGGCGGCTCACTCACGGTGCTGGGGACGGCGCTGATCGAAACAGGCAGTCGCATGGACGATGTGATCTTCGAAGAGTTCAAGGGGACCGGCAACATGGAGCTAGTTCTCGACCGCAAGCTGGCCGATCGGCGCATCTTCCCCGCGATCAGCCTGGCGGAGTCCGGCACACGGAAAGAGGAGCGACTGCTCGAGCCAGAGGTGCTGCGGCGAGTGACATTGTTGCGACGGCACCTGATCGGTATGCAGCCGGTGCAAGCGATGGAAGCGCTCCTCGCGCAGATGAGCAAGTCACCTTCGAATGCGGCCTTTCTCGACCGCATGGCCGTGAAGTGAACGGAGCGCTCGGCAGCGCATTTCGTCCTACCTTGTGGCCGTCACAGTCCGCGTGACGAGCCGATGAAAGCTGGGCTCCTCACGCGGAGCGTGACGGCTACTAACCCAATCGACCCACCACCAAAAAGCTGCCGACATTGGCGAAGGCCGAAGGCTCACGATTTCAACGACGCAATTCCATTCGGGGTTCAGGTGGTCGACGTCGACCTTACAGCCGACAGCAGCACTCGATATGTTTCTCGTCGTTCATCGCCCAATGCTGCCGCGTCGGTGCCGAGCAATTTCTCTCAGGGTGGAGTGATTCTCTCCCCCACACCGAAAGCCGCAGCTCTTGACTTCGTAATGTTATCGTGTACAGTATAAGAGCGCGCGTGAACGGCGGAGCCGCCGTGGTTGTACACTGGACTGCTTGCCAACGAGGAACGTCAAGCAAACGCACCCGGACGGAGTGCCAAGTTTGGGTGGGGACAAGAGCATTGCAACGCAAACGTAGGCCACCCTTTCTAACCTGACGGAGCCTGCCAGCTGCGACAGGCTGGAAAGCCTGACCTACGATCGCGTTGCGAAGGCCCGCAAGCTTCGGTCCCGCGGAGTGCGGATCACGCGCCGGGTAGGACGCGCTGGCAAAAATGCCAGCCCCACATGCCGGGCAAATGTCGCCTGGTGTCACCTGGTGTCGCTCCAGGAAAAGATGTTAGTGCTGCTCTCGGGCATGGTCGTTCGACTCTGAGTGTGTCCGAAAATGTCCGGATTTGTCCGCCTAGAAAAAGATTCTGAACGCC
>Ga0066388_100003401_pt1 | contig 10292 bp, 10 predicted proteins | sample PanSoiMetaGPlot6_FD_64539 | JGI IMG/M metagenome (GOLD analysis project Ga0066388, IMG submission 64539) | Tropical forest soil microbial communities from Panama analyzed to predict greenhouse gas emissions - Panama Soil - Plot 6 (Hybrid Assembly) | ecosystem: Environmental > Terrestrial >... | reverse complement strand
ACGAACGGAGAGAAACATGGACGCAAAGACTGACGAGAGCACGGGCAAGTGCCCGTTCGCACACACGAACCGCGATTGGTGGCCGGATCAGCTGAACATTTCGGTCCTGCACACGAACTCCTCCCTGTCCGATCCGATGGGTGAGGCATTCGACTACACCAAGGAATTCAAGACTCTCGATCTCAACGCAGTGATCAAGGACCTGCAAGCCTTGATGACAAACTCGCAGGAGTGGTGGCCGGCCGACTTCGGACACTACGGCGGTCTGATGATCCGCATGGCATGGCACAGCGCTGGCACCTACCGCATCTCCGACGGCCGCGGCGGCGCCGGCGCAGGTCAGCAACGCTTCGCGCCGCTGAACAGCTGGCCCGACAACGCCAACCTCGATAAGGCGCGCCGGCTCTTGTGGCCGATCAAGCAGAAATACGGCCGGAAGCTCTCCTGGGCGGACCTGATGGTCCTCGCAGGCAACGTCGCTCTCGACTCGATGGGCTTCAAGACGTTCGGTTTCGGCGGCGGCCGCGCCGATGTATGGGAGCCCGAAGAGCTCTATTGGGGTCCGGAGGGCACTTGGCTCGGCGACGAGCGCTACAGCGGCGAGCGCCAACTCTCGGAGCCGCTCGGCGCTGTGCAGATGGGCCTGATCTACGTGAATCCGGCGGGGCCGAACGGCAATCCGGACCCGGTCGCAGCGGCCAAGGACATCCGCGAAACGTTCTTTCGCATGGCGATGAACGACGAGGAAACCGTCGCGCTGATTGCCGGCGGCCATTCCTTCGGCAAGACCCACGGAGCGGGCGATCCCTCGCTGGTCGGGCCGGAGCCGGAAGCCGGCGCTCTCGAGGATCAGGGCCTCGGCTGGAAGAGCAAGCATGGCACGGGTATCGGGGCCGACGCCATCACCGGTGGCCCGGAAGTCACATGGTCGCAGACGCCGACAAAGTGGAGCAACCACTTCTTCGAGAACCTGTTTGAAAACGAATGGGAGCTGACGAAGAGCCCGGCCGGCGTGCCGCAGTGGAAGGCAAAAGGCGCCGGCGCCACGATCCCGGACGCCTTCGACAAGTCGAAGAAGCATGTACCGACCATGCTGACCACCGACCTGTCGCTGCGGATGGACCCGGCCTACGAGAAGATCTCGCGCCGCTTCTATGAGCATCCGGACCAGTTCGCGGACGCATTTGCCCGCGCATGGTTCAAGCTCACGCACCGCGACATGGGGCCGATACAGCGTTACCTCGGCCCGCTCGTGCCGAAAGAAGAGCTGATCTGGCAAGACCCGATTCCCAAGGTGAACCATCCGCTGATCGGAGAGCAGGACATTGCTGCTCTGAAGGCGAAGATCCTCGGCTCCGGGCTGACCGTGTCGCAGCTGATCTCAACGGCGTGGGCGTCGGCGTCGACGTTCCGCGGCTCCGACAAGCGCGGCGGTGCGAACGGCGCGCGCATCCGCCTCGCGCCGCAGAAGGACTGGGAGGTCAATCAGCCGGCCCAGCTCAAGACGGTCCTACAGAAGCTTGAGGCGATCCAAAAGGAGTTCAACGCATCGGCCACCGGCGGCAAGAAAGTCTCGCTTGCCGACCTGATCGTCCTCGGCGGCTGCGCGGCGGTGGAAAAGGCCGCGAAGGACGCCGGCGTGGACGTGAAGGTTCCCTTCACGCCCGGACGCATGGACGCGTCGCAGCAGCAGACCGACGTCGACTCGTTTGCGCCGCTCGAACCGCGTGCCGACGGCTTCCGCAACTATACCGGAGGAGAGCGGCTGTTCATGACGGCTGAGGAGGCGTTGGTGGATCGGGCGCAATTGCTGCGACTGACAGGGCCCGAGATGACGGTCCTGGTCGGCGGCCTGCGCGTGCTCGGCGCGAACGCCGGCGGGTCCAAGCACGGTGTTTTCACCAAGCAGCCTGAGAAGCTGACGAACGACTTCTTCGTCAACCTGCTCGACATGAGCACGGAATGGCAGCAGTCTGGCGATAACGTCTACGAGGGCCGCGACCGCAAGACCAAGGCGATCAAGTGGACCGGCACCCGCGTCGACCTGATCTTCGGTTCGCACTCGCAGCTGCGCGCGTTTGCGGAAGTCTATGCCTCCTCGGACTCGAAGGAGAAGTTCGTGAAAGGCTTCGTGGCGGCGTGGAACAAGGTGATGAATCTTGACCGCTACGACCTCGCCGGCTGATCCGGGCGGCCGGCGGACGCAATCGACAAGACATCAGGGCGGCGTTTCAGGACGCCGCCCTGAATCGTTTTGGCGAGCACGCGTCCAGACGAGGGGATAGGCCACCCTTTGGCTTGGCAGGCTCCGGACTGATCCAAGTCCGTAGCGACACAAGAGCCCGACCTCGTGGCAGGCCCCACTTGCACCAAAACCCGGCATTCTCTGCTATGGTGGCTCCATCAGTGGAGCGACTGCCAACTGATCGAGTAGCTGGGCGCTGCAGCGCATTCCAGATACCAGCTTCGTAATCGCGCCAGTAATGGTGCCCTCAATGCAAGGGATGTCTCTATGGCACAGACGAGGAAAATTCCCGCGGAAGCGGTGGAACTGTACACGCAATTTATTCATGGCGAGATCGACCGTCGTGACTTTCTCCGTGGGGTGGAGCGGTTCGCCGTCGTCGGCCTCACTGCTGCGGCGATTGTCGAGGCGTTGATGCCGAACTACGCCTTGGGCCAGCAGGTTCGCAAGGACGACGATCGCATCAAGGCGAGCTATGAGACCATCCCTTCCCCGAATGGGAATGGGTACGTCCGGGGCTACTTCGTGCGGCCGTTCAGCGCCGATACGCGCACCGAGACGCCAGCGAAGCTGCCGGGAATTATCGTCATCCACGAGAATCGTGGGCTGAATCCACACACGGAGGACGTTGCAAGGCGATTTGCTCTTGAGAACTTCATGGCATTTGCGCCCGACGCACTTACATCGGTCGGCGGCTATCCGGGCGACGACTACAAGGGCGGCCAGCTCTTTGCCAAGCTCGACGCCGGCAAGAGGACCCAGGATTTCGTCGCCGCCGCGCGGTGGTTGAAATCGCGTCCGGACTGCACCGGAAAAATCGGCGCAACGGGTTTTTGCTTCGGTGGCGGCATGGCCAACAACTTGGCCGTTCTGCTGGGCGAGGATCTGGCGGCGGCCGCCCCGTTCTACGGTAGCGCGCCAGCGCCGGAAAACGTGGCGAAGATCAAGGCGGCCATCCTCATCCACCACGGCGCCCTCGATAAGACGTTGGCGGGGGCCTACCCCGCGCAGGAAGCTGAGCTGAAGAAGAACAACATCCGGTACGAAGGCCACATCTATCCGGATTCGGTTCACGGCTTCTTCAATGATGCGACGCCGGAACGCTACAACAAGGTCACGGCCCAACAGGCGTGGACACGCACCATTGAGTGGTTCAACCAGTATGTGCGCGGATAGGAGAAAGAGACCTTCAGGGATCAAGCGATAGGGGGCAGCCGCCAAGCATATCCAAGACCTTCACGGGCCGCCGGGTCCGCGGAGGCGGCCGTTACAAAGATCCTGCTGATCCCAAGTTCCGCCGCACCTTTGCGCTCATCATGGCGCTTGGGCGCCAGGGCGATGCCGTCCGCCGGCATGATCCCAAAGTATCCTGACTTGCCTTCACCGGCCGGCGGCGGCGCGGCGTCCCGCCCCGTTCCCCAGCGCCAGTTGATCAAGATCGCAGCGATGATGGCGAGCGCAAGCAGCCCTGTTGCCAGGCGCAGCGTCGACCTTCTAATCCAGATGTCGCGCACGGCTACTGCGCCGCATCCTTGGCGGCGGCCTCGCCGTTGTTGGTCGCGTCGTCACCGTTCTTGAGCGCGCTCGGCTGCGGCATGGTGATAATGTTGTATCCGGAATCGACGAAGTGGATGTCGCCGGTGACCCCGCTCGACAGGTCGGAAAGCAGGTAGAGCGCCGCCCCGCCGATCTCCTCGAGCGTGACGCCGCGACGCAGCGGCGAATGCCGCTGCTGGAACGCGAACATCTGCCGCGCATCGCTGATGCCGGCGCCGGCCAGCGTGCGGATCGGGCCTGCCGAGATCGCATTCACGCGGACCGCCGACGGCCCGAAATCGACCGCCAGATAGCGCACCGATGCCTCGAGCGCCGCCTTTGCGACTCCCATCACGTTGTAGTTCGGCATCGCGCGCTGGCCGCCGTTGTACGTGAGCGTCACCATGGCGCCGCCGGCAGACATCAGCATGGCGGCGCGCTTGGCCACCTCGGTGAACGAGAAGCACGAGATCACCATCGTACGGATGAAGTTCTCGCGCGACGTGTCGGCGTAGCGCCCCTTGAGCTCGTTCTTGTCCGAGAATGCGATGGCGTGCACGAGGAAATCGAGCGAGCCCCACTTCTCGGCGAGCGTCGAGAACGCCGCATCGACCGAGGCGACCTGCTCCACGTCGCACGACAGCACCAGCGAAGAGCCGAGCGATTGCGCCAGCGGCTTCACCCGCCGCCCGAGTGCCTCGCCCTGGTAGGTGAACGCGAGCGTCGCGCCGTGAGCCGCCAAAATCCGGGCGATGCCCCAGGCGATCGAGTGATCGTTGGCGACCCCCATCACCAGTCCGCGCTTGCCGTCCATCAGCCCCGGCATGTCACTCACCCGCCCGCACTACCCCGCCGCGCAAGCCCTGGGCTTCCGCGCCCTGGGCTTGATTACCCCAAGATCGCCGCTCATGCATCCAGTCGTTTGAACACGACCGACGCATTGGTTCCGCCAAATCCGAACGAGTTCGACAGCACGCAACCGAGCGTCGCGTCGCGCCGCTCGCGCACGATCGGCATGTCGGCGAAAGCCGGATCGATGGTCTCGATATTTGCACTCTCGCAGATGAATCCGTTGTTCATCATCAGCAGCGAATAGATCGCCTCGTGCACACCTGTTGCGCCCTGGGAGTGTCCGGTAAGCGACTTTGTCGCCGAGATCGGCGGGCATTTGTCGCCGGCACCGAACACCTCGCGGATCGCCTCAATCTCCTTGAGATCGCCGATCGGCGTGGAGGTGGCGTGCGGATTGATGTAATCGACCGGCGCGGAGACGTCCTTGAGCGCCATCTTCATACAGCGCACCGCGCCCTCTCCCGACGGTGCCACCATGTCTTGGCCGTCGGACGTGGCGCCGTAGCCCGCGACTTCCCCGTAGATGCGCGCGCCGCGGGCTTTGGCATGCTCCAGCTCTTCCAGCACAAGCACGCCGGCGCCGGCGCTGATGACGAAGCCGTCGCGATCGATGTCATAGGCGCGCGAGGCTCGTGCCGGCGTCTGGTTGAATTTCGACGACAGCGCCCCCATCGCGTCGAACAGCACCGACAAGGTCCAGTCAAGTTCTTCGCACCCGCCGGCGAAGATCACATCCTGCTTGCCCCATCGAATGAGTTCATACGCGTTGCCGATGCAATGGTTCGAGGTGGCGCAGGCGGATGAGATCGAATAGCTCACGCCCTTGATCTTGAACCACGTGGCGAGCGTCGCCGAAGGCGAAGACGACATCGACTTGGGCACTCCGAATGGGCCGACGCGCTTGGGGCCTTTGCTGCGTGCGGTGTCGGCGGCCTCCACTATGGCCCGGGTCGACGGGCCGCCCGACCCCATGATGATGCCAGTCATCTCGTTGGAGACTTCGCGCTCCTCGAGGCCGGCGTCGCGGATTGCCTGCTCCATGGCGACGTGGTTCCAGGCGGTGCCGCCGCCGAGGAACCGCATGGCGCGGCGATCGACCGCTTCCGATGGATCGAGCGTCGGGGCACCGTGCACCTGGCAGCGAAAGCCCAGTTCGGCATACTTGTCGGCGCGCACGACGCCCGACTTCGCCTCGCGCAGGCTCGCCAGAACTTCCTGGGTATTGTTCCCGATCGATGAGACGATGCCCATCCCGGTGACGACGACCCGCCTCATACGTGCCTCATCCGCATCGCTTAAGGTCCGGCCCCCGCGGCCCGAGTCGTCAGGCCTCGCTCGGCGCCATCTGGTCGAGCCGGAACAGGCCGACCTTGAGATCCATGGCCCGATAGATGATCGATCCGTCGGCCTTGAGCCAGCCATCGGCGATACCGAGCACGAGCCTGGAGCGCATCACGCGCTTGACGTCGACGCCGTAGATGATCTGCTTGACGTTGGGGAGGACCGGCGCCGAGATCTTGATCTCGCCGAGCCCGAGCGCCCGCCCCTTGCCGGGCGCGCCCAGCCAACCGAGGAAGAAACCGAGCATCTGCCACAGAGCATCGAGGCCGAGGCAGCCGGGCATGACCGGATCGCCCTTGAAGTGGCAGGGGAAGAACCAAAGGTCCGGTTTAAGGTCGAGCACTGCCCGTACCAGGCCCTTGCCGTATTCGCCGCCTTTTTCCGCGATTTCGGAGATGCGGTCGAACATGAGCATGGGCGGCAACGGAAGCTGCGGGCCTTGGTCGAAGAGTTCACCGCGGCCACAGGCCAGCAGGTCTTCATAGTTGAAGCTTGTGCGCCGGTCGTCCATCCGTATCCAGTCCTGAGGTTGCCGGCGGCCAGTCGCCGGCCAAGCGGCAAAGTCCTAACATAGGCGGGGCCCTGGATAAAACCAGCTATGCGCTACTAAATATGACCCAGATTAGAATTGCCGTAAGGCGGGCATTTGCATCTTGCTGGCCATATGTTACAAATGCAACAATTCAATAAGGCATGAATATCGAAGAGGTTTTCGGACTTGTCATGACACCGACGCGGACCATGACCTTCACCAACGTCGCCGAGGCGGCGGAGCGTTTGCCGGCGGCGCGGTCGGCACTGACCGGCTGCCCATGGCACGACGTGAAGGAGATGCTTCGGGAAGTTGGTCTACGTCCGACCCGCCAGCGCATGGCGCTTGGCTGGATCCTGTTTGGCAAGGGCGACCGTCACATCACGGCGGAGATGCTTTACGAGGAAGCCAGCAAGGCCAAGGTGCCGGTGTCGCTGGCCACGGTCTACAATACGCTGCACCAGTTCACGGACGTCGGGCTCTTGCGCCAAGTCGCAGTCGACGGCTCCAAGACCTATTTCGATACCAACAATTCCCAGCATCACCACTTCTTCGTCGAAGGCGAGAACGCGTTGCTCGACATCCCGGACACCGACATGGTCCTCGGCAAGACGCCGATCCCTCCTGAAGGTTACGAGATCGCTCGCGTTGACGTGGTGGTCCGCCTGCGTCGCAAGGGTCGCTGAGCCCACCACTTCTCTCTCGCTCCTGCGCTGACGCCCGGGTTCGTCCCGGGCCTCGTCGTCTTGGTGGAGATCGAATCTACTCGATCTTTTCGTTCGGATAGACGCCCCAGAGCCGATCCTGCGCCACCCAGCCGTCGAAGCTATGGGCAACGACGCGGCACCACGTTCCGGTGCAGTGCTTCACGGTGCCGAGCACGCCGGATTGCAGGTTCGCGGTCACCTCCGCGCTGGCGTCGGGCTTGGCGCGCAACGGGACCAGTCCATCCTTCTCCTTGGCTTTCACCAGGGCGGTGCGCCGGCCCGACAGCATCGAATGATAGACCCAGCCCTCGGCTCCCTCCCAATCGCGGATGCGGCGCCAGTTCTCCGACTCGGCCGTGATCTCGACCGGCAAGCCGGCACGGGTATAGACCCAGGTCACCTCGTGATCGCGGGTCGGACCGCCGCGCACATTGACGCGGTCGGGCTTGATGCTGACGAAGCGCGGAACCGGAAGCCCGCTGCGGGAACCGGTCGTGAGCTCTCCCGCCGCCTGCGCCGTGCTCGCCAAGGCGGCAACGATGCAGGCAAGGCCGACAACGCGCGCACCGCGCGCGCCAGGTCGGGACGACTGGAGCAAAGGAACCTGGGACATTGTGCGACGCCACCACACTCCATCACAACGGCCGTTGCGCGGGCGCTTCATCTTGACCGGTGCATCTGGTAGAAAATTCGACCCCCGTCCCCGCCGAACGGGCGAGGCAGTCTCGGGCGACACGGTTAAAGAGGCCTGAACGGATCGGAAGATAATCGGCGAGTGATGCCGATTTACAACGCTCGGGGCGCGCGAGACATGGCCAAAGCCAAAAAGCCGCTGGTCGTCGTCACCCGTAAGCTGCCCGACAGGGTCGAGACCCGTATGCGCGAACTGTTCGACGCGCGGTTGAATCTCGACGACAGACCGATGAACCAGGCGGAACTCGCGGAAGCCGCGAAGACCGCCCACGTCCTGGTTCCGACCGTTACCGACCGCATCGATTCCGCGCTGATCGGCAAGGCCGGCGACCAACTCAAGCTGATCGCGAATTTCGGCACCGGCGTCGACAACATCGACGTCGAGGCCGCGCACGGCCGCGGCATCATCGTAACCAACACGCCGGGCGTGCTCACCGAAGACACCGCCGACATGACTATGGCGCTAATCCTGGCGGTGCCGCGGCGGCTGGCCGAAGGCTTCGAAGTGCTCGAACACGGCAAGTGGGAAGGCTGGTCGCCGACCTGGATGCTCGGTCACCGCATCTGGGGCAAGCGGCTCGGCATCATCGGCATGGGCCGGATCGGACAGGCGGTGGCGCGGCGCGCGCGTGCCTTCGGCATGTCGATCCACTATCACAACCGCAGGCGGGTGGCGCCGCGCATCGAGGAGGAACTCGGCGCGACCTACTGGGAAAGCCTCGACCAGATGCTGGCGCGCATGGACATCATCTCGGTCAACTGCCCGCACACGCCCGCGACCTATCACTTGCTCTCCGAGCGCCGGCTCAAACTGATCCGGCCAGAAGCTTATCTGGTCAACACGGCGCGCGGCGAGGTGATTGACGAGAATGCGCTTGCTCGTCTGATTGCCGCCGGCGACATCGCCGGTGCCGGCCTCGACGTGTTCGAGCACGCACCGGCGGTCAACCCGAGACTCATGAAGCTCGCGCGCACCGGCAAGGTCGTCGTCTTGCCGCACATGGGCTCGGCCACGCTCGAGGGCCGCATCGACATGGGCGAAAAGGTCATTGTGAACATCCGGACCTTCCTCGATGGCCACAAGCCGCCGGATCGGGTACTGCCGTCAATGCTGTGAGTCCTTCCAAAATTTGTCCAAATCTCGCGCATCATCGCGCATACACGGGTACCGTTGTATTTCGAATGGACCAGTGTCGCAGGAGGACATCGATGCGGGTACGGATCGCGGGCGCCTCGATGGCGCTCCTTCTCAGCGCCGGCCTTGTAGTCGCAGCACCGGTCGGACGGCTCGCTCCCAAGGACGTCGAGACGACGTTCTTCAACGGCAAGCCGTTCACGGCATCGACGCCTTCCAACGTCAAGTTCCGCATGGTCTTTAAGCCCGACGGCACCATGACGCGCGAATCACTAGGGAGGTCTGGAGGCAAGTCGGGCAAGGCCAAGGCCGGCGTGATCACCGAAGGAACCTGGAAGCTCTCGGCGGACGGCTTCTGCTCCACCTGGAAGGGCTCGCGCGAGAACTGCTTCCGCGTGCACGAGAACGGGTCCAACAAATGGGCCATCGTCAGCGGCTCCCAGGCGGTCGCCTACTGGTCGAAGTGATGCGCCGGGCCGCGCGTCATCATTTGTGAATCGACAGATCCTTGATCGTCGGCTGCTTGCCTGACAGCGGGTTCGCCGGGTCCCAGGCGTAACGTAGCGTCTCGAACCGCATCGAGCGCGCATCGAGCATGACGAGGCGCCCGACCAGGCCTTCGCCGAAGCCGACGATCTCGCGGATCACTTCAAGCGCCGTCATCGAACCGAGCACGCCGGCCATAGCCCCAAGCACGCCGGCCTCCGCGCAGGTGGGCACCGCACCGGGCGGTGGCGGCTCCGGAAACAGGCAGCGGTAGGTCGGATTGGGCGTGCCTTCGGACGCCCGTTCATGGGCCCGAATGGTGGTGAGCGTGCCGTCGAAGGTGCCCATGGCTGCCGTGACGAGCGGCTTCTTGGCGAAGAAGCAGGCGTCCGACACCAGATAACGGGTCGCGAAATTGTCGGAGCCGTCAGCGACAAGATCGTAGCCGCCGATCAGGTCGAGGGCATTCGCGGCCGCAAGCCGCAGCCCGTGGGTCTCGACCCTCACGTGCGGATTGATGCGACAGATGGTCGCCGCTGCGCTGTCGACCTTGGCCTCCCCGACGTCGGGGGTGCCGTGAATGACCTGCCGCTGCAGGTTCGACAGCGTCACCGCGTCGTCATCGACGATGCCGAGCGTGCCGACGCCGGCAGCGGCGAGATACATGAGCGATGGCGCGCCGAGCCCGCCGGCACCGATGACCAGCACACGCGCGCGCTTGAGCGCGGCCTGGCCCGGTCCGCCGACCTCGTGCAGCACAATGTG
>Ga0066388_100003400_pt1 | contig 10293 bp, 8 predicted proteins | sample PanSoiMetaGPlot6_FD_64539 | JGI IMG/M metagenome (GOLD analysis project Ga0066388, IMG submission 64539) | Tropical forest soil microbial communities from Panama analyzed to predict greenhouse gas emissions - Panama Soil - Plot 6 (Hybrid Assembly) | ecosystem: Environmental > Terrestrial > Soil... | reverse complement strand
TTCCCGGCGGTGCCCAGCTTCCCGGCGGTGCCCAGCTTCCCGGCCCGCTCGGCCACCTCGCGGGCCGAACTGGGCCGGTGCTGCGGATCCTTGGCCGTGAGCGCGGCCACGAGCGCGGCCACCTCGGCGGGAACGGTCGCCGGCAGTGCCGGAAACGGGTGCCGCAGGTGGGCCTCGGCGACCTGCAGCGCCGGGCCACGGAAAGGCTGGGTCCCGGTGAGGCACTCATACCCGACCACGCCCAGGGAGTACAGGTCGGACGCCGGCGTGGCCGACTGTCCGGCAGCTCGTTCCGGCGCAAGGTAGGCCGGCGTGCCGAGCAGGATGCCGGTAGCCGTCGACGGCGCGCACCGTGCTGCGCTGGCGATGCCGAAGTCGGTGATCTTCACCCGGCCGTCCACGGTGATCAGCAGGTTGGCCGGCTTGATGTCCCGGTGCACCAGCCCCGCCGAGTGCGCGGCGTGCAGGCCCTCGCCGGCCTGCGCGATCAGGTCCATGGTCTGGCCCGGGTCCAGCGGCCCGGCCGCGAGCACCTCCGCCAACGAGGGCCCGTCCACCAGCTCCATCACCAGGAACGGCAGGTCCGGGGAACCGTTGTCGCCGTAGTCGTACACCTGGGCGACACCAGGATGAGACAGCCGCGAGGCATTGCGCGCCTCGGCCCGAAACCGGGCGCGGGTTTCCGGGTCCCCAGCGGTGTCGGGCCGCAGCAGCTTGACTGCGACATTCCGCTCCAGCAGCAGGTCCACGGCCCGCCACACCTGGCCCGTGGCACCCGAGGCGACCAGCTCATCCAGGCGGTACCGACCCGCGAGCGACACGCCCTGGCCGGCTACGGACGTCATGGTGGCCCGCACCTCCGCGGGCATGGTGAAGATCGCCGCCGGTGCACGCCAGCCAGCAGTACCGGGCCCGCCGGGCGAAGATGAAGCATCGCCATGCTCCGATCACAAGAGGGCAGCTACCTAACCCACGTATTGCCCGCCGGTCTCGTTCAGCATCGCGGGCCCTCAGTACGGACCACAAGGCGATCGGGCACGGGGACTACCGGCGCGAGGTGATCGACCGGCAGGTCGAACTCATGCACGAACGGGACATCTGGGTGCGGTCCGGCAAGGATGGCCCCGGCGGAGGCGGCCACGCCGTTCGCGGTCCTGCAGGCCACGCTGGCCGCGGTCCACGACCGTCCCGGCATTCGGCACTGACTGCGCACCCAGCCGTGGGCATGGCTGGGGGGCGGAACGTAGCGTGTCATGATCGGGACAAGGCAGAGGGAGCGGCATGAAATACCAGACCGTCGCCGAGGCCTACCGCGACCTGGAGCAGGTTAGTGGCCGGCTGGCGCTGATAGACCGGCTCGCCGCGTTGCTCGCGGCGGCCCCGGCCGAGGAGCTGCCCACGGTCTGTTACCTGTGCCAGGGCCTGATCGCGCCGGAGTTTGCCGGGGTGGACCTCGGCCTGGCCGAGAAGCTGGCCGTCCGGGCGGTCGCGACCACCACCGGCAGCGATGTTGAGCAGGTTACCGCTGTGGTGCGAGAGGACGGTGACCTGGGCGCGGCCGCCGAGCGGCTGCTGGCGGCGACGGCCGCGGACCGTCCGGCCAGCCTGGAGGTGGCCGGCGTGGTGGACACGTTGCACCAGATCGCGCAGGCTGAAGGGCCGGGGTCGCAGGGCCGCAAGCTGGACCTGCTGGCCGGCCTGCTCGCCCAGGCCACCCCGCTGGAGGCGCGGTACCTGCTGCGCCACGTCACGGGAGGGCTGCGGCTCGGGATCGGCACGCCCACCATCCTGGACGCGCTCGCGCAGGTGTATGCCGGCGGGCGGTCCGCGCGGCCGGTACTGGAACGCGCCTACAACATCTGCTGTGACCTTGGCCTGGTCGCCGGCACGCTGGTCAGCGGCGGCGTGGCGGCGGTCGAGCAGATCCGGGTCCGGCCGGGTAACCCGGTGCGCGCCATGCTTGCCCAGCGGCTGTCGGAGCCGGAGGAGATCCTGGCCAAGCTGGGCGGGCAGTGCTCGGCCGAGTACAAGTACGACGGCGTCCGGATCCAGGCGCACCGGACCGCCGACGGGGCGATCGAGCTGTTCACCCGGCGGCTGGAACGCGTCTCCGCCCAGTTCCCCGACGTCGTGGAACTCCTGAAGGCGGGGCTCGGCCCGGCCGAGGCGATCGTCGAAGGGGAGGTCGTCGCGTTCGACCCGGCCGCGGGGGAGCTGCGCCCGTTCGGAGAGGTCATGACCCGGCGGCGCAAGCACGGCATCGCCGAGGCGGTGCTGGACGTGCCGGTGGGCCTGTTCTGTTTCGAGCTGCTGTTCGCCGACGGCCAGGACCTCACCCAGCTGCCTTATCCGCGGCGGCGCGCGGCGCTGGCCGAGGCGATCACCGTCTCACCCCAGCTGCGGCTGACCACCGCCACCGAGGTGGCCACGCCGGCCGCCCTGGAGGCGGCCTTCGAGCAGGCGGTCACCGACGGCTGTGAAGGGCTGGTCTGCAAGGCGGTCGGCCCGGCCTCGGTCTACCAGGCCGGCGCCCGCGGCTGGCTTTGGATCAAGCTCAAGCGCGACTACCGCACCGAGCTGTCCGACACGGTCGACCTGGTCGTTGTCGGCGCGTTCGCCGGGCGGGGCCGCCGCGCCGGGCTCTACGGCGCGCTGCTGCTGGCCGCCTACGACCCGGACGACGAGCTCTTCCGCACGGTGACCAAGTGCGGCACCGGGTTTTCCGACGCCGAGCTGGCCGCGCTGCCCGGCCGGCTGGCGCCGCTGGCCCGCTCGGCTATGCCCGCCCGGGTCGACGCCCGCCAGCAGCCCGATTTCTGGTTCGAGCCGGGCGTGGTGCTGGAGATCCTGAGCGCCGAGCTGACCCTTTCCCCGACCTATACCGCCGCCTGGGGAAAGATCAAGGAGGGTGCCGGGCTGGCGATGCGGTTCCCCCGGTTCACCGGCCGATGGCGCGACGACAAGGGCCCAGAGGACGCCACCACCATCCAGGAGCTGATCGGCCTCTACCGCACCGCACAGCGCAAACCCGCGGGCACCTGAGTCTGCTGGCCGGTCAGGCCGGGCGTCATCGGCGGCGGTTCGCCGGCGGAGCTGGATCCGGCCCGACGTTTTCATCCAGCCATTGATGCACCGGTGCCGCGGTGCGCAGGAAGCCCGCCACGCGGTCCTTGGCCCGCCCGGTGTGCAGCCAGGGCGCCACCGGCCAGTGCCGCCAGCAGATCAGGCCCCGGTAGCGGAGCAGCTCGATCCGGGGATGGTCGGTGCGGTACCCGCGCGGCGCGGTCTTGACCACCTGCGCACCGCCGACCTCGAGGCCATGCTCCCTGAGCTGTGCTACCAGCCGGGCCAGCCGTGCGCCGGCGGTTTCGCTGCCGACCGCGCGGCGGTACCGGTCCAGCTGGGCGGAGGACATCAGGTAATAGCCGACGGCGGCGGTCAGCCCGTCTGCGGCAAACCGCACATAGCCGCCACGATCCAGGCTCGCGTAGATCTCGGTCTTGTAAGGCGACTTGTCTGCCCGGAACCGGACATCCCGGTAGGGCCGCACGATCCGCCCGGGGCCGAACTCGCCGCTCAGTTCGCCGAGCAGGTCGGCCATGGGCCCGCGGACGGACTCCTCGTAGACCGCCTTGTGCGCGGTCCAGTACGCCTTGGTGTTGTCAGCCTGGAGGCCGCTGAAGAACTCCACCGCCTCGGCCGGCCATCCCGTGAACCCCACAAGCACACCTTAGGGCCCGGTCACCCGCCCGCCCGGTCACCCGCCCGTCCGTGTTTGACTGCGGGCAGCGAGCCCGGGTTTGATGCTGCGATCTGACCGTTGAATGCTGCCCCGGGGAGCCAACCATGAGCGAGCGCCCGCTGACGATACTGTTCATGCCGGAGAGCGCTTACGGGCCGACCAACAACTGCATCGGGATCGGTGACGTGCTGCGCCGCCGTGGCCACCGGGTCGTCTTCGCGGCCGAGGCGTCATGGCGCGGGCGGCTGGAGCGCCTTGGCTTCGAGGAGGATCTCGTCGACCTGGCACCGTCCAGCGCGGACGCGGCGGACCAGGACGCCGGGCAGTTCTGGAAGGACTTCATCCGCGACACCGCGCCGGAGTTCCGCAAGCCGACGATCGAGCAGCTGGACACGTGGGTGCGGCCGGTCTGGGAGGAACTGATCAACGGTGCACGGTACTGCCAGCCGCAGCTTACTCAGATCATCGAGCGCGCCCGGCCGGACGTCATCGTCGAGGACAACGTGGTCGGCTTCCCCGCCCTGGTCACCGCGGGAGTGCCGTTTGTCCGCATCGTGTCGTGCAACCCGCTCGAGATCTCCGATCCGCAGATCCCGCCGGCCTTCTCCGGCTACCCGGCCGCGGACCCGGCCGGCTGGCAGGCGTTCCGCGAGGAGTACGAGCGGGTGCACCGGCCGGTGTGGGCCGAATTCAACGAATGGGTCACCGGGCAGGGCGCGCCGCCGCTGCCCGACCTGGAGTTCATCCACGAGGGCGCGGTCAACCTGTATGTCTATCCCGAGCAGGCCGACTACCGGCGCTCCCGGCCCTTGGCGCCGTCCTGGCACCAGCTGGAATCCTCGGTGCGGCAGACCGACGAGAAGTTCACCCTCCCCGAGGCCCTGGCCGCTGGTGACGGCCCGCTTATCTACTTCTCGCTCGGCTCCCTCGGGTCGGCCGATGTGGAGCTGATGCGGCGCGTGATCGGCTGCCTGGCCGCGACGCCGTACCGGTACATCGTGTCCAAGGGGCCGCTGCACGAGGAGATCGACCTGGCACCGAACATGGCCGGCGCCGAGTTTCTGCCGCAAACTTCGGTCATCCCGCTTTGCGAGTTGGTGATCACCCATGGCGGCAACAACACCGTCACCGAGTGCCTGCACTACGGCAAGCCAATGGTCGTGCTGCCGCTGTTCTGGGACCAGTACGACAACGCGCAGCGCATGCAAGAGCTGGGCCTGGGCATCCGTCTGGATACCTACCAGTTCGCCGACAACGAACTGCACGGCGCGCTGAGCCGCCTGCTCACTGACGCCGCGCTGCGTCGCCGGCTGGCCGCCGCGGCGGCCGCGATCCAGGGGCACGACGGCCTGCGCAAGGCCGCCGGCCTGATCGAGCAGGCGGTGCGGTAGCTGGTTACTATCGGGTAGCCGAGCAGTCAGGAGGACGAGCATGACGTCGCAGGCTGACCACAATCTCGCCGGCTTGGCCGAGGCGGCGTTCCGCCGGCTCGGTGACTACGAGAGCCTCATTTTCGAAGGCCGGACGTACCGGTCGGGTGAGCTGTTCGACCGGGCGTGCCGGGTGTCGTCGGGGCTGGTGAAGCTCGGGATCACGCCCGGCGAGCGGGTGGTGGTGCTGATGGCGAACTGCCCGGAGGTGGGCGTCACCTACAGCGCGATCTGGCGGGCGGGTGCCGTGGTCACCCCGGTGGTGTTCCTGATCAGCCCGCCCGAACTGGAGCACATCCTGGCCGACTCCGGCGCGGTGGCGGTGGTGACCACTCCCGAGCTGCTGGCCACGGTAGCCGCCGCGGCGGCGGGCGCGCCGGAGTTGCGGCACGTGATCGTCGCCGGCGGCGCGCCGGACTCGCTGCCCGGGCACGTGCGCGGCGTCGACTTTGCTGAGCTTGAGTCCGCCCCCGCGGGCGGCATCATCGGCGTCGGCGACGATGACCTGGCAGCGCTGATGTACACCGGCGGCACGACCGGGCGGGCGAAGGGCGTCATGCTGTCGCACCGCAACCTGTACTACTGCTCCCACAGTGCGCACCTGGCCTCGCAGGCCGAGGAGATCACCAGGGTGCTGACACCGCTGCCGCTGTCCCACGCCTACGGCATGATCGTGACCCTGGTCGGGTTCCACCACACAGAGCAGGCCGTGGGCGTGTTGCAGCGCTGGTTTGATCCGGCGGAGTTCCTGGCGCTGGCCCAGCAGCACCGGGTCGAGCGCACCGCGGTGGTGCCCGCGATGATCCAGATGCTGCTCGCGCAGCCATTGGAGGACACCGACCTGTCCTCGCTCCGCTACGTCAACAGCGGCGCCGCGCCGCTCGCGGCGGAGACCAGGGAGCAGTGGGAGCGGCGGGTGCCCGGCAGCGAGATCCTCGAGGGCTACGGGTGCACCGAGTCGGGCGCGGTGATCTCGGTGAATCCGCCCGGGGCCAGCCGCCCCGGCTCGGTCGGGCTGCCCATCCCCGGCTACCAGGTGGCGATCCGCGACGATGGCGACGCCGACGTGCCGGCCGGGGGAGAAGGAGAGATCTGCGTCCGCGCCGAGGGGGTCATGGCCGGCTACTGGAACTCGCCCACCGAAACCTCGGCGACGCTGCGCGGCGGCTGGCTGCACACCGGCGACATCGGCCGCCAGGACGCCGACGGCTACCTGTACGTAGTGGACCGGAAAAAGGACCTGATCATCCGCGGTGGCTTCAACGTCTTCCCGCGTGATGTGGAGGACGTCCTGCTCCAGCATCCCGCGATCGCGATGGCGGGCGTCGTCGGCCGGGCCGACGAGCGCCTCGGCGAGGAGGTGGTGGCGTTCGTGTCGCTGCGGCCCGGCGGGCAGGCCACTCCGGCGGAGATCACCGGGTTCGCCCGCGAGCGGCTCGCGGCGCACAAGTACCCGCGCGAGGTGACCATCCTCGACGCGGTGCCGCTCACCAGCGTCGGGAAGCTGGACCGCAAGGCCCTCCGCGCCCGGGTCCGCGGCGGGAACAGGTAACCACGGCAAAGGCCCTCCGCGGCCGGGTCCGCGGCGGGAACAGGTAACCACGGCAGGAGCATTAGGTGGCCAGAGCGGCGTAGATCGCCTGGCCGTAGGCGGTGCTGCGGTCGGAGCCGATGATGCCCGGTCCCATCTTGTTCATCATGTAGGAGATCGTCATGCGGCGGCCGGTGTCCATGATGATCATGGAACCGCCCCAGCCGCCCCAGTAGCAGATCTTCTCGTCGGGGATCCAGGGCAGCAGCTGTGCCCGTTCCCTCCTCGACTCCGGCCTCTCTGTCGCGATGCCTTCGGATTGTTTACAATCTTGTCAACGATCTGCGTGAAGGGAGCCCCATGCCCGGATACCAGAACGAGCAGTCGCACGCCACCACGGCCACGGCATGGCCATCCGGACGGCCTCCGTTCCGCGCCGACCACGTCGGCAGCCTGCTGCGCCCGCCAGAGCTGCTGCGGGCCCGCGAAGACTTCGCGGCTGGCCGGCTCAGCGCCGAGCGGCTGCGGGAGATCGAGGACGCCGCCATCCGCGAGGTGGTCCGGAGGCAGCAGGAGGTCGGGCTGCGATCGGCTACCGACGGCGAGCTGCGCCGCGAGTCCTGGCACATGGACTTCATCTACCAGCTTGGTGGCATCAAGAAGGTCCAGGACGACACGATCAGGGTGACGTTCCACAACGAGCAGAGGACCTATGAGTGGGCGCCGCCGTCCGCCCACGTCGTCGCGCCGGTCACGCTGGAGCACACGATCTTCGGCGAGGCGTTCTCGTTCCTGCGCGACACGGTCGAAGCTGCGCTGCCCAAGCTCACCATGCCCTCGCTGAGCATGGTGCACTACCGCGGCGGGCGCTCGGCCATCGACGCGTCGGTCTACCCGGACCTGGACCAGTTCTGGGCCGACCTGGCCGCGACGTACGCCGAGGAGGTGCGGCGCCTGTACGGCCTCGGCTGCCGCTATCTGCAGCTCGACGACACCAGCCTGGCGTACGTGAACGACCCGGCCCAGCGCCAGCACGTCGCAGATATCGGCGGGGACCCCGAGCACCAGCACGAGCGTTACATCGAGAACATCAACCGGGCGCTGGCCGGCCGGCCGGCCGACCTGGCGGTCACGACCCACATGTGCCGGGGCAACAACCAGAGCATGTGGGCGGCTGAGGGCGGCTACGAGTTCGTCGCCGAGGCACTGTTCAACGAGCTGGGCGTGGACGGGTTCTTCTGCGAATGGGACGACGAGCGTTCTGGTGGCTTCGAGCCGCTGCGGTTCGTGCCGAAGGGCAAGCGGGTCGTGCTCGGGCTGGTCACCACCAAGCGCGGTGAGCTCGAGAGCAAGGATCAGCTGAAGCGGCGGATCGAGGACGCCGCGCGGTTCGTCGATATCGATCAGCTGTGCCTGTCGCCGCAGTGCGGCTTCTCTTCCACCAAGGAGGGCAACGACCTGAGCCAGCAGCAGCAGTGGGACAAGCTCAGGCTGATCGTCGAGACCGCGCAGGAGGTCTGGGGGACGTGGTGATCCCGGCGGTGACAACCCCGGGCCCCGCGCACCGTGGCCGGGACCACCGGTGAGCGCAGAGGCAGGCACCGGGCCGGTCTTGGTAGTCAGCGCTCACGCGGGCGACTTCGTCTGGCGGGCAGGCGGTGCGATGGCGCTGGCCTCCGCCCGCGGCGCGCCGGCGACGGTGCTGTGCCTGAGCTTCGGTGAGCGGGGGGAGTCCGCGCGGGCGTGGCGGGACGGTAGACAGCTCACGGAGATCAAGGCGATCCGGCGCACCGAGGCCGAACGTGCGGCGGAGGTACTCGGCGCCGCGATCGAGTTCCTGGACGCCGGCGACTACCCGCTGCGCGAATCCGCGGAGCTGGTCGATGAGATCGTCCGCTGTTACCGGCGCGTCGAGCCGGCCGTCGTGCTCACCCACGCGCTGGCCGACCCGTACAACCCAGACCACCCGGCGGCGGCCCGGATGGCCTTGCAGGCGCGGGTACTTGCGCAGGCCATCGGTTACGACGCTCCCGGTGACCCGCTCGGCGCGCCGCCGGTGTTCCTGTTCGAACCGCATCAGCCCGAGCAGTGCGACTTCAAGCCGCAGGTGCTGCTGGACATCACCGAGGTGTTCAGCGTGAAGCGGCGCGCGATGGAATGCCTGGTGGCTCAGCAGCACATGTGGGACTACTACACCGACCTGGCCCGGCGCCGCGGGGTTCAGTTGCGCCGCAACGCCGGTCCCAACCTGGGTCTGGCGCACGACACGATGGCCGAGGCCTACATGCGCGTCTACCCGCAAGTGACCGGGACGCTCCAGTGAAGAACGTGGTGGTCACCGGTTGCCCGCGCGCCGACCTCGGCGAGCTCAGCGCGCTGGCCCGGTTCGGCGTCGCGTCCCAGGCTGCGTTCCGCCGCAGGGAACCGGGCCGTGACCGGTACAGGCTGCGCTCGGCGCTGTCCGAGCGGGGCGTCGAGTACGTGGACCACCACAGCGACCAAGAAGCAGGCCCGTGACCGGGCCGGGTGGCACGCCCGCGACGGGTCCGGGTGGCCCGCCGGCGACCGGGCCGGATAGCACGCCACCGCCTGGCCCAGGAGGCGCGCCCGCGCCCGGGGACGGCGTGCGGTGCATGCTGATGCGCGGCGGCACCTCCAAGGGGCTGTACTTCCTCGCCACCGACCTGCCCCCCGATCCGGCCGAGCGGGATGCGCTGCTGCTCGCGGTGATGGGCAGCGGCCACCCGATGCAGGTCGACGGGGTCGGCGGCGCTCACCCACTGGCCGCCAAAGTCGCGGTCGTGTCACCGTCGGAGCGCGAGGACGCCGACGTCGACTACCTGTTCCTGCAGCTCGGGGTGGACGAGCTGACGATCACCGACCGGCAGAACTGCGGCAACATCCTGGCCGGGGTCGGCCCATTCGCCGTCGAGCGCGGGCTGATCAGCGCGCGCGGCGAGTCGACCGCGGCCCGCATCCACATGGTGAACTCCGGCGCCATGGTGACCGCCACGTTCGCCACCCCCGGCGGCGTGGTCCGGTATGCCGGGGATACCGCGATCGCGGGCGTTCCGGGGACCGCCTCGCCGATCCTGCTGCGGTTCGCGGATACCGCCGGCTCGGCCACCGGGAGCCTGCTGCCCACCGGCAGCGTCTGCGACGTCATCGACGGCATCCCGGTGAGCTGCGTCGACAACGGCATGCCGGTGGTGGTGGCCAGGGCCGCCGACTTCGGGCTCGCCGGTGACGAGCCGGCCGGTGAACTGGCCGGGAACGGCCACCTGGCCCGCCGGGTGCAGGCGCTGCGACTGGCCGCCGGAAAGCTGATGGGGCTCGGTGACGTCTCTGGCCTCTCGGTGCCCAAGACAACCCTGGTCAGCGCGCCGCGCGACGGCGGGACGATATGCACCCGCACCTTCATCCCGGTCCGGCCGCACACCGCGATCGGGGTCCTCGGCGCGGTGACCGTCGCCACCGCGCTGCTGCTCCCCGGCGGCATCGGCACCGAGCTTGCCCGGTTTCCCGCGTCCGGGCATGTGGCCGACATCGAGCACCCCACCGGGCACCTGGAGGTCGAGGTCGAACTCGAC
>Ga0066388_100003399_pt1 | contig 10294 bp, 5 predicted proteins | sample PanSoiMetaGPlot6_FD_64539 | JGI IMG/M metagenome (GOLD analysis project Ga0066388, IMG submission 64539) | Tropical forest soil microbial communities from Panama analyzed to predict greenhouse gas emissions - Panama Soil - Plot 6 (Hybrid Assembly) | ecosystem: Environmental > Terrestrial > Soil... | reverse complement strand
GGTTTGACCAGGTGACGCTCGGAGTAATATGGGATTCGTTGTTCAAGTTGTTCGACGAAGACCGGGCGCTCGGGCCGGGGCCCGATCAGGCTCATCTCGCCGCGAATGATGTTGAACAGTTGCGGCAGTTCGTCGATCCGCAGTTTGCGAATCCACCGGCCCACGCGGGTCACGCGCTCATCAGCTTCGCCGGCCCAGACCGGGCCGTTCGCTTCGGCGTCCACGCGCATCGAACGAAACTTGATAATCCGGAAAGTCGTGTTGTGTATTCCGACCCGCTTCTGCCGGTAGAAGATCGGCCCGGAGGAATCGAGCTTGATCGCCAGGGCCGTCAACAGCATCAGCGGCGAGGTCAGCAGCCCGATGATGATCGCGAGCGTCACGTCCAGGAGCCGGCGGGCTCGTTTGTAGAAGCCGATCCAGGGCGAGGCGTCGGCGAAGACCAGTTGCCCGAGGCGCAGCCGCTCACCGCCGATCTTGCCCGTCAGCTTGGCGTAAAAGACATCAGCCTCTTCCAAGGCCACGCCGTCGCGCACCTTCAGTTTGAGCAGCAGGTCGAGCGGCAATCGCCCGCGCCGGTCGGGCATCGCAATGATGATCCGGTCGGCGCGATACTGACTGACGACCGTTTCCAGATCGGCCATCACCCCGACCACGCATGGATTGATCAGGCTCCGCCCGACCTGCGCCGGATCTTCGCCGATGAACCCGACCACGTCGTACCCGGCTTCGCGGCGTGTCAGCACCTCCCGCGCGAGCGCAACCGCATCCTGCCCGGCCCCCAGAATGAGCACGCGCTCGGCCAATCGCGGATGGCCGAGTAACCATCCGGCCAGGTAGCGCCAACCGGCCATCAACGTCAGAGTCAACGACATGCCGAGCAGAAAGACGCCCCGGCCCAGCATCATCTGCGGCCAGATATAAAATATCAGGGCCAGCGCGATGCCCCCGATCCCCAGCGCCTGAGACAGCCGCAGCAACAGCACCGCGCGGCGCCGGATCAAACGAAAATCATAAAGATCGAACAGGTAGAATGACGCAAGGATCAGAGACGTCGCCAATAGCGTTTTCTGCCATCCGCGCTGAGCGTCGAGGACCTCCGACGCATCTGAGCCGAACCGGATATAGATCGCCGCGACGCCGCAAAAAAAGACCAGCGTGCCTTCAAAGATGAGCAGGGTGAGCGGCCTGGTGAGGTTTTTCGACATCATCAACAAATCCCATTAAGTCACGACGCGGTTGAGCACGGCGCCGAAGATTCGCTTATCATCGAGTGAAGCGACGGCTTTGGCCATTTGACTGGTATAGGAGTAGCCGGGGCGTATGACCATCAGCGTCGTATCTGTGTGCAGTTCAAGCAGACTGGCGTCGGCGACCGCCAGGAGTGGCGGCGAATCGAACAGGATGAAGTCATATTCCGGCTTTAACATCTGAATCATCCCTTCGAAGACGGGGGAGGAAAGCAATTCCGCCGAGTTCTCGACCTGGGCGCGAGTCGGCAATAGATTGAACCCGGCCGGTTGCAGCCGGATCATCGCTCGGCCGACCGGCAAGCCTTTCGCGATTACATCGGCAAGCCCGGTCTCCGCTTCGACTCCGAGCAGACGCAGCGTCGATGGCCGCACAAAGTCACTGTCAACGACCAAAACCCGCTGCCCCGCGCGCGCGAGCTCCGCGGCCAGATTGAGCGTTACACTGGTCCGTCCCTCGCCGTACTGCGCCGAGGTGATTAACACGCGCCGGATGCTCCGGGTTGCGGCGCCGGTGATCAGCGAGATCGCAAGCCGGTTGTATGGCGCGATGGTGTGAGGTTCGAATTCGTGAAAGGCGACCATGCGCGGGTCGAGCCAGGCCAGTCCCAGCGCCACTTCACGCGCCGGATTGACCTGCTGACGCAGTTGCATGGCTACGCTGGCTATTCGCGTCAGCCTTCCTGATCTGGAGATCGCTTCGTCGTCCCGTTCATCCTCTAAATAAGGTCTGAAATCATCTGACTCCTGCTCCGCCGCCGGTTTCTGGCCGGAAATTTCCGTCAGCATAGTTGGCGTAATTCTATCTTCAGTCGCTTGTATCATCGTTTGCGCCTTTCCTTCTCCATGCGTTCCCGGCTATTTGCTTCCTAGAATCTGGAATATCTGAATGCGGTCGAGCACCACGACGAAAATCGGGATCAGCATCGCAGACAACAGCCCCATTCCCAGCCAGCGCAGCAACCACAGCCGGCGACGGCGGCTGCGCTCGAATGGCGTCAACGTCTCCGGGATCAGCGCCAACACCGGAGTCCCGAGGTAATACTCCACATCGCGGTCGTTGTTGATCGTGAGCAGGCGCGTGAACTCCCGCGCCGCCGCCGCCAGTAACCCCACCCCCAGCGCGATTCCCAGTCCGAGCAGTCTAAGTAAATTGCGGTTTGGCGCGATCGGCGTCAGCGAGACGTTAGGCGAATCGATCACTTGATACATCGCAGTGTTCGAGCCGACGCCGTTTGACAGTTTTTGCAGGGAGTCTTGTTTGTCTCTCAGCCAGTTGTACCGCCCCAGCAGACGCTCGTACTCAGCCTTCGACTGATTAAGCTGGTCGGCGTTCGCGGTTCCCGAATGCAGAGTGTCCGCCCCCGCGTTGGGCAGCGCTTTCAAGCTCTGCTCCTTGCGCCCCAGGTCGCGCCGCGTGACCTCCAACTCGGTCTTGAGGCGCTGCAATTCACGCTGCATCGCCCGCAATTCACGCGCTTCGGGCGAGAGCGAACCGGCGGCCGCGGCGGGGTTAGTTCCACTGGGGGCTTCAAGCCGCGCGATCTCGCGGTTGATGATCGCCAATTGGGTCCGCGCCTGGATCATCTTCGGATTCTTCTCGGTTGCGGAAGTGGCTAGGTCTTTGATCTGCCCTTCGACCTCGGCCCTCCGCGCCAATAGCACGCCGTAAGCGCCGCTCGCCGAAAGCCTATTGACGAGCGCGGCGGAATTGACCTGCTTCTCTTGTTCGGCGATCTGCCGCTTTTGCTCGTCTATCTGCCGTTCGAGCATGAACTCCTTGTCGCCGAGGGAATCAATCGAGTCGGCGATGGTCAGACGTTGCGCGCGGACCGCTGAAGGGGAGCTGTCCGGAGATCCGGAGCTTCCGCTGCGGAGAAGAGCCAGTTCGTGTTGCGGCGCGAGTTCACGCAATTGCGTTTCGACCTCCGCGATCTTGGCGCTGAACCGTTCAATCTCTTTTGCGGTCTGTTCCCGCATTGTGACGTTCGCCTGCTCGAACAGAGCGACCAGGTCCGCCATTACCCGCTGGGTGATCGTCGGATCGGTGTAACGATAGCTGATGGTGAATGACTCCGGCGCGTCGGGGTAGTAGTTACGCATCTTGATATCGAGCTTGATCTCTTTGTGTAGACGCTCAACCGCGGCGTTCGGGTCGAAGGCCTTCCCGTAATCCTGACGATACAGGTTGTAACGGCGAATGATCGCCGCAAGATTTCCATGGCTGGTCATTTGCTGCGTCAAAGCGGCGAGCGTCGTGCTCGGCGGCAACTGTTCATCATTGGCCTGACCGGAGATGACTATAAGCGCGCGCGATTCATAGAGGTTGGGGATGCGGCGGATAATTAAGGATGTTGCGGTCATCACTGAGGCGGCCACTAAAAAAATCAGCAACTTCTTTCTCCAGATGATGCCTAAATATTCGATCATGCCTCGTGGTCTCAGGCTTTCCATAACTACCTCTTAAAATAATAAAAACATCGGTTACGAACGTGTCTCAGGCCTGCTGGCGGACCGTGAGACAAACGGTTCAAAATACTGGCTCGAGGCTAGGTTGACGCGAGACATCTTCAGCTTGATGCACGTCGCGACAGAAAACAGAAGCAAACCGAATAAGAGCAGGAGCAACGGCTCAATCTCGGTCAAAATGAATGTCCCCTTTTTACTCATTGGGCCGGTCGGCTCACGGGACGTTGTTAGTGTTCCGACGTCGGGAATGGCGGTCGGTTGTTTCGCTGGATCGGCTGACGCGCCTGGGCCGCCGGTTTGGCAGATTGCCGTCCCCGGGTGTAGGGCGCATAGAAAAAGAATGACGAGAAGAACTATTTTCCTGCCGACTCTGATAAGTAAATATGACATGGGGGGACGTACCTCAACATGAACAGATGAACATCATGAAAATAAACATGATGAGCCCGGGGATATTTCTAGGACGCACAAACCCACTGACACACCTGACGGAAATACCGTCAGAGTGACAGATATCCAACCTTTCTCATCCGTTGATTAAGACTTTGCGGATCTAATGAATTATTGTGAGGCAATGCCAATGCCGATCGCTGAACCAGCCGATAGTATTGGTCGTTAATGCCGCCTGCAAAAGATCTATGAGGCGCCGGGAGAGCATTGGCCGTTCAGGCTGCTTGCGAAAGCCGCTACGATGCGCTGAGCAGGTTGAGCAACACAGAGTTCCTCAGCTAACTCCGAACGTAGGCTGTTTCGGAAATTCTTTTCCCTCTCCTAGCTTCAATCAATTTCTTAATTATTCAATCATCTTGTGGGTACGGGCTGCGCTGAACGGTTCGCAGTTGCGCATCCTGGCAAATTGATGCCGCACGTCTTGCCGCCCCATTTTGTCGTCTACCAGCGGATGCGTCGGCGCCTCAAAGCCAAAGGTTTTGACGCAATAACCTACGACCCGCCGGCCATGCTCCGAATCGCCGACGGCCGGCGTGAAACGCCGACGGCCGCGACCTTCGCAAATCGAAGGCTAAAATCACTGTCGAGGGCGTCGTACGCGCCGGTTACGACGGCGCGAAACGACGCAAGGGCAACAAAGTTCATTTCACGGCCTACACTCTGGGACATCTGCACTCTGGGACATCTGCCGGTGTTATATGTGTCAGCCGCTAACGAGCAGGGGCGCCCCCGAGGTCGCACAACTTCCCTGGCGATTAATGGCCTGGACCGGTGAGACGGTCCAGGTCGTTTATGTAGGTCAAGGTTACATAGGCTAAATAGTCGCCGATGCGTCCGACGAACGCGGGATCAAACTCGGAGTCGTCTATCTCCCGGAGTCCAGGGGCGCTTGACTCGACGATGCGTCGTGTAACGAAGCTTCGGTTGGAGGTCTCGGTTCCGACGTTTAGCGCGGGGCTACGAACGACTGCCTGAAACCTTGGCCGGTTTACATAACCTGCCTTCGTTATTCTGATGTTAAAGAACTCCGTGGAAATACTTACTTCAAGTTGATAACACGCTCTAGTGAGGAGTGTCTTGAGCGCTGTGTTCCAGGATGGCTAATTAATACACCTCATCGGGAAGAAGGCGCATCGGCTAATACGCCTATTTGACGCATGATATGTATAGGATAGGATAGCTAATTTTTGCGAAGGCATACAATTATGCTACTTTCCGTCTGACATGTTAGTGCCACAAGTTATTTCGGCAGGCTTATGCTTGAAGGCGTGATAGCCAGCCCGAATCGGGCGGATACTTCGAGTCTGTCGAAGATTGATGTGGGTCGGGGCCGAAATCACTATGAGAAGAAAGTCGGATGTTTCCGACTTACGAATCGGTCCCTTTGCCCCAATGCCTGATTACGTACCTATGTTTTTCGAGATGGTCGGCGCTTGTCGGAATGCGCGCCAGCCCAATGGCGCCGACTCGGAGAATTTCCCTGATAAAAGAAATTCCGCGTTCATCTACAAGACAGACGTCCGGCAGGACGATGTCCTGTAGCTACTACTTCAACGCCGCAATCCACTCAACAGGCGTAAAGCTTAAGTATGGCTGCCTTGTCTTTAATCAGATAAACGCGAATTGAAGATGGAATCGAAATGCCCATATAATGTGAGATAGCTTATTTATACATCTACATATTGTGTGGTGGACTATTTATCCGCCTGTTCAAAGAGGCGAGTTTAGTGATGGCTCTTTATTTTTGATATCAAGAGGAAATGAGTCCTCAGGCGCTGGCCGAACATTCTAATGGGTCTGAACTTTTGTCGGGGGCGCATTTTGGTTGGTATGGCGAGAAAGCCAAAGGACGGAATCCTGTCCCGGTTTTGGCGTTGCGGAAAGCCGATTCAATCCGAGAGGCGGAAAATCCTATTCGACCGCTCGCTAATAATACGGCTCTACATCTATACGCAATCTTTCTAACAAGATTTCCTACCCAAATTTAAAGTGTGACTCTTGATTAATCGTGTCCCTTCATTGCCGCCTTTGTGCTTTTCGCCGGGATAAACTCCCAATACGGCAATCAGCCAACTAGGTGATGGCGGATGAACTGCGACGGCCATCCAGTATCCTGAGAAAGCGATGCCGCATCATGCCGATAACTGCCCGGATCACATCAGTTTCCGAGTCTCTAATTCGACGCGGGACGGATGGCTCGCTGATTTCGGTGGCGGCTTGACTCTAAGTTTTCAGGACCGGATTAAGACTCAAAAGTAAAACGAGAGCGGTATTGCAGGCGCCTTAACAGTTCATAGTCAGAGGCAATTAGTGGGTTTACGCAGCCATTGCCCAAGTGGCGTTCTTTTTCGGATTCACTTCATCATCACTTCCGCATCGCGACCATGTCGGTCCTTCCCGGCCCCAAAATCGGGGTTAATAGAGGTCTTTCGACGAAATCGGGTCAAGGCGAGCCAGCCTTTTCTGGCGGGCCATCCATATATTTCTAAATCTCAAATCGCGGGTTAACGGTTACGTAACAGTAAATGCCCTTGTTTGGATTTCTATTTCCAGTTATATGCCACCTCGGAAGCTGTTTATTCCCCGGATTTTACCGAATTTCTCCGGACTCCTGACTGAAATTAAGAGCGCCCATCTCATACCGAATCTGTAAACAGAAAACAACAGAATCTTAAACCGGTGAACTAAATCAGGTTAGGAGCTTTGACTTGAAGGGATTGACGCCTCTCGGAATGAAGAGGCCTGCACAGGTTGTCTGGATTCTAATCAGACTGCCCAATGTGAAAAATCGCGGCTTGCTGGATTAACCCCAATCTTATGTCTCTCAGAAACAATCACGAAAGGAAGAAGCATATGTCTATGTCAAGGCCAAGAGAGATGTTCAAATCGAGCAGGTTGCTCTATCTGATAGGGATTTTTCTTCTGGGGTTGAGCGCGGCAATTGTGGCTCAAGCCCAGACGAGCACTGTCGGAAGCATTAACGGGACCGTGCGGGATCCGAAAGGAGCCGCCGTTCCAAAAGCCATGGTGGAGGTTAAGGAAGAGCGGACCGGGCTCTCCCGAACCGTTACCGCGGACGATAACGGATTCTTTTCGGTTCTCAGCTTACCCGCCGGCGTTTACACATTGAGTACGGCTCCGCAGGGTTTCAAGAAGACGGTCAATAACGGAGTCGAACTCCACGTAAGTGAGGATCTTGTCGTCAATCTGACTCTTCAGATCGGGCAGGTAAGTGAAACAGTCGTCGTGACCGGGGAAGCCTCTCAGGTGGCGACGACCGGCGGTGACGTAAGCAGCCTCGTCTCATCGAAACAGGTCACGGAACTGCCCTTGAACGGGCGCAACTACGCCGCGCTGGTGACCATGATTCCCGGGGTTTCGCCTGGTGAAGGCGGCAATTTCGCCGCCCGCGGCACGGGGCTCGACTCGCACGTGGACATGGCGGTGAACGGCAACGTCTCGAACGGGAATCTCTGGACCGTGGACGGCGTCAATAACATGGACGTGGGATCGAACGGCACGCTCCTGGTCTTCCCGTCGATAGACTCCATCCAGGAATTCCGCGTCGAACGCAACAGCTTCAGCGCGGAATTCGGGCAGGCGCAGGGCGCCGTCATTAACCTGATCACCAAGGGAGGCGGCAATCAGTTTCACGGCGCGGCCTTTGAGTTCTTCCGCAACAACGTGCTGAATGCGACGGATTTCTTTTTGAATTCGGCGAACCAGCCCAAACAGGAGTTGCGCTATAACAACTTCGGCTTCAATTTCAATGGGCCGATCAAGAAGGAGCGGATCTTCTTCTTCTATTCGGAGGAATGGCGGCGTGAGCGGCGCGGCACCGTGCTGAGCGCCAAAGTCCCGACCGCGCAGGAGAGGGTCGGAGATTTCAGTGGTCCCCTGACCGCCTCATTACCGAAAGACCCACTTACGGGCGCGCCTTTCCCTGGCAACAAGATTCCGGCAAGCCGCCTGAGCCCCGCCGGCCTGGCCATCATGAAGATCTTCCCTCAATCCAATAACACGTCGGCGACCAACTGGATCTCTTCGGTGATGGAGCCCGTCGCCACCCGGCAGGACAACATCCGCGGGGACATCGTGCTCACCAGCAAGATGAACCTGATGGTTCGGTACATCAATGAGTCCTGGATTCGCGATAACGCGGCGGGCAACTTCTGGGGCGACACGCCCTTCCCAACCTTAAGTTCGGATTGGGATCAGCCCAGCAAGAGTTTCGTCGTCAAATTGACGAACACGCTCACTTCGACTGCCGTGAATGATTTCCAGTTCTCGCGCTCAGGCAATGACATCTTTATAGCCACGAATCCAGGAGGCCAGGCGCTCAACGATGAGATCGCCGCCAAGTTCCCAACCGTCTTCCCACGGGTCAAAGGGACGGGCCTTCCGACTGTGGGGTGGGGAACGGATGGCTATCCCACGCTGTGGCACCAGGCGCCCTGGGAGAATCACGAGGACCTCTGGGTCTGGAAAGATGATTTCTCGAAGTTAGCGGGCAGCCACAGCCTCAAGTTCGGCGGGCTTTTCAGCCACAACATCAAGAACGAGCAGCCGAACGGCGGCAGCGGGCTTTACACCGTCCAGTCCAGTAATGATCGAACCGGGAATTTGATTTCCGAATTGCTCCTCAAAGACTTGCCAGTCACCGAATATACGGAACTCGATCACCAGGAGACCACCCTGGGCCGCTGGCATGACATCGAGTTTTACGGGAACGACACCTGGAAGATCCATCCACGGGTCACCCTCACACTGGGTATGCGGTGGTCGAGGTATTCCGCGCCCTACTCGGATGATAATCGCGTCAGTAACTATATTCTGAGCCGGTATGACGGCAAGAACCCGTTGAGCGGTCTGGTTCAGGCCGACAAGTCCGGCCAGGCCGGACTCCCGCGCTCGCTGGTCAATTCCTACAACAAGGGCTACCAGCCGCGCGTGGGCGTCGCCTGGAATCTCTTCGGCGATGACAAGACCGTCCTCCGCCTGGGCGCCGGGCGCTTCATGAGCCGTTCGCAGGTCATCGAAGACCTTCTCAGAATGGCCACTAACCCCCCCTGGACGACCTCGGTTGACACCGGCTGGCAAGGGGGCACTTCCTTGGCCGATTGCCCGGTCTGCCGCAGCCTCGATACGATCGGCCCGGGGTTGAAGAACGCGGTCGCGGGAGTCGGTTCAAGCACCAAGTTCAACGCGACCTTTCCTGGCTTCCGACCGCCTGAGAGCTGGCAGTGGAACGTCACGGTCTCCCGCGAAGTCCTGAAGGATACCGTGGTCGAAGCCTCTTACATCGGGAACCACGGCCTTCACATCTGGCGGCGCGGCGTTTCCTACAATGACGTGACGCCGAGTTCCAGACTCAAGATCGCTCAGGCCCAACGATTTGATCCGGACAGTGTCCAGGGCTTGGTCGACGCCAACCGGATTTACAAGGGCCTCGGACCCATTGATGGGACCGAGTCGAGTGGCGATTCGTCTTACAACGCGTTCCAGCTTTGGGTCAACCGCCGCTTCTCGAACCGGCTGGCTTTCCAGGCGTCTTACAGTTGGAGCCATGCCATTTCGAACATTCCGCTCCAATCGTACACCAGCGCCACGACTGACCCGTTCAACTATGACCTCGACCGTGGGGACGCAGACCTCGACCGGCGGCAGATGTTCGTCGCGAATGCGGTCTACGTGCTGCCGGCGTTCAAGAGCAAGGGCGCGTTTGCCAATTATCTCCTGGGGGATTGGCAGCTCAATACAATTGTCTCCTTCCTGGGAGGCACGCCGGTTGACGTCCAGTCCGGGGTGAATACCGCAGGTCTGGCCGGCGCCGGGACTCAGCGCCCTGACCTGGTGCCAGGGGTGCCCGTCTATCTTCACACAGGCAACCCGCTTCAGTATCTCAACCCTGCAGCGTTTGCCCTACCTGGCGTCGGGAAATTTGGCTCCCTGGGACGTGGGGCGATCCGAGCGCCCGGCGTCAATAATGTGGACTTCTCGGTGAACAAAAACTGGAGAGTGCGCGAGCGCTATGGGCTCCAGTTCCGCGCGGAGATGTTCAATCTCTTCAACCATGCGAATCTTTCCGGGTTAAATAATAATGTCAACCTCTCTTTCCAGGGGGT
>Ga0066388_100003398_pt1 | contig 10296 bp, 6 predicted proteins | sample PanSoiMetaGPlot6_FD_64539 | JGI IMG/M metagenome (GOLD analysis project Ga0066388, IMG submission 64539) | Tropical forest soil microbial communities from Panama analyzed to predict greenhouse gas emissions - Panama Soil - Plot 6 (Hybrid Assembly) | ecosystem: Environmental > Terrestrial > Soil... | reverse complement strand
CGTCGAGCGACTCCGAATTGAAGTAGAAGCCGCTCTGATAGGGGCTCGGGCTCGGGTAGTCCTGGAGGAGGTACCAGGTGACGAGGGAGACGCCCGAGAGCCACATCTGGTGAAGCGACTCGGCGGTCCAGCGGGCGGCGAGCCCGAGCGGGGCGGCGTTCGGCCGGGGCGGCCGGGTGTCCCAGCCGAACTCGGTCACCCAGAACTTCACCGGCTGCGACGAGACGACGTGGTGAAGCCGGACGCCCGTCCGCAGCAGCGCCCGCATCTTCGGCAGGTCGCCGAGCATCACGTCGTCCCGGATCTTCGCGCGGCCGAATGGGCCCCCGGTCGTGTACGGATGGTGCGACCAGACGTCGAAATGGACGGTGTTGTGGCAGGTCGAGTGCGGGTGCGAGCCCCTCGAGACGCACAGCAGCGAGCGCATGAACTTGAGCGGGGCGATCGAGTACCACTTCTGCCCCTTCCGCTTCGGATGGCCGACGGGCTCGAGCGCTCCGGCCACGACGAGGTTCGTCCGGTCGACAGCGTGCACCGCGTCGGCGACGGCGTTGACCATCTTGCGGTAGGAGCCCGTGCTGATGGGAAAGAGGTCGAGGCTGAGGTTCGGCTCGTTCCAGACCTGGAACACGTGCTCGGCCGGCAGTCCCGCCGTGCTGCCGTCGTAGCGCCTGGCGAGAGCCGTCGCGAAGTCGCCGAGCGCCGCCGCCTTGGGCGTTCCGGCGTTCGGTGCGTGCGGGCGCCTCGAGTACGCCCACCTGGGCACGCTGCTGATGTCCAGGATCGTGGTCAGGCCGGCGTCGTCGGCCGCATTGACCGCCGCGTCGAGGCCCGCCCACGAATAGGCGGGTGAGGTCGGATCCGTGGCCACGAAGCCGGGCGGACGCACCGCCGGTGCGATCGCCCGCCAGATGACCGACAGCCTCGCGTAGGTCGCGCCGGCCGCGCGCGTCAGCGCGAACGCCTTCGCTCGCTGGCCGCTGCTGAAGAGAAGCGGATCGGCGATCGCGGTCGCGAGCGGGGCGGTGGCCGGAGCGCTGCGGCGACTCGACACGCCGGCAGATGCGGTCACCGCCGCGAGCGAGAGGGCCGCAGCTGCAACCGCTACGCAGCGAGCCACACGCACTAGGTCACGTGGTTCCTAGTTGCCCCAGGGACCGATGTGCGGAGCGTGCGGAACCGTGAGCGAGAAGCCGAGCGAGGTCCCCGAGCCGGCGGCGCTCGCCCGCAACCAGTACTTGCTGGTCGCCTTCAGCTTCAGCTTGGCCTTGAAGATACCCCAGCGGTTCGACTGGATCTTCGCCACGGTCCGCCAGTGCCCGTGCGTTCCGTTGCGGGCCTGGATCGTGACGAGGCGCTTCGAGCTCGTCGCGTTCCGTCCCCAGATGCTCACCGACCCCTTCCCGAGGTAGGCGACGAACGGGAAGCGGAAGGCGGTGCGCACGGGCTTAACGCGTGCGCGGGAGAGTGACTTGCCAGCGCGGTAGAGGCCGCTCTGGTACGGGCTGGTGCCGCCCCGGTCCTGCAGCCCGAACCAGGTCACGAGCGAGACGCCGGAGCGGAACATCTGGTAGAGCGACTCGGCCGTCCAGCGTGCGGCGAGCGCCATCGGAGCCGCATGCCGCCGCGGAGGCTTGGTGTCCCAGCTGAACTCGGTCACCCAGAACTTCACGGGCTGCGACGACACGACGTGATGAAGCCGTCTGCCGGCGAGGAGCAACGACCGCATCCGCGGCAGGTCCCCGAGCTCCACGTCATCCGGGTTCTTGGCGCGCCCGAAGGCGCCGCCGAACGTGTACGGGTGGTGCGACCAGACGTCGAAGTGGATCGAGTTGCGGCAGGTGGCGTGCGGATGCGAGCCCTTGGACACGCAGAGCAGCGCGCGCATGTAGGCGAGCGGCGCCACCGAGTACCACTTCTGCTTCTTGCTCTTCGGATGGCCGAACGGATCGAGGTCGCCCGCCACGACGACGTTCTTGGAGCTGACGCCGTGGACCGCGTCTGCGAATGCGTTGACCATCGAGCGGTACGTGGCCGGGTTGACGGGACTCAGGTAGATGCTGACGTTGGGCTCGTTCCAGACCTGGAAGATGTGCTCCTCGGGCGCGTTGCCCGTGCCGTCGAAGTGAAGCGCGAGCGCCTTGCCGAAGTCCCCGAGCGCCGCCGCCTTGGGAGTGCCTGCATTGACGCCCTGCCTGGGCTTCGAATAAGCCCAGTGCGGCGTGCTGGCCACGTCGAGGATCGGCGTCAGGCCGGCATCCTCGGCGGCCTTGACGTGAGCGTCGAGGTTGCTCCAGGAATAGCCGGGAGACGTGGGATCCGTCGCGACGAAGCCGTCAGGCCGGTTGCCGGGTGCGATCCCGCTCCAGTTCACCGCCAGCCGGACGTAGGTCGCCCCGGCGGCGCGGGTCAGGGCGAACGCCTTGGGCGTCTGCTTGCTGTTGAAGAGCCACGGATCGACCAGCGCCGTGGCGAGAGGCGGCGTGCCGCCGGTCGCATAGGTGCGCGCCCCGTGGTTGCCGGACCGCCCACTGGCGAGGCCGGTGGATGCCGTCAGGGCTGCGAGCAAAAGAGTCGCAGCCACGATGGCGAGGTTACGAGCGCTGACCCCCATCGCCGCTCACGCTAGCCGCGATCGCCCGGAGGCCGAACGAACCTTTTCGGACTTCTTACACCTTGGGCGTTAGTTGCCCCAGGGGCCCACATGCGGGGCGTGAGGCACCGTGAGCGAGAATCCGAGTGACTTGCCGGAGCCGGGCGCGGTGGCGCGCAGCCAGTCCTTCTTCGTCGCCTTGAGACGCAGATTCGCCTTGAAGATTCCGGACGCGTTCGTCCGGAGCGTCGCGACGGTCCGCCATGGACCACCCCTGTGGTGCGAGAACTGGACGGTCACGAGCGTCTTCGTGCTGGTCGTGTTCCGGCCCCAGACGCTGACCGTCCTCTTGCTCTTGCCGAGGTACGCGACGAACGGGAACCGGAAGGCGGTGAGCACCGGCTTCGCCCGCGCGTTGTCGAGATTCTTCGTGTGGAAGTACAGGCCGCTCTGGTACGGGCTCTTGCCGGGGTAGTCCGCGAGCAGGAACCAGGTCACGAGCGAGACCCCCGAGAGCCACATCTGGTGGAGCGACTCAGCCGTCCAGCGGGCGCCCAGGTTGAGCGACGCCGCGTGCCTCCGTGGCGGGTTCGTGTCCCAGCCGAACTCCGTCACCCAGAACTGCACCGGATGCGCCGCGCGCACGTGGTGGAGGCGGACAGCGGTCTTGAGCAACGCGCGCATCCTGGGCAGGTCCCCGAGCTCGACGTCGTCCGGGTTCTTCGCGTGCCCGAACGGGCCGCCGAACGTGTACGGATGGTGCGACCAGACGTCGAACTGGATCGGCGTCTTGCACGTCGCGTGGGGGTGCGCGCCCTTCGAGAGGCAGAGCAGCGAGCGCATGTACGCAAGCGGCGCCGTCGAGTACCACTTCTGCCTCTTCGTCTTCGGGTGGCCGAACGGGTCGAGACCGCCCGCGACGACGAGGTTCGACGGGTCGACGGTGTGGACCGCGGTGGCGACGGCGTTGACCATGTTCCGGTAGGTGGCCGCGTTGACCGGATTCAGGTTGAGGCTGAGGTTCGGCTCGTTCCAGACCTGGAAGACGTGCTCGGCAGGCACTTCGAGCGTCGTGCCGTCGAAATGCTTCGCGAGAGCCGTTGCGAAATCGCCGAGATCGGTGGCTTTCGGCGAGCCGCCGTTCGGGGACTTCGGCTTCACCGCGTACGCCCACGCCGGGAAGCTGTTGATGTCCATGATCGGCGTCAGACCTGCCTCCTCGGCCTGCTCCACGACCGAGTCGAGGCCGACCCAGTTGTAGCCGGGTGACGTCGGGTCGGAGCCGGCGAAGTCGAGGGCGGGCTCGGCCGGCGCGATGGCCCGCCAGACGACCGAGAGCCTGATGTAGGTGGCGCCCGTCGCAGCCGTCATCGCGAAGGCGGTCTGCCGGTCGGAACTCGCGAACAGCGGATCGAGTATCCCGGTGCGCAGGGGCAGCGTCGCGGGCGTCGAGATCACGTGGCGCGCGCTCGACTTCGACGCGGACGCCGTGCCCGCCAGGATGCAGACGGCTGCAACCGCGATCGCAGCCAGAATCGACCGCCGGAGGCCGACGCGCGCCGCTTTGCCCTCAGAGACCCTCGGCCCCACCGCGAGCCATGCTAACCCACCTGTCGGCTGAGGCCGCCGACCACCAACCAGTCCGTTACCGTCCATGCCGTTGTGGGATTCGATGCTTGACGCGCCTCGCCTGCCACTGCGGCTCGTCGACGAACCGACTGCGATCGTCCACGACTGGTTCCAGGGGATGCACGGCTCGGAGCGAGTCGTCGAGACACTGACAACGGGACTCTTCCCGGCCGGCCGCGCCCCCGACATCCTCACGTTCCACGCGGCGCGCGAGCTCGTTCCGCCGGAGCTCGCCGACCGGATCGTGCAGGAGTCGCGCCTGGCGAGCGTTCCCGGGCTGCGGCAGAGATGGCGGTACCTGCTGCCGTACATGCCCCGCTACTTCGCGTCGCTCGACCTGACGCCGTACGACCTCGTGATCTCCTCGTCCCATGCGTGCGCCGTGAACGTGCGGCCGCGCGACGACGCGCTGCACGTCTGCTACTGCCACACGCCGATGCGGTACGCCTGGCTTCCCGAGACGGAAGCGGGACGGGTCGACGGGCCGGCGGGAATCGGGCTGCGCGCGGTACGCGGCTATCTCCGGCGAGTCGACCTCGCCGCGTCGCGGCGGCCGTACGCGTACGCCGCCAACTCGGAGGCCGTCCGGCTCCGCATCCGCCGCTTCTACGGCCGCGAGGCGACCGTCATCCACCCTCCGGTCGAGGTGGGCGAGTTCGATGCGGCGGGCGAAAAGGAGGATGGGCACTTCCTCTGGGTGCAGCGCCTCGTCTCCTACAAGCGGCCCGAGCTGGTCGCCGAGGCGTTCCGCGACCTCCCCTACCGGCTGACGATGGTCGGGGTAGGGCCGCTCGAGCAGAAGCTGCGGGAGAGCCTGCCTCCGAACGTCGAACTCCTCGGTTGGGTCTCGCGCGACGAGCTGCGCGGGCTCTACGAGCGCGCGTCCGGCTTCATCCACGTCGGCGAGGAGGATTTCGGGATCGCGATGGTCGAGGCCCTCGCAGCGGGCATGCCGGTGATCGCGCTCGACTCCGGCGGCGCCCTCGACATCGTCCGGGACGGGACCGACGGCGTGCTGATCGAGCGCCCCGAGCCGGGCTTCCTGCGCGATGCCGTCCAGCGCGTCGCCGGCTCCGCCTGGGACCCGGCCGCACTCCATGGGCGTGCGCGCGAGTTCTCGCCCGAGCGGTTCCTCGAGCGGATGAACGCCTGGCTCGAGGAGTGCTCGCAGCAGGCACGCGGCCGCGGCATCCACTGGGCGGACGAGCCGGCGTGAGGATCGGGATCGACGCCCGCAACGACGGGACGGGCGTCGGCCGCTACACCTTCTCCCTCCTGCGGGAGCTCGCGAAGCTCGACCGCGTCAACGAGTACACCGTGTTCCTCCGCCGGGAGCGGCTCGCCGGGTACGCCGCGCCGGCGCCGAACTTCCGGCTCGTCGAGGCGGACATCCCGTGGTTCGGCGTACGCGAGCAGGTGCAGCTGCCGCGATTGATCGACCGCGAGCGGCTCGACCTCGTCCACTACCCGCACCTGACGGTGCCCCTCATCTCGGCGACCCCGTTCGTCGTCACGGTGCATGACCTCAACTATCTCGACCGGGACGCCGTCTTCCCGCCCGGCGGCGGGCTGCGGCAGCGGCTGCTCGAGGCGGGGTACCGGGTCGAGCTCGCGAAGGCGAAGCGCGCGAAGCGGCTGATCGCCGTCTCGGAACACACCCGCGCCACCATCGTGCGCCGCCTCGGGGTGGACCTGGAGCGGGTCGCGGTCACCTACGAAGCTGCCGACCCACCCGGCGGCGTCGAGCCGGACCGCTCGGTGCTCGATCGGCACGGGCTCGACGCTCCATTCTTCCTCTACGTCGGATCGGCGTACCCGTACAAGAACCTCGGGCGGCTGATCGAGGCGTTTGCGCGTTTCGGCGGCGACCATCGGCTCGTGCTCGCCGGCGACCAGGAGGGCTTCGGACCCGCGCTCCGGGCGCAGGCGACGGAGCTCGGGCTCGGCGACCGAGTTGTCTTCCCCGGCCATATCTCCGAAGGAGAGCTGGCGGCGCTCTACGAGGCGACCCTCGCCTACGCGTTCGTCTCGCTCGGCGAGGGATTCGGGCTGCCCGGGCTCGAGGCGATGCAGGCCGGCGTGCCGGTGATCGCCGCCGACGCTTCGAGCCTGCCGGAGATCTACCGCGACGCGGCCCGCTACTGCGATCCGCTCGACGTCGACTCGATCGGCGCGGCGCTGGCAGACGTTGCCGGCGACGAAGCGCTCCGGAGGCGGCTCGCGGCGCGCGGGCGGGAGCGCGCCGCCGAGTTCTCGTGGGCGAGGACGGCGGAGCAGACACGCGCCGTGTACGCCGAGGCGGCCCTACACTGACCGCCATGTCGTCGGCCGCCTCCGCGCGCGTCCAGGCTCGCGTGCGGCGGCACCTCAGCCTCGAGACCGCTGTACGCCCGCACACGCTGCTGCTCGTCGGCGCAGGTCTCAGCTTCCTCGCCTGGGCGATCCCGTGGGGAGGAGCGATTCCCGCCAGCCTCCGCGGCTTCGCGCACGCCGAGCCGTGGACACTCGACGGCACGCTCTTCCTGCTGGGCTGGTACGCGTTCTTCTTCGCGGTGGCGCTCGGCGGCTTCGTGCTGGGGCGCCGGATCCCCGTCCTCGAGCGCGCGGAACGCGTGTCGTGGGAGAGCTACTACGTCTTCCTAAGCATTGTCGGCATCGCCGGAACGGCGTACGCCTACGCCTATGTCTTCGCGAAGTCGCCGCACGCGATCTCGCAGGCATTCCTGCATCACCACTTCAACGCGGTGCGCTACGTGCTCCCCTACTCGGCCGGGATACCGACGCTTCGCTATGCAACGTCGCTCGCCGGCGCGATTGCGATCTTCGAGCTGGGCCGCGGGCGTTTCCGGCTGATCCACGTCGTCAACGTGCTGGTCCTCCTGCTCGCCGCCGCGATCGCCTCGCGGGCATCGCTCATCATCGCCGCGATCGTGGTCGCCGGGCTTGCCGCCAGGCATTTCTCCGGGAGGCACGTCCGCGCACGCGCGGCCGTCGGCGTGGCGCTCCTCGGCCTCGTGGCGCTGTTCCTCGTGCTGGCGCTCCTCAACTACTCGCGCAACGCCGACTTCTACCGCGGGTACGGCATCCGCGATCCGCTCGTCATGAACATCGACGAGACCGTGCGCTACGTCGGCATCCCATTCCAGGTGGCGATGGCGGTGAGCAACCACGTGTCGAAGTGGCCCGCTGCGCCCGCCAGCGCGGGCCCCGGCATCCGCGTGTTCGTGCTGCCGACCTACGCGAGCAAGAACGTCCCCGAGTCGGTCTCCCGCGGGGAGACCCGTTACGAGAAGGTCGTCGCGATCCCCGTCTCGCAGACGACGAACTCGGTGCTCGCCATGGCCTACGGAGTCTTCGGAGCGCTCGCGTTTCCCATCCTCGGACTCGCGGTTCTCGTCGCCTGCATCATTGCCGGCGCCGCCTCCCGGTACCGGAGCTACCTCTTCCTCGCGAGCCTCGTCGTCGCCTACTGCCTGGCGGAGTGGTGGCGGACGTACGTGCTCAACCAGGGGATTGTGCAGTTCCTCGTGCTCGTGCTCGTCTTCTGGGGCCTCGTCGGCTCGGGCGTTGACGGCTGGACGTGCGGCCGCTGGTCGCGGCTCACGCGTTTCCTCGTGCCGGAAGGTCACCGGCGAGAATCGCCGCCAACTCCTCGGCAGACATGATCCCCTCCGCGAACGCGTCCGAGTGCGGCATCCGCTCCGCCTCGGCCAGCGCGCGACCCAGGCTCTTGGCGTCGCCGGGCTCGAAGAGGCACAGGTTAGGCCGCTCCGCCCCGAGATGGGCCGGCGCCACGATCGGCAGCCGGCAGTAGGAGTACTGCGCGACCTTGTTCCCCTGGCCCAGGCTGGCGTAGCCGGGCGGGAAGAAGAGCAGCCCGAACGTCGCGTGCCGAAGGTATGGAACGAGCTCGTGGAACGGCATCTCCGGGTGGAACGCGACGTTGGACGACACCGTGCGCGGCGGTGGGCCGATCAGGTGGAAGGAGACCTGAGGGGCAAGCTCGGCCGCGGCAGCGAGGCTTTCGTAGTCGAACAACGGCGAGACGCCGGCGAACACCGCGACAGGGCCTGCGGCGTAGGGCGACTCGGTCGGCTGATCGAGCGCCACCTTGTCGATTCCGGGCGGGTGCACCTCGACCGGGCCGTACGCCGCGAGGACGTCGGCGATCTCCCGCGTCGGCGCGCTGACGAGGTCGAAGAGCGGGATCGCGCGCGCCTCGGCCTCGAGAATGAGCGGGTGCACGCCGAGGGCGCGCAGGTCGTCGGAGGCGCGGTAGACGAGCCGGGCACCCGGCGCCAGTCCACGGACTCGCTCGACGATGAGGAGCGCCGCCGTCCCTTCGAAGACCACCAGTTCGGCCTGTCTCAGCTGCTGCTCGAGCGGCCCGAGCGGGACGTGCGCGTACCGCGCGAACCACGGCGTCGACAGGCGGTTCGCGAAGGCGAAGCCGAGGTTCCCCGGATGCGTCCGCGTGAGCAATACGTAGCTCGCAAGGCGCTCGCGCACCGGCACGAGCCGGTTCGCCTCCTCGCGCACCGGATACGCGTAGCGGTAGTCGCCGCGCAGCCGGGACAGTGCGCTGATCGCGGCGGTCACGAACGTGACGTCCCAGCCGAGGCCCCAGAACGCCTCGGCAAGATGGTGGAAGCCGGCGCGGCGCTTCGATCCGAGGTAGTGCCCGGAGACGAGGACTACACGGCGAGTGGCGGCGGGCACCGGCGCAGTATCGTGGGCGCCCACGTCCGGTCGTAACGGTTTCCTTTCAGGGCGCGGCTAGACTGGCGCACGCCTTCGGCCGGAGGGGGTCGGCGCATGTGCGGAATCGGAGCCATACTCAACCTCGATTCGAAGCCGGCCGCGGCGCTCGCGCCGAGGCTCGAGCTCATGAATCGCCTGCTCGCGCACCGCGGCCCTGACGGCGAGGGAACGTGGATCCACGACCGCAGGCACGTCGGCTTCGCACACCGCCGGCTCGAGATCATCGACCTCTCCACCGGCCACCAGCCGATGCACGACGGCGAGGGCAACTGGATCACCTACAACGGCGAGATCTACAACTACATCGAGCTGCGCCGCGAGCTCGGCGAGGACTCCTTCCGCACGACGTCCGACACCGAGGTCGTGCTCCGCGCCTACCGGCGCTGGGGCCCGGCGTGCGTCGAGCGCCTGCGCGGCATGTTCGCCTTCGTCATCTGGGACGAGGCGGAAGAGCAGCTGTTCTGTGCGCGTGACCGCTTCGGCGTCAAGCCGCTCGCCTACGCCGTCCACGACGGAGTCTTCTACACAGCCTCGGAGGCGAAGGGCATCCTCCCCTTCCTGCCGTCGATCGAGACGGATCTCGAGGCGCTCAAGGACTACCTCGCATTCCAGTTCTCCCTCGCCGGCAAGACGCTCTTCAAGGGCGTGCGCGAGTTGCTCCCGGGCCACACGCTCACGGTTCGGAAGGGAATGGTCCACGAGCGGCGCTACTGGGAGGTCGAGTACGAACCGGACTTCGACCACCGCGAGGCCTGGCTGAGCGGACGGCTGCGTGAGCTCGTCGAGGAGTCGGTGCGCTTCCACCTGCGCGCGGACGTGCCGGTCGGCGCCTACCTCTCCGGCGGCCTCGACTCGAGCATCACGACGTCGCTCGCCGCGCAAGAGGTCGGAAACGAGTTCCAGGCGTTCACCGGCCGCTTCGCCGACGGCGAGCGCTACGACGAGACCCGGTACGCCCGGCTGCTCTCCGAGGAGCGCGGCTTCCGGCTGCACGAGGAGACGATCGGGGCCCGCGACTTCGCCGACAACATCCGCGAGGTCATCTATCACCTCGACTACCCGGTGGCGGGGCCGGGCTCGTTCCCCCAGTACATGGTTTCGCGGCTCGCCGCACAGCACATGAAGGTCGTCCTCGGCGGCCAGGGCGGGGATGAGATCTTCGGCGGCTACGCGCGCTACCTGCTCGCCTACTTCGAGCAGTGCATCAAGGCCGCGATCGACGGGACCATGCACGACGGCAACTTCGTCGTCACGTACGAGTCGATCATCCCGCAGCTCGGGACGCTGCGCGAGTACAAGCCGCTGATGCAGCA
>Ga0066388_100003397_pt1 | contig 10296 bp, 7 predicted proteins | sample PanSoiMetaGPlot6_FD_64539 | JGI IMG/M metagenome (GOLD analysis project Ga0066388, IMG submission 64539) | Tropical forest soil microbial communities from Panama analyzed to predict greenhouse gas emissions - Panama Soil - Plot 6 (Hybrid Assembly) | ecosystem: Environmental > Terrestrial > Soil... | reverse complement strand
CGTTTCCCGTGTTCGCGACCGCGGGCACGGAGGACTTCAATCACCTCGAGTTGCGGCGGCTCGATCGCGCGTTGACGTCGCCGCATCGGCTCGTGATCTTCGACGGCGGCCACGTCTGGCTCTCGAGCGGGCTGGCGATCGAGGCCGTGGAGTGGATGGAACTCCAGGCGATGAAGGCCGGCCTCACGTCCCGCGACGACGCTGAGATCGATCGGATTTTCGAGAAACGGATGGCGGCGGTGAACGTCGATCGCATCGATGCCGCGAAACTTCTCGCGCTCCGGGCCATTGTCGAGGACTTTCAAGGTTTGAAGGATGTGCGCGCGCTCGCCTCGCAGGCAGCGACGCTCGGGCGCGAGAAAGCGGTTCGCGCCGCCCTCAAAGCAGCCGATGACCTCGACGACCGCGAGGAGCGAACCCTCCGCGAGATCTGGCAGGTGGAGGGCCGGCTTGCGGCCAGTGAGGATCGCGTGGCGGCGCTGGCGGAGTTGCGCAGGCGCTGGCAGCGTCTGTCTGAAGACGCGAAGAAGGGCGACGACTCGCCGGAGCGGCAGCTGGCGCGCCGCGTCCTGTCCAACCTGACCGCGAGCGTGAAATCGGCCGACGAGGACTACCTCAAGATCGTCGCGGAGTATCGACTCGGGCGCGGCGGCCGGTGAAGGTGCAGACCGAGACCGTCGAGGCCCGCGAGGCCGGGCTGCGCGGCCAGTTGTCGGCCGGGCAGATGGCCATGGTCGCGGTCGGCGGATCGATCGGCACCGGCCTTCTTCTCGGATCCGGCGCCGCCGTCCAGATTGCGGGGCCGGCGGTTGTCCTCACCTACATCGCCGGCGCGCTGATCGCCTGGACTGTCACGATGGCGCTCGGCGAGATGGCGAGCGCTCATCCGGCGGCCGGCTCGTTCGGCTTGTACGCCGAGCTGTATCTCAACGCGTGGGCCGGATTCGTCGCGCGGTACGGGTACTGGTTTGCCGTGGTCATCGCCGTCGCCGCCGAACTGGTCGCGGCGGCGACCTACATGAACTTCTGGCTGCCGGGCGTACCGGCGACGCTGTGGATCGTCACCTTCTCCGCGCTCCTGCTCGGCGTGAACCTGCGTCAAGTGGGCGACTACGGCCGCTTCGAGTACTGGTTCGCGATGGTCAAAGTCGCGACCATCCTCCTTTTCATCGTCATAGGTGCAGCGCTCCTCGGAGCTGGACGGGTGGCGCCCCAGTACACTGCGGCGGGCGGCTTCTTCCCGAACGGCGCGCTCGGGCCGTTCTGGGCGGTATCGTTTGCGCTCTTCAGCTTTCTCGGCATCGAGATGGTCGCGATTTCGTCGGGCGAGGCGCGCGCGCCGAGAGAGATTCCGCGCGCGACGCGAATCATGTTCGTCCTGCTGACGATCGTGTACGTGGGCGCCATCGCGATCCTCGTCGGCGTCATGCCGTGGCAGGTCGCCGGCGTCCGGCAGAGCCCGTTCGTGACGGTGTTCGACGTCGCCGGCATTCCAGCGGCATCCACGCTGATGAACGCGGTGGTGCTGACGGCGGCGCTGTCGGGAGCAAATGCGAACCTGTATGTGGCCGCGCGCATGTTGTTCTCGCTGGCGCGCGGCGGATACGCGCCGGCGGCGCTCGGGCGGCTGACCGACGCGGGATCGCCGCGCAACGCCGTCGCGGTGTCGGCCACGGGAATGCTGCTCGCGGTCGGCGCCCAGACGTTGGCGCCGGAAGCCGCGTATCTCTACATCATCGGCGCGTCGCTCTTTGGCGGGATGCTGGCGTGGTGGGTCGCGCTGGCGGCGCACGTGCGGTTCCGATCGCGGATGTCGCGCGAGGAAGTCGCGCGGCTGCCGATGCGATCGCCGGGTGGAGCGCTCGCGTCCCGGGTCGGCTTCGTCGCGCTGGCGCTGGCGATCCTCTCTACCTGGTGGGTCGACCAGTCGCGGATCACGATTGTGAGCGGCGGGCCCTACCTGCTGGTGCTGACGGCGGCTTACTGGATGACGAGAGTGCGACGTTGATGACGTTCGTCGCCAATCGACAACGCGAAAAACCCGTTGTCTATTTCATGCTTTCGTGTTTTCGTGGCAGATCGGAACGCCGATGACCGATCCGCTGCTTCGCTACCGCCCCGAGTTCCCGATTCTCGACACGACGACGTACTTGATCTCCAATTCCCTCGGGGCGATGCCGCGCGGCGTCGCGGACGCGATGCGCGAGTACACCGAGATGTGGGCGACGCGCGGCGTGCGCGCCTGGGCCGATCGCTGGTGGATGCTGGCGCGCGAGGTCGGCGACGAGATCGCGGAGTTGCTGAACGCGTCGGCGGGGTCGGTGTCCATTCATCAGAACGTCACCCAGTGCGAGGCCGTCGTCGCCTCCTGCTTCGACTTCAGCGGACGCCGGAACAAGGTCGTCTACACCGACCTGAATTTTCCGTCGGTCATGTACTTCTGGGAGGCGCAGCGGACGCGCGGCGCGCGGGTACACGTGGTCCGCAACGACGATGCGGTCCACGTGAACACAGAGCGGCTGATCGAGGCCATCGACGAGGAGACGCTCCTCGTGCCCATCTCCTACGTGATTTTTCGCAGCTCGTTCGTGCAGGACATCCGCGCCATCGTCGAGCGGGCGCACCGCGTCGGCGCGCACGTCATCCTCGATGCGTTCCAGGCGCTCGGCAGCGTGCCTGTGGACGTCGGCGATCTGCAGGTGGACTTCGCTTGCGGCGGCGTCTTGAAGTGGCTGTGCGGCGGGCCCGGCACGGCGTACCTGTACGTCCGACCCGATCTGGGCGCAGCGCTGCGCCCGTCGTTCACCGGGTGGACCGCGCACGCCGATCCGTTCGCGTTCGAGATCGGCCCGATTCGCTACGCGGAGCCGCCGTACCGATTCATGAACGGAACGCCCAACGTCGCCGCGCTCTATGCGGCGCGGCCGGGTCTGCGGATCGTCCGTGAGGTGGGCGTCGCCGATATTCGCGCGAAGTCGCAGCGGCAGACGGCGCGTCTCTTCGAGCTCGCGGACGCGCGCGGGTGGACAGTCAACACGCCGCGCGATCCCGAGCGCCGCGGCGGCACGGTCAGCATCGACATGCCGCGCGCGAAGGATGTGTGTGCGCGGCTGCTCGACCGCGACGTCCTCGTCGATTGGCGGCCCCAGGCGGGCGTCCGCCTGTCGCCGCACTTCTACACGAGGGACGAGGAGCTGGACACCGCGGTCGCGGCGATCGACGAGATCGTGGCAGTCCATCCGGCTGTCTGACTGCGGCCTTGGCCGAACAAGAACGCAAAGGCCGCAAAGAGCGCCAAGCAGTCAGAAAATTGGCCTTCGCGGTCTTTGCCTTCTCCATAGTGCCGTTGCCGACCTAGTGCGTCGCCGTCGCGGTTTTCGCGGCCGCTTCCGCTTCCGCGAACGGCACGATTCGGCCGTGAATCGGCATGATGCGATCGACCTTCAAGCCGAGCCGGTGCACGTTCTCCACGAAGTTCGCCACGAACGGGAACACAGGTGGCGGCGCGGCCGCAGCCGGCGCCCCGGTCTGGACCACCGGCGCGGCAGCCGGCGGGGCCGGCGGGTTGTAGACGTCCGCTTCCACGATCAGCCGCTCGGCCGGGAAATACACCATCAGCATCGTGTTGGAGTGCACGTTCCCCGCAACGTGATGAATCTCGAGCGTCCGCGTGGAATCCTGGAGGACGCGCTTGTCGGTCACACCCTCGATGACGGGCGGTTTGGGACTCCGGCTCTGCGCATCCGGCGTCAGCGTGTGCGGCCGATTGGCGAGGGTTTCGAGGAACGCCTTGTTGCCTTCGTGCGTGATCACCGTCGCGCCCTCGGCGAACGCCGTGCGGATGCCGCCCGAATGATCGAAGTGGTGATGCGTGTTGATCACGTACTTGATCGGCTTGCCCGGCCGGAGCTCCTTGGCCTTGGCGATGACGGCGGCCGATCGCGTTTCGTTTTGCGGCGTTTCGATCAGCACGAGGTGATCGGCGAACTCGGCGAGCACGCTGTGATGGCTTTGTCCCGTCAGATACCACAGCCCTTTGCCGACTTCCTCCGCCGTCACCGTCGGCGGCGCCGCAGCCGGCGGCGCGGCTGCCGACTTCACGTCCGCGGGCGCCGCGAGATCGCCCGCTTCGCCGTTGACGGTGTTTCGCGACACCTGTATGTCGGCGACGGTGTACTTGTCGTTCTTCGTCGTGAGCCGGCCCGGCAGTTTCAATCCGCCCGACTCCGTGTAGCTGGCGAACGTCGTCTCGACCACCATGTCGCCCAGCGGGCCGCCGATGTTGTCGGTCACCGTCGTGACCTTGGAGGGCGTTTTCGCCTGCGTGTCGACGAACAGCGTGAACTTCTGGCCATCGGCCGTGGTGACGTCCACGAGGTCATTGCCGCCGTCCTTCCGCGGGTTCGTCACCGACGCGCCCTGCGCGAGCGCGGCGCGCAGCGCGCCGATCGGGTGATGCAGCAGTTCCGCCTTGCGATCCTTTGCCGCGGCCGCGCTGGCGCGCGTCGCCGCGCCGGTGGGGCTGACGTTGTAGGCGACGTCGCCGTCGAGGCCGACGATCTGCCGCGCCGGAACGGTGTTGCCCACGTTCGCGGTACGCGTCTGCTCGAGCCGTGACCGGTTGGCCGCGAAATCGACGGACCGCTTGAATCCCGACACCGCGAGGATCGGTTGCGTGGCGTCCGGACTCTGGTTCTGGCCGAGATTGAGGTTTTGACCGACGCCTTCGATCGTCAAGGTGTTGACGGCCTGGATCCGGTCCGCGCCGCCCAGCGCGGCGGCAGCGTCGTTGATGATGGCGCGCTCGGGCGGTGTGGGCGCGCAACCCGCAAACACGAAGGCGGTGATGGCCAGCCAGGGGATCACTCGCATGACGGTCCTCCTTGTGTTTGAGTGAACGGTATTTGGAATGCGCCGGCATGCTAACACACGCCGCGACGGACGCGTGCTACACTCCGCGGCCGAGGTTGAGGTCATGACTCGGATCCACGCGGTCGTCCTCGCGATCGCCACGGCTGCACTCCTCTCCTCCGATTCCGCAGCGCAGCGAAAACCGCGCGCGCGCGATCTCGGCATCCCGTTCGACGGCGCGCCCGGTCCGCTGAACGCGATCACCGATGTCGCCGGTGTCGAGGTCGGCTTCACCACGCTCATCTCCGGAGATGGACCGTTGAAAGTCGGCGTCGGGCCGGTGCGCACCGGTGTGACGGCCATCCTGCCGCGCGGACGCGCTTCGAAGGATCAAGTGTTCGCCGGCTGGTTTTCTCTGAACGGCAACGGCGAGATGACGGGCACGACGTGGATCGAAGAGGCGGGATTCCTGGAAGGCCCGGTGCTCATCACCAACACGCACAGCGTCGGTGTCGTGCGCGATGCGGCGATCAGGTGGTCGGTCGACCACGGAACGATGTCGCAGGCCTGGTCCCTCCCGGTGGTCGCCGAAACCTGGGACGGCAGCTTGAACGACATCAACGGATTTCACGTGAAGCCGGAGCACGTGTTCGCGGCGCTCGACGGCGCCCGCTCGGGGCCGGTGTCGGAAGGGAATGTCGGCGGCGGCACCGCCATGCGCTGCTACGGCTTCAAGTGCGGGACCGGGACAGCGTCGCGCAAGATCGACGCGCGTGCCGGCGGCTACACGGTCGGCGTGCTGGTGCAGGCCAACCACGGCACGCGCGATCTGCTGCGCATCGCGGGTGTGCCTGTCGGACGTGAAATGCCGCAGCCTTCGGCGCCTCCAGCTGACGCTCGGCTGAAGCCTCGCGTTCCATCTTCACCGCTGGAGCGCGAGCGTGTTCCATCTTCACTGCTGGAGCGCCAGACTTCAGCCGAGCGGGCTGCCGATGACGCCGACGTGCGTGACGCCATCGGCGAGCTCGGCTCGATCATCATCGTCGTCGCCACTGACGCGCCGCTGTTGCCGCATCAGTTGAAGCGTCTCGCCCGGCGAGCGTCGCTGGGCCTCGCGCGCACCGGCAGCGTGTCGAGCAACGGCTCGGGCGACATCTTCATCGCGTTCTCCACGGCGAACGCGGGCGCCGCCGCCGCGGCGGAAGCCGCGACCGTCTCGATGCTTTCGAATGCGCGCATCGGGGCGGTATTCGAAGCGACGGTGCAGGCCACCGAAGAGGCGATCATCAACGCGCTCGTCGCCGCCGAGACGATGATCGGCATCGACGGTCACCGCGCAGAAGCGATCTCCCACGACGGCGTGCGCGAGGTGCTCCGGAAGTACAACCGGCTCACGCCTTGAGCGCCAGCAGAAAATGGCTGATGGCTGGCTGCCTGACTCATGGCTCATGGCTGATGGCTAAACTCTTGGGTTAACCCCGATGCTTAGCCATTAGCCATACAGCCATTGAGCCATGGCGTTTGGTCGCTACGCGTGATGCGGGATCTTCAGGACCTGTCCGGGCTTGATCTTGTTCGGATCGCTCAGCTGATCCTTGTTCGCGTTGAAGATGTCCATGTAGGCGTTCGGGTCGCCCAGCTCTTGCTTGGCGATCTTGCTCAACGTATCGCCTGCCTTCACCGTGTAGGTTGCCGCTGAGCCGGCGGACGGAGCGCCGGCGGTCGCCTTGATGTCGCCCACGATGTCTTTCTGCCAGTCAGGAACAGTCTTGATGGCGTCCCAGATCGTGTTGACGTCGGCCTGGCTGTTCACTGTTCCGTGAAAGTACAGCTTGCCGTCGCGCTCATCGGCCGAGCCTTGCATGCTCAGGCCCTTCGCCGTCAGGATCGCGTGTGAATACTTGTCTCGCAGTCCCATAGCTCCTCCTCAGCGTCCGAGCGCATTGCAACGGGACTGCCAGGCGGTATGCTACGAGCGAAATGGTCGTGACCTATCGGCGCGACGTTCCCACTCGCGGCCAGGGAGACACGCACGACATCACCGATCTCGTATCGACAGCGGTCGCAGAGTCCGCGTGCGCGGCTGGTATCGCTACAGTGTTCGTGGTGGGCTCGACGGCAGCGGTGACGACGATCGAATTCGAGCCGGGCGCGGTGGCGGACCTGAACCGTTTGCTCCAGATGATTGCGCCCCGGGAGGCGGAGTATCGTCACCATCTGCGGTGGGGCGATGACAACGGATCGAGCCACGTCCGCGCCGCCCTGCTTGGTCCGTCCCTTACGATTCCCTTCGCCGATCGCAAGCTGCTCGTTGGCACATGGCAGCAAGTAGCGCTCGTCGAAATGGATACGCGCCCGCGCAAGCGCGAAATCGTGATTCAAGTCGTCGGCGAGTGAGGGACGAGGCACGCGATCGTATGTGGTACTACCGCCGGCTCCCCGACGGCCTCACGATCATGCACACGAGGCCGGAATTCGCGCCAGAGCTCGAAGCGCTGCAGCGCGTCTGCTTTCCAACGCTCGCGGACGAACAACGGTTCAAAGCGGCCCACTACCGGAAACACATCGAGCTGTTCCCGGACGGCCAATTCGTCGCGCTGGACGACGATCGTGTGGTCGGAGCGACGACGACGGTCCGGCTGCATTTCGATGTCGAGCACGTCGATCACCGGTTCGCCGACATCATCCAGGGTGGCTGGCTCACATCGCACCAGCCAGACGGCGAGTGGCTGTACGGCGCCGACATCGGAGTCGAACCCTCGATGAGAGGACGAGGCGTGGGCCGGGCGCTGTACGCCGCGCGCCAGGAGGCCGTGTGGCGCCTCGGGCTTCGCGGTCAGGTCACGGCCGGCATGATCTCGGGGTACGGCGCGGTCAAGGATCGCATGACCGCAGAGGACTACTACGCTGGCGTGCTGGCGGGACGGATTACTGATCCGACGCTGTCGATGCAGCTCCGCACCGGGTTCGAGCCGCGCGGTCTTGTCGCCAACTATCTCGACGATCCCGTTTCCGCCAACTACGCCGTGCTGCTGGTGCTCGGCGCCGACCGTGAGGTGCCGGGCGCGTCGCGGAAACACGCGAAGTCCTACATTCGTCTCGACACCGAGGTCCCTGGCCCGCGCGCCCGCGCGGTTCTCGCACGTCGCCAGGCGGCGGTCCCCGCCGGCCTCGGCCGCGCGACCGACGTCGTCGTCGAGCGCGCGCACGGCGAGCTGATCGTCGACGTGGACGGCAACACGTTCGTCGATCTGGCCGGCGGCCTCGGGATGCTCGCGGTCGGCCACACGCCGCGCCCTGTCGTTGACGCGATCGCGAAGCAGGCGGACAAGTACGTGCACACGTGCGCCCTCGTCACGACGTACGAGCCTTACGTGCGGCTTGCCGAGCTCCTCAACGAGATCACGCCCGGTACGTTCTCCAAGAAAACCATCCTGGCCAACAGCGGCGCCGAAGCGGTGGAGTACGCGATCAACCTGGCTCGCAAGTTTTCGAAGCGGCCAACCATCATCTGCTTCGAAGGCGGGTATCACGGCCGAACGCTCCTGGCGCTGAGCCTGACCAGCAAGTACGGGTTGTTCAAGAGCGGGTTCGGTCCCTTCGCGCCGGAGATTGTCCGGTTGCCCATCCCGCATCTGTACCGCACGCCCGCGGGGATGACGGACGAGCAATACGTGGACTTCGGCATCCGGCAGCTCGAGCACGCGCTGGTCGCGCAGGTCGATCCGTCGGCGGTCGCCGCGGTGATCATCGAACCGGTCCAGGGCGAAGCAGGCTTCATCCCCGTTCCGCCGCGCTTTCTCACGCGCATCCGCGAGCTGTGCGATCGCCACGGCATCGTCATGATCGCGGACGAGGTGCAGTGCGGGTTCGGGCGGACCGGGCGGTTGTTCGCCGTCGAGCATTACGGCGTTGTGCCGGACCTGATCGTGACGGCGAAGTCCCTTGGCGCGGGAATGCCGATTGCCGCTGTGACGGGCCGCGCCGAGATCCTCGACTCCGCGCATCTTGGCGGCGTGGGCGGGACCTATGGCGGCAGTCCGGTCGCGTGTGCCGCCGCGATCGAGGCGATCGAGATCATCAGGCAGCCGGGGTTTCTCGCCCACGCGCGCCATCTCGGCGACGTGATGCGCGAGGTGATGAACGGGTGGAAGGCCGCGTATCCGATCGTCGGCGACGTCCGCGGTCTCGGGCCGATGATGCTCGTCGAATTCGTGACAGACCGCGACACGAAGGAGCCGGCGTCGCCGGAAGAGACGCTGCAGATCGTCCGGCAGGCGGTCGCGAACGGCGTGGTCCTGATCCGCGCGGGCCTGTACAGCAACTGCATCCGTCTTCTTCCGCCACTGACGATGCCTGAGAACATGTTGCGGGAAGCGCTCAGCGCCTTGGGTCGGGCGATCGCATCTGCGTCTGCGACGCACGCGGCGTCACAGGTCCGCGCTGCCGGCGCGGTCGGCTCGCAGGGCTGAAACGTCCCGCAGTCGAACGAATCGTTGGATTCGTCCATTCCGCAGGATTGACCATCCGCTGAATCCGTACCGCCAGATCAATCCGCCACGAAGGCACGAAGGGCACGAAGGGAATCCAATCAGTTCTTCGTGTCTTCGCGTCTCGTGGCCATACCGTGTGCTCTCGAATCATCGAAGAAGCCACCTCCAGGAACGGATGGTTGGATTCGTCCATTCCGCAGGATCGGCCATCCGCTGAATCCGTACCGCCAGATCAATCCGCCACGAAGGCACGAAGGGAATCCAACCAGTTCTTCGTGTCTTCGCGTCTTCGTGGCCATACCCTGTGCTGTCGAACCATCGAGGACGCCACCTCGAGGAACGGATCGTTGGATTCGTCCATTCCGCAGGATCGGCCACCATTTTCGGCCCATTTCGACCCGACATACCGCTTGACACCCCTGAAACCCGCGCGTAACGTGGCCGCCTCGTTACATTTCGTTGCGAGTTGTAAGAAATCCGATCGCGATTTTTCAGGGAGGACGGACATGCGGCGAGGCTTGCTCCCGGTAGGCTTGTGCCTCTTCGCGCTGTTGGCGGCGACGTCGCCGGCGGCAGCGCAGCGGACGAACGGCGACATCAGCGGCACGGTGATGGACACCACCGGCGCCGTGCTGCCAGGCGTAACGGTTACGGCGGTGTGCACCGACACGAACCTGACTCGCTCGACAGTCACCGATTCGCAGGGCGGTTATTCCGTTCCGGAACTGGCGCCATGTGTCTATCGTGTCACTGCCGAACTGGCCGGCTTCAAAACGGTCGCGCGCGAGGCGCCGGTCACAGCCAATGCGGTCGCGAGAACGGACTTTCGCCTCGAGGTCGGCACGGTCTCCGAAACCGTGACGGTCGAGGGCGTGTCGCCGCTGGTTGAGTACTCCGACAAGCTGAACAACCGCGTGGACAGCGCGCGCATCGAGGAGATGCCGCTATCGGG
>Ga0066388_100003396_pt1 | contig 10301 bp, 9 predicted proteins | sample PanSoiMetaGPlot6_FD_64539 | JGI IMG/M metagenome (GOLD analysis project Ga0066388, IMG submission 64539) | Tropical forest soil microbial communities from Panama analyzed to predict greenhouse gas emissions - Panama Soil - Plot 6 (Hybrid Assembly) | ecosystem: Environmental > Terrestrial > Soil... | reverse complement strand
TTCCAGAATGGCCTCGTGCAGGAAACGGGTGATGTTGGAGGTCAGCGGGATGAACGGCTTTTGCGCGTCGTCGGCTTCCTTGCGCGCCTTGAGATCGGCACCGGCGCAGAAGGCGAGGTCGCCAACGCCGGTCAACACGATTACGCGAATCTTGGGATCGATATTGGCGTCGACGAACGCTGTGAGGAGATCGTGGAGGAGTTCGGGGGAGAATGCATTGCGTCGATGCGGGCGATTCATGGTCAAGATACGAACGTGACCGGCGGTGTCCACCAGCAGGTCTGGACCCGACGGAAGCTGGCTTTGGTTGGGTCGCGGTCGTTCGGACATGACGAAATCTGGACCCCTGCGGCCGCAGGTGATGGCGCCACCATACCAGCGCAATCTCGCATCGCAACGCTGGTCGGCCATGACTTCGCCCGGTCTGACAAGCGGCCCCCGAGGATGACAATATGCTAAACCTCGCAAAACGATACCGCCCAACTGGAGGCCAGTGGTGAAGGCGATTGTGCTTCGTGAGTTCGGACCGCCGGACGTGCTGCGGCTTGAAGACGTTCCAACCCCGAGCCCTGGCCCGGGTGAGGTGGTTCTGAAGGTGCACGCCGTCTCGGTCAATCGGACCCTGGACCTCGTCGTGCGAGCCGGTCTCTACGCGCGCAAACCGCCCTTACCGCACATCCTCGGCGTCGATCCATGTGGCACCGTCGCGGCTGTCGGACCATGCGTGACCACCCGCAAGGTCGGTGACCGGGTCGTGTGCGAAGCAATTATCGGAACCGAACCAAATGGTGCGCCACGCCTTCTCGGCGTCAACGCTTGGGGCGGCTATGCCGAATTCGTGAAGGTACCGGCGCATATCACACACGTTATCCCGGAGGGCCTGGATTTCCTGACGGCCGCCGTGGTGGCGCGGCACGCACCGCTGGCATTTACACAGCTCCGCGACCGCGCCCAGGTGAAGCCCGGCGAATGGGTACTGGTGATGGGAGCAGCTGGCGGTCTCGGCAGTGCAGCGGTTCAGGCGGCAAAGTATCTCGGCGCCAAGGTGGTCGCAGCAGCGGGCACTGATGCGCGGGTCGAGGCCGCGGTCGGGCTCGGTGCCGATGCCGGCGTCAACTACCGGTCGCAGGATCTCACCGCCGAGGTCCGGCGGATTACCAATGGGGCCGGTGTCAACGTCGTGCTCGAAAACATCGCGGATCCGGGGCTCTTTCCCAAGGCATTCGCGGCACTCGCATTCGCGGGCCGGCTGGTCACGGCAGGTGGTCACGGCGGCGGCCTCGTGCCGCTCGATGTAAAACATCTTTATCTCAATCGGATCACGATCATCGGCGATCCCCGTGACACCCCCGACACGTTCGAGATCGCGTTGCGCGCGGCTGCCGAAGGCCGCATGCGGGTGCTGATCGATCAGGTGTTACCGCTGTCCCAGGCCGTACTCGCCCACGAGATCGCCGAAGCGCGCGATGGATTGGGGAAGATTTTGCTCGACCCAACTCGCATGAATTGATGGATTTAGCGGCGGGTCGTCTGGTTTGCGATTGGTACGCAGGCCGCGCTAAAACGTCGACTTCAGCTTGAGGTGGTCGAGGCGGTTCATCGACTTCACGTCGACCCGGCGCTTGCCGTTGTCCGCCTGGATGTCGAGGGGAACGACCGTACCGGCGCTGCCCTGCCCCCAGACCTTGCGATAGAATTCCGGCAGCGTCCGGATCGCAACACCGCCGACCCCGAGAATGACGTCGCCACGCGCGAGCCCGGCCTTCTCGCCCGGCCCTTCTGGACTGACACTGATAATCACCAGGCGCCCGTCCTGCTCCTCGGTGTTGAGACCGAGCCATGGCTGCGCCGGGCCGGCGGGCCGGCCTCGTGCCAGCAGGTCGGCCATAACCGGAGCCAGCGCGTCGATTGGAACGAACATGTTGCCTGGCTCATCCTTGCCTGATGCGTTGCCGACGATCAAAGAGCCGACGCCGACCAGCTTGCCTTCACGATTGATCAAGGCGGCACCGCTCCACGCCATATGCGGCGGAGACGTGAAGATTGCGCCTTCAATCATGTATTCCCAGCTGCCGGCAAACTCGCGCCGAGCCACAACGCGGACCGGCTGGGCGTTCCCGGATCCGCCGGCGCTGGCCGCGATCACCGGATCCCCCTTGCGCAGGTCCGCCGATTTGCCAAGCGCCATCGGTCGGACCTTGAGCGGTGTCACCGCCTGCAGCAGCCCAAAGCCGCTGGCGGAATCGTAGCCGACGACGTTGGCGGGGACCGTGTGCCCGTCGCTGGTCCCGACCTGGGCGGCATGCGCTTCCACCATCAGGTAGCCGATCGTCAGCACAAGACCCTGGTCGTCGACAACGATGCCGGATCCTTCGCGCTCGCGGCCGAGAATCTCGACCGTGCGCCCATCCGGGTTGATGAAGGTCTTCAGCTCGACGACCGCGGACAGAAGCTCGTCGGTCGCGAGCTTCTGAGCGTAGGCGGCGCCGCAGAGGCCGGCCGCAGCTAGGGCAATCGCCAGGGCAGTCAGCCGAGCACGCACGCGCTTTCATTCCCTATCGAGCGGACGACATTGCGTTAATATACGCGGCCGGCAGGGGCGAGCGATATCCATTTCGCACACGAGGCGGTGACGGGGGAGGCATGCGGGCGCACAAAATCGCAGCAATTGCCGGCGACGGGATCGGGCCGGAAGTAATCATGGCCGGGCTCGAGGTCCTTTACACCTGCGCGCGACGCGACGGATTCGAGCTTGAGGTCATTTCGTTTGATTGGGGCTCGAACTACTACCGGAACCACGGCGTGATGATGCCGGCCAACGGGCTCCAACGGCTCCGCGATGTCGACGCGATCTACTTCGGGGCGGTGGGCGCGCCGGACATTCCGGACCACATTACGCTGTGGGGCCTGCGGCTTGCGATCTGCCAGGGCCTCGATCAATACGCCAACGTCCGGCCCGCGCGGTTGCTCCCGGGGATCCAGGGTCCGCTACGGGACCCAGGCGACCTCGATTGGGTGATCGTGCGCGAAAACTCCGAAGGCGAATACGCCGGGGTCGGCGGGCGGGTTCATCGCGGTCTGCCCGAAGAAGTGGCGACCGAAACCGCGGTCTTCACGCGCTCCGGCGTCACCCGCATCATGCGCTTTGCCTTCGGGCTTGCCCGGGCGCGACCGAAGAAGCAGCTCACCGTCGTCACCAAATCGAACGCGCAGCGCCACGGGCTCGTGCTGTGGGATGAGATCGCCGCCGAGGTCGCGCGGGAGTTTCCGGACGTGACCTGGGACAAGATGCTGGTTGACGCCATGACCATGCGCATGACCTTGCGACCGCAGACGCTGGATACGATCGTAGCCACCAATCTGCACGCCGACATTCTCTCCGATCTCGCGGCCGCGCTCGCCGGTTCGCTCGGCATAGCGCCCACCGCCAATCTCAATCCGGAACGCAACGCCCCCTCGATGTTCGAGCCGATCCACGGCTCGGCATTCGATATCACTGGCAAAGGGATCGCCAACCCGATCGGCGCGTTCTGGACCGCGGTGATGATGCTCGGGCACCTGGGCGAGCGTACCGCCGCTGCGCGGTTGATGCGGGCGATCGAGCGGGTGACCGCCGCGCAAGTGTTCACGCCCGACCTGGGCGGCAATGCCACGACGCGGCAGGTGACGGACGCCGTGCTGCACGCGCTCGAAGGCGATAACGCGTGAGGAGTTGCTGTCCGGGATTTTAGTCCTGCGAAGCGCGCGGCCGGGCCCGTACCGCCCTGCCTTAGGAGCGCCCACCTCACTCCAGCCCGGTCGGGACGTTCTTGTTCTCGCTCTTGAGCGCCATGCCCGCCATCAACCCCATGGTTTCCATCAGGGCGGCGAAATCCTTCTGCAAATACTCATCCGGATTGGGCTTGAGCGTCGCCGCGCCGAAGTGAGCTTGCAGCACTTCGCGGGTCGCTGCCGTTACAGGCATCGGCACGTCGTGCTCGCGCCCGAGCTCAAGGCCAAGATCGAGATCCTTGCGCAGCAATTCCGGCGTGAACGTCGTGGTCCAGTCGAGGTTGACCAACGCCGGCGATTTGTAGCGCGTGAACATCGAGCCCATCACGCTGTTGTTCATGAACGCCAGAAAGGCCTGCCGCGGCACGCCCATTTTGTTGGCGAGCAGCGTGATCTCAATGAGATTTTCAATCACGACGCCGAGCATCACGTTGTGCGCGATCTTGCATACGCGCGCGAGCTCGCCATCGCCCACGTAGGACACCCCATTGGGCGCAAAGGCTTCGATCATCGGCATCACGATCTTGCACGCGGCGTCCGGGCCGGAGACGACCGCCGACAGCTTGCCGGCCTTGATCACCTTGGCATTGCCGCTCACCGGCGACGCGACAAAATCAGACCGGTGCTGCTTGAGCATCTTGCGCACGTCGGCGGAATCTTCGACCGAAATGGTCGAGCAATCGACCACTATCGGCGGCACCTTGTGACCTGTCGCTGCGCCGTGTGGCCCAAACAGAACCTCCTTGAGGTCCTTGCCGGTAGAGACGATGGAGAACAATACGTCGACGCCGCCGAGGTCGGCCGGCCGGTCCACCACTTTGCCGCCCTTGGCGGCCAGCGGCTCGGCCTTGGCGCGAGTGCGGTTCCAGATCGATACGTCGAAGCCCGCCTTGAGCAACCGTTCGGCCATGGGGAAGCCCATGCGGCCCATGCCGATCCAGCCGAGTTTGCGGGTGTTGGCCATCTGCATCTCCTAGTTTGCGGGGAAAGCGAGCCGCTGCCGTAACACGGGAAACTGCAGCCTTCAACGCCGCCCGCACCTCCGAGCCCGCCCCGCCCGGTTCCCAATACGAATAGACTCCATTACGCTGACGGCCGAACTGTTTGATCGATTTGGGCCGGCCTGCTTGTAGAGGAGACGCATGGCGCAGATTCGCACCCTCGACGCCGCGCTCGACGCGATCTCCGACGGCACCATGCTGGCGGTGCCGCGCGAGCAGTCCGGCGTCGCCATGGAGGCGACGCGCGCGTTGATCCGGCGCGGCATCAAGAATTTGCATCTGGTAGCGGTGCCGACCTCGACCCTGCAGGCGGATTTGCTGATTGGGACAGGCTCGGTTGCGGTGCTCGAGACGTCCGCGGTGAGTCTAGGCGAGCTCGGGCCGGCGCCGCGCTTCACCGCGGCCGTGAAGGCCGGCACTATCGCCATGAAGGACGCAACCTGTCCGGCGATCCACGCCGCCCTGCAGGCGGCCGAGAAGGGCATTCCGTTCATGCCGCTGCGCGGCCTGATCGGATCCGATCTGCTCAAGCATCGACCCGACTGGCGGGTCGTCGATAATCCGTTCGGCAGCGACGATCCGGTGGTTTTGCTGCCGGCTATCAAACCCGACGTGACCCTGTTCCACGCCGGCATGGTCGACGCTGAGGGCAACGTGTGGATCGGGCGTCAGCGCGATCTGTTAACGCTCGCGCACGCGGCGACGACAACCATCGTGACCGTCGAGACGGTGACCGATCGTAATCTGCTCGACGACCCGGCGCTTGCCGCCGGAACCTTGCCGGGCTTCTACGTCGAGGCCGTTGCGGTCGCGCCGCGCGGTGCCTGGCCGCTTTCCCTGCCGGAACACTATGCGGCCGACGCGGTGCACCTCGCCGAATACGCGCGGCTCGCGGCAACTGCCGAAGGCTTCAACAAATATCTCGACATGTTTGTGCATGGCCGCCGCGCCGCCTAACGATATCCGCGACGAAGAGCTCCTCGCCGCCGTCATCGCCGACCTGATCGGCAACGCGCGCCACGTGGCGGTCGGCAATGCCTCGCCGGTGCCGGCGACCGCCGCGTTGCTGGCGCACGCCCGCGGCGGCGGACGGCCCTATGTGTCGCTCCTCGGCAGCCGCCGGCAGTTCTTCACCGATGGCGGGGTTGAGCTGTTCGATTGCGCCGGCCAGGGCCGTATCGACGTGTTTTTTCTGTCCGGCGGGCAAATCGACGGCGAGGGCAACATCAACCTGGTCAGCATCGGCGACTACTATCACCCGACTACGCGCTTCCCCGGGTCGTTCGGCGCAGGCTATCTCTACTACGTCGTTCCCAAGGTCATCCTGTTCCGCACCGAGCACTCGCGCCGCACGCTGGTGCCGAGGGTTGATTTCATCAGCGCGCCAGGCGTGAGCCCGGCCAACGTCTACCGCACCGGCGGACCGTTCTGCCTCATCACCAATCGCTGCCTGTTCGGCTTTGACCGGAACCGCCGACGCTTCCATCTCGCGAGCGTGCATCCGGGTCATGACGTCGCGGAGGTGATCGAGCACACCGACTTTGAATTCGACCTACCGGATCACGTACCGGTGACCCGGGCCCCGGATCCCGAATCCCTGCGACTGATGCGCGAGGTTGTTGCGCCGGAGTTGGCCGAGGTCTATCCAAAATTCGCAGCCGACGTGTTTGGCGTTGGCCGCGCCGCATAGTGAAGGTCATGGCCGGGCTTGTCCCGGCCATCCACGTCTTTACTGTGGTGCCGCGCCACCAAAGGCGTGGATGCCCGGCACAAGGCCGGGCATGACGACGATCAGGGAGGCGCAAGTTGGAAGCACTCGAAGTTGCAGTCATCGGCACCGGCTGGTGTGGGGGCATTCGCTCCGAAACCTTGTCGCGCTCGGCACTGGTGAAGAAGCTGCATGTCTGTGAAATCCGGCCTGATCGCCTCAAGGAAATCCAGGCGCTGACAAACGCTGCGACAGCCACGCTCGACTATCAGGACATCATCAAGAATCCGGCGATCGCCGCCGTCTACATCTCGACGACGCCGGAAACGACGCACTTCCCGATCGCGCGCGACTGCCTGCGCGCCGGCAAGCACGTTTTTCTGGAAAAGCCGATCGCGCTCGAGCTGTTCGAAGCCGACGAGCTGATTGCGATCGCCAAGCGCAACCGTCTGAAATTCACCATTGGCTATTCGCAGCGTTTCAACACCAAGTACGCGTACGCGAAGAAAAAGATCGTCGACGGCACGCTCGGACGGCTGGTGACCGCCGTGGTGAGTCGGCACCTCTCGCGCAGCCTCGGCAAGAAGATCGCAAGTCGCGTGAAGCTCTCGCCCGCCGCCATGGAGGCGACCCACGACCTGGACTTCGTGTTCTGGCTGCTGGAGCCCGCGAAACCGGTGCGCGTCTACTCGCAGGGTGCCTATGGGGTCATGCAGCCGGTTAATGGCTCCTACGACAGTATGTGGACCACTGTGACCATGGACAGCGGCGCCCTGGTGGTGATCGGCGCCGGCTGGAACCTGCCTCCGGGATACCCGAATTTCTCCTCGACCTGGGTCGAGATCACCGGCACCGAGGGGGCGCTCATTCTCGACGACACCCATCGCGATGTGTGGCTCAATACCACGGACAAAGGCACCGTATTTCCGATGTCGACCATGCCGGGCGAGCAGGTGGACCATGTCTACGCCGGGGCGATGGGGCCGGAGACGATTCACTTTTTGGAATCGATCATGCTCGACCGGCCCGTCATGGTGAGCCCGCAGTCAGCGCGGGTAGTGATGGAGGTCTACACGGCGGCCGATCTCTCGGCGGGACGCAACGAGCCGGTTGACCTCCCGCTCTCGAATGAGGCGCTCGCCGCGGTGGCGGTGCAATCATAAGATTTGGCGGCCTCACTTCAGCGGGCACTCGCCCGCGCCGTCGGGACCGAAAGCCTCGTCCGCCGAAACCTTGCGCACAGGTTTGTAGTAGTCCCACGGATATTTCGATTCCGCCGGCGTCTTGACCTCGTAGACCGTGAGATCGTAGGCGACACGCCCGTTCTGGCGGATCGAAACCGGTTTGCCGAAATAATCCGCCTTGCTCGATTTCATTTGCCGCATGACCGTCGCAGCATCGTCCGACTTCGCGGCGTCCAGCGCCTTGAGATAGTTGGTCACGGCCGCGTAGGTGTTCGCCTGCGACTTGCTCGGCATTTTGTTCATGCGCGCAAAGAAGCGCTTCGACCAGGCGCGCGTCTGGTCGTTCTCGTCCCAGTAGAATCCGTCGGTGATGTAGAGTCCTTGCGCGGCTTTGAGCCCGATGGCGTGCACCTCCTGCAGAAACATCAGGAACACCACCATTTTCCGGTCGTTCTGGGTGAGACCGAATTCGGCCGCCTGCTTGACCGCGGTCACCGTCTCGCCGCCGACCGTCGACAAGGCGAAAATGTTCGCGGGCGCGGCATTCGCGGTCAGAAGAAACGAGGAGTAGTCGGGCGTGCCCAGCGGGAATTTCGCACTGCCAACGACTGTTCCACCGGCCGCCGTGATCGCCGCAGTTGCTGCGCGCTCCATGGCTGTCCCGAACGCATAGTCCGGCGTGAGGAAGAACCATCGCTTGCCGCCCGCCGCCACTACGGCCCGTGCCGTGCCAACCGACAGTGCGTTGGTGTCGTCCATCCAATGCACCGTGTAGGGGGAGCACGCCTTCCCGGTCAGATCGGCGGACGCCGCAGCCGTGATCAGTAAAACCTTCTTCTTCTCGCGCGAGATATTCTGGACCGCGAGCGCAACGGAGGTTAGCGGCACGTCGGTGATCGCGTCGACGCCTTCGACGTCGTACCAGCGGCCGGCGATTGCGGCCGCCACATCGGGCTTGTTGAGCAAATCGGCGGATACGATCTCGATCGGCTTGCCGAGCACCTTCCCACCATAGTCGTCCGCCGCCATCTGGGCGGCCAGCACCGAGCCGGGGCCGCCGAGATCCGCGTAGACCCCGCTTTGATCGCCGAGAACGCCAATGCGAATCGACTTTTCCCCGGCAAATGCCTGGGTCCCGGCCAGGACAGCCAGTGCCGTCACCACGCGTGCGAGCTTCATGTTCCCTGCCCTCGTTAGCGCCATCTAAATCGCGGCGCTTAGCATCGGTGGATTCCTACCACGCCGCGCTAACGCACGGCGACCGGGAAATGTAAAAAGCCGCGAAATCGCGCGCGCCCGCCGCGGACGAACGGGCCGGCACGTTCGATCGTTGCGAACCGCGCGACGAGTTTTTCGATTGCAACCCGCGCTTCCATGCGCGCCAACGACATCCCGGCGCATGCATGAATACCGAGGCCGAACGCCAAGTGGCGGTTCGGAGTGCGACGAATATCGAGCCGATCCGGATCGGGAAATTGCGCAGGGTCACGGTTGGCGCCGCCGATGCACAAATGCACGTAGCTGCCGGCCGCAACTGCGATACCGCCGAGCTCCGCAGTCCTGACTGCGCGACGATTCCCCAGCTGATTGGAGCTTTCCATGCGCAGAAACTCTTCGACCGCTGTGTCGATCAGCTCCGGATGTTGCGCGAGATCGTGTCTCGCCTCCGGGTATCTCAGCAAAAGATCAACCGAGTTGCCGATAAGATTGGTCGTTGTCTCGTGACCGGCATTGAGCAGAAAGATGCAATTGTGGATGAGCTCTAGTTCCGACAGCCGGTCGGTGTCGCGGCTCGCGACCTCGAGATCGCTCGCGTCGATCAGGGTTGAAAGGATTTCTCTTCCATCGCGCGCCGGGTCTTTCGTCCTGCGGGCGATGAGCCCGCGCAGGTAGTGCTTGAATTCGTCGACGGCGGCCACGCCCTGGTCAAACTGCGCCGGCGTCAGCGTTGGCTCGAGCGCGCCCAGGATTGCCAATGACCATTTGCGCAACGGTCCGCGTTCGTCCTGCGGCACGCCCAGCAGGTCTCCGATCAACTGCACCGGGATCGCGGCCGCAAGGTCGTCGATGACATCGATGACGCCGCGTTGCGCGGCGGCGTCCAGCAAGCGATCAACCAGAGCTTCGATGCGCGGCTCCAGCGCCTTGAGGGCGCGCGGCGTGAAAACGGGCGCCAGCAGCTTGCGAACCCGCGTATGAATTGGCGGATCGTTGAAAACCAGGCTTGTGGTGTGATGCTCGTAGAGCGGACTGTCCCCGAACTTGGGCTTGAAATCGAGCTTCTTGTCCGAACTCCACGTCGCAGCGTCGCGATAGACCTCTGCGAGGTCGTCATATCGGGTCAGGAAGAATGACCCGTCCGGCAGGCGATGAACGGGGGCATGTTCGCGCAAGGCCCGATAGGTCGGATAGGGATCATTCAGGAATGCCGGGTCGAGACGGTTAAGATCGAAATCACGGACGATGTCGGCCGCGGGAAAAACTTCCGCCATCGGAGCGCGAACCATTCAGTTTCTCTCAGCCTGCCGGTGCAACCTCTTCCAGGATCTTCGCTAATGCTTCCGGCATATCGACCATCACGTCGTGCCCGCAGGGCAGATCGTAGATCTGCCAGTTGTTGGCCCGCGCCTTGGCGCG